>Ga0310786_10006424_pt1 | contig 15628 bp, 16 predicted proteins | sample AusTroGonzalo_MG_FD_203881 | JGI IMG/M metagenome (GOLD analysis project Ga0310786, IMG submission 203881) | Bovine rumen microbial communities from tropical cattle in Woodstock, Queensland, Australia - Gonzalo_03 (v2) (version 2) | ecosystem: Host-associated > Mammals > Digestive system >... | reverse complement strand
TTACTAATTGATAAATTAAGATATTTCTCAATATTAGCAGGACTCATATCTTTCACAGCTAAAGAAAAGTTTTTATCTGCTGTCAACTTAGCATCATCACATTTAGATTTATCCTGAAGAAATTGTTGCTTTTGATTATCCAAATACGATAAAAAGGATACTGTTAAATCCATTACATTATTCAATTTATTCAAAAAATTTTCTAAAGATGTTTGAGGATAAATGACAGTTTTCAAATAAGATATTACATCAATATCTGCATAATATTTCATACTTTGCAATAAATTCACAGAAGAAACAATTATTTGATCTTCAGCATATCATGCCCCAATTTCCAAATGAATACCTAATAATGATGGAGTCACTCCATAAAATCTATTCAATTCTAAATCAGACAAAGAATCACTTGTATTTTGAGCATAAACATTTCAAAGCGATACAAATAACACAGTAAAAAGCATTATAAAGGAAAACATAATCTTTTTCATTTCAAAATTTTATAATTAAATAGTTTGCATAACACTTGCCATTGGAAGCATAATTGCAGCAACAATAGAACCAATAATAGCAGCAATAAATACCATCAAAACAGGTTCCAAAGATTGCATCATAATATCTATTTTTGTCTCTAATTGCAACTTATAAAAATCAGAAATTTTTGCCAAAACTACTTTTGTTGTTCATGTTGTTTCTCAAACATGGACAATTTGAACCAAAATTGGATCAAATAATGCAGATCACTCCATTCATTCAAATATCGAAAATCATGCTTCCATATCTTTTTTTAATTCAATTATTTTTTTCTTATACATATAATTAGAAAAAATATTAGCAATTAACTGTAAAGAAACAATAGGACTCATTCCTGCAGAATAAAATTGTGACAACTGCCTTGCAAACCTAAATTGGTAATTTCATTTTATTACAGGAGAAATAATTGGTAAAGTAATGACAAAATTATCTACAAAAATTTTAAAAGGTAGAAATTTTTTATACAAATAAACTAATACTATAGCGATAGACAACAATCATATCGATAAGTATACTCAATACGCAATCAAAAATTCTGCAATGTCCATCATTACAACAGTAATTTTTGGTAAATCTGCTGAATTTGTAAACAATGTCGCTATATTTGGCAAAACCTTTACATCAATAAATATTGCAGCAGCAATTGATCAAAACAACAAAATTATAGGATAAGTAAGAGCTTTTCTCAACTTTCATGAAAGTTCATTAGATTGTTCCAAATTATCTGCAATTTCATTCAATGTATCAACAAGATTTCAAGCTATCTGAGATGATCTAACCAATTCAATTTCATCTTCACCAAAAAAATATGCATGTCTCTGCATAGCATGTGCTAGATCCACTCATTGAATAAGCTGAGACATAAGATCTTGTATAATAGAACGCATTCATCTATTTGATTCAGAATCCAATAACGCACGCAATGCATCAATCATTCACAATCAAGCTCTTTGTGATACTGAAAACAACCTATAAAAATTAGTTTTTGTTTTTAAACCTGGCTTATTAAACTTAGCTACAATAGTATCAATAAGTCATGTCCTTTTTTCTTTGTGATTTACAACAGTTGGTTGATTAAACATTTTTTATTTTTTAAGACATAAAATTAAATATTTTTTATTTTTACAAACTTATATGCTTCATCAATATCAATTATTCATTTGATTATTTTAAATATTCAATCCCTCTCCAAATTTATCATTCAATTTCTTAAAGCAATCTGTTCTATCTCCATATTTGAGTGTCATTCCATCAATAATCTTTTTATTTCATCATTATAATCCATTAACTCAAATAATCAAATTCTTCACTTATATCAAGCTCAGCCACAAACAGGACATTTTCAACCATTTACTTGTCAAGTTCACTTTAACATTTTTCACTCAATCATAAACCTAGATAACTGCTCTTTTGTAATTCATCTTTCGGAAAGTTCCCTTCTCAATGCATCTTTATCAAAATTCATAAATGCTTTCTTTGCATGCTCCCATCTAGGATCATTTCTTATATCAACATATTGTGAACAGTTTGTACAATTTCTCCTTGCCAACCTTTGCGCAATAACAACATTAAATGTTCACGCAACCATGTATGCTTCTGCTCACAAATTCAAAACCCTACTAATTGTTTCAACCGCAGAATTAGTATGGATTGTACTAAACACCAAATGTCATGTCAAAGCTGCCTCCATAGCCATCTCCAATGTTTCAGTATCACGAATTTCTCACACCATTATAATATCTGGATCCTGCCTCAATGCAGCTCTTAATCCATTAGCAAAAGTATATCATATATCTGATCTTACTTGAGATTGATTTAATCATTCCATTTTATTTTCTACAGGATCTTCAAATGTCATAATATTTACATCAGATTTGTTGATATAATTCAAACATGCATACAAAGTAGCTGTTTTTCATGATCATGTTGGTCAAGTATTTAACAAAATTCCATTAGGATACGATAATTCGTTGAAAAGAATTCTCTTATTACGTCATTCCAATCAAAGTTCTTCTAAAAGAGGTATTTTCTTTGATTTATCCACAATACGCATTACTAACTTTTCTCACCAAACTGTAGGCAAAGTACTTGCCCTCAGATCCAACTCTTTTCAAGTTAAAGTAACATTTGATACTCTGGCATCTTGAGGTAATCTTTTTTCATCAGGTCTCATCTGCCCTGATTCAATCTTAAACTTAGAAATTATACTTTCGTGTAAAATTTTAGGATATTGCACTAATTCTTGTAATAATCAGTCTATCCTAATTCTAATCCTACAATAATTCTCCATCGGTTCTATGTGTATATCTGATGCACCTTCTTCTACGGCAATAGTCAAAAGATTATCAAATATTGCAACAATATCTGACTGTAATATTGCATTATCTATCGCCAACTTGTAAGGCATCGTCGTCTCTAGCATAATCTATCACCGTCGTATTATATAAATCATTCATAATTCAATAAATTACTCACATATAATTATATCCAGAAAATATCAAAAAGTCTAAAAAAACAACAATTTAAACAAATATAATTTGACTTATTAAAAAAATAATTTATTATATGAAATATATTTTAATCATCTAAAAAAAATCGAAGATTTTTCACCTCGATTTTTCAAAAAATTACAAAAATTAAATTAACTAATTATATCTTTTCACATATATTCTCTCAAAACTTCAGGAATAACAATATTTCAATCCTTATCCTGATAGTTTTCAATCAATGAAATCAAAACTCTAGGAGTAGCAATAGCAGTGTTATTCATCGTAAAACAATATTTAATCTTTCATTCACTATCACGATAACGTAAATTTAGTCTACGAGCCTGGAAATCCAAAAATGCAGTTACTGAATGCGTTTCTCCATACGAATTACGAGATGGCATCCAGCATTCCAAATCTTGTGAATTATATTTTCATATTGCCATATCTCATGAACATAATTGCAAAACACGATAAGGCAATTTCAAATCATCCAAAACCTCCATAGAATTGTGCAAAATCTCAAAATAATATTTATCAGACATTTCTTCATCAGCTGGTAAAATTATTACTTGCTCAACTTTATTGAATTGATGAACTCTGTACAATCATGCTGTATCTTTTCAATACGTTCAAGCCTCACGACGAAAGCACGCAGAATATCCACAATATTTTTTTGGCAACTCATTTTCTTCTAAAATCTCGTTCATATGATAAGCTGTAACTGGAATTTCAGAAGTACCAATTAACCATTGATTATCTCTTTCCATCCAATAAGCATCCTCCTCTCCTCCTGGAAAATATCAAGTTCCTTGCAAACATTCAGGATTTACAATATTTGGCACATTCATTGGGATGAATCATTTTTTAACAAGTTTTTTCAAAGTATATTGCAAAACTGCTTGTTCCAAAAGCATTCCATCTCATTTCAAGAAATAACTCCTTGATCATCAAAGTTTAACTCCCCTATCAATATCCACCATATCATGCATTTTCATAAGTGTCACATGATCTTTTGGCTCAAAATCAAATTTTGTAGGTTCTCAATGAACTTCAGAAACTACATTTTCAGTTTCATCTTTTCAAATTGGTACATTTGGATGAAGACCAGTATTTGGCATTCTAAGTAATGTCAAATTTAATTCCTTCACCAGCTCTTGATACTCTGTATCTTTAGCCTGAATTTCTGATTTTAAAGCTTTTGCTTCTTCATATTTTTTCTCTTCTCCAAATTTTTTCTGCTGAAATTTCAAATCATCAATTTCTTTTTGCAACTGTTTCCTCAAATCATCTTTTTGAATCACAGCATCTACATCGATTTCAATATTCTTAGCAACACAAATTTTCTTGTATCACTCCACATTTTCACGAACTTTATTTAAATCAATCATAAAAATAAATAAAAAATTAAAAAAACTAATTTGAAATTTATATATTTTTTTTTAGTTTTCAACAAAAAAACTTTATTTCAAATAATAAATTCATGAAATTTTTGTAATAACAAAAAATGGCATACCATATACAACATAGTCATACATGATATGCCGAAAATTTTCTTTTTGCGTTTCATCAGTTTACCATCTCTTGAACCAACATCTCTGTCGTGAGAGATCAGTCTCACTAATGATTTTGAAGCCCTTATTGATATCTCCTTTCTCACATTTCTTTAACAATACTCTCATGGCTTCAGCCACACAATCCATATGACTGTAAGTATACGTATGTGGCGGAATGCAAAGACGTACGAAGTCTTTTTCATCAAACTTTCGATCAGTACTTGATCCGCGGCCTTGACCACTCAAAACGTAACCATATTCACAAGTACGGATGCCAGTAAAATCATACAGCTCGCAGGTCAGTGTCTGGGCAGGGAATTGCCATCTATACAGATTTGGCAACATTTTGAGAGCCTCAATAAGTATGGTGTGATTACCGACAATACGTTGGTAAGGAATACCGTACTTCTTGAACTTATCAAGAAGATACTCGACTTGCCGCATAGCTTCCATCTCCATCTCGAATTCAAAGGAAGGAATCGGCTTTGCTGGTATAAGTTTCACACCACAGTCATTTGTTTCGCCGAAAAAGTCAACGTATCTTAAAATATCGTTAATTCCGCCGGAACCATGAAGCTCATTGAAACATAACGATTCAATAAACCTCGCCTTATCTACGGCTACCGGAACTTTGTACTTATGACAAAGTTCACAGATATCAATGTAACTCCGTCCATATTTTTGGCAATAAGAGAGAAGTTTCATCGAATACTTCTCCATTTCCTTATACTTTCCCACCACCGTAAGAAATACTAAATGAACTTCAGCATTCTTAGCTTTCAAGATATTCTTCAATTTCTCCAAATCAACTCGGCCATTGAATAACTTATCATCTTTGGTACTATAAACAGTAACCTCAATGGCGAAGTCATGAAGAGAATCAATACGACCTGCCTTGGCGACCCGCTGAAGATCCCTCATGGCATCAGGACCACCATACAAATCAATAAAAACTCGATCTTCAGGCAAGAAACCTAGATTATAATGTGCTTCCTCTAGGAAATCACTACGTTGAAACGACTCAAATGGTCGAATAGGTACAATACCTCCACCTCCAATCCTATACGGTTCTACTTGGATTGAGGGATCTAAAGGCGCTCCATAATGAATATACATAATTTTAAAGATTTTAAACTCTAACCAGTCATACAACAAAATTAGAGAACGAGCTCTTTTTTACTCGTTTTGGTTAATAATTAATTGTTTGTGTCTTGTAAAGACAATTATATACAAAATCTGCAATAAATCAATAGAAAAAATATTAAAAAATATTAAAAGATTTTTGAAATTAAAATCGAAGTCAAAAAAACGGATAAAATTTTAACACAATAAAAAAACAAAAAATTCTTAACTTTTTAATTATTAATCATTAATTTCTTCCATCCTACCTACGAAATGGATGAAAGGAATATTTTGTATTGAAATCTGAAAATTTAATCTCATAATGTACACATGAAAACATTACGTTATCAGCATAATAAAAAATAATCATTTTACAATAGAAAATTAAAAAAAGATGGAATGAAATTACCAAATTATTTTAATTTGAATTTTAATCTGAACATTTGTGGGTTATTTACTAGCAAGACTATTATTTTGAGTTCAGATTAGATGACAAAGAAAAAACGCCATCGAAAGATCAAAACATGTAGTTATGTGACAAGTAAACGAAAAGATAGCACCAATTTTGCCTGGTTTCCCATACAATTATAAAGATTTAGTTTTTATCTGAAAATGAATCGATTATGTAGTCTTTGATTGACTTTCCACAGGATATTTGAAACAAGTAGTATTTTTGGAGATAAAAAGCGGAAATTCTAATCTCAACAAGAATGAAATTATGATCCAAGAATGTCTGAATAGAAAAAAAGTGTATTATGAAATCCTAAGAATGAAAAAATAGTTGACTTTTATTGAAAAAAATATAAAATATAAATCTAAAACCAAAAAAAATAAAAAAATGAGAAGAAAAAATTACGCTTTAGAAGGTACAAGCTACCTAATCGAAAGTATCCTGGGGTTAATCATGACCATCATCCTGTTTTCAGTGTTGAAAAACATGAAAACAGATTGGACAAGTATTGTCCGAGGAGCCTCGCTTGGAATCTGCCTACTTCTTGATGGACTTTCAATCTGGAGGTCCGTTGAAATGAAAAAGTTTGCAAGAAAACGGAAAAATGAGGGGAAAGGAAGTGGGTTAAGTGCAGAAATTGTATACCAAAATGAAAAAAAAACAATCTATTTAATCATCAAAATGATAATAATAGTATTCTTGTTTTCAAAACCATTTTGGTAGAATCATGGGTAACTAACCAAATTCAAACCAATAAAATACGGAAGACCTTTTTGGGCCTTCCGTTTTTGTAATATTATATCACTTTTTTACAAAAATGGTTAATAAAATTAATCCATTTTTTTTATTTTTTTGCAATAATTTACCCCGGGAATATAATTAAACTAACAAAATAACTTATCTTAAGGCTTAACTACACATAATCTGTATTCAGATTATACAACCTTATAATTAGGTTAGATTGTTAGAGGTATTCCTCTCTAAACCTATCTAGATCGGTTACCCAACAAGGTCGGATAGAACGATACAAGGAGCTTCGGATTCTTTATATGATCAATATAAGTTATCTGAACAGATAATTTATATTGGTTATATGAAACCAAGCCGGAGCTCTTTGATTTACAAAGAGCTATTGGCATTCCAATAGCTTTTTTTATTTTAAATATTTTACAAAAATTCAGCATATTAACAGTAATTCTATTGCATGTAAAAAAAATTTTACACTAATTTAATGTATATATTTGACATTTATTATAAATAATATATAATATATGTGTTAAAATGAAAACAAGAAAAATAACAATAAATTAAAACTTAAACAAAATGAAAAAACTTATCGTTTTGATCGCCGCGATTTTCGCGATGGGAACCATGAACATGATGTGTCAACAAATTGTCGCCAAAGCAGACAGCGTCCAATTCAGAGTAGCTGGCGAAGTACAAGTCGCCAGTAAAAACATCAGCATTGCAACGGGTGTCGTATTTGAAGATGCCCCTGCCCTTATAGGGCATGCAAACGCTGGTATACAGTACAAAAAGTTTGGGGCAAGTGTTCTTATCATGTCCCAGAAAAGCCTCACTAAGAGTCAAACGACATACAATTTAGTTGATTTTATCGGAAGCTACAAAGTAACCGATGAACTCACTCTTAGTATCGGGTATGAGTTGACGCATTGGGACTATCAAGAAGGAGAAGATGAAGTTGGAAACAACTTTGTTTGGATGGTAACATGGACCAAAAACAAGGTAGCAGCCACGGGAATTGTATTCAAGGGTGCTAACTTCATCTATCTAATATCATCAGTCAACTACAGATTGATGGACCATGTAAGTGTTAGTTGCCTTATAGGGTATACTAACACAATGAATACAAAAATTTATGGAATGGCCGGATTGAATCTTTCATATGGAAAAGCAAGTCTGGGAATTTATCCAAGCATAAGTGACAACCCAGGCATAACTGTGAATGGAGCATTCAAATTCTAAAATTCTAACACATAAAACTTCTACAGCTTTTCTGTAGAAGTTTTTGGTATATAAAAAAAATAAAAAAAATAAACAATATTAACATTAAAAAAAATATAATTACAAACTATCATTTTAAAATCTTCATTAAATAATCAAGAAGATTGACTTCTATTAAAAAAAATATATAAACTAATATTATAACAAGATCTTTTATTATAAATAATAATTATGTCGCTAATGAACAATAATGAAAAAAATGACGGGTATTATGCTTCGATAATTAATCATGGACAAAAAATAGAATGAAGATGTAAAAATCGAAAAACGAAACAGCCAATCACAATATGAGAAAAAATTCAAGAACTCAAAAACAATAATTGAAAAAAGATTTTTGTGTCAATTTACGATCCATATACAAGAGAATCAACTGAATTTATGTCCTTAAACAAAATAGAAAACGAAACAACTCAAATAGAAAACCTTCTCAAAATACAAGACTTATCGAAAGAAAGGATTAAAGGTGCTTTAATATTTGAAAACGACGAATGAATATTCTACGACATTGCCATAAATAGACCAATAAAGAATTTTATCTAATACATTATCAAAAAAGCGCACGAAATAATCGCACGCCATCTAATCATCAGATTGCTCAATAGTAGTCACCCCGCCGACTAATGGTTCAAGGTTTTGTGTAAAAAGCTTTAGAAATTTATCAATAAATTCCTTATCTTCCTGAGTCTTTTTACGGGAGACAAAATAATTGCCCTCAACCTTAAGCCTATTATACATATATTCATTTTTGTCTGAAATCAGGATTTGTCCTTCTATATCTCCACTTATATAAATAAGAGAAGATAAGCTAGATCGAGCCCATGGCTCATGATTACCTCTATTAATAGAAAATAATCTACCATCATTTTTAAGATAAATGGACAAACCTTGAGATCTCAAAGAATCAACGGTTTTTTTCAAAGCAACCTCCAATTGTTCCAAAGAAAATGCTTTGTCTTTAGGAAAGCATACCAAAAACTTTTTGGGAAGCTCACTAATGCCACAAAACATAAAGACCTCCCGCCATACACAAGAAAATATAAGCAAAAGTATGGCAAACAAAAATGCAGCAAAATAACGCATAAATTCCTCCTTTTTTTATATGTACAAATATTTTATTAACTACAACATATGTCAATTATATTGACATATATAATATATCTTTATTTCTTATTTTTTCAATAACAAATTTACTCCATCTTGATAATTCCTTGTAACCTCGCTGAAACTCTATCTTTTCACATTACTTTCATCACTGAAAACAAATCTGGAGTCCTCCTGGATGCACAAAGTGCTAATCTCAAAAACATTGCTAAATCTCAAACCTTTCAAATATATCATCATTCTTTAAATTCAGCATTATTTGCTGCAAAACCATATTTTTTTCCAATTTGTTTCAATTGCTCAAACCACTCCTCTGTCGACATATTAAAATCCAAAACATTCAAATATTCTCAGATAAAATCTTTCATCACATGCATATCAAAATCTCCAAATCAATTAACTTTCCCATCTTCAGATTTTGCTCGTAATTCATCATTTTTTATCAATTTCTCCCATTCAGAATCAAAGAAAAATCTCAATTGTGTATCCACATCTTTGAAAGTATAAAACCTTTTTGGATCTTTTTCTGTATGCCTTTCAATATTCAAAGCACTTCTAGCATAATCCATATCGGATTTTATCAAATCAGCCAAATCTGTATCGTATTTTTCAGCTCGAACTAATCATTCTTTGAGCAATTGATCTGTAGAGATTCTAGACAAATATGCATTATTTACTTGCTCCATTTTCACCAAATCAATCAAAGCTCACGATTTATTCATATTTTCCAAAATAAATTCACGATCCAACAATGTCTTGTCCAAATTTTCTTTTTGCCATTCTTCAAAACCAGAATCCATAATCGTATAAAGATAATCCAAAATTCATTGAACAGCAAATCAGTTTTCAAGTAAAAATTCTACATTTGCTTCTGGATCTTTTCTCTTTGAAATCTTTCTCTTTTTTCAAGTTTCTTCATCAACTTTGAGAATCTGTGCTAAATGACAATATTTTGGTGCTGGTAAATCAAATGCTTGGAAAAGCTGTAAATGAAGAGGAACTGAAGTTAGCCATTCCTCTGCTCTGATTATATGAGTCACTTTCATCAAAGTATCATCAGTAATATGAGCCAAATGATATGTTGGCAATCAATCAGATTTCAAAAGTACAATATCATTATAATTGTCTCACATACTAACTTTTCATCTCAAAATATCTTCAAAAACAATCTTTTTGTTTGCATCTCCATGAGATCTAAATCTGACAATATAATCAGGATTTTGTTTTACCATCTCAACTAATTCATCCACAGTTTTATTTCTGTATATCGAATAGTTTCCATAAATTCATGGCATAATCTTTGCTAATTCTTGCTGAGACCTAATTTTTTCAATTTCTTCAGTAGTCATCCAGCATGGATAAGCTAATCATTTAGCGACAAGTGCTTTAGCAAAAACACGATAATAATATCATCTCTGACTTTGTGTATATGGCCCATATTCTCAAATATCTGAACAATTTTCTCATAAATTTCATTCATCAAAACCAATTCCAAAATTTTTCAAAGCATTTATCAAAAATTCAACTCATCACTCTATAAGCCTTTTTTGATCAGTATCTTCAATTCTCAAAATAAATGTTCAATTATTTTGTCTTGCAAATCTCCAAGCCGTGAAACAGGCAAACAAAGATCCAATGTGCAAATAACCAGTTGGACTTGGTGCAAATCTAGTACAAATTCATTGTCTTTCAGGAAATTTATTCTGCAAATCAGCGATAGTTTCTTTTACATCAGGAAACATCAATTCTGCTAAATCATTCCATGTAGCCATAATCACGAATTTTAATCAATATAAAAAACTTTTCTCAATCTTGTTTTATCAATTACAAATTGATTTTCAATAGAAATAAAATTTTATTTATAAAAAAAACGCCCTACGATAAGCATAGGGACAGCAAAAAATTCAAATGATGAGACTGAGACCGCTCACTGGTACACTTATAACAAAATCAATTTCATTTGACTTCACTACTCCAATCTCTACAATTAATGACTATTTACAACAAAATTTTAAAAATGAAATACGAATTCATTACTCAACCAGATTGAATCTACATGACAGATAATGACTGAAATATTTTAGCAGAAATAACTTTTGAACAAGTCGATGACAAAACATACGATATCGATCACACTTTCGTCGATGAATCAATGAGATGACAATGAATCGCAGACGAATTAGTAGAAAAAGCTGTAAATTATATAAAATCACAATGATTTTCTGTGACAGCATCATGCCCTTTTGCAAAAAGATGGTTGGAAAAAAATTAGAAAATTAAACTGATTGGACAGTGGTCTGATCAAAGGATAAATTCTTGGTGTTGCATATCTTGAACTAAATCTAATATTCATTTTGATACTCGGAAATAATCGAGTCTCCGTCATATGTTTCTTGGCCTAGCTCATGCTCTGTATGACCACCAAGTATATTTATTTGTGGCTTCAGGATTTAGATAGCGGAAGACATCTGTGTATCAATTTGCTTGTAATTTATCAATTTCTGCCCTTTCAATTGGCAAAAATCATATTGAATTTGCATTCTCTTCTGGTCTTGCAATATCAATTGCTTCGTGGCAGATATTAAAATCTCATGTCACAATTATTTCTTTTCACTCGTCTCTTTGTGTATTTATATACTTTATTACATCTTCATAAAAATCTAATTTATAGCTCAGCATTTCAGTTCAATCTGCTCTTGTTCATCAATTTGGGAAATAGATATTCAAAAGTACTATTTCTAAATCATCTTTTTTGAAAGTTAGTTCCACTACTCTACCATCTTCGTTAAATCTCGAAAATCCTGGAAATTCGTTTTTAGTTTCTATACACTGTATATCTTTTTTATAAAAAATTGTCGTTCAAGCATATCCAGCTCTTGTCCCAGTATGTCGTATATAATCGTAATCTCTGAGTGTATATTTCAATTCTACTGGTATCTGATTTTCGAATGCTTTTGTTTCTTGTAAGCATAAAATATCTGGATTATCTTGTGTAATCCATTCGCAAAATCATTTGTTTAAAACAGCTCTAATTCCGTTTACATTTCGTGATGTGATTTTCATATTATTATCTATAAGACTAAAATAGTTCTTCGATTTTTCTTTTATTTTCAAGAAGATAATTTTTTATTTGTATATATGTGTCATTACCATCTTTAATTTCTTTGAAATCAAGAAATGTTCCAGCTTTATCATAATACATTTCCAAAACAATATTATCATCAAAAATCCAAAAATCTGATTTAATTTCTTTTTCCAAATTTTCTAATGGAATATAATAAATTTCTTCTCATACTGCAATATTTTTTTTATAAACTTCTAATTCAAATGAAATATATTGATTTATCGGAAAATTTATTAGGTGGACTCTTTGCATTTTTGCTCATCTGTTTGTTGCTTGTTTAATAATATCACACCAATCTTCTCAAAATCATTTCGGTAACTTCTTATTTTTTAGAAAAAAATCATAAGCTTCTTGTTCTTCATCTACATTGTATCTTTGCAAAATCTCTATTCTAAATGCACTTTTTTTGAATGAATTGAAATATTCTAACATATATTAATTATTTTTTTAATCTTTAAATTTTGTTTTGTTATATTATTTCTCAGATTAAATTCAATATACAAAAAATTTTAATATTTTTTAACCCCCACTAATTTGGCGGGGGTTCTTGTGCTATCAAGCTCTGTTTGTAATAGCATTTTTTCCTGGATTCTTTTTTATAAACTCATAAGTACATCGTTTCATCCTTTCATACTTTATATGCTCGGGAATCTGATTAGGCATAGATGCAGCTTCAGTATCAGGCATTGGTTCAAATCCGAAGATTTCAACGAATTCCAAACAATAATTTCTTATGATGTACAATGTTTTTTCAAATTGTTCATCTGTTTCACCGGGGAACCCGACAATGAAATCTGTTCCCACAGTTCCACCATAAGAATAAATTTTACTATGGAGATTAATAAAATCTTGACATTTGTAACCCAGCCTTTTCATGTGTTCGAGTACATCATCATCTCCGGATTGTAGTGGTAAATGTAAATTTCCATTTCTTACGCATTCAATTACATTTACAATTTGCGAATCATTCCATTCTTTTGCATATCTTATATTTAGATTTGCAATTGCAATTTCTACATCAGGATATTTACTTTTAACATCCATAAGAAGTTCTGGCAGTCCATAGCTATTTCCATAAAGGTCACATCCATATGGCGTAAGGTCATCACCACCAAGGATTATCATTTTATGACCGTTTTCAATTACCATCTCAGTCTGAGTAAAGATTTGTTCTCTTGGAATAGACCAGTATCTTTTACCGATTTCCACTTTTGAAATCATGCAGTATGCACAATCACCATGGCAACCTTCAGATACTTGAACATATGGACCAAAATTGATTATCTGATTTTCGACTTTTCCGATTTCATTTGGAAAGTTTTTGATAAAAAACATTTTGAAATTCGGATTTTGGCAAACTAGTACATTATTTTCTTTGCACCATTTCACCAATGGAATGATACATCCTGTTACTATGACATTTTTCCCAGCATCAAGAAATTTTCTTATTACATTTTGAGAAATTTCAAGTTTGCTGTTTTGGAATGTACATGGACGATAAATGATGTGTGTTGCTTGACTCTCATCCTCGGTAATTCTTACTCCGAGATTATTGAGCTCACTTTTTAGCTTGTTTAATCCACCCAATGTCTTTGGACATCCAGTTGAGTAGAAATAAAAAACATTTTCCTTGCTCATAATTTTTTTGTATTTTGTTGTTTATTTTAGATATTTTATTATGCTAATTGAATGGGAAATCTGAAATCATGATATTCAGGAAATCAGATTTCCCGTACATAGCAAAGCAAGTTAGCAGTTTAGACTAATTTTCAAGATATTGAAATATAAATCTACTCTACTAAACCATGCTACCTGTCAGAACAGCCACGTTGGGTATCACAGCCGTTCTAACAAGACGTTCAGCTTCGCTCGGAGGCATGCCATCGCGCTCGAACATGCCCGCAACATCTTTAATTAAGCTGCTCATCTTTTTTTATACACCCCCTTTCAAAAATTTTAACATATTAATTATATCCAATTTTATACAATTATTAATATAAACCAAAAAAAATTATGTAAAATTTTTTTTACACACACAGAAAACACTCGATTTTAATTACAAATTTATTGAAATTTTATGGTAAAAAGGGCTATTTTATTCACCAATTCTTTTTTCTAATCTTTACAAAATCATCATGTAAAGATTGAAATTCATCATAATGTGTTTCAATGATACTAGACCATATTGCTTTTCAAAACTTATTTTTTTCAGCTCATAAATCGAATCAAATAAATTTTATGCCTTGAATAGCGAAAGTTATTTCTCAATCGAATTCCAAAAGATTTTTATCTTTTAATTCATTTTGAATTATTTTTAGTGTTTCTTCTTTTGAATAATTCAAGTATTTTTGTAATGATAGATATACAATTTTCGGTAAGTGAGTATTTTGGCAAAAAATACGGATGTTTTTATTATTTATTGTTTGTAATATTTTTGCACAAAATTCTATATTTTCAAATGTAGTAAAAGATTTTTCTTCTAAAATTCGTTCTCAGTTAAATTTTACTTCATTGCATATTGCATTTTTTAACATTTCAGCCTCGGATTCATTTATTTCTTTATCTGTAAATCATCATGATGTGATAATTATATCAAAATTCGAATTATTTATGTGCTTTATTAAATTTTCTTTATATCAAATAAAAAGATTTGGATTAGTTCTCATACTTCCATATCAATGAATTATGGCAATATTTCTCATTTTACGTTTTAGATGTATTGCTACCACTGAAAAGTTTTTTTCTTCTTCAGGTGTAAAGAATTTATAATATACATTTGCCGCTTCTTCGTCGTCTTTTGCATCTGGTATAATGTTTTCTTTTCAAAAAATTCATATCATCTCTGAAAAACTTTTATGATATGTTAAATTTTTAACTTCAAAAGACTCTCCGCTTTCAAAACTTAATATATCTCAAATTTTTAGCGAAGCATATTTTCATTTATTCAATCTTCACTCAATTGTCTTTTGTCAGTTAAGTAGATAAGTTTTATATGGTTCTTGTATGTGAAATATATATTGCATATTTTATACATTATAATATTTCTAATATTTTTGGATCTTTTCATTGGACGATGTTTGCATTTCATCATCATCTAACTCAAAGATTTTTTGCTATTTCTTGTGCATTCTTTTTGTTTGTAATGATGGCATATCATCAATCGTTATTTAAAACTACTATATCTAGTCATTCAAATACAGTTTTGCATTGGAATGTGATATCTTTGAAAGAT
>Ga0310786_10006423_pt1 | contig 15630 bp, 13 predicted proteins | sample AusTroGonzalo_MG_FD_203881 | JGI IMG/M metagenome (GOLD analysis project Ga0310786, IMG submission 203881) | Bovine rumen microbial communities from tropical cattle in Woodstock, Queensland, Australia - Gonzalo_03 (v2) (version 2) | ecosystem: Host-associated > Mammals > Digestive system >... | reverse complement strand
ATTAATAATCCAAGAACTGATTTTTCTGCAAACAGGTTTTTGAATTGGTTAATGATGTGGGAAAAATCCATTTCATGATATAAGGGGAAATAGTCATACATTTTGTTGATGGGGATATATAAGAAGATGCATTCGAAAGTTAATTTTGTTTCTCCTTGAATGCGAAGAAAGCTTTCTGCTGCCCATAGACATTGGTTATAAGTGGGAGTGGTTAGTGGATCTATTTTAAGATTTGGAAAAAAATCTTTAATCAGCGTCGAATCATTAATTATTGGTGCGAAACCTTTATCGTCTTTTTCGATTTTTTGAAAATATGATGAATAAGAAATTGATCTCTCGAGTGATGGGGTTGAATATTTATATTCATAACCAACAGAAAGGATGCGTTCTAAAGTGCTCGCGTATTCTGATAAATATTGACTATTCATTGTCTTCCCTCATCAAATCAAGAATATATCTTTTTCTTGGATCTCTAGGCTTATTTAGCAGTTCATCAAATTGTTTACTAGCTTTAGTGACAATAGAATAGTAGTGACCTAGATATTCATCGCTACACTCAATTACCTTTTTGAAGTTGAGCAATTTGATTGAACGCTCAGACATAAACGCATATTGCACACCTAAGTGCCCCGATAAAAATACATCTTCTAAATCTTCAAAAGACAAATCATTAGAAACAAATCTAAGAGGAAAACGGAAATAAGAATCATCCGCTCTAAAGCCGATAATAACGTCATATTTATCCACATCGATATAATACTTTTGTAACCAATCTAATGTAAGTTGGTTGTTTTTTAGAAAAGAAGAATCTAATTCGCGAAAATGCATCAAGATAGCCATCCAGTTCAAGACGCTATATTTAGTTTTATTTGTTAAATCAAGAATTTTTAGCCTACCAAACGAAGAATTATTAATTTCATATTCATTAACCACCCCAATACTATTATTTTTGCAGGCCCAAGATTTAGCGGCTTCTAAATCCAAAGTCAAATAAAACGATGGACCATAATCGTTTGCTTCGTTGGAACCTTTAACTGCAGGGTGGTCAATTAATGCTTTGCTACCGTGGTATATTTTCATGCCTTCATTTTAACAAAAAATCATAAAAACACAACATTTTTTGTACTGTAGTACTAATATTTGCCTATTTTTTGTATTTCGGCATAAATTAACTCGTGATCAAAACCACATAACAAACCAACGGAAGAATGTGTTTAAGAAAAAACATTTGATAACATCAAAAAACAACTGAAATTATTTTTCACCTTTATTAATTTTGTGTTTGCAACAATAGTTATGTTGTATTAAGATTTAATTAGGAGATGCGTTCTCTCACTACGGGCCCTGCTAATTAATCAAAGCCAGTAGTATCGCGGCGATTATGAGCAAGATAATCGTCTTTTTTATTAAAAATTACACTACTTCTAATTCAATTCTCTTTTCAATATCGTCCATCTTAACATTGATGGATGCTTTGCCCTTTTGGTTAAGAGAATTAACATATAATGTTAGTTGACCACCCACTAGGGTTTGGATATGTGGGCCCACTAAAGAGATAGGGCCTTCAGTTTTAACTTCAATGATTCTTTGAGAATATTGCATCGTGGATTTATACGAATCAATGTGTCTTAGAGATATCTTTAAAGTGTCATATGTATCTTTGTTTTCTAAGATGGTTTTATTTGGAATTACTTCTAAATCAAATTCATTTGATGGACCAATCTCCACTTCTTTGACTTTCTTATTATCCTTGTAGCCTACTACTTTGTAGGTTTTTGCCATACCACCCCAACTACCGACATATTTGTTCCAAATACCAACAAGTTCTGTATAGGACACTTTATATTTGATCATGCAGTAGGCAAGATACAGAGTGGTCTTCCTTGGAAGGTTGTTAAATCCGTGCATCGCCGCGTAGGAAAGCATCCTCGCTATCTTAAGATGTGTTTTCTTAGGAAACTTAGGCTCGTTAAATGTTTCTCCAACGATATCATCTAGCAATATTGGAGGGTGTTTTAAATATTTGAACTTATCATTCTTAGGAAGTAACTTAGTTACGAATTCATTATTTTTGTATACTTCGACATAATCGCAGTTAGTCGCGATATAAATATCGTTAAATATTGCTTCTGGAACATCTCCAGGTTTCATATTCGATAACACTTCTAAGACAGGGAATTTGTCTTGTTGAGAAGCATATATTGCAGCGGTATATTTTTTGTTTCGATACAAATCGAGTACGCCGTGTGGGCAAATATGATCGCCACTTCCAAAGTCAGTGTGGCTTTGATAATCAACGAAACACCAACCGATCGCTCCACAGGTATTTTCGTACTTATAGTTATCATCGATAACCTTCGCATGTCTTAAAGCAACTTCGATTCGTTTTTGTTCATCACTACTTGGTTTAACTGGATCCATATGACCCATATATTCAGTGATTAACAAAGGGTGGTTATTTGTTTTAATCTTCTTTGGGTTAGTTAAACCAACCTCTAAAGAGTTACAGATGAAATCATTGTATCCATAGATGTCTTCAAGAAGCTCACTGTTAGTGAAATTTCTAACCCCTATCGTTTGACGATATGGATCAATCTTATTCGCGGTGAGATTGGTTTTAAGATATAACTCGTGGTTATCAACCGATTCATCAATTCTCACTCCGTGAGCGATTAAACAAGGATGGTTTCTTTCTTTTAGAACCATTCTTCTAGTATTCTCTACACAGGCATCTAGCCAGGTTTTGGATTCACCAATGTGTTGCCAACCTGGAATCTCATTTATGACAAGAAGGCCAATTTCGTCACACTTATTTAAGAAATGTTCACTTTGTGAATAGTGACTGGTTCTCACTACATTCACCCCTAATTCATTTTTAAGAAGCAAGGCGTCATCTTCTTGAAGAGCTTTAGAAGCTGCGTAGCCCATCCAAGGGTAGGCCTGATGCCTGTTGAGTCCAACAAGCTTAACTTTCTTATCGTTTAAGAAAAATCCTTTTCTAGTGAACAACGCTTCTTTAAATCCAAAGCGATTAATATATTCTTCTTTCTTATCACCGATGGTGAGGAAAGTGTGAATCTCATATAAATATGGATTATCTAAATCCCAGAAGACAAAATCTTTTAATTGATATTTATTATCAGAAAATCTAGCGACTTCTTTTTTGCCTTTATCAAAGATAACGTGTTCTATTTGGTATTCGTCTTTTCCATTTACGTCGTAAAGAATATCGATACTTCCGTCTTTATCTCCGTGGATGTAGAAATTAGATAAATAAGTTGATAGATGCGATTCTAAATATACTTCGCGATATATTCCTGAATAGGTTAGATAATCCAAAGCAAATCCAAAAGGTGGATAATCTTTGTTTTCATTTGAATCAAGAATCACTAGTAATCTGTTTGATTTGTCTTTTAGATATTTTGAGATATCGATGTCCACTGGCAAGTAACCAGAATAGAATTTTCCAAGATATTCGTTGTTTAGATAGATATCCCCTACAACCATAAAGCCAGAAAAATGTAAGATGTAGACTTTGTCTTTTTGATAATCATCCACATCAAATATTTTTTCGTATGTGAATTTATCTTGATAGATTTTCTCTGAAAAATAATTGTATGGAACTTCCACTGGATTATGTGGGATGTTCACGATTGAAAGCTTGTTCTTATCTAAATTATTTAGATACTTCTCGTCATATCCTTTGATAAATGACCAGGAAAAATTAAGTGTTTGTTTCATACCCTATACTCAATATTTAATTTTGAAATAATCCAAATACGATTTAACTGTATCTTGTCCATCTAAACATGTATCAAGTAGCCAACCACGTTCTTGTTTCCAATTCTTTAGTCCACGGTAGTAGAACGTTTTTTTGCTATCTAAAATGATAAAGGGAACAATGTCATTTTTTAAGCATTCTTTAAAAGCGATTAATCTGCCCACCCTGCCATTACCATCTTGGAATGGATGTATTTTTTCAAATTCGACATGGAAAGCAACTATTTCTTCAAACGTGTGTTTGTCCTTTGATAAATAACAAGAAAGAAGTTTTTTCATTTCTTTTTCAACTTCACTTGGATGAACCGTCGCTTGCTCACCAGCAATATTTTCCATGAGTTTATAGTCGCCAACTTTAAACCATGGCTTTTTTGAATCTTCGGTGTTTGTTTTCAGAATTAGGTGAAGCTGTTTGATAAATGATTCTGATAATTTTCTATTAGCAAAATCAATTGCGAGATCAATACATCTAAAGTGATTTAGCGTTTCCACGATGTCGTCAATTTTAATTACACTGTTAGTGATGCCAATAGTTTTGGTCTCATATATATGTCTAGTTTCTTCATGCGTTAGTTTAGACCCTTCCATATGATTGGAGTTGTAGGTCATTTCAATTTGAAGTTTATGATAAATACCACCTTTAATTTGGGATTCTTTTTCCAGTTTTAAAATTTCTAATAAACTGCGTCGTTTATTGGAATGACGAATTTGTCTATTTGGTTTAGAAGCATCTTCCGGAATCATCCAGGTCTTGCCGGAAAGATAGGCTCCAACAACTCGGCCTTTTGAACAATAATTTCTGACACTTCTTTCTGATATTTTCCAAACATTGGAAATTTCAGCACTTGTTAAATACTTTTTCATGGCTAAAGTATACTCCATATCGGCAATTTATAAAAGAATTTTTAAGCAAGTTTTTGTGTTTTATTTTGCCGATAAACTTAGACTGTCTCTAGTTTCCATCACTATAACAGTGATATACATTTATTTTTCGTGGTTATCACTAATGCTTATTAAGTACTTTTCTAAATAAATGTCATAAAGGATATCGAGAGGAACTTTTTCAGCGCCATATCTATCAGAGAGCATTTTGACGATATCAACAGGAATATATATATCATCGCCTTCATGGTAGAATTTCGCCTCAGTTTTAGCTAGAAACGCTAAAGCGTCTTTTATCGTGGGAAATTCAAAATCAGGTGATTTCTTGTAATATTTTTGAATGCTTTCATCAACATGTTTATTTGTCAAATTATGAAGGAATCTTAAAAGTTGGCTAACCCCAAAACTAATCGAGATTATTAATAACATTGATACCGGCCATGGAAAGAATTTATTGGTGTAATAATGATCGTTCCATTGTTTTAGGACAATGACCATGATGAGATAGACAACCATATAGATGGCAACAGGGATTAACGAAACAAACGAATAAGAAAACTTGATACGTGTATCAGAGATAACCAAAACAAATAAGAAGGTGATTAAAAGAGGATTGATTGTGTGCATAAATAACTTAGAGTTCGTTAACATGGCTTTTACAAAGCCTTGATAGCCACTGATGATTGTTATAGCGACAAAGAAAGTAATAAACACTCCAGTCGCACCAACATACATCATTTTTACAATCCAAGCAGGAAGTTTACATCTATCTCTTCTTAAACCATCAATTTGGAAAGGAAGACACATCGCGGCAGCAATAGCGGCGATGATGTTTGAGATAGTCGTAAACATTTTGAAAGCGCCAATACCAGCTTCTGAACTCTCACTTTGAAAAAAGTCCGTTAGGCTTAAAGATAAAGCAACAAAAGTCATTACTATGACTAACGAGCTAATAGCGATTCCAGAAATAAATCGCATTTTATTGATTCTTCTAGCTTTTACAATTGGTTTATCTTTCATAGCAAAGGTCATTTTATCATAATTACTAGGTAGGTTATAATCTTAGTAAATGGAAGAGCTTATTCATTTTTTTCAAGGAACAATGGAAGAACCTGGAGTATTTTCTTGGTTCCATTTAATCGTGCTAATTCCAATTATCTCTTTAGCGATTTTTGTTCCTTTGAAATTTAAAAATTGCAGTGAAAAGGTTTATAAAAGGATTTTGTTATATTCTTGGATTTCTCTACTTGTACTAGAAGCATTTAAACAAGTTATTAAATCATTCCATTATGGTGAGCCTTCCTATTGGGAATATAGCTATCAAGATTTCCCATTTGGTTTATGTTCAATGATTTATTACTTCATTCCAATCATCGTATTTGTGAACAAAGAAAAACATCCTAAGATTGTGGATGCTGCGACTGGATATTTATGTTTGATTACTTTAGTCGCAGGTATCATTGTTTGTTCTTACACAGAGATGGCTACAACCACTTTAATATACATTAACATTCAAACTTTCATCCATCATGGTTCCCAAGTAGTGTTAGGAATCTTTATCTATGTTTGGAATAGGAAAAGTGTCACGATTAAAACTTACTATAGAAGCATGATTGCTTTTATCGTTACAGTTGTTATGGCAATTGGCTTTAATTTAATCTTTTATCCACATCCTTGTGATCTGTTTTTTATTAATCCAACTAGAATCACTAGATTACCAATTGGTAAAACCATCCATGAAAAAGCTGGATATGCAGTCTTTTTAATCTGCTATTTACATGCAGTGGCTATATTGTCTTTAACCGCTTATATAGTAGAAACATCCATTTATAAATTGGTGCTTAAAAAGAGAAACCCTAAATTAGTTAACAACTAATTATTTTCTGATGCACGTGTAGATTCTTTCTTTCATAAGCTTATTTATCTTTTCCCTTTGTCATAAGGTTCCCCTAATGATTTTGGTCCAATATTTTTCTTACTTGTGAACACTAAAACGACTAAACATACTATGTATGGAAGAGCTAAATAGAAGTAAGATGAGATACCTAACTTAGCTAAGAAATCAATCGATGGATACACCACTGATAAAGTCTTAAAGATGGAGAAGACGAACGCTCCAAGGAAAATATATAGAGGTTTCCATTGACCGAAAATTAAAACCGCTAAGGCGAGGAAGCCAAATCCACTAGCCCCATTTGCGAATTCCCATTCCGCGTTCATGCTAATAAGTAGCAAACCACCAAGGCCAGCGAAAATACCAGAAAGAAGAACGCCCACATATCTAGTTTTAGCGACGTTAATTCCTAAAGAATCAGCACTACGAGGGTTTTCACCACAACTTGATAACCTTAAGCCATACCTTGTTTTGTAAATAACAAAATAAACAATTGGGATTAATGCTAGAACAATAAGAACTAACCAATTAAATTTAACACCTGCAATACCAAACAAATCGACGTTAAAGATACTATAGAATCTAGTGAAATTTAATCTTGAATTACCAACAGGTAAAGCTTCAGTTCTTGTCATTTGTTTGATAAGCACTACTGCAAAAGCAGTACTTAAAATATTAAGCGCTGTTCCAATTAAGGTTTGATTGGCTTTAAATGTAATACATGCTAAGGCTAATAAGAGCGAATATAATCCAGCGCCAATAACTGATGCGAGAATGACAATTAATGCTGCAAGTCCATTAGGAATAGAAGTAGGCAATACATACATCATCACTCCGCCAATAAAGGCACCAAAAGTCATTGAGCCTTCCAAAGATAAGGCGACCGTGCCACTTTTTTCAGAGAACATTCCGCCTAAAGCGGTAATACTTAAAATAGCGACATAGGCAATAAGAAATGAAACTATAGATAACGCTATTATCATTTTTTATTCTCCTTGCCTCTACTTAACTTGTTAAGTTCATTTTTCAAGTCGTGCTTGGACACAAACTTTTTGATGAAAAGAACAAAGCCAGAAAGATAGATGATGACTGATGTCATAATTGAAGCAACTTCTGGAGAGAAGCCCAAATCAGTGATCATCGATCCACCTTCAGTAATATGAACGATAAAGTATGAGGAGAAGATTACTCCAATTGGATGTAATCCACCTAAGAATGCGGCAGAAATTCCTTGGAAGCCAATATCAGGTGGTACCGAAGATAACTTCCAAGATGTAAATCCGTTTTGTAAATTAAGCGATGCTGCAAGTCCGGCTAACGCGCCTGAAATAGCGGTCGCAATAAGAATATTTTTAACTTTGTTAATACCGGCATAGTTAGCGGCATCAGCGTTTAATCCCGTAACCTTAAGTTCATAACCAATTGTGGTCTTTTTAAACAAAACAAAGATAACTACCACTGTAACTAGGATTAAAATCATTCCTAAACCAACAATTGAATTTCCAGCAAAGAGCTTATCTAAGCCAATTGATGGAATAAAGGCGTTTGAAGTATTAGAAATGGTGAAAGATTCTGAGTGGGATGAATCCCAAACAGTAGAGTTACTCGTGAGAACACCATTAACAATATATAACGCTATCCAGTTTAGCATAATCCCAGATATAACTTCGTTAACATTAAAGAATGCTTTTAATAAACCTGAAATCATCGACCACATAGCGGCGGCAATCATGGCGATAATCATCACTATCCACCATGGCCAGTTTGCATTAAGTCCTAAGAAAGAAATAACTAGGACAGCAATAGAATATTGCCCAGAACCACCAAGATTAAATAATCCTGCTTTATAAGCAACAAGGATTGATAAGCTCATTGCAATTAATGGGGCGGTCTTAGCAAGTGTTTGTCCAAAGTAATTGAGTCTATCTTGAGGGCTAGAGAAAATTAAATAATTTCCTAAGACAGAAGTCATGCCATAAGAAGCTTCTTTTGGATTAATGCAAAGTAAGATAATAAATCCTAAAACTAAGCCTAATAAAGCGCACCACAAAGAAGCGACAATAGTCTTTGTGGATTCCTTTTTAAGGAGTGAAAAGAAGAATGATTTAACTTTATTCATGCTCACTCTCCTTAATGGCGTTTACTTTGTCTTTTTTCGCGCCAGACATATATAAACCAAGTTTTTCTCTAGTGACATTACCTGGAGTGAATTCACCAGTTATTTCACCTTCAAACATTACTAAAATACGGTCTGCTAAAAGGAAAACCTGATCTAGTTCTAAAGAAACTAGCAAAATTGCTTTATTAATTTCTCTTTGTTCAAGAAGAAGATCGTGGATTCCTTCGATCGCCCCAATATCTAGGCCTCTGGTTGGTTGAACGGCGATTAATAAATCTTGGTTACGTTCTATTTCTCTACCAACAATAATTTTTTGTTGGTTACCACCAGACATTCCTCTTACGATTGTATTTCCGCCCTCGCTGGAACGAATGTCATATTTTTCAATTAAATCATCCGCGTATTTCTTAATTGATTTTTCATTAATGAAAAAGCACTTAGAGAATTCTTTTTCGTAATATCTATCTAAAACTGAATTCTCATAGATTGAGTAGTCCAAGACTAGACCATGTCTATGTCGGTCCTCGGGAATATGTGAAATTCCTGCTTTAATTTTGGCTCTGATGGAAAGTGAAGAAATGTCATTTCCGTCAAGCAAAATAGTGCCACCACGACACTTTTGTATGCCAGTTATTCCATATATAACTTCTTGTTGGCCGTTTCCATCTATTCCCGCTAAAGCGACTATCTCGCCTTTTCTAACATTAAATGAAACATCATTAACGATCTTCTTTTTAGTGAATGGATCAATCATTTCAAGATGTTCAACTCTAAGGACTTCGTTACCTGGTTTTTTATTAGATTTTCTTTTAAATTCTTTAAGCGCTCTACCTACCATTAAGGCTGAAATTTCTTCTTTAGATGTATTCTTTGTTTCAATAGTGTCAATATATTGACCTTTTCTAATGATAGTGATTTCATCACTAACATCAAAGACTTCATCAAGTTTATGAGAAATAAAGATAATTGATTTACCTTCTTTTTTAAGATTTCTTAAAATCTGTAAGAATTCTTGAATTTCTTGTTCAGTAAGAACTGCGGTTGGTTCATCAAAGATGAGAATATCGTTTTTACGATAAAGCATTTTGATGATTTCTACTTTTTGTTGCATCTCAACAGAAATATCTTTGATCTTCTTATCTAAATCGACTTGTAAGCCGTATTGTTCAATAATTTTTGTGACTTCTTCTCTAGCGGTTTGATAGTCGATAACTTTAAAAATATGTTCATTTAAGTAGTTAATCGACTTCTTGAAAATACTTAATTTTCCTTCATATTTTTTAAGAGTTTCATCTCCTAAAATAATATTTTGTAAAACGGTAAATGTATCAACTAGCATAAAATGCTGATGGACCATGCCGATATGTAATCTAGTTGCTTCGTTAGGATCGCTGATTTTTACTTCTTCCCCATCTTTTTTAATCGTTCCTTCATCTGGTTCGATTAAGCCAAAAAGGATGGACATAAGGGTTGATTTACCCGCGCCATTTTCGCCACACAAAGCTAAAATATGACCTTTTTTAAGGCGGATATTAATATGATCGTTCGCCAAAATATTACCAAATTTCTTGGTAATTCCAAGCATTTCAATGGCGTAGGCTTCCTTCATATTACTTTATTGAACCCTCATAGTTTACATGGCTATATTCACTTACTACTGGCACTTTAGCAATGTCAGGCGAAACTGTTTTAACCCCGTTCATAATATCTGAGACTAAAGCTTTATAGTTTTCGATTGTGAAGTTTTTCATTCTCCAATCATTCATTGGTAGTAGAACATAATTGAGCTCTGGGTTTTCACTTGAAACGAGTCCAAGATAGTTAATACCTTTTTCCCAAATATTGTTTTTATATAAGTCTTCTAATTTAGCGACTACAGTTTGTCTAATGCCTTTCATTGCACTTGTAATACACATGCCAGGTTTATAGTCTTGATCAATAATTGGTCGTTGATCGCTATCAACACCAATCATATAGCCATTATTTTCTTTTGCCGCTAAAGCGACAGAAGTATAAATACTTCCACCACAGGCAAAAACTATTTCGGTATGATTTGCTTTATACCAACCATCGATGTGCATATGTATTTCGCTATCACCAAAGAATTGACCACCATAAACATATTGAAGATCAATATTTGCGCTTAATTCTTTAGCAGCTTCATCAATGCCTTGCACATAGCCATAACCAAACCTTATAACTTGCTCAGAAGGCATGCCACCTAAATAACCGAGTTTTCTAAATCCTTCTTTTACAGCACCATAACCCGCTAAATAGCCTGCTATTTCTTCGTGGTAATTATAAACAGTGATATTGTCTGTTAATTTAAAACCCTTTGGAAAATCGCCTTCAGAAATATCTAAACCAATAAATTTAACTTCTGGATGTTTTGGAGCTACTTCTGCAATTGCTTCGCCTAAAGCGTAGCCTGGGCACAAGATGACATCGTAACCACGATCAATTGCTAACTTGATAGATTTAATACGTTCCGCTAAAGAAATGCTTGTTGGCTTGTAGTAATTAAATTTGATGTCATATTGTTTGCACCATTCTTTAGCGCCTTCATAACAAGCTTGGTTAAACGAAGCATCATTAACATCAGAAAAGTCAGTGACCATAGCCACTTTAAATTCATCTTCTTGATTTTTTGTAATTGCTCCTATGGAAAAGACAAGAGTAAAGAATGCTGTAGCGGCAGCAAGCAAAGCTATAAGCATTTTCTTCATGACTACAATTGTATAACTATCAGATAGAATTGTTTAGTTTATGTTTTAAGAAACAATAAGTTTACCAATTTACTTCCAACACTCACAACAAATGATATGACTTTTTCACTACCCAAAACAAAGTATGACAAGTCTTTTTAAGTAATTGGAAACATATCCACCGCTATTTGCAATAATGCATCACTCCATCTTAATCCAACATTTCTCTTTCAAGAAATTAGCAATGTCTGGCTTCATTAATTCGTTTTCGTAATATGAAACAAGGACTTTTTTGTATTCGTCAACTTTATCCGCTGGGACTACTATTAAGCCTAATGCATGTGAAATCAAATAATGGTTTGCAAATATAATTGCTGTTCTTTTATTACCGTCTAAGAATAATTGTCTTTTCATGACATATAAAACTAAATCAACAGCAAGATCAATTCCTTCTTCGTTATTTAACATGTCGTATAAATCTTGCTTAACTTGGTCTTCAAACGGAATTGGAGGAATATAGGTAGAACCACCAATAGTAACCGGCACACTTCTTATTCTTCCTGCGGTTATAGAAAAGCCATCTTCCACTATTTGATTGATTTGACACAAGACTGCATAATTTGTTGGGTAATTTGCTAAATCAACTGACGTAATGAATTCCCATGCTCTTTTAAGATTGATGACTTTGTTAATATCGGAAGCGGTCATGTCTTTGACTTTCCCACCATTAACAATTGTTTCGGTGTCTGAATATGTAGTTGCTACACCTTCTAACATGGCTTGTTTATAAATAGAATCAACAAGGTACCTTCTAGCTAAATCTATGTTAACAGCAACTTTTTCAGCAACGCCTTCAGTTTCAACATAATTGAGTTCCTTAAGGATTTTATTAATCTCTTTTAATCTCTTTTTGAGATTCTTAGATAATTCAGTATTATTTCTAATCAAGTTATACAAAACATCTGAATATTCACCAGCATATTTCGTGGTTAAAACACCATCTTGACGATAATGAACATAGATGTATTGCTTGCCATCTTTATCTCTTAATTCAATCGAACCAAAAATAATGGAATTTAATTGCTCAATTATTTGATTTTTCTCACGTAACAATTCATTAATATTCGGCATAACAATACCTCCAGCAAACACATTGTATCACAATAAATAAATAGTGTGAAACATTTTTGGCGTTTTTGTTACACACTGTAAAATCATTTTCATTTGTTAACAAAGCATAAACCGCAAGTTTGGTGAAAGTAATAGCAAAAGAAAACAGCATACTGCCATCACCTATTTTTCTTGATAATTATGATCTATTATATTTATATAATAAGTGATAGAATCTATCGCTCTTTTAGTCGTAGACATGCTACAGTCTCGACATGCATTGAAAAGTTTTTGGGCCGACCTTTTTCAACGTTGTGGCATATATTTTGGGTATGTCTGAACATATTCCCTGATACGGGTTGCGAGTGTTGTATACACCGATAGTTTTTTTCAGTATATTTTGGTTACTAAGCTTTGCTTAATTGTCATTTTTACACCTTTTTTATTATGAAAAAATATATTCCCTGTAACAGTGTTTGTTTTCAAAAAGAAAAGCGGCATTTTCCACCAATCTTTATAGGTTATGGCTTAAGAAGCTTTTTAAGTTGCCTCTTTGTTAACCATGGTTTTCTTCTGTGAATCATACTATGACAATTAGAACAAACCATAATAAGATCTTTCACATTTGTCTTTTCACCAGGTTTCAAAGCAGAAACGGGTTTAATATGATGTGCTTCAATAAATTCTTTGCCAATTGCTCCATACTTGTCCTCAAAATTAAAACCACAAACCTCGCAGTAGAGTTTACCACCGTGTGCTTTTTTAAAATTATCCTTTGCTTTTTCAATAAGGGCGTGATTTCGTTCACGAACGATATGCTGTTTTAAGACCTTTCTTCCCTCAGAAAAATTCTCATCATCCTGGGTAATATCCATGTTGGATTCTGTGATTTTTGGATCTCTCAACCCCCAAACACCTTTGCCAATTCCTTTAACGGAATAAAAGATATCTTCTTTACCAAGATAGTTCATAGAATCACTACTGCGATTTTCGATTTCTCTTCTCACGCATGCAGCGATTGTTTTTGGAATTGGATTCTTTGTTATTGTTTTAACACCATCAATGATCTCAGAAAGCCTGGCTTGCCCTCCCAATTGGTTTAAAACTTCTACAATTTCTTCTTTTCTAGTCATGTTTTAGGCCTCCGTTCTTAATTGGGTTTGAGTGGATGGTACAATTTCAATATTCATCCACAATTTTTTGTAGACGCCTGGTTTAACAAATTTTACAAATCCTAAATCTCTTAAATATTGAAGTGTCTGTCTAATTTTAGGTTTTACGTGATTGTTTGTTGGATGCTTTTCATATAAAACGTCTTCAAATGAATAAACATCTGAGATTGTAAAATCTTGCTTATCAAGAAGTTGAAGACAGTTAAAAACGTCTTTTTTCCATCCCTTTAAATTATTGGATATTTTGTCAGACTCATCTATCGGCAAAACACTATCTCCTTCATCGTCAATATGAGTCAATTTGTTATTGCCGAATGTCTTAACAAATTTTTCGATTTCCTTTATAGAATTTTCGTCAAATGAACCGCACAACTCACTATCCATCATCATAATAAAATCTGAATAGATTGCATCAACCGTTTCTTTTTCATCTTCATGCAAAAGCAAGCCATACTCGTAGTTGTTATATAGAGCATTGTTTGTTAAGTTTGCAGAGGTGACTAAAGCTTTTTTGTTATCAAACAAATAAATCTTTGCATGTAAATTCTGGAAATTAAGTACTTTTATTCCTGCTTCAAGTAGAGTCTTTATTGCTTCAACATCAAGAGATCCGTTAACAAAGTTAGCTAAATTTGCTGACGTAATAACCTCAAGAACAACGCCTGGATTTCTATTTGATAATATTTCATCCACTATTTCTTTTTTTATAAACGGAGCGCAAAACAACATCTCTTTATTCGCTTCTTTAATCAAACTAAAGAAAGAATCTTTTGAAGGGGTTTTAACAATACTAATCATATAAGTACCTCCATGTTAGGCACTTATAATTTTAAACGATTTTTTATACTCACCGCTACCAAGGTATTCAATGATTGCGTTTTCTCTAAATAACTTGAGTGCGGAATCAATTTGTTCTTTTGTTTCCTCGCTATCACCAAAAAACATCTTGTATTGCATAATTTCAGATATAGTGAATCTGTCTTTTTTGTTGATGTTTAAGATGTTGAACAACTGTTTGTTAAACCCATCCAATCTGTCGATTCGCTTTTGAACGAATTCTTTCCTTTTTGAAATATTGTTAACGGTTAGATAATCATTAGAGACTCTCCAATAATAAGCATCTCCAATTCTTGTTTTGTAGAAAATGCTACCCTTAGACTCGCTTCCAGAAACATCAGGGGAATAGGCTTTAATGTTTTCTCGAATATAATTTCTATCGCTATCAGAAATACCACCATTTACTTCAGAAAAAGCAACGAATATAGATTTCATGTCGCCAATTCCGCCAATATTATTAATGGCTCTGATAATTTTATCTAATCTTGCTATACCCGTCCTCTTTATGTTTTGAGCTTTATCAGCTTCAGCCTGTGCTTCAATGACCTCGTTTCTATTAACCAAATAGTCATAAACTTTTGAGAAAATATAATCAGAATCACAGGCATCCAAAATCATTTTTCCAGTTAAACATTGGACATATTTAATTGCATCGTTGAATAATTCTCTTTTAACAGATGTGTTGTGATCCTTTTCAAAAGCAAAGATAGCATTAAAAAATGAAGTAAGAGTTTCTTTGTTGTTAGACCAATTTGAGCCGTAAAGTGTAAATGCATAACCATTAATATCATGTGATATGTAATCAAGAAGCTCATATTTGTTTTCTTTGTCATGACAATAGGTAAGTCTTCCAATCCACCACAATCTGCTTAGTGTATTAACCATGTAGCATCTTGGTTTAGGAATTCTAAAGAAAAAGTGATTCAGAATGTCATTTTCAATATTTTTACCGGTAAGAGGAAAGCGATCTAAAACATAATCATAAAAGACGGTGTGAGACAAACCAGCCCATAATCTTTCATCACTAGCAAAACTATCATTTAGCTCAATAAAATTGGAATAAATTCTTTTGATGTTTTCTGCGTCTGATGATGCTGGCTTTGTTTTATCCAACTCTAGTTGAAAATCTTC
>Ga0310786_10006422_pt1 | contig 15630 bp, 13 predicted proteins | sample AusTroGonzalo_MG_FD_203881 | JGI IMG/M metagenome (GOLD analysis project Ga0310786, IMG submission 203881) | Bovine rumen microbial communities from tropical cattle in Woodstock, Queensland, Australia - Gonzalo_03 (v2) (version 2) | ecosystem: Host-associated > Mammals > Digestive system >... | reverse complement strand
GGGCTTCTTGGAGCGTTTGGTCTTGAGCAGGTTGGCCAGCTTGGCACTGAAGGTGGTCTTACCGGAACCTTGCAGACCGGCCATCAGGATGACTGCGGGATGTCCCTTTACGTCAATGTCCACGGCCTCGCCGCCCATCAGGGTTGCCAGTTCGTCATGCACCACCTTGACCATCAGCTGGCCGGGGCGGAGGGATGTGAGCACGTTCATGCCCATGGCCTTCTCCTTGACGGTATCGGTGAACTGCTTGGCAACCTTGTAGTTTACATCGGCATCAAGCAGGGCCTTGCGTACGTCCTTGAGGGTTTCGGCAACGTTGACTTCGGTGATTTTACCTTCACCTTTCAGTATCTTGAGTGACCTTTCGAGTCTTTCTGATAGATTTTCAAACATTCCTTTGATCGGGATTTAAATTTCAAGTTGCAAAATTAGTAAAAAAACGCTTTCTTTGCGCATCAATAGTCTACTATGTCATTCAGTTCCTTTTCCGTATTCCAATGGAAAAAACCTGTTGTCATACTGCTGCTTCTGACCGGAGCGGCCCAACTGACCAAGGCTCAGGGGTTCTCAGCTGCCCTTGAACGCGTGGATCAGCCCTGGTATGCAGGTGTGAGCGCAGGATCTTCCTTTGGACAAGCCACATTCCGCAGCGTAACCGAACACCAGTTTCACATGGGTGCTCAGGGCGGTTTTTACGGTGGTTATCGCATGAATCGTCTCATGTCATTTGAGGCAGGTCTTCAATTCGGTCGTCAGACACAGACAGCCCTTGACTGCTGTCCCTATTGGTTGTCAGAGTCAGGTGAACGTTACATCGCACCTGTTTACGGGATGAACGGTTGGGCTTACCGTGACCTCAGGACCAGAACCGGGTGGGGCAAGCTTTTGCTCCAGGCTAATTTTGATGCCATCAGTCTGTTTAAAGGTCCGGATTGCAAATGGTCGGCCAGTCTGTCCCCGCAAATATCGGTGGTGACAACACGAACACTGTTTCTCACTTCCGGTGATGACATACGTCATGACCGTCAGTGGCATATGGGTCTGGGCGGTCAGGCATCGGTCGGCTATGAGTTCAAAGAAGGTATTGTGGCGACTGCCTACACAGGCATAACCTGCCTTACCGGCCAGCGTTTTGACAATATCCCCGAGCATTGTCACAAGAGTAACCTTATTTATGATGCCGGAGTAAAACTGACTATCCGATGGGATATACTTTGTAAAGGACTGAGGCTATGAGAAAGAGTACGTTTATTTCAATCGCCCTGACTGCCGTGTCATTTCTTATGGCTGGCTGTTACCATGATTATCATGAGTTACGTGAGTCTGAATTCGGTAATCTGCCGGTAGGTTATGTTGCACCTCTCATTGACTGGGAACAGGAGGACGCAACCGTACCGGTACGCGACCTGACAATAGTTGCTGTGGGCAGCGGTTTATCTTATTCAAAAAGTTATGCCCAAATCCCGGATTTTGCCAAGGATCCGCTTATTATTCCCATAGGTGAGTATACGGTACTCTCCATGGTCAATATGACGGAGTCCGATGGCTATATTGTGACGGATGACATGACTGTATCTTTTAAAGACTCCGCTAAGGTACCAGGCCAGGCCTGGTTTGGAGTAACAAACACCATCATCAGAGAAGATACGATGGTAATAGCCGAAACAACTCTTCAGCATCTGCTTTCAGTCCTTAAATTAAACATGACCAATGTACCTGAGGGAACCTCAATTACATTTACGCTTGGTAATGTTGCACAGGACATAAAGCTTAAAAACCTTGATGAAAGCGGCCGTTACGGTCTTCCAAGTATTATATCAAGGGGGGATATGACAGTAGGTACACTGACAGCCGGAACTGACGGCATGATTAATTCTGATGAACTGCTGCTGCCACCCACCGTATTCGGACTTGACTCTACCGACATCACTTTAGGGGTCAAATTGGCTGATGGCAATACTTTCAATTGCAGTTGTACAGTTCCGCGTACCGATATCGGCTGGTTGTACTCCCTGGATTTTGATTTTGATTCTCTCTCCACCAGTATGAAATTCACCTCAAACAGTGTAGGCGAGTTGGAAAATGCGTGGACCGCTGTTCCTGACGATTCTCAGGCGAGCGCCTATCCCGTTTGGAGGTTGGCAGTACCGCTTACCATTGAGGCTATGACTGCCGGAGCGCAGGTGCGTTTCACTTTGTGTGAATACATACCAGCCAACAGCGTGCAGTTCAGAACCGGCGACGGTACTGCTTGGAGTGACTGGACAGACTATATCGGAGGCAGTGATATACTGCTTGAAAATGAGGGTGATATGGTGCAGTTCCGCGGCAACAATGAAACGTATGCCTATGATTCTGAGTATTACAGCAATTTCAGTTTTACGGATGATTGTTATGTATATGGCAATGTGATGAGTCTGATATCAGGCTCAGATCTGAGCGGTTGCAACACTCTTAGAAAGTTTGATGTTTTCTTCCGTCTGTTCTATAACGACAGTCTTCTTCATTCACACCCAACAAAGGAACTTTTGCTGCCTGCAACAAAAATTGCTTGGGACTGCTACGAGGAAATGTTTAAAGGCTGCACCAGCCTGACAAGGGCGCCTAAGTTACCTGCGACCAAGCTATATGGTCGATGCTATGATGAAATGTTCTCGGGTTGCTCAAGCCTGACTGACATACCGGAGGATATGCTTCCTGCCACAACCCTTGATGACGGCTGCTATGAAAGAATGTTCAAAGGATGCACGAGCCTCACCACCATTCCTGAGAACTTTCTTCCTGCCACCAAGGTGTCTTCAGGTAGTTATTCCGAAATGTTCTGGGGTTGCACCAGCCTGACCTCAATTCCCGAGAACCTGCTTCCTGCCACCACGTTGGCTAATTGGTGCTATTCTGATATGTTCTGTTACTGCACCGGCCTGACCTCAATTCCCGATAACCTGCTTCCTGCCACCACAATGACTTATGGGTGTTATTCCGGTATGTTCTGTGGCTGTACGGGCCTAACCGAAATACCCGGTAACTTGCTCCCAGCCACAACGCTTAAAGAGGTATGCTATGGTTATATGTTCTCTGAATGCACGGGCATGACTACACTACCCGGCAACTTGCTTCCTGCCACCACATTGGAAAGTCAATGCTATTTTGCTATGTTTTTAGGGTGTACCGGCCTGACAACCCTTCCCGGCAACTTGCTTCCCGCTACTACGTTGGCTGAGGAGTGTTATGGCGTGATGTTCTTGAGTTGTACAGGCCTGACTACTCTTCCGGAGAGCCTGCTTCCTGCCACAAAGCTGGAGAATGAATGCTATGACAGAATGTTCACAAGCTGCACCGGCCTTACAACCCTTCCCGGCAACTTGCTTCCTGCCACCGAACTGGCTTGGGATTGCTATTCTTATATGTTCTCAGGTTGCTCCGGTTTGACCACGCTACCCGAGGACCTGCTGCCGGCAACCACGTTGGCCGGATACTCTTACGTCGGTATGTTCCGCGATTGCTCCGGTCTGACTGTCCTTCCGGAAAATCTGTTGCCTGCTACCACACTTGGTGAGTATTGCTATTCCAACTTATTCTCAGGTTGTTCAGGTCTGACCACCGTCCCAGAGAACTTGCTTCCCGCCACTACGCTGGCCAAGGGGTGCTATTTTGCAATGTTCGCCCATTGTCAGAACCTGATTTCTGCACCGGACCTGGTAGCTGAGTATCTGGTTGAGGATTGTTATGTCAGAATGTTCATGGAATGCTCAAAACTGAACAGTGTGAAGTGTCTGGCAACAAACGTTAATGCCAATAAGAAGAATAGTTTGTTCGGCTGGTTGGATAATGTTTCTGAGAGCGGAACGTTTACGGCCCATTTAATATATTGGATTGACGCCGATGATTATATCCCTGTCGGTTGGACCAGGGCATATTATTATGATGAGTAACCTGTTATCGGCCTGACAGATAGAGCATCTGGCGGATTTCCTCGTTGAATTTGCGGGATGCCAGAAGTTTCTCTATGGTAAGGTGCATGCGGTAACGCCAGTAGTTGTTTGAATCGGCCGGGACATTGATACGCTCTGAACGCGGGTCTTTGGCACGCAGCGAACTGCTCATGGAGAGCCAGTCCTGAAGCGGGAATATTGCCAGCATCGACGGCGATGCCAGGTGGGCCGATATTACGCTGGTGCAAGCAGCTACGGTTGCCTTTTGGGCCGATATCACGCTGTTGGGTTCCATTTCATCTTCAATCCAGGTGCGCAGCACGCTCATATCGTGAGTGGATGTGGTGCAGACCGACATGTAGGGGTAGGTGGCCGGGTCCGATACGCTAACACCCATGTTCTTGGGCATACGCTGAACCTCAAGGGCAATGATGCGCAGACGGTCCATTACCTCGGGGACGCAGGCGGGTATCATACCCAGATCCTCACCGCAAACAAGCATATCGGTAGCCTCGATCAACGCAGGCAGTTTGGACATGGCCACGTCACTCCAGAAACTGTTGTTGCGACTGTAGTAGAAATCATCGTGTAGGCTGCGGAAAACCTCTTTCTCATTGTCGGGCAGGGCCTTGAACATGTCTGTGTCAAAGGCCTCTATGCGAGGATGATAGGTGCCTGGACGGTGTTTGTCCTCAAGGAACAGCACGTTGGTCTCGGGGGTGCCGTCAGGTACCTTTGCATGCAGGGCCGGATTGAACGGAAAGCCTCTGTCCCACATCTCCTGAGGGGTGTAGGTGAGTGCGGGATTAAAGCGTCCCATGAGTCCGCTCCGGTACTCCAACGGTACCTCCCATATACGGAAGAATCCCAACAGATGGTCTATGCGGTAGGCGTCAAAGTAATCGGCCATTTTGCGGAAACGATCCACGAACCACGCGTATCCGTCGCGAGCCATGTTCTCCCAGTTGTATGTGGGCATTCCCCATTTCTGGCCATCTCTGGCAAATGCATCGGGCGGTGCTCCGGCCTGGCAGTCTGTGTGGAACAGTTCCGGATGGATCCATACGTCACAGCTGTGGCGGTTTACGCCAATGGGTATGTCGCCCTTTAGCAGTATTCCCTTACGGTTAGCATATTTCTTTACATCGGTCAGTTGCTTGTCCAGGTGGAACTGTATGAAGTAATGCTTGCGGATCTCGCGGTAGCGGTCATTGCCCGGAGTGCAGAAACGGTCCAGCAGGGCGGGGGTGTATTCCGACTCTTTCCACTGGCTGAAATCGGCCGTTCCGTATTTGTCGCGCAGGTAGCAGTACAGGGCATAGGGCTCCAGCCAGCTGCGGTTGGCAGCGAAGAACCGCTGATACTCGCGGCTCTTGCAGCACTGGTCGCCAAGCTCGGCGTAGAGGTGGTCCAGATATTCGCTTTTGAGCCTTGCTACACGCTCGTAATCGATGGCGGGCAGGGCGTTGAGTTCGCGGCGCTCCTTCTGGGCCTTTCTCAGGAACTTCTTGTCATTGAGCGTTCCCACAAGCTCCAGGTCTATGTATACGGGGTTGAGCGCGAATGATGAATTTGCGCTGTAGGGGTAGGAGTCACGCCAGGTTCCCGTCATGGTGGTGTCATTGACAGGCAGGGTCTGTATTATGCTCTGTCCGGTGGCTGCCGCCCAGTCAACCAACGGCTTGAGGTCTGTGAACTGGCCTATTCCGAAATCCCTTTCCGACCGGAGCGAGAACACCGGAATTGCGGTTCCCGCGCCTTTCCAGCGTGGGCGGTTGTTGTGATGCACGTAGGGGAGTGCTACGGTACGCTGCTCTATGCTCTGTCCACCGAAGTCTTTCCAGCGGTCGGACAGGACCAGACGTTTGGCCCGGGTGTAGGGGATTGAGTGGAGCGAGCCCTCCTCGCGACGGGTTATGGTCCCGTCGGTCTGGACCATGTAGCAGTAGGTTATGTCACCGGCGGCCAGCTCGTCATCATCGATTTCATAGTCCGTAAACCATGTGCCCTGACCGTTGTTGGCCATGTCAAGGCACTGCTGGGTGCCGTCTGCCATATTGAGACAGAGGTACAGGTTCTCTCCCCAGCGGGTTATGTATTCTATCTGAAAGTGTATAGTCATCGGACTAAGAAAACGAATGCACTACAAAAGTATAATAAGGTTTTCAACCGTTCCCGTAAAGTTATCAACAATTGCCCAAAAAAGCACACAAATTTCTTTTACATTTTTATACGCGAAATTATTTTTGCTAACACGTTGAAACATAATTAAACAATTCATAACCATAATAGCTGTTAATCATGGAATTAAAACAGGAAGGCATCTATGATGCCAGTACCCTTGGTGGTGGTAAAATGTTTGTGCTGGGATGTCAGCACATGTTCGCTATGTTTGGCGCTACCGTTCTGGTTCCGCTTCTTACCGGTCTTTCAGTATCGGCTACACTGCTGTTCGCAGGTATCGGCACACTGATCTTCCATTTGTTCACAAAGATGAAGGTTCCTGCATTCCTGGGCTCATCATTTGCTTTCCTGGGCGGATATACGGCTGTCAAGGAATTCGGAGTAGGTCTTGGCATGACTGAGGGCGTTGCCCTGACATATGCCTGCATCGGTGTGTTCTGCGCAGGTCTGCTCTATTTCGTGCTGGCCGCCCTGTTCAAGTTCTACGGCGTACGCCGCACAATGCGTTTCTTCCCTCCCGTAGTAACTGGTCCTATCATCATCTCTATCGGTCTGATCCTGTCATCGAGCGCCATCAACAACTGCCAGAGCAACTGGTGGATTGCTCTGCTGGCTATCGTTATTATCGTGATCTGCAACATCTTCGGTAAGGGTATGATCAAGATTATCCCCATCATCCTGGGTGTTATCGGCTCATACATCGTAGCAGCCTGCTTCGGTCAGGTTGATTTCTCAGCCGTTAAGGAGGCCGCTTGGTTCGGAATGCCTTTTGCATGGGAGAACACGGCATTCTCAGTGCTGCAGGATCCTGACTGGTCATTCGTATGGACCGCAATCATCGCTATCGTGCCCATTGCTTTTGCAACCATGATTGAGCACATAGGTGATGTATGCGCCATCTCATCGACCTGTAACCGTAACTACATTGCCGATCCCGGTCTGCACCGTACTCTTATGGGTGACGGCTGCGCTACCGCTCTGGCTGCCCTGTTCGGTGCTCCTGCAAATACTACATACGGTGAGAATACCGGTGTGCTTAACCTGACCAAGGTGTTCGATCCCAAGGTCGTTCGTATTGCAGCATGCCTGGCTATCGTATTCTCATTCTGCCCCAAGTTCGCCCAGATTATCTACGCTATGCCTACCGCAACTGTAGGTGGTGTATCTCTGGTGCTTTACGGTATGATATCAGCAGTAGGTGTACGTAACCTGGTTGAGAACAAGGTTGACTTCACAAACAACCGTAACGTGCTCATCGCAGCTCTGATCCTGGTGCTCGCCATCGGTATCAACTTTGGTCCCGGCAGCATCTCATTCGGTAAGATTTCACTGTCAGGTTTGGCAGTTGCCGCTCTGGTAGGTATCATCCTGAACGCAATTCTTCCCGGTAACGACTTCCACTTTACAAGCGATTATGCCAGCGGTAAGCGTGCTACCGCCGAGGGTCAGGAACTGCCCGAGGAGTTTAAGAAACCTCTGCATGACGATCCCAAGTACAACGGATAACTTATTTAACTCATTATATTAACTTATTAAGTTTCTGGTATGAAAAAAATTGTTGCATTTGCAGGTTTTGCCCTGCTGTCAGTAGGTGCTTTTGCACAGACCAACTTACAGGTTTTCTATGATCTGGGTAAGGATCGCAAGCTGGTTACCACAACACTTGAAATGTTCAAGGGTGATGATTGGGGTAGCACATTCTTCTTTGTAGATTACGACTATACTACAAAGAATCAGCGCGATGGTAACGTCTTTGGTACCCGTAGCACTTATATGGAGATTGAGCGTGCCCTGAATTTCTGGCAGGAGTCTGCTCTTGGTGCACTTAGCGCACATGTAGAGTTCCAGGCTGGTAATTTCGGCGGACCTTCGACCAGTAACTGGTTGTTCGGTGCCGAGTATTTCCTGCATAACGATGATTTCTCAAACACCTTTACACTTGCTCTTCTGTACAAGTATTACCACAACAGTGGTTCAGCAGATATTCCTCTTCAGTTCTCAGGCGTATGGGGCATGCAGGATATCTTTGGTGTAGAGGGACTGAGATTCTCAGGCTTCCTGGATTTCTGGGGTGAGAACACTACATACATTCATGGATATGATCCTACTACCCTTCTGCCTAACGATACGAAGGATGCCAAGTTCAAGCTTCTTACCGAGCCTCAGATCTGGTACTGCGTAGGTCAGTTCTTCAACTGCCCCAACTTTAACCTTGGTGGTGAGGTAGAGCTCTCATACAATTTCAGAGGTGAGGGATTCGTTTGCAATCCTTGCATTGGTGCCAAGTGGACTTTCTGATTAGGTGTAACTCCAAAACATTACAGTTATGTCATTTCTGAAAGTTTTAGGTTTTGATCCTGCCAAGCACAATGTCAAGACTGAGATTGTGGCTGGTTTGACCACTTTCCTGACAATGGCTTACATCCTTGCCGTCAACCCGGATATATTCAGTAATCTGGAGGGTATGGGTATGCCTAAGGGTGCCGTGTTCACTGCAACCGCTCTGGCTGCCATTGTAGGTACTTTGGTAATGTCTATCTATGCAAAGAAACCTTTTGCCCTGGCTCCCGGTCTGGGTCTGAACGCATTCTTTGTATATACCGTTTGTCTGACCATGGGATACAGCTGGCAGTTCGCATTGACAGCTGTGTTCATTGAGGGTTTCATCTTCATCATCCTTACAGTGACCAATATCCGTGAGGCTATTATCAACGCAATTCCTGCCGCAATGAAGAGCGCAGTATCGGCCGGTATCGGTCTGTTCATCGCATTCATCGGACTGGTAAATGCAAACATCATTGTTGATGACGGTGGCACAATCATTGCTCTTGGTGATATCACAAGCGGTCCGGCTCTGCTTGCTATCGTTGGTCTGGTCATCACCTCTGTGATGATGATCCTTAAGGTGCCCGGAGCAATGTTGATCGGTATCATTGTTACCGCTATCATTGGTATTCCGTTCGGTATCACAAAGTTCGACGGCGTTGTAAGTTCTGTTCCTTCAATTGCACCTATCTTCTGCAAGTTTGAGTGGCACAATATCTTCACCGTTGATATGCTGATTGTTGTGTTTACATTCCTGTTCATCGATATGTTTGACACAATCGGAACAGTTATCGGTGTATCAAAGAAGGCTAATATGATCAACCCCGACGGTACAATCCCCGGCGTTAAGAAGATTCTTATGGCCGATGCCATCGCAACCGTTGCAGGTGCCGCTTTCGGTACCAGCACCACAACCACTTATGTGGAGAGCGCTTCGGGTGTAGCTACCGGTGGTCGTACAGGTCTGACTTCATTCACAACCGCTATCTGCTTTGCCGTAGCATTGTTCTTTGCTCCGATATTCACTGGAATACCGTCAGCAGCTACTTCTCCCGCTCTGATCCTGGTAGGTGTAATGATGATGTCATCAATCCTGGATGTTGACTTCAGTGATTTCTCAGAGTGCATACCTGCTTACATCACCATGATTGTAATGCCTTTGGCATACAGCATCTCTGACGGTATCATGCTGGGTCTTATATCATATGTTGTCCTGAACGCCTTGACCGGTAAGTTCAAGAAGATCAGCATAATGATGTGGGTTCTTGCAATCCTGTTCATCCTTAAGTATACAATACATATAGGAGGCTGATTCCTGCTTTGCAGGAAAAATCAAGGGCGGTTCCGCTACGGAGCCGCCCTTATTTTTTGTACCGTATTGATTACTCTATCGTGAGTACTGCACCTGTAGTGGTGTCAAAGGTGATCTTGGTATCGGCCATCTTTCCCATAATGGATGATGAGATGGTCTCTACGTTTCCAAACTGGGCTATCTGAATCTCCTGCTCAAGGAATGTGGTGCGGTTGTTGTAAATCCTGAGTGCGGCACGTCCCGGCAGACGGTAGTAAAGAAATGATGCCTCCTTCTTGGATTTTGAAGACTGCAGTTTTTTCTGCTGGTCCGGGTCTATGGTGTAGTTGTCAGACATCTTGCGGTCTGTAAGGTCTATCCATACGGGCTCGCCGGCCAGATTATCTGTGGGGAGTACTCCAAGCTTTGATGAGAAACGGAACAGTATCTGCTTGCTGAGCGCCTCGTCAGGGGTTACATTGATGGTGAATGTAACATCCTCGGTCTCATTAGTGCCGTTAAAGAGGGTCAGGAGTGCAGTCTCCTGTGCGGTGAGCGACTCCAGCATGAACTTGAGTGACTCTCCGTCAGTGGGCACGAAATCGGCCTGACCGCGTGTTATGTTGTTACGGCTCTCACGGATGTTGTATATCTCCTTGGCGGTGAGTTCGGCCATCTTGGCGGTTGAACTGGCCATAAGGATCTCCTCAGTCATGTACTCCTGCGGGTTGACCTTCTTGACCTGCTTGGGTGCCTGTGCCTGCACGTTCTGTGCGGGTTGTTCTTTGGTGCGTACATTGACGCCGCGTATCACGCCGTCATTTGTGAGTTCAAAATAGGGGCGGTTGCCCTTGGCGGGGAAGGTCAGGGTGTAGAGGTTATCCTTATCGGGTACTCCTACGGTCGATACTTTTATATCCTTTATGGACCATACCTCCTCGGCTTTGTCCTTGACATCACTCAGACGAAGGTAACGCTCGGCATAGCGGGAGAACTCTCCCGGCTTGAATGTCTGTTTCTGGGCTGTCACGGTTACGGTGATCATGGTTTTGGGGAGCCAGTAGGCGACACCGTCCTGGGTCACTCCCGGCTGATAGGCCGATGACTGTCCCTGAGCTGATGAGGTGAGAACCGATAACAGCAACCCTGCGCTGAGGGCTATTTTCTTGATATTCATAATCATAACGTTTCTGTCATTTGTAACCAGGCTTGCGGCAGATGACCGGCAATATCGGCCGATGTCATGGCTGTCATGCTGAGTTCGCGGGCTGCCATGTCGCCTGCATGTCCATGTATGTAAACCGCGATAAATGCGGCCTGTTCGCTTTTGTATCCTTGTGCCAGCAGGGCCAGGACCATGCCGGTAAGCACATCGCCCGAACCGCCTGTGGCCATGCCGGGATTGCCCGTGGTATTGACGTACATCTTGCCGTCGGGCGCGATGGTAACGGTGGGGGCACCTTTGACAACGACAGTGATGCCGTTTTCGGTTGCAAGGGCCTTGGCTCTGCGGATCATATCGTCATAATCAGTGGCCTGACCTGTAAGACGCTGCAGTTCGCCGGGGTGGGGTGTGAGTACGGAACCTGCGGGAACATACTCGAGCAGGTATCTGCTGCGGGCTATGATGTTGAGCGCATCGGCATCAAGTACCATAGGGTATGATGAGCTCTTGAGCAGTTTCTCAAGGATGGCTGTCTGTGAATCGCCCTGACCCAGACCGGGACCTGCTCCTACGGCATTGTATCGGCTCAGGTCGGTGTTGGCGTACAGGTCATCGGATGCAATCGTCATGGCCTCGGGGACGGATATTTGCAGTATGTCGTTGTTGTACGAAGGTGAGCAGACCGTCAGCAGACCGACTCCAGAACGCAGGCAAGCCCTGGCCGACAGGATTGCGGCACCTGCCATTCCCAGACTGCCGGCATAAAGCAACGCATGACCGAAATTGTTCTTGTATGCCTTGGGATCACGCGGCTTGAGCAGTGATTTTACATAGTCCTGACCGACGGTTAGTTTATCCATAGTTTGGCAATTGCACTCGGCAAATGTACGCTTATTTTGTTAAAAATGGATGGGATATCGGTATTGCCGTGCTTTTTTTGAGTATATTCGCATAATAAAATATCATACATTATGGGAACCATTCGCGTAAAGGACAGAGAGTTTGAGGTTTTTCTCAAAGAAGAGGATATCCAGAAGGAAATTAAGAGAGTAGCATCTGAGATCAACCGTGATTACGCAGACAAGCAACCGCTGTTTCTGTGCGTTCTGAACGGTTCATTCATGTTTGCGGCAGACCTGCTCAAGGACGTGAACGTACCCTGCAACGTCTCTTTCGTGAAAGTCTCATCATATCAGGGAACTGACACTACCGGTAAGGTTAAGGAACTCATGGGACTCCAGGAGGATGTAGAGGGCCGACACATCATCATTGTCGAGGATATCGTGGATACCGGCTACACCATGCGTGACGTGCTGGATTCACTTGCCGAGAAGAAAGCCGCATCGGTTCAGGTGTGTGCACTTCTGTGCAAGCCCGATAAGCTGAAGGTTGACATCAACCTCAAGTATCTGGCCATGAATATTCCCAACGGATTTATTGTAGGTTACGGACTGGATTATGACGGATTCGGCCGTAACTCACGTGATATTTATAAGATTGTAAAGGAATAATTGTATTTAGAATGGACAACATCGTAATCTTTGGAGCCCCCGGTTCAGGTAAGGGGACTTACAGTGCTGCCCTTGTTGAAAAATTCGGTTATAACCACATCTCAACGGGTGACGTGCTCCGTGCTGAAATCAGGGAGGGCTCAGAACTCGGCAGGATAGCCGAAGGTTATATTGAAAAAGGACAACTCATACCTGATGATCTGATCATTGACATGCTGGCCAGCGTTTATGACACCATGCGTGACGGTCCCGGAGTCATTTTTGACGGATTCCCCCGCACAATAGTTCAGGCCAAGGCACTTAAGGAGATGCTGCACGAGCGCGGTGAGAAGATATCGGTAACACTTAACCTCATAGTCAGCGAAGACATCCTGATGCAGCGTCTGCTGAACCGTGCAAAGGTAGAAGGCAGGTCCGATGACAACGAGGAGACAATCAAGAAACGTTTCAACGTTTACTATACCCAGACGCATCCCCTGATTGAATGGTTCAAGAAGGAAGGGGTGTTGTCAGAATTCACCTTTAAGGGTGACAAAGATCTGATGATCAAGGAAATAATAGAGAAGGTGGAGTCAATCTGACCCCACCTTGCATTTGAATATATGGCAGAATCAAATTTTGTAGACTACGTAAAGATCTTTTGCAGGTCGGGCAAGGGCGGTCGCGGATCGGCCCATCTGCGTCATGACAAATACATCCCCAACGGCGGTCCCGACGGAGGTGACGGCGGTAAGGGCGGAAGCGTTATCCTGAAGGGTAACCGCAACTACTGGACATTGCTGCATCTGCGCTATGAGCGCCATGCCTTTGCCGAGAACGGCGGAAACGGCGGCAGCAACAAGTGCTTTGGCAAGGACGGCAACGATGTCATAATAGAGGTGCCGTGCGGAACCGTTGCATATGATGCCGAGACCGGCGAATATCTTTGCGACATTACCGATGACGGTCAGGAGGTGGTTCTGCTCAAGGGCGGCCGCGGCGGTCTGGGAAACTGGCATTTCCGTACGGCTACACGTCAGGCACCCCGTTTTGCACAGCCGGGTGAGCCCGCACAGGAGCTTATGGTGGTTCTGGAGCTCAAGCTACTGGCCGACGTGGGCCTAGTGGGATTCCCCAATGCCGGTAAATCCACGCTTCTGTCGGCTATATCGGCCGCAAAGCCCAAAATAGCAAACTATCCGTTTACCACACTGGAGCCTAACCTGGGCATCGTCTCATACCGTGACGGCAAGTCGTTCGTGATGGCCGATATTCCCGGTATCATTGAGGGTGCCAGCGAGGGTAAGGGACTTGGACTCAGGTTCCTGCGTCATATTGAGCGAAACTCTCTGCTGCTGTTCATGGTTCCCGGCGATACCGATGACATAAAGCGCGAATATGAGATCCTGCTCAACGAGTTGGCTCAGTTCAACCCGGAGATGCTCGATAAGCAGCGTGTACTGGCCATAACCAAGTGTGACCTGATAGACGAGGAACTCATGTCCATGCTGGAGCCCAATCTTCCGGCCGATATCCCTCACGTGTTCATATCGGGTGTAAGCGGACTGGGACTGCAGCAGCTCAAGGATATCCTGTGGAAGGAACTTAACAGCGAAAGCAACAAGCTTGACGCCACCTGGAAAACGGAGCATATAGTACACCGTTCAAAGGATGCAGGTGAACTGCACAGTGAGCTTGTGGCAGCAGGAGCAGACTTTGAGTTTGATTTTGATGACCTGCCCGACGATGAGTTGGATGATGACCTGGAGGAAGTAGAGGTTGAATTGGACTGAAAAAGAGAATTATCCCCAAATATTTTTTAAAAAAAGTCCTTTTCCTTTTTAACTTTCATTTTTACGGCTTATATGATAGTTGTATGAATTTGTTTTGACAATTCACCTTTTACTAATTAATAACTTAAAACAAACTGAAATGAAAAAGATGTTTTTGGCAGCTGCCCTTCTGGCAGTAGTATCTCTGGCTAACGCACAGGCTCCCGCAAACGCACCTTACGGTGTTAAGTCAGGTGTTATCACCATGTCTATGGATATGATGGGTAACGAAATGATTACTGAGACCTATTTTGACGACTACGGTCTGAAGACCGCTCAGGTATCAGAAGGTGGTTTCATGGGTGGCGAAGGCAAGACTCGCACAATCACAGATAAGGACGGCGCTCAGATCCGCATCAACGATGCTGAGAAGACCGCTACCAAGTTCCCTGCTGGTGGCATGGGTATGGGCTTCGGCGGTGGCCGCGCTCAGATTAACTGGAACAATCTGACCGATCAGGTTAAGAAGGATAACAACATCAAGGAGGTTGGTAAGGAGACCATCGCCGGTAAGGAGTGCACCAAGTACACCATGACCGTTGACATGATGGGCAACCAGTCAGAGCAGACCGTTTGGATCTACAAAGGCATCCAGCTCAAGAACGAGATGACTTCAGATTTCGGTACTTTCGGCCAGACCTGCAAGAAGTTCGAGGAGAAGGCAGTTGACGCTTCTATGTTCGAGGTTCCCGCTGGTGTAAAGGTTGAGGAGTTCGATATGTCACAGTTCGGTGGCTTTGGCGGTTTCTAATCCAACCCCAAAAAATAAAAAAGGTCGCCTTCCCGGCGGCCTTTTTTGTTTTGGGCTTGTCAGAAACCCTAACCTTTTTTTAGTTTACTCCGTAAACGCGCTCACTACGTTCGCTTGGCGGCCTTCCAGGACCGCGGTCTCGTTCGCATACTCACTCGCACCAATACCACCGTACCTTCGTAACCTAACGCAAGTTTATTCGTGTTGGGGCGAGCGAGTCCTCGAGCGAGATGGCCTGGAAGGCCACCGTTCACGTAGTGAACTAAAAAAAGGTTCCCGACTCCCTTCAGCTCCACGAAAAAAGGCCCCGCTAGGGACCTTTTCGTGGAGCTGGAGGGAGTCGAACCCTCGTCCAAACGGGGAAACCATATGCTTTCTACAGGCTTATCTCTACTTGGATTTTCGAGCCATGACTTGGATAGAGCTACCGGGCCATGACCTTATCTTCTAAAATCTCATCCCTGACGCGAAGCCGAAAGGAACTATCCCCGATTTGACTGCACCACCGTATCGACGAGCTTCGGAGCAAGAGCTTCCGGGTGATGTCTTGTCACAATACCTTGTATCGTGATTAAGCAGATCTACTGTACTTCGATCAAGCAGCAAGAGCAAAGTTGTTGTTGCCAGATAATTGTTGACGTTCTTTTTATAGTGCGGACC
>Ga0310786_10006421_pt1 | contig 15632 bp, 12 predicted proteins | sample AusTroGonzalo_MG_FD_203881 | JGI IMG/M metagenome (GOLD analysis project Ga0310786, IMG submission 203881) | Bovine rumen microbial communities from tropical cattle in Woodstock, Queensland, Australia - Gonzalo_03 (v2) (version 2) | ecosystem: Host-associated > Mammals > Digestive system >... | reverse complement strand
CACTGGCGGTGATAAGCGGAGTATGCAGATAGTTGAAGCCTTTGCTGTTGAAGAAATTGTGGATGGCGAAAGCCATTGCGTGGCGGATTCTCAGCACGGCGCCGAAAGTGTTGGTGCGGGGACGCAGGTGTGCTATCTCGCGGAGGAATTCCATGCTGTGGCCTTTCTTCTGGAGAGGATATGTAGCGTCAGCGGTACCGTACACTTCAATCTCGTCGGCTTGGATCTCTACAGCCTGGCCGCTGCCCATAGATGCCACGAGGCGACCTTTGACAGCGATGCAGGCGCCGGTGCCGATCTGTTTCATCAGTTCTTCGTCGAACTTGGCGGCGTCACATACTATCTGGATATTGAATATCGTGGAGCCATCGTTGAGAGCGATGAACGACACGTTCTTATTTCCTCTTTTTGTCCTTACCCAACCCTTTGCAAGAACATCCTGACCGGGTTCCAGTGCGAGGAGTTCCTTTACCTTCAATCTTTTCATGTTATTACAGTTTTCTCTTTACCTCTACTATAGTGTAAGACTCTATGACATCTCCAATCTTGATGTCGTTATATCCATCGATGTTAAGTCCGCAGTCGAAACCTGCAGCCACTTCTTTGACATCGTCCTTGAAGCGCTTGAGCGAACCGAGGACACCCGTGTAGACCACGATGCCGTCGCGAATGACGCGGATCTTGGCGGCGCGGGTAAGTTTTCCGTCACGGACCATACAGCCGGCGATGGTACCCACCTTCGAAATCTTGAAGGTCTCGAGAACCTCGGCTGTAGCTGTGATCTCTTCTTTCTCCTCGGGAGCAAGCATACCTTCGATACCGTCCTTGACTTCATTGATTGCGTCGTAGATGACTGAGTACAGACGGATCTCGATGCCTTCCTTCTCTGCCATCTTGCGGGCATTGGCGCTCGGACGCACCTGGAAGCCGATGATGATGGCATTGGAAGCTGCAGCCAACAGCACGTCGCTCTCTGAAATCGCACCGACGGCGCGGTGGATGACGTTGACCTTGACTTCCTCGGTAGAAAGTTTGATGAGTGAATCGGTGAGGGCCTCGATAGAACCGTCCACGTCGGCCTTGAGCACGATGTTGAGCTCCTTGAAGTTGCCGATGGCGATACGGCGGCCGATTTCCTCGAGGGTGATGTGCTGAGTGGTCTTGATGCCCTGGATGCGGATGAGCTGCTCGCGCTTGTTGGCGATATCCTTGGCTTCCTTCTCGTCGTCCAGCACGTTGAAGTTGTCACCTGCGGTAGGTGCACCGTTCAAACCGAGCACTGATACGGGAGTCGAAGGCCCTGCGGCGTCGATCTTCTGACCACGCTCGTTGAACATGGCTTTCACCTTGCCGGAATAGCAGCCGCTGAGCATCACGTCGCCCACATGCAGCGTACCACCCTGCACCATGATGGTAGCGAGATAGCCGCGGCCCTTGTCGAGTGAAGACTCGATGACGCTGCCGACAGCGTTCTTGTTAGGATTGGCCTTGAGTTCGAGAAGGTCGGCTTCGAGAAGCACCTTGTCGAGCAGTTTGTCGACGTTGATACCTTTCTTAGCCGAGATTTCCTGGCACTGATACTTGCCGCCCCAGTCCTCGACGAGGATGTTCATGTTGGCAAGCTGTTCCTTTATCTTTTCGGGATTTGCTCCGGGCTTATCAATCTTGTTGATGGCAAACACCATCGGCACACCTGCAGCCTGGGCGTGGTTGATGGCCTCGATTGTCTGAGGCATCACGGCGTCGTCAGCAGCCACGATGATGATGGCGATGTCGGTTATCTTGGCACCACGGGCACGCATGGCAGTGAAGGCCTCGTGACCAGGAGTATCCAGGAATGTGATGTGGCGGCCGTCAGGAAGCTTCACGTTGTAGGCACCGATGTGCTGGGTGATACCGCCGGCCTCACCGGCGATCACGTTGGTCTTGCGGATGTAGTCCAGCAACGAAGTCTTACCGTGGTCGACGTGACCCATGACGGTGATGATCGGCGGACGCTCGACAAGCTCTTCCGGCTTGTCTTCTTCCTGAGCGATGCTGCCCTGGGTGTCGGCGTCCACGAACTCGATCTTGTATCCGAACTCCTCAGCCACCAGCACGAGGGCCTCGGCGTCGAGACGCTGGTTGATTGACACCATAAGACCGAGGTTCATGCAGGCTTCGATGACCTTGGTCACCGGAGTGTTGTTCATGAGGATGGCCAGGTCGTTGACGGTCACGAACTCCGTAACTTTAAGGATATTGCTCGTGGCCATCTCCATACGGTGCTCTTCTTCCATCTTCTGCTCGAAGAGGTCTCTCTTCTCGCGACGGTGTTTTGCTCCCTTGGTCTTGCCCTTGCCTTCGGTCATGCGGGCGTATGTCTCTTTGATCTGTTTCTGGATCTCTTCCTCGTCAAGCTCGGCTTTCACGAACTTGAAGGTATCCTTGCCGCGACCACGGCCGGCGTTAGCGTTGCGACGTCCACCCTGATTGCCGCCTTCGGGTCTGTTGACATCGACCTTGTTGGCGCCGCTCTTGTGGATACGCTCTCTCTTGCCCTTGTTGCCGCGGGCTTTGTTCTTGTCCTGCTGGTCGTGCTGCTGGCTTTCCTTCTCCTTGTTCTGGTTCTGAGACGGCTTCTTCTCGAATTTGCTCAGGTCGATGGTGCCGCTGATCTTCGGACCCTGCAACTTCTCAACCTTGGTCTCGATATATTCGGGAGCTGCCGGTTTTGCAGGAGCCTCCGGCTTGGGTTCCGGTTTGGGCTCAGGCTGCTGAGGCTTCTCGACAGGCTTCTCCTCCACTTTCTCGGGAGCTTTGGGAGCGGCCGGCTTGTCGTCAAGATCAATCTTTCCTATAACCTTGATGTCAGGGCGGTCAGAAGGGACGTTGACGGGAGTTTCAGGCTCTTCCACCTTGGCGACAGGATCAGGTTTCTTGGCTTTAGGCTTTTCTGCAAGCACATTTGTCTTGATGATGATTTCTTTCTCAAGCTCGGTGTCTTCTGCATTCTCACGGCTGTGATCCACCTTGTCGGTAATTTCCTTGACGGTGATGGCCACCTTGCGTGACTGCTCCTTGATGAGCTGCTCTTTGCTGAATTCTTTCTCAACCAGAGCAAAAGCTTCGGCACTGATCTTGGCTCCGGGGTTCGCATCTACTTCAAACCCTTTCTTCTTCAGGAATTCGACAAGGGTCCCGAGACCGATGTTGAAGTCCTTCATTACCTTACTGATTCTGATCGTTCCTTCTGACATATATTTTTATCTCCCGTGTTGTTTTTAAATTATTCTTCGAATTCTGCCCTCAGGATCTTCTGAACGTCCTCTACAGTTTCCTCTTCAAGGTCGCTGCGGCGGGCAATTTCATCTACAGGCAGGGCAAGCACGCTCTTGGCGGTGTCAAGACCGATGCTCTTGAGCTGGTCGATGATCCACTGCTCGATCTCGTCGCTGAACTCTTCGAGCATTACGTCTTCCTCGTCAACCTGTTCGTTCTCGTCAACCTCGCGGTAAGCCTCGATGTCGTAGTCGGCAAGCATGCCGGCGAGCTTGATGTTGCTGCCGCCTTTGCCGATTGCGAGTGAAACCTCAGAGGGTTTGAGATATACGTTCACGCTCTTGGCAGCCTCGTTGAACTCCATTGAAGAGATCTTGGCGGGGCTCAGGGCGCGCTGGATAAGCAGCTGCTTGTTTGAAGTCCAGTTGATGATGTCGATGTTCTCGTTGCGCAGCTCGCGGACAATGCCGTGGATACGTGAACCCTTGACACCTACGCAGGCTCCTACGGGGTCGATGCGCTCGTCGTAAGACTCGACGGCTACCTTGGCCCTTTCACCCGGGATGCGGACCACCTTCTTGATGGTGATGAGTCCATCGAAAATCTCAGGCACTTCCTGCTCGAACAGTCTCTCGAGGAAAACGGGAGATGTACGTGACAGGGTGATTACAGGAGTATTGTTGCGCATCTCCACGCTGATGATGACGGCCTTCACGGTCTCACCCTTGCGGAAGTGGTCGGTAGGGATCTGCTCGGTCTTCGGAAGCACGAGCTCGTTGCCGTTCTCGTCCATCACGAGCACTTCTTTCTTCCATGACTGGTATACCTCGCCGACGATGACGTCGCCCACGCGGTCGCGGTAGTTGTTGTAGAGATTGGCCTTCTCGATGTCCATGATGCGGCCAGACAGATTCTGGCGCAGGTTGAGGATGCCGCGGCGGCCGAAGCTTGAGAGCTCCACCTTCTCGGTATAGTCCTCACCCACCTCGTAAGAATCGTCGATCGCCCTCACCTCTTCGAGAGAAATCTCGGTTGCGGGGTTTTCCACGGTCTCGACTACCTGGCGTGTCCTCCAGATCTCGAAGTCTCCTTTGTCGATGTTGATGATGATGTCGAACTGGGCATCCTCGCCGTACATCTTCTCCAGCTGTGTGCGGAAGACATCCTCCAACACGCTCATCATAGTAGGGCGGTCGATGCTCTTGAGTTCTTTAAATTCAGCGAATGTGCTGATAAGGTTCAAACCTTCCATGTCTTTCAATTATATATTTTTAAAATTTTATTACTGCTTTGGCTGACTTGATCTCGGCATATTTCAGGCTCTCGTGCATAGTCTCGCGCACTTTCTTCTTCTTTCCCTCCACCGGCACCAGCTTCTCGTAGGAAATCTCGAACTCCTCGTCGCCTGCGCTTTCCAGGAGCGCTTTTTGGCGGTGGCCGTCGCGGAAAGTCACTTCAATCGTGCTGCCCACGAATTTGCGGTACTGGCGCGGAAGCTTGAACGGAGAAGTGAGTCCGGCAGATCCTACGGTCAGGGAGAAATCCTCCACGTCGCGGTCGAGGCGGCTCTCGATAAAGCGGCTCATCTCCACGCAGTCGTCAAGGGTCACATCCCGCTCGTCGGTCTCAATCGTGATGTCGATGTCATTGTCTGCCGAAACTTTGATGTCGACGACGAAGATGTCTTTCCCCTCGACATACTCGGCAGCTGCCTTTTCAAGTTGTTCTTTCTGCTTCATAAAACAAAAAGAGAGGACTTTCTGTCCCCTCAAATCGAGCGCAAATATAGATATTCTGTGCTTTATATCAAATTTTTATTACTGATTATTCGGTAAAAAGGGTTTTCTTTGCATAATATTTGCGAGCAATTCGACCACTATTCAAGACAGGATGGAAATCACAGCACGGGAAATAGCGCAGAAACTCAACGGTGAGATCGTCGGGAATCCGGATGTCAGGATTTCCGCGCCGGCCCGCATCGAATACGGCAAACCCGGCAACATCTGTTTCTTCGCCAATCCTAAATACGAGCACTACGTCTACACCAGCAAGGCTTCGGCCATACTGGTGAACCGTTCTTTCGTGCCTGCTCAAGAAGTTGCAGCCACCCTCATCAAGGTCGACGACGCATATCAGGCCGTCGCCGAACTGCTTGAGTATTTCCAGTCGCTGAAGAAGAGCCGCAGCCACGGCGGGCTGCTGTCCCGTCTTTTCCCCCGCTACCGCAAAGGCCGGGGCTCACGCATCGGCAAGGGAAGCTGGATTGGAGATTTTGTGACGATCGGCTCGAACTGCACAATCGGCCGCAACTGCACCATCCATCCCAACGTCTCGATAGCTGACAACGTTACAATCGGTGACGACACCGTCCTCTATGCAGGCGCCCGCATTTACAGCGACTGCGTAATCGGCAGCAGATGCATCCTGCATGCGAACTGCGTCATAGGCTCCGACGGTTTCGGCTTCGCGCCTCAGGACGACGGCAGCTACAAAAAGATACCCCAGACAGGCAATGTGGTAATAGAGGATGACGTGGAGATCGGAGCCTGCACCTGCGTCGACCGCGCCACCATGGGTTCGACCATAATCCACAAAGGAGTCAAGCTGGACAACATCTGCCAGATTGCCCACAATGTGGAGGTCGGGGCCCACACCGTCATGGCAGCTGAAAGCGGAGCGGCCGGCAGCGCCAAGATAGGTGAATACTGCATGTTCGGCGGCAAGACCATGGTCGTAGGGCATATCTCTGTCGCAGACCACACGACTCTTGCGGCAGACAGCGTAATTACGAAAACCGTCCGCAAGAGCGGGCAGACCCTCATGGGCTATCCCGCCATGGATGCGGACAAATACAAGAAAGCATACGTCAAATTCAGACAGGCGGCAGAGGAGGAAGAATGAATCAGCACACCTTAAAGAAGAGCTATGAATTCAAAGGGAAAGGCCTTCACACAGGAGTGCTTTCGACCCTTACTATCTGCCCCGCCCCTGAAAACTCAGGCATACGTTTTCAGCGCACGGACCTCGGCGTAGACGCCATCGTGAGGGCCATCGCCTCCAATGTGAGCGACGTTTCCTTCAACACCACCCTTGAGGAGAACGGAGTCAAGGTCGTGCTGGTCGAGCATGTCCTCTCAGCCCTCGCAGGCCTTGGAGTTGACAACGCCCTGATCAAAGTAGACAACATCGAGGTGCCGGTGCTTGACGGCAGCGCAAAGCCCTACGTCGACGCGATAAGCGCCGACGGCTTGCAGGAGCAGGATGCGCCGAGGCGGTTCTTTGAAGTCAAAGAAGCTTTCACCTATCAGGACGACCGTTCAGACGCGTGGGTCAAGGTCGAGCCTTGCGAGCGCTTCGAGGCCCGGCTTACCATCGACTTCAATTCCCCCATCGTCGGAGTCCAGACCTGCGATTTCACCCCTGAGGTGGATTACTGCTCGCAGATTGCTCCGTGCCGCACTTTCTGCTTCTTCAGCCAGCTTGAGCAGCTCGCAGCCGCAGGGCTGGTCAAAGGAGGAGACATGGACAACGCGATAGTCATCGTCGACCGCGAGGTTGACGTCGCTTCGGTAGAGCGTGTCGCAAAGCTCTTCAACGCCGGCGGAATAGAGGTCAGACAGGGATACCTGAGCAATGTCGACCTGCATTTCGACAACGAGTGCGCAAGGCACAAGATGCTCGACCTGATCGGCGATTTCTCCCTGCTCGGCGCCCCGCTGAAGGCGAGAATCACCGCCATGAAGACCGGCCACAGGGTCAACAATGCTGTGGCAAGGATACTTTTGAAACAATTCACACTGAACCATTGATATGAGCGATATGTATTATGTTCACCCCGACGCCAAAATCGGAAAGGATGTCACGATAGAACCATTTGCCTACATCGCCGCTGACGTGACCATCGGCGACGGCTGCTGGATCGGCCCGCATGCGGTCATCTTCGACCACGTAAGGCTCGGCAAAGGCTGCAAAGTCTTCCCCGGAGCTGTTGTTGGAGCTATCCCGCAGGATCTGAAATTCCACGGCGAGGTGTCATACGTCGAAATCGGCGACAACACGACCATCAGGGAGTGCGCCACCATCAACCGCGGAACCGCAGCCAGCGGCAAGGCACTGACCAAAATCGGCAACAACTGCCTTATCATGTCCTATGCCCATGTGGCGCATGACTGCCGCATCGGCGACAACTGCATCCTCGTAAGCCACTGCGGTATCGCCGGAGAGACTGACATCGACGACTGGGGCATAGTCGGCGGAGGTACCATGATCCACCAGTTCTCCCGCATCGGAGCCCACGCCATGGTCGGAGGCGCCAGCGCCGTCAACAAGGACATACCGCCTTACATCCTGGCCGCCCGCAACCCCATCGCCTACGAAGGCATCAACATTGTCGGCCTGCGCCGCCGGGGCTTCACTCTTGATGAAATCGACACCATCAAGAGGGTGTATACCATCCTTTACAACAACGGCAACAACATCAACGACGCCTGCCGCATTATCGAGGAAATGTTCCCCGACGACAAGCACGCCAGGACCATCGTCGATTTCGTAAAAGCCTCGAAACGTGGAATCGTCAGATAAGGGCGCCATCCCTCTGCTGAGCACGGCCTATTTCCCGTCGGTGGAGTATTTCTATTTACTTGCCAACTGGCCTGAAGTGGCTGTGGACGCTTGCGAGAGCTATCAGAAACAATCCTACCGCAACCGCTGTCTCATCTATTCGGCCGGCGGAATCCATGCCTTGCAGATTCCCGTCTGCCATGACAACATCCGCAGCGGCAGCATTCGTGACATCCGCATCGACTATTCCCGCGAGTGGCTGCACCAGCACCGCATCGCCATCATTTCGGCTTACCGCTCCTCCCCTTTCTTTGAATACTACTGGGACGGCATCGACGCCATCCTGCAGGCCCGGCACGAGAAGCTCTTCGACCTCAACATGGCCCTCACCCGCCATATCGCCGCCGAGATGGAGCTAAGGTGCGAAATCCGCCCTACCGACAGCTTTGTCAAGGACGCAGGGCCTCTTGACTACCGCTCCAGAATCCATCCCAAGTCGAAAGAAAATCCAATTTTTGAAGCGAAGCCCTATTATCAGATTTTTTCGCAGAAATCCGGATTCATAGGTAACCTCTCAATTCTCGACCTCCTTTTTCATGAAGGTCCGCAATCTACGGACTTCCTGAAGGGTTGAAAATCTGTAATCAGAAAAAACGCCGCATGTCGCTCCGCCCCCAGCCCGTGGAGTGGCATTTCTTTTTACCTTGCGGCATGAAAAAGATTGCACTCGGACGCGCGGGAGAGCAGGCCGCGCTGAATTACCTGCAGGAACTTGGTATGACCCTTGTCGCCCGCAACTGGCGCAGTGAACACTACGAGCTGGACCTTGTCATGGACGCCGGCGACTCGATCCGGATTGTCGAAGTAAAGAGCCTCAATGAAAACGACGGCTTCGACCCCCTCGAAAACATGACCGAAGCCAAATGCGGCAAACTCATCCTCGCCGCCCGCCGCTTCATCGCCGAAAACCCCACCGACAAAGAAATCTTCTTCGATGTCGTCTCCGTCCTCTTCTGTGGCGCCGACTGCACCCGCATCACCTACATCCCTTCCGCATTTTTCCCGATCAAAAAGTAAAAATCTTTCAAAACCCACCACAGGCCTAAAGGCAATGCTCTGATTATCTGCCGTCTGTAAATTGGGGGAAAATAATAATCTAACAGATTGCCCACTGGGGTGGCAAATCCGAAGTATTTGCTGTAACTTTCATAGTTGCATAATTGCTTTTTTATGAAACGACAGCTTGTTCCCTTCCTCCTGATATTTCTTGCGGCTTTTACTGCCTGCAAATCCACCGACATCCGTAATAGCCTTGATGAAATAGACAGCTATGTCGATGCCGACCCGCAGGCAGCTCTTGCAGCCGTAAACGAACTGGATATGAGTGGTGTCAAGGCAGAGAGCGTCAAGGCCCACTATTCGCTGCTCCACAGCAAAGCTCTCGACAAATGCTACATCGACACCACCGACGTCTCTGTGATAATGGATGCCGTGAATTACTACTCGAAGCATGGCGACCCGGACCAGAAGATGCAGAGCTATTACTATCTCGGACGAATCCACGGTAATGCCGGCAGATACACCGAATCACTCCTCGCCCTAACGCAGGCCCTCGAGGATGGACAAATGTCTTTCGATGACAAATACAAAGGCAGAGTCTACATCGCCATGGCGGACGCCTACAACCGCAACTACAATGTTGTCGAAGAAGGACGCTGTGTAGATGAAGCGTTGAGATATTTCGAAGCATCGGGGGATTCAGTACAGATCAGGGCGGCAATGAGGCGAAAAGCAATAAGCTGTTTGAATCTGAGAGATTATGATCAGGCTGATTCTCTCTTTAGAACATTGCTTGCTATTCCAGATTTGAGTCCTACCCTAAAATCGAAATGTCTCTATAATTATGCATATCTGCGGACATTACGCGATGATGAAGATTATAAGCGGACAAAATCATTGTTTGAAGATGCCATAAAAGCAGGAGCAAATCTTACTAAAGAGTCTGTTGCTGCCTATGCTTACACATTATGGCGTTGTGGCAATAAAACTGAATCCGATGCTATATTCAAATCATTGGAGCAAAACGATACCAATGAAATTGGTCTAATTGCATTTTGGAAAAGCAAGATAAAAGAGAAAGAAAGATTATTTCAAGACGCATACGACTATCTTACTGTCGTCAGGGCGTATACAGCCGATGATATAGACAATGCCCTCAGGCAATCTCTATCAGTAGCGCAAAGAGATTATTTTTCGACATTAGCCGCTCAACAGAAAGAACGGGCCAACAACCACAAGAGGCTATCAATTCTGATAGGCATTTCTGCCATTGCTATTATTCTCATGCTTGTCAGTATAGGATTGAATGTTATAAGGCGGAATAAAGAACGCAATAGCCAAGCTATCTCTGACCTCGAGTATATAAAAGAAAGAATGAAGGCTATTCAAAAGGATTCAGACGACAAGATTAAAGCTATCCAGGCAAAATTTTTATGCGTGTTCCGAGAGCATTTTCAAGAACTTGCCAAAATGTATGAAACATACGATAGGAATCTGTTTGGCGGAATCAAAGGTATTTCGGCCTACAATCATATTCAAGAAATGTTCAAAGCTATAAGGGGTGAGGAAGAGACAGAACACAGATTTGAGAAAATCATCGACAGTGACATGGATGGTCTGATCTCCAACTTCCGCAAGGACTATCCAGATCTTAATGAACTCGATTATCTTCTTTTCTGCTACTATGTCGCTGGCTACGACACAAAAACCATCTCGATAATTCTTTCAGAAAAAACGCCAGATGCTTTGTATATGCGCAAAAGCCGCCTCAAGAAAAGGATTGAGGCTTCTGATATACAGGATAAAGGAAAGTATCTCCAATACTTCTGATTCAGAGTCCCAGTTGGGGCCTTGTTAGATTTATGTTTCTCGCGCATTCAGCAATATCCTGAATATTAAATCGTTGTGTCTCCTTCTCCGACGTATTTTGTTAGATTGACGTCAACCCATCCGGCTGACAATCTCCCTAACTTTGCTAAAAGCAAACTTATATCCGAATAAAAGTACCATGAAACGTTTATTTTTCGCCTTTTTTGCCATTACCATAATGGCGTCATCCTGCAGCAAAGATAGCTACATTTCTCCGGAGGAGCTTTTCAAAGACAGTTCCAAAGTGGCAAAGACTACCATAACCACCAAAGGCGAGGATCCAGAAACTGCAGTTGCAACGTTCAAGAAACACCCCGTCATAACGAAGAGGAGCGACATCGCGGGTCAATCCTGGTTTTGGGCAGCCAGCGGAGGCAAGATGGTATACGATACATTCTACTTAAGCATGTACTTTGAAAATGTTGACAACCTGAAGGTAGGAGATACGATTAGCCCAAGCAGATTTACGTTTTCTTTCGGTTATTCAAGCGACAGTGCAGCAACAACCAATACATACGAAGGAACGATAAGTATCGCCGACAAGGGTGATGACTATGTAATCCTCCTTTTCGATAAAGTTGGCTTCAGCTGTAGCATGGGAGACTATCTGACGGACGGCTACCTCTATTGCTCCCTCGTGGACAGCTGACCTTGGCATAATATATAAGGCACCTATGAGGTGTACTTCAACAATAGTTTAGTATTAAATAATAAATGCGCTGTGAGATTTACAGTGGTTCTACTTTTATTTGTACCGCATACTTTAACTTGGGTGTTCAATAAGATAAGGAATAATTATTTTCAAGATTGAGGAAGACGTATTTGGGGTTTTGTGTGTTTTATTGAAAAATGAACTTTAACGGGTGCAGTATTTCTCGGAAAGTGCAGTTTTATATCCAGATATTATTGTAACTTGTAAGTATATTCTTATGCAAATCATTTAAACATGAAGCGGTGGGGATTATACTGTCTTATATGCCTGATGGTCTGCACTGTTGCGTCCTGTGTGAAAGATGTCATTATGGATGCGCAAGAAAAGCCTCAAGTTGCCGTAGTCTGCATCCTTTCGAATGAACCTGTACAGGAGTTAACATTGCTTTTTACGAAAGGAGCGTCGCAGAAAGGGCGGGTCCCCGTTAAAGAAGCTGAAGCCATCCTGATAGATGAATCTTTTAACGAAGAGGTTGGTCATTTCATCCATCAAGGGAATGGTGTATGGAAACTCGAATACTGCGCAATCTCGGCTCATCATTATAAACTGGAAATCTCTGTACCGGGTTATGAAAAGATAACAGCAGAGCAGGCAATGCCTCGTCCTGTCAGGATTATTGCAAGGGGACAGTTCTTCTATAAGATTCCGGGACTTCATTTTCCTTCCTTAATAGAGGGACCCTCTTTTGTCCCGAATTCCGATGATTTTGAGTCATTGCCTTTTGGGTCCAAAGTATATTATGTCCAAAATCTTCCTGACCCGGTGTGGCTATTTGCCCGGAATTTCAATTCAACGACAGGAGAATATACGACAGTTGAGGAGATATGTACTAATTATCCGAACGCAGATGACTTCAATCTAACAGGATCAGTTTATGAACCACCCCGCAAAACTGACATTCCCAATCCATATATAAAGGATTCATACATATCCGAGCTTTACCCTCTTCTTGCCGGAACGTCGATTCACAAGGGGTTTCTTCGCTTTCCTGCACAGGACTTGTCTGAAAAAAGGGGTTGGTGGTTTTCTATATCTGGCAGTATGGAAGGAAAATACAACTGCAAGGATTTTTACCAGTCTTATTATGGAGATCAGGGGCTTGCCGAACCCCTTGCGTCAGACGAGGGGTATTTGGAAGCCATCGCCATGTCGAAGGATTTGGACTTATATCTGAAAGATGCTTACCATAAACAGGAAATAAAGGCATCATCGGATTTTGCTTCTATCTACCTTCGAGATAATCTATATACTAACATTGTAGGAGGAGTGGGAATCTTCGGCGCCACTCATGTCCGTAAGTACCAATGGTCGGATGAATATGAATATGTGGATGACGGGATAAAACATACTCATTATGCCGGTTCGGGTATGGAATGGCTATATATTCCGGACGATAAGTGGCCGCTATGAATAGAAAAAGAACAAACACTCTGATATTGAGTATCCTCTTTTCGCTGGTGACTCTTTCGTCTTTCGCCCAATCTTCTGCGTGGGATGACACCTTGCAGGCTGCAGTAAAAACTGATTCAAGGCGCCTCGAACTCAGCCTCGGCAGGCTGCAGACTGGTCTGGAGGGGATTCGGGGCGTGGTGTCTCCAGTGGGTGAGGGAGACCCCATCCGATGGGCACAGGGCCTGCCTGGTGTAACTACAGGTGCTGACGGCACCACTGCAATGTATGTACGTGGAGGAGGCTCCGGCAATAATCTGTTTTCGCTGGATGGAGTGCCGGTCTACGGTTATTCCCACATCCTTGGCCTGACAACCATTATACCTACAAGCGTGATGCAGAGCGTTGAACTGGGCAAAGGAGGCTTCGACGGTTCGGAAAGCAACTTTACCGCAGCACACTTGCGTGTCATTACCAAGAATCCTTCGCAGACGCAAAAGACCAGTTTTGCTTTGAACAATTTTCTTCTCAGTGCTGGCGCGGAAGGACCGATTGGAAACAAATTGTCGTATGCTGCATCCATCAGAGTTTCGCCATTGACATGGGAATATCGGGCCGTAAAGAAAGATCTTCCTTCCATTCTTGGCAGCCTTGACAATTTCAACGCACAGGTAGCAGATGCTTACGCAAAAATCCTTTATCGTATTAATGACAAGAACTCTCTTGCGGCATCATTTATGGGGAGCCAAGACCGCTACGGCTTCGATACGCCCGATGCTTCTCATGAGGTCATGGGCTGGCACAATTTGTTGGGCATAGTGAAATACGGTCGATCCGGCAGATGGACGGATATAAATGTGACGGCTTCGGTCAATAAATATGGTACCCTCCAGGACCAGGAGAAGATATACCGGGAGAAGATAAACCACCTCTCTCTTCGTTCGGATTTGATGGAATCCGGGCTGCAGGCAGACATACGTCACAGAATCGGGAAGAAAGGTCGTTTTACCCTGGGAGAAGGACTCAATCTTAGATATGCGAGCTTTGCACCGGGACAAATCGGAGAGCAGGCGAAACATACCCGGACTCTACTTTGGAACGCTTGGCTGCAAGCAGAGTATAGGATTCCTGATAAGCTGTCATTGAAAACGTCAGCAAGGTATAACCATTATCGCAACTACGACTTCAAACAAGCCTATTTGGCAGATAGGGAATATGGAGAGCGGAAGGACCCTGAAGTGAGTGTGTCAGCAAAATGGAATTTCATTCCTCAGTTGGCTCTGGAAGCTTCTTACGACCATCTTGTACAATATTACCATACTCTGGAAGGTTTGCCGGTTGGATGGTCTTTGGATGTGATGGTGCCAACTGGAGAATATGTAGCTCCGGAAACCATGCAGCAAGGCAGTTTCGCTCTCTCGGGCGTTTGGGGTGAGCATAATTTCTCGCTGGGCGGTTTCTACAAGAGGATGTCGAATCTGATATACTATAAATACTCACAGGCTTTGTTCAGTGGAGCGTTGGGCTCATGGGAGAATGATGTAGAGCTTGGCAATGGCCACTCGTATGGCCTTGAAGCCTTGTATGAGTTCCAGAAGAGTGACTGGTACGCCCGTGTCTCATACACTTTATCAAAGACAACCCGTGAGGATTTTCCGTCATTCTATGACGGCAGACCTTTCCACGCGCGATTTGACCGTCTCCATGTTCTAAACGCAACTGCTCAGTGGAAAGGTATTACGGCAACGGTGATACTTCAGAGTGGTCACTGGGAGAATGGCCAGTCGGAAACATATCCGATGCCTTTTCTGGAAGACAACTGGATTGCAGACTACTATTCCGGAGTCAACAACTACCACATGCCGACAGTGTTCCGCCTGGACCTCGGTTGGCAGAAGACCTTCAATAAAGGCCGCGTCGAGCATACGGTCAATGTCGGTGTCTGCAACGCCACCAACCATTTCAACCCGTTCATGCTTTACTTTGACACGGTCACCGAATCCTGGAAAGAAATCGCCCTGATGCCCATCCTCCCCAATTTCAGCTGGCGCGTGGCGTTCTGAATCACAACTCAGCTCTGCCGGCAAGAGGCGAAAGGGTTTCCGGGAGAAAATTAAAGCTCTGACAGAAGAAGAAAGAATCATCCTGCAGGCCAGGCAAGAGAAGTTCGGCCTCAATATGTCCGCTCCATTCGTATTTATTTTCTATTTGCACGCAGTATTTTGTATTTTTGAGAGTTATAAGAATAAACACATCTATTTGACAGAACTATGAAGCGTTTATTTTTCACCATTTTCACCATTGCTTTGATGGCTACATCTTGCAGCAAGGATGGCTACATTTCTCCGGAGGAGCTTTTCAAAGACAGTTCGAAAGCGGCAAAGATTACCATAACCACCAAAGGTGAAAAGCCAGAGACTGCAGTTGCAACGTTCAAGAGCCCCGTCATAACGAAGAGGAGCGACATTGCCGGTCAATCCCATCTTTGGGCAAGCAGCGGGGGTAAGATGGTATACGATTTTTTCATCTTAAGCATTTACTTTGAAAATGTTGACAACTTGAAGGTTGGAGATACGATTAATCCAAGCAGATTTATGTTTTCTTTCCCTGCATCAAGCAACAGCGAGGCCACAACCCATACATACGACGGAAACATAAGCATAGCCGACAAGGGTGACGATTATGTAATCCTCCATTTCGACAAAGTAGGTTTCAGCTGCAGCATGGGAGATTATCTGACTGACGGCTATCTCTATTGCAACCTCATAGACATCGACCCTTC
>Ga0310786_10006420_pt1 | contig 15633 bp, 13 predicted proteins | sample AusTroGonzalo_MG_FD_203881 | JGI IMG/M metagenome (GOLD analysis project Ga0310786, IMG submission 203881) | Bovine rumen microbial communities from tropical cattle in Woodstock, Queensland, Australia - Gonzalo_03 (v2) (version 2) | ecosystem: Host-associated > Mammals > Digestive system >... | reverse complement strand
CCGAGTGTCCTCAGCTTGTGGATCCTGAGTCCGTACATTGTTACTTCCTTGTCGTCTCTCATGTCGACGCCGTCTGCTCTGAAGATTGTTGTCCTCTTCTTGAGGTCAGCGGCATCTGCGGGCTTGCCGACGGAGATCTTCCTGTCGAGGGGGATTGCGACCTGGTCCTTGACATAGACGACTTCCTTCTTCTTGGCGTCCCACTGGTATCTCTGCCATCCGTCGAACATCAGTCCGTTCTCATCGAGACGGCATGCGTGTCCGTGAACGGTTGCTCCCCTGATTCCGGTAAGTGCGGGATCAAAGGTCTCGTTGTCGATCATCTCCTTGGCCATGATCTCGAGGTTCCTCTCACGGACCTCGATGATCTGCCTTCCGGACAGTGTTCCGGTGTCGACTCCTCTGTACCTGGAGAGGTACATCCATGCCCTCTGGTAGGGGGAGATGGGTGCGAAGTAGACGGAATCGGTGAACTGGATGTACCTTACACGGTCACCGTGCTTGGCACCCTCGATGGGAACGACGAGCTTCCTGATGGGGCACTCGGGCTCCTTGCCCTCCTCGATTGGGGGGTGGATGGACTTGTAGTCCTCTCCGGGGTTCCTGTGTCCCATGATCCTGACGACATCGTCCATAGGAACGTCACGGAGCTTCTTCAATTTGACCTTCGGATCCATGTATTTGCGCCTGTTTTTCGCAGGTGTTGTGGTACCCGGGTAGAACTGTCTCTTGTATGCCATATTTATTCACTCCTATAATCATGAAGTGTGGGCTTGTATTTCGAGTATCTTCCCACATTGAGAACGTAGCCGAACTCGATGCATGCATCGCACACGGCCTTGATCTCTTCCAGCTTCGCGTCGAGCTCTTCCTCGTCCTTGACTTCGAGCTCGATGTAGAACGCCCCCACTATGTAGCGGAGCTCGATCTCGCGTCCGTTGACGTTGATGACCCTGCGCTCCGTGTGGTTGTTCGGAAGGCCTTTCCCGGGACCGCTGTTGATGGTCTTGGGAATACTCTCACCGGTCATGTTTATCTGCCTGATGCCTTCGATGACATCGAGCTTGTTCAGGATGACCTCCGTCGTTTCAGCGCTGAGGAGACGGTTGGTGATGATCTGGACTTCCGGAAGCGGAACGCCTGCGTAATCTGCTGGGGGATTAGATACCATACAAGTGCCTCACAGTTTCTTCTTCACCTTCTTTGCCTCTGCAGCGACGCACTGCATAGGTCTGGCGAACTCCTCGACGTCTCCGAAGACCTCTTTGAAGAGACCGGATGTGGCCTCTGCGGAGAAGGTCTGGGTTCCACCGTCGAGACAGTTGGCTGCGGTAACTGCGGGGATGAGAACTCCCTTTGCGTGCCTGGTCACAACGTGGTTTCCGTGGAACAGACCAGGTCCTCCTCCTCCATAGATGGAGTGAGAGAAGAATGACATACCGACTCCGACTCCCTCCGCACGACCGTAGTCGACACCGGGAAGTCCGGACTCGTGCTCGAGCAGGTCGTTGTAGTACAGGACGGTTCCGGGAACTCCCTGTGCTGCCCTTGCTGCTCCGATGTTTACCATGACTGCTGCGACCATTCCGGTTGCCGCGTATGCGTTCCAGAGGGGGAGGTCCTTTGTGGTGTAGACCTTGTATCCGCTGGGGAGGGTCTCCTTGACCTTGATGACCTCGTCCTCGATGGCCCTGTCCATCAGGGACTCGATAACGCTTCCGACAGTTCCGGTCTTACCGTTCTTCTTGACGAGAGTGTACAGCATGTTGTTGGCGTTCAGTCCCTGGTAGGCCAGAGACAGGAGTCCGCCCCTCTCGAAGTTTCCGATAAGGTCACCCATCTCGTAGGATCCGCACTGCTCGAAGATAGCCGAGAGGGCTGTTCCCTGCATTGCGTTCCTGCTGACGAGTGCGACGACGTGGTTCGCCATGATGTTCCTGAGAGCGAATCCGGCACCCTCGTTGTTCTGGGGAACCTCGAGGATGGATTTGACGTTAGCGCCCTGGAATGTGATCGTCTGGGGGTATCTTCCCCAAACAGCGGCCTTGACCATGTTGGCCTCGTACATCGGAATATTGAACTCATCGATGATTGCCTCTGTGGTAGCTGCCGCGACTGCTGTGAATCCTGTTGTGTACTCGATTCCAGCGTTCATCCTTGCCTCAGGTACAATGGCGACGAGCCTGTTGCCCTTGACGATAACTTCTGTACCGTCGCCGTCATAGACCTGGATCTTCTCTTTAACGATGTTGGCGATCTTGCTCGCGTTCTTGACGAGAGGGATGTCGATCTCCTTACCCTTGATGATGGTCATACCACCAGTCATGGCACCGGTCTTGAGAGCCTTCTCAATTCCAGCGAGGTCAACTGCGATTGTCCTCTTTGTCAGGGACACGATCTTCTTGATCGCTTCGTTGCGCAACGGACTGATTGCTTCCAACGGAATGTCTTTTGCGATGCGCTTTCCGTTGTCGTCATACAAGTCTATTACGTCCTCGTATTTTGGCATTTCATACCTCCTTGTTCAATAAATTTCTGCGAAACCTCGCGATTTCGCATACCCCTTGCAATTTTCGAGTATATTCTCCTTACATATAAAAGGACAGTATTTCCTGTCGGTCAAAACACCTTTGTAGGCTGATAATTCCTACATAAATGGACCCATTTCGGACCACTTTTGAGAGAGGGTTCATAGGGTCTTATTTATAACTTTTCTATGTTGGATGAATAATCTAACTTTTTGTTCGATAATATATAAGGAGTTTCGGAGGGGTGGATATCCCCTCCAACTCGGCGGGATTCAGTCCCTTTTCGCCTTGGTCATGACGCCGTCGTTGTACTTCCTGAGATGCTCCACGAAACCGGGAATTAGGGCGTAAGGGATGCCGCATGCGAGCTCGTCGGACTTCATATCGGTCTTCTTCCTGCAGCCGAAGCATCCGAGGGAGACGTTGGGCTGTCCGGTGCATACGGGCATGGCGACCACATCCTCGCAGGCGCACTGGAAGGGGGAGGTGCTGAAGTACGCACGGCCTCCGTTCTCGGCGGTCATCAAAGGAACGATCCAATAGACCCTCTCGGGTATGTCGTCGATGGCGACCACGTCGGGTACGAAATCGGCCTTGGACAGGGGGCACACGACAGTGCCCTTGGTCCTGAACGGGACGATCTTGCGGTCCGTGATCATCTTGGATGCGGCCTCGGCGGAATCATGGATGCCGATGCCGGCATGGAACTGGCCGGAGCTGATCTTCTCCGAAGTCTCCACCATGCCCAATGCGGACGCGCCGACCATGCAGTTGTGGCAGGCCAGCGGCATGCAGAAGCATGCCCCGTCCTTGGCCTTGAATATGGATTGGCAGTGGCTCTGCTGCTCGGCGGGCTCGGGATATCCCTGAGGGAACTCCTCGTCCTCCCTTACCAGCTTGACCGCCACTGGCTCGTAGCGGAGCCTCATGACATCCTTCAGTACCTTCGCGTATTCCTCATTCTTGGCGAGAATATCAGACATAAGGGCGGTATCGTCGATTAGTTAAATAAGAAGTCTCACGGAAGAAGGTTTGTAGGCCCCCCGTTAGGGGGGCTGAATTGGTTTTGCCTTATCAGTTCGCCATGCCCTTGATGGCAGCGGTAAGAGCGTTGAAGTTCTCGTTGGGGGTCGCAGGAGCGATACCGCAACCGGAAGAGATGATGTTGAATCCGGCCTTGGCGGAGTGCAGAGCTGCCTCCTTGACCTGCTCGGGGGTTCCCTGGAACAGAGGCATAACCGATCCGACGTTTCCGACCATACAGGTCTTTCCGCCGACCTTTCCGCATGCCACATCGGGGTCCACCTTCTCCTCGATGGAGATTCCGGTGACACCGGTGTTGACCATCATCTCGAGGATGGGCTCGGTGTTACCGCAGATGTGGAGGATGGAGTATTTGTCCGCTCCGGGCTTGAGTGCGGGTCCGCAGAACTTTCCGACGTATGCGTCGAACATGTCGGGTGCGAGCATGTCGGTGGATCCGGTAGGCTCCGAGCACTGGACACAGTCCGCTCCGGCTGCCCAGAGTGCCTCGGTGTAGGTCCTGACGTAGGGCTGCATGACGCTGAGCCACTTCTCGACCTCTTCGGGGCACATGAGGATACCGAAGATGATGTTCTCGGTGTTACACATGTTTCCGGTGAGTGTGATGACTCCGGTGTTACCAGCGATGACGGGGTACTCCTCGCCGTACTGAGCCTTCAGCTTCTTGACGGCCTCGATGACGACCTTGGGCCTGCCGGTGTTGATCATCTCCTCGGGGGAGATGAGCTTCTCTGCAGGGTTGTCGAACTCGCCCATCATTGCGTCGAAGTGGAGGGGGTGCTCCTTGATCATGGGGGCGGCGTCCTTCTTGTCGACTGCGACTTTTCCACCGAGGGCCTCGGTCTCAGCGGTGAGACAGAATGCGGCCCTCACAGCCTCGGCACCGTTGTAGGTTGCCTGGGCTGCTGCGAGCTTTGCCATTAGGTCGGGGTCCTTGTGGGCCTCAGGCCAGGATGCTCCGACGGCATCCATCTGTGCAACTGTGGCTGACTGTGTGAACACTGCAACCGGGGGCCTGTCAAGGGACTCCTGTTTCAGTGCAGCAAGTACTCTCTCTCTGGGTGTCATTGCCATAATGAAAACTCCTGAGTTTCGCATACCATTCATTGTATTTAACCAAAGAGGGAAAATATGAACCGAAACTGCCACCATTTAAGGCGTCTACTTAACTAGTTGGCTACCCCGGAGAGTTGTATGTATCCGCCAATCCGCTCAGATGGTGACTTCCGAGAGGTCCGAGAGGGTGCCCAAATCCATCAGACCCATATCGGTGACGCCGTAAAGGCGAGCGTTGAGGAAGTCCGAACCCTTCAAGGCCGGGGCCATGACGCACTCCTTGTCGAGGACAAGATCGTTCCCCGAAGCAAAGGGGCTGAACGGAGGGAGTACTATGACGCCATCCTTCTCCGCATGGACGAAGCACTGTATCTTGAGCCCGCCGCCCACCGTCCCCGGAATCCTGACGGAGGGATGCTCATGGCCAATGATGACCGGCCTCTTCCCCGAGTCCACATGACCGTGCTCGAGGCGGAAGCCCATCACGTCGATGTGGTCGACCACCAGGAACCCCATGTCGGCGACAATGTTCTGCAGATAATTGTCATGGTTGCCCTTAACGGCCACCACCTGGGCCTCCTCGGCCAGAAGGTTGAATATCTTGCGGACCTCGCCCTTCTCCTCCCATCCTGCGCGCCTGAAGTCGTGCTTGATGTCGCCCAGGAGGACCACCCTGCGGGGCTCGTACTTGCAGAGGATGTCGTTCATGGACTCGCGGATGGATTCGGTGTTGATGCGGGGAAGGTACATCCCCTCCTGCTCCAGCGCCCTCTCGTATCCGAGGTGAAGGTCCCCGAGGACCACGGTGGGGCCCTCGTCGAGAACAAGGCACCTATCGTTGGTGATCGTGACCCCTGGCAGGATGGCCTTGCTCCTCATGCCACCCGCTAGAGGATGTAGATATAAAACGGTTCAACCCATACCCACAGGTGATGATCGAGCATACGTTCCAGATGCTCCCGTCGGTGGGGGCCAAGAAGGAGATGAAAATCTGGGAACAGGGCATCCTCGACTGGGATGATTTCCTGTCCGCCGAGAGCATCCCCTGCGTCAAGCCCGCGCTGAAGGAGAGGGCAGACCCGATCGTCATGCAGGCCTCCGAGCTCTTGGATGATGGGGATGCCGTTTCGCTGGCTGACCTGATCCCGAAATCGGAGCATTGGAGGATGTTCGACCGCTTCAAGGACAATGCCACGTATCTGGATATCGAGACCGACGGGCTCAGCAGGGATGCCCTGGTGACCGTTGTCACCGTCCACAGGAAGGACGGGACGTACACGCTGACTGAGGGCTTCGACCTTGACGCCGAATCCCTGGCCGACGCGTTGGAGGGAACGAAGATGCTGGTGACGTTCAACGGCAGCTGCTTCGATGTTCCCGTGCTCAGAACGAGCTTCCCGCAGGTCGATCTGGACTACCCACAGTTCGACCTTCGCTTCGCATCCCGCAAGGTCGGGTACAAGGGCGGACTCAAGCCGCTGGAGATCGAGCTCGGGATCCAGAGGGACGACGAGATCGAAGGTGTGGACGGCGCCATGGCCGTACACCTCTGGCACCAATGGAAGAGGCGCTCCGACGAGGACGCCCTCAACATCCTGCAGGAATACAACAGGGCCGATACTATCAATCTAGAATACATAGCCGATGTGATCTACGGCAAACTGGTGACCGACCATGCAGGCTACAGATGGCGACCTCTCACGCATGGAGCGCGACATCTCCCGCGCCGCGTCCAACCTCAGGAGTGCCAGGAGCATCCTGATCATTTCGCACATTGATGCCGACGGCATCACGGCCGGCTCCATCGCGGCGATGACCGCCGACCGTCTGGGCATCGAACGCCGCATCATCTTCCTGCCGAAGATCACCGAGGAATCCATCCGCATGATCAACGAGGCCCCGGAGGACTTCGTATGGATCTGCGACCTGGGGAGCGGCTACCTCTCGGAGTTCACCCGCTCCAACCTCATCATCACGGACCATCACGTTCCGGACCCGCGCTGGAGGAAGAAGCAGACTGTCCTGGACAGCTTCATCGCCGTGGACCATCTCAACCCGCATAGCTATGGGCGCGACGGCTCCTACGAGGTGTGCGGAGCCGGAATGACATATCTCCTCTCCAGAGGGGTCGATCCGGAGAACAAGGACCTCGCATACCTCGCGGTCGTCGGGGCAGTGGGGGACTTCCAGGATACGGACCAATCCAAACTTGTAAGCATCAACAGGACCATACTGCAGGATGCCATAAACGCCGGCGATGTGATCATCGAACAGGACCTCCGCCTGTTCGGAAGGGAGACCCGCCCGCTGGTGCAGTTCTTCCAGTACTGCAACGACCCCCGCTTGGAGGGGCTGACTGACAACGCGTCCGGATGCATGGACATGCTGGAGTTCCTGAACATCCCTGTCATGGAGGACGGGAGATGGCGGTCCTGGGACGACCTGGCCCCTGACGAGAAGGAAAGGGTCACGGACAACATCCTTGCGCTCCTCCCGCTTGAGGATCAGAAGAGGGTGTTCGGCGAGGTTTATACCCTGCCGAAATACGCCAGAGGCATGGAGCTGAGGGATGCCAAGGAATTCTCCACCGTGCTCAACTCCTGCGGTAGGTACGACGATGCCGAGACCGGCATGAGGATCTGCTTCGGTGACATCGCTGCGCTTAAGGACGCGGAGACGAACCGTGCGAACCACAGGCGCCACATATCCTCGGCCCTCGCCTACGTGAGGGACAACCATCTGATCCGCGAACGCAGATTCATCCAATACTTCGATGCCGGCGACAAGGTAAAGGACACCGTGGTAGGGATAGTGGCTGGTATGCTTCTGAACACACCCGAATGCAGGCACAACCTGCCTATCGTCGCCTTCGTGGATTCCGATGACGGCGTGAAAGTTTCCGGCAGGGCCAACAGGGATCTTGCGGACAGGGGGCTGGACCTCTCGGCGGCCATGAAGACCGCCGCAGAACTTGTCGGTGGGATGGGCGGCGGACACAGTGTCGCCGCCGGAGCAACGATTCCAAAAGATAAGAAGGAGAAGTTCCTCGACATCGTCGAGGACATTGTCTCCTCCCAAGTAGTTTGAATTCAGTCCTTCATCAGGGTGTACAGGACCGCCTTCTGGGCATGGAGCCTGTTCTCGGCCTGGTCGAACACCACGCTGTGCGGGCCTTCGATGACCTCGTTGGTGATCTCCTGTCCACGGTGGGCGGGGAGACAGTGCATGACGATGCATCTGGGCCTGGCGAGGGATACGAGATCGTCGTTGATCTGATAGGGCTTGAATATCTTCAGGGCCTCCTCCTCGGAGGTGCTGTCGCCCATGGAGATCCATGTGTCCGTGTAGAGGACGTCCGCATCCACGCAGGCCTTCTCGGGCTCGTGGGAGGCGATGATCTTGGAGCCGTTGGCCTCGGCGATCTTGGAGGCGTTCCACATGATCTCGGCGTTGGGCATCCTGATGGCGGGACAGCATGCGACCATATCGATACCCATGATCGCGCATGCGTACAGCAGCGAGTTGCAGACGTTGTTGCCGTCCCCAAGATAGACGAGCTTCTTGCCCTTGAAGCTTCCCAGCTTCTCCTTTATGGTCACCATGTCGGCGAGGGCCTGGCAGGGGTGCTCCAGATTGTCCAGTCCGCTGATGACGGGTACGGTTGACCAGTCCCCGAGCTTGTCCATCATCTTGTAGTCGAAGGCGCGGTACATGATTCCGTGGACGAAACGGCTCATGACGCGTGCGGTGTCCTCCATGGTCTCGCTGTGGACTCCGATCTGCATCTTGGACTCGTCCAGGTAGACAGCATGGCCGCCCAGCTCGGTTATGGCGACGTCGAAGGAGATCCTTGTCCTCGTGCTCGGCTTCTCGAAGATCATACCGAGGGACTTCCCCTTGAGTGGGTCGCCGTGATGTCCGCGCTCGGACTTGAGCTTGATGGCGAGGTCGACAAGGCCGGGCCATTCGTCCTTCATGTCGATTACAGAAATCAGATTCTTCTTTCCCATACAACGCCATACCCCATTCTTTATATAAACATTCTAAAAAATGTCGCTAATGATGGGCATATTTGCATCCTGACCCGTGGTCCTCTTGCCCCTCATTTCCGCTCTAGGATCGATCCACTCCCGTCTGATGGACTGCATCTTATCCGCACCCACACTGCCATCCAGGCCCGCTTGGCCGTACAGCTGACGATATCTTTATGTAAGGGAATCTAATAGCCGAATTCACAACATGGCCGGGATAGGGTAGCTTGGTTATCCTAGGGGACTGTGGATCCCTTGACTCGGGTTCAAATCTCGGTCCCGGCCCCTATTGTGTTCTAGTTTTTAGTGATACCATGTCCTGGGAAGGCAAGCTCAACAAGATCGATGACAACAGATGGGAGATCCCCATGGACGAGACTGCCGGCATGAGGACCAACGCGGTCATCTACGCCAGCGAGGAGATGCTCTCCCAGATCCGCTCGGACAACGCCCCACTCCAAGCGGCGAACGTCGCGTGCCTCCCGGGGATCGTGGGGAGCTCCATGGCCATGCCCGACATCCACTGGGGATATGGATTCCCCATCGGAGGGGTGGCCGCCGTCGACGAGCATTCGGGATCGATCTCCCCGGGCGGGATCGGCTTCGACATCAACTGCGGCGTCCGCCTAATCAAGACGGACCTCACACTCGAGGACCTCGGGGATAGGAAGAACGCCCTCATCGACGAACTGTACAACAACGTCCCCTCCGGGTTGGGCTCCAAGGGCCTCACCCATGTCGGATACAAGGAGCTGGACGACATCCTTGCCGTCGGATCCGAATGGGCCGTGGAGAACGGATACGGGTGGGAGAGGGACCTGGAGGTCACCGAGGAATCCGGCCGTATGCAGGATGCGGATACATCTGTGGTGAGCGACAAGGCAAGGAAAAGAGGATTGCCTCAACTCGGATCGCTAGGCTCCGGGAACCACTTCCTCGAGGTGGACCTGGTGGAGAACGTTTTCGACGAGCGCACCGCGAAGGTGTATGGACTAAAGCAGGGCACACTGGCGATCACCGTCCACTGCGGTTCTAGAGGATGCGGCCATCAGATCGCTACCGACTACCTCCAGGAGATGGAGCGCTACATCAAGAAGAATTCGATCTCATTGCCGGACAGGCAGCTGGCCTGCGCACCGCTCGATTCCAAGCTGGGAGACGATTACTACAAGGCCATGTGCTGCGGTGCGAACTACGCCTGGGCCAACAGGCAGATGATCACCCACTGGACCAGGGAGTCCTTCGAGAAAGTCCTCGGCATGTCCGCCGAGGACATGGGGATGGATGTGGTGTACGATGTGGCCCACAACATCGCCAAAAAGGAGAGGCACGACATCGACAGGCATCATGAGGATGTCCTCGTCCACAGGAAGGGTGCCACCCGCGCATTCGCGCCCGGCAGGTCTGAGATCACACTCCGCTACAGGGATGTCGGACAGCCCGTCATCATCCCTGGCAACATGAAGGTCGGGACGTATGTCCTTGCCGGAAGGCAGGGCTCCATGGAGCAGACCTTCGGATCCACCTGTCACGGTGCCGGAAGGCAGATGTCAAGGAAGGCCGCGGTGAAGAGCATGACCATGGACGGCGTTATGAAGGAGATGGCATCCAACGACATCTATCTTAGGAACGCCTCCACGGAGGGTGTGCTGGAAGAAGCGCCGGAAGCGTACAAGGATGTCGATCAGGTCATCGAGGTCGTCTGCAGCGCAGGGCTTACCGCCAAGGTCGCAAAGCTCACTCCCATCGGGGTCATAAAGGGCTGAACGGATTTCAGGAGGGAATCCCCAGGACCTTCCTGGAGGCCTTCTCGACCTGGTCCTTAAACGGGGCCGGCGCGGAGACGAGCAACGCCCATCTATAAGCGTTCCTGGACTGCAACGCCCTCGCTATCGGAGAGAAGCGTGTCAGCGACCTGACCTTGCCCTCATCGTCGATCACAGATACATCGGTCTTGCCGATGTTCAGAGCGGACTGAAGATTGGATTTCGATGTGATCTCCACACCGACATTGAACTCATCCACTCCGCACTGGTCGGCAATCTCATGCTCCAATGCGGATACGCCTTTGTCCGAAGCATACTCCACCAGCAACGGCACCATGTCCTCGGTCACGTCGGCGCTGTACAGCACGAACGCCTTCTTGTTGAGATCGCGGTTGCGTATCCTCCTGATGCAATTGGACGCCTTGCCTCCGGACGCCTCCACCATCTGCACCATATCCGAATCCGACCAGAGATGCATGTCGGTCAGGTCCAGTCCGGACGCTTCCACGGACTTCACCAGCATGCGCTGGGCGATCCTGGTCGTCTCATGGAAGTAGACGGACGTGTACATCAACGAGCGCGAGACCATCAGCCCCTCTGCGGCGACAGCGCCGCCCATGCGCAGGACTATGCGGTCGTTGTGCACCTTCATGGTGTTGATCAGCCTGTCGCAATCTATCGTCCCGTGGGATATCCCTGTGTAATGCGCATCCCTCATCAGATAGTCCATCTGATCGGCGTCGACCGGCCCGTGGATGATCTGATGGGCATAGTCCTTGGAAGGGAAGTACTCGTGCTTCCCGATGAAGGGGTCGAGGCAGTCGTGGTTGGAATCCGGATAGGCGATGAGGTCGCACACCTCCGAAGGATCCATCCCGTTCCTGGAGAGCTCGTCACCGATGGGCGGCAGGCCGTCGAACAGGTCATCGTCGATGGCCTTGTGATTAGGGATCCTACCCATGATCAATGCACGGGCGAGGTCCATGTGATCCAATCCGGTGGACCTCTCCATCAACGACTCGAGACTGTGGGAGAACGGCGGATGGCAGATGTCGTGCAGGAGGCCGGCCATCCTCACGGTGTCGGAATCCTCCTTGTCAAGACCGATGGCGGCGGCCATGCGGCCGGCCAGATGGTATGTGCCGAGACAATGCTCGAAACGTGTGTGGTTGGCGCCGGGGAACACCAGATACCCGAGGCCCAGCTGTTTGATGGACCTGAGCCTCTGCATCTCGGGGCGGTCCATGATGTCTAGGAATGTCCCGTCGACGGTTATGTTCCCGTGAACGGGGTCCTGTATCACCTTGGCGCTGCCCATCTCATTCTCCGGACTTCCAGAGCTTGTCGCCGACGTAATGGATGGTCTTGATGGCCTTCCCGCCGGCCTTTGCCTTGAGGTCGGCAGCGGAGCGGAGCGACATGCCGATGGCCAAGGGAGCACCGTTCCTCATATCCTTGATCCAGACGAGATCGCCCTCGGCGATGTTGTCATCGGCGTCGGTTATGCCCGGCCCCATGACATCGGCCCCGTTAGTGACGAAGGGCACGGCGCCCATGTCGACCGTTACGGCCCTAGCCGTCGGCCTGTATTTCAAAAGTCCCCTTATCGTCAGGAACGGCTTGTTCTCATAGACCAGTCCGAGTATGTCCGGACCTACGAAGATGACGTTGTAGTTGGAGCTCTCGGCCATATCGACCGGGTCGCGCTCATCGAAGACCGGCACGCCGAAGATATCCTGCAGGTTCTTGGACAGCGCCTTGATCTCCTTCTCTCTCATCCTCTTCCTTTTCCTGATCATAATGTCGGACATCATCTGGTGTATGGATGTCCTGATAAAGATAGTCTTCGCCCAGATCGGTCAAGGGACGTTACGATAGGAATAAAAAATCCGATGGCGGAAAGGGGTTGGATAGGATAGGATGGATTTCCTTCCGCCATCTGGAGGATTGTGCTTTGGGGATGCACTTTCTTCCTCTGATTATACCATCCACGGCGGACTATTTAAAGTTCCAATCGGGAGGTCATCGAAAGTGATGGGTGCCGCAGACATGTCTGGCTAGCTCCGAAAATGACTGAAAGTGATAGTTTTGGAATCGTCCGATCTCACCCCTCGTGGCGATAACGCATATAATTCGGACCAGAACATAAGTTTCTCTTAAGATGCCTTATACAGTCTAAAAGAAATCAACATTTTGTAAAGACCATTTTTGCTTCATCCCTAAGATTTCTTGAGACTTTTTCTAATTCCTTTCTAGAATGGATTATGTTGCTAAAATCAGCAGAGACGTGTTCATCAAATCCCTCTCCATCGGGGATTACTTCTAATCCGCGTTTAGTAAAAGAACCTACTAATATCTCAGCTACACCATCGGATTGATTATGCAATGTTTCCGTATAATGTACATACGCATCCTTTGGCGTTATCATTAGTCCATTGTAAAGTGACAGTTTGGTTTTCCCCCCTAATGGTCTGAATGCCTGGGATGATATAGTACCGTCTTGGAAGAATTTTGGACTTATTTGGCGATATAATTTATCATCATCATCCATCTGCTTCTCCCCTTAAATAGTTCTGGAGTTTTTTCCAGTTTTCTTCGCTTTTCAGGTCAAGTTCTTTTACTTCCTCCTCTTCCGAATCCAACAAAATGAGTTCGGCTTTAAAATCAGGCAGACTGACATACATTGTAATGTTTGGTTTTTCCCATTCTAATTCCAATCCGCCTTCAGGAGTAGGGTAGATTCTTGGCAAGTTGTCTGGTAACGGATTATTCATATCGAATGAGTCGGCAAAGAGTTTTGCGGATGCTCTATCCAACCTTTTTCCCTGACCTTCATACCAATTATCTTTCAGTGAGAGAAGATCATCAATCCTTGCCTGGACATCTCTTGGATCCAAAAGATCAAAAGAATATACCCTAATTTCTTCAAGATCACCTTTGGTAAAGATGCCTGTTCCCGTTATGAGAACTCTCTGCCCATTATTATTCATCATAGCTTCGTTAATGTCATCTTCACTTATGGAACCAAAAGGAATGTTTATTGTTTTTACAGAACACTCCTGATTGACATAAGACACTCTGAACTTTTGTTTGACACGGTCCATTTCTTCGACGGTGCAATATAATTCAATATCGGACTCATATTTGATAAGCTCTTTAACTAAAGAAGCACGAGTACTGTATGTATATTCAAAAGTTTCAGAGCCATTGGAGAATATGATCTTCTCATCTTCTTTGAGGCCTTTGCCAAATTTACTGCAATAGGGGCTAATGATCTTTTCATATCTCGAACTGTCCTTTGATATCGATGAACATGTCAAATGCGCAGATACCGCATCTACCGCTTCGATAATACATTCATCAGAATCGGTTGGAACAAGTGTAGTTTGTGTTCCGTGAAGAGGCAAACCCAACTGAACTATTGCAGATCCGTTTTCGATCTTAGTTATAGATAAACTTTGACTCTTGAATCCTTTAGGGAGCCGCTGGACATCTGGATGTTTCTCTCTATAGATTTGACCAGCAACTTCAAGGACCATCTGATTGAATAATTTCAGATCATCGATCATATTCAATGGGAGGCGGGCATTTTCGAAGCGTTCCCCGACGAAACGAATTGAAATCTGCTCATCCATAGTACCAACTGCGATACCCTTATTGTCTTTTAAAATAAAAACGGATTGCAACTGTGTCACTATTTTTGTGACTTCAGAGAAACGAAATAACTCTGAAGATGTGCCTGGCCACATGAAATGGGCATCGTTTCAACCGCTTTGATACCTCCAAAACATCACATAGGTGGACCTCAAGCACTGCCGGGCCGTATTGGCGACGGTCCGAAACCATGATATGCCATTACGTGCTCTCTCGTCTGCAGAGTGTTCACTGGTACAAGGACTGATGGGGCGCTCTGCGGCCTTCTCAAATTCAGTGGAATCGTTCTGGCTGATAATACGGGTCGAATATCGCACAGAGTATCTGGGTCGTGAAGAACTTGAAACTCTTGCGCTGTTCGTCGGACTCCTTCCGCAGTCCGCGGACATCGAAGTTCATCCGGCGCTTCATCGCACGATGGACTGTCTCGCAGACGTGCCGTCTGCGAGCGTAACCGGCAGAGATGCGCCTTCCCCTGCGCATATCCAGGTTCCTCAGGAAGACGCCGACGGATTCCTCCTTCCCCTTGCCGATGAGATACCTGAGCATCCCTCCATTGCTTATCCGGGGGCGGAAGTCCGATTCCTTCCAGAGCGATGCGTACGCATCCTTCAGACGCTTCAGGTCCACTTCTTCATGGAAGACCGAATCCACGGACAGGTTCGATGCCATGACCACCCCCAGCTTCGAGAACACCAGAGAATAGTTGTAGAAAGCGGGGTATCCGGCGTCCGACGTGAACTCTCTGACGCCCCTTATCCCGTCAGGAAGCTGCTCCAGGCAGTCCGAATCGTTGGCATCTGTGAAGGTGCGTACCAGGGGGTACCCGTTGCACATGATGATGTGGCATTTCCCCATGCGTATCTCGTAATGCGGGCTGTAGCTGTACCTCCTGGAGTACCTGCTGGCCTCCATCGGGGTCGAATCCACTATGAAGCGCTTCTCGGGAAGGGAATCCAGAATGGAACTCACATATTCCGCCTCGGCCGGGCCTAGGATCTCCGGCCATCTGTGGTTGAGGAAGTCACTGATGGTGGCGGGAGAAGGGCGACGGTAACCGCCCTTCTCCCAGGGCATGCCCATGGCGGCGAGCTTGTTCTTCGATATGTCGCCTTCGTAGGTCAGGCCGCTGATCTCGATGTATATGCACAGCACTATGATGCTGACGGTGGAGTACGTCCTCTTGCCCCTTCTCGGTGCATTCTGCCTCTCGTAGCGCTGGATGGATTCGAAGGAACCCACCTGCTCTGAGATCTTCCGTATCCCTTCGGCGTTCAGCCTCTTGGTGCTCCTCACTCTTATTCTGCTCTCGGGTCTCGATATAAGCATGAACAATATATGCATCCAGCATATTTAGTAATTAGTAAAATCTAAATAATATGGCAATGCCATACTATAATAAATTTACTACCAATCGCTGAACATTCCCATGCTTGCAAAAAATGAGCAGGGCCTCAGGCCCCGATAGAAAGTGCTTATCAAGACCGGTTAAAATCCGAAAACTCTGAAGTCACAAGACGTTACGATAGGAATAAAAAAACCCGATGGCGGAAG
>Ga0310786_10006417_pt1 | contig 15639 bp, 14 predicted proteins | sample AusTroGonzalo_MG_FD_203881 | JGI IMG/M metagenome (GOLD analysis project Ga0310786, IMG submission 203881) | Bovine rumen microbial communities from tropical cattle in Woodstock, Queensland, Australia - Gonzalo_03 (v2) (version 2) | ecosystem: Host-associated > Mammals > Digestive system >... | reverse complement strand
GTTGTTCCGGAGGAGAAGTAGATAGCGGCATTATCCGCGTCAGTGAGCTTGATCTCGGGAGCAGCACTCGCGCAGTTGGCAACGAGACTGTCATAGTGCTCGGCGAATGTGGGACAGCCCTCGCCGACATAGAAGAGAAGGCGGTTGCGGCTTATCTCGTCAGCGATCTCCTCAACTCTTCCGATGAATTCCGGACCGAACATGAGGATATCAACCTCAGCAAGGTCGAGACAATACTTTATCTCATCGGCAGTATAACGATAATTCAGCGGAACTGCAAGTGCTCCGGTCTTGAGTACGCCGAAATATATGGGCAGCCATTCAAGGCAGTTCATGAGGAGGATACCGACCTTGTCACCCTTCTTCACGCCTCTTTCGAGGAGGAGATTAGCGAAGCGGTTAGCCTTTTCATCGAAGACCTTCCATGTGATCTCGCGTCTGTAGTGGCAGACCGGGTCCGGCTCGATGAGCTCGTAGTCCTTCCAAGTGATTCTTTTTACTTCTGATATCTCAGGATTTACCTCAACGAGAGCAACGTCGTTCCCGTAGAGTTTTGCATTTCTTTCGAGAAGTTCGGTAATTGGCATTATAATGTTCCTTTCTCGCCGGATGGGCGATAAACTATGTATATTTTAACACAAAAAAGCGAAAAAGTAAAGCTTTTTCGGACGTCTTTATATACAAAATCCCCTGTTTTATTTAGTCGTAATGCACAAAGCATTGATACGCTGTTTTCCCACGCTGACACTTGAAAGGAGAATAAACGTGTCTGCTTTCGCAGATTAGCTTTAATATCATCGCCGTCCGACAACGCATTGGCGGATATTATCCACCCACAGTTTCAAGCAGAAGGCCAATGGTCGAATCTACACAAAAAGGGGACGCATAATGCGTCCCCTTGCATTGATATTCACTTTTCGAGGTCTTCTCCGCACTTTTCGCAGAATTTCTGACCTTCGGCAACAGTCTCGCCGCAGTTCGGACAAACGCTGTCAACTATTTCAACGGGAGCTGCTTCCTGCGGTTCTTCTTCCGGCTTAGCGTCGTTGAAACCTTCGATTATCGGAGGTTCGGGCCTTTCTACCTTTGCACCGCAGTTGTCGCAGAACTTCTGATTCTTCGAGAGAGCAGTTCCGCACTCAGCGCAGTGCTGCTTATCCTCCATAGAAGCGAGGAGAAGTCTGAACTTTTCAAGCCTTTCGCTCTTTTCCTTTATCGTTGTGATATCGTCAGCATATTCCTCACCGGGAGCTGCCGAATTGAGCTCGACATATCTCTTGCCTATCTCGATATAGGTGTTCTTGATATCGTTCTCCAGCGATGATATCTCCTTTTTCACCTTGGACTTTTCAGCGATCTTCTTTGAGCTGTCGGAAACGCTTTTTGCGCCCTTCTCAAAAGAGTTGCCTACCTTTTCAGCCAGTCCCTTTACAGAATCCATAAATCCCATTGCAATTACCTCCTTGATCCCTTCATAGTCGGTGTTTTATGCCGTTTTGCGGCATATATTCCCATGTGATATTATAGCACGGCTGAGCTGATTTGTCAATCGCCGCGGTGTATCACCTGTCCCCGGAGCACATCCTGTCGGTGCGTCTTCTGCCGAGAGCGTTGAGCGCACGGAGCGCTGCTTCGGAGAAATCACTGCATATCGAGGAATAAAGCGTCATTATCGGGTCGCCGGCAGTGAGCTTGTCTCCGATTGTACAGTGCATGATAAGACCGGCGGACATATCAATAACATCGTCGCGTGTGAGCCTTCCTGCGCCGAGGAGAAGCGAGACCATTCCTATCTCTTCGCAGTTCATATATGTCAGTTCGATATCGTAGGAAGCCTTGATGACATAGCTGCACCTTGCCTGCGGGAGGAGGGAGCTGTCGTCGCATACTCTCGGGTCGCCGCCCTGGAGCTCGATAGTTCTGCGGAATACCTCAAGAGCGCGTCCGGAGGATATAGCTTCCTCAGCCATAGCGCGGCATTCCTCATGGCTGCCCTTTCCGGCGAGCTCGAGCATATCCGCTGTGAGGTCCATACAGATATCATAGAGCTGTCCCTTGTTATTGCCGCGCAGCACATCAAGAGCTTCGGCAACTTCAAGAGCGTTTCCGACGTTTCTTCCGAGGGGGACGTTCATATCCGTAACGTCGGCTTTGCACTTCTTTCCGGCAGCTCTGCCTATCTTCTCCATGAGCTGCGCGAGCTTTTCAGCCTCAGCGCGGTTCTTCATGAAAGCGCCTGTGCCGTATTTTACGTCGAGGAGGAGACAGTCCGCCTCAACAGCGAGCTTTTTACTCATTATACTTGCGCAGATAAGCGGAATACTCTCCACTGTTCCGGAAGCGCTTCTGAGCGAGTACATTTTCTTGTCAGCCGGACAGAGTTCTTCGCTCTGAGCCACGACAGAGAAGCCGGTCTCTCTGACAACAGCTTCAAATTCAGCGAGACTGAGGTCTGTGCGGAAGCCGGGTATACTTTCGAGCTTGTCGATAGTACCGCCGGTATGTCCGAGACCTCTGCCGGACATCTTAGCGACGTTCACGCCGCAGGCAGCCGCAGCCGGACCGATTATCATGCTTGTCTTGTCGCCGACACCGCCGGTACTGTGCTTGTCTACGGTAAGCGGTATACCGAGCCTTATGGTATCGCCGCTGTCACGCATAGCATAGGTAAGAGCGAGAGTTTCCTCCTCGGTGAGCCCGTTTAAACAGACTGCCATGAGCCATGCGGACATCTGATAATCAGGGATCAGACCCGAGGTATAGCTTCTTACGAGCCATGAAATCTCTTCGTATGAGAGAGTGCGTGAGCGTTTGGTCTTATTGATGATATCAATAGCGTTCATATTCCACCTCCTGCGGATAAAATTCAAATACACGGAAAAAATAAAAAATAATTTCCTTGATTTAATTTTACCATATTATACAGAAAAGTCAAGCAAATTAGAAAAAAATTCACACAATTTTAAGTATTACAAGGAATATGACGAATGGAACTCCGAGAACGGCACTTCCGCAGATGTTCATCACGTTGAGGGGCAGCCAGCTGTTGAAGTTTTCGCCGTACCTGTTGAGGATGAAAAGGGCAGCAAGTCCTGTCAGTGAGCCGAAAAGAAAGGCGCGGAGCCGTCTTTTCCTGCCTGTGTAGTAGATCATCATGATAAGAACAGCCACTGCACAGACTGCCGCGAATATGTAATCCGTATCCAATTTTAACCTCCAGTCATGTGAAAAATGAGAATTATGAATTATCCTCGCCCGGCATTCAGAACAGTATGTACCCGAGGGCGAGGATGAGTCTTTTATCGCCGCCCTCCTTCATGAGCAGAAGGAGAAGAGCGGCTATGAGGAGCTTGTCACTGTCAAGACCGCCTGCGAGCTCTGAGAGCATGGATAGGGGAGAGCCTGCTCCGGATGAGGATGGTTTGTTTTCAGGGATATCAGCCGGACTTCCGCCCTGAGAATAGTGGAAGGAGTGGCTCGGCGGCTCAGTTCTCCGGCTCGTATCGTCCTGTCTCATACCCTTTGACCTCCGGCTGTAAAGCTCCGGCATAGCATCTCACCCCGCTCACAGAATGTCGTTCAGCAGACCGCTCTCCTTGGCGATATTCCAGACTGCTATGAGCTTCAGCAGCTTTATCGCCTTATCCACTTTTTTCTGCCTTTCGGCACTGAGATGCGGCTTGAGAGCGAGCAGGAGATCGGCGTTCCTGTCGCTTTGCGAGAAAGCTCCCATAAGCCCGCTCAGTTTCATTATCGCCCCGATATCAGGAGCGGAAGCTTCTTCGCCGCCTTCACCTTCACCGCCGTCCTCCGACATGAGCATCTGCGCCAGCTCGGCAAGCTGCTTTACGCTCTCCTCATCGGAGAGAAGCTCGCCGAGTTTTCCCATTACATCATCCAATTCTCCGCTCCTGTATCTGTACTATTTTTCGCCCGAAAGTTTCTTGTACAGCGCCTTAGCCTGCGGTGTGCTCATCATCTTCTCAACAAGTCCGGGATTGTTCACCGCCTGACGGAACTTGGCGGCATCCTTACTGTTCATTGCGGCGAGGGCACTGTCGAACTTTCCCTCTTCGAGCTCGTTGCGTAGCTTATCCGGGGACACTCCTATCTTCTTGCTGACAACACCGAGCAGACCGTTGAGTTTTTTCGGATCAATACCATTCTTATTCATAAGCCTCTCCTAAAATTCATAATTTTTTTGTGTTAAACCCCTTGATTTTTTGTGCAAAATGTGATATAATACAAATAATAAAACTTACAGGAGCATTATTATGCGTATCATCGTCATTTCAGATACACACGGCAATTACCAGAACCTCGAAAGAGTTCTCATGCGCAATACCGATGCCCAGTGGATATTCCACCTCGGCGACGGCGAGCTTGAGCTGGACCGTTTTGTTATAGCACACCCTATCCTTGCACCGAAGATAATCCATGTTGCCGGAAACTGCGATTACGACAGTCTCAGTCCCGATTTCTTCACTATCCCTGCCGGGGTACATAAGATATTTGCAGCTCATGGACATAAATTCAGCGTCGGAAGCTCTCTCGAAAAGATCAAGAAGGCTGCTCTCGACAATGAATGTGATATCATACTCTACGGTCATACCCATTCTCGGTTCATGACCTATGAGGACGGCGTGTGGATAATGAATCCCGGAAGTGCTGCTATACCGCGGGACGGTAACAAACCTTCTTTCGGCTGCATAGATATCTCCGAATACGGCGTTCTCATGAACATCGCCGATGTCTGAACGCCCTACGCTTTTTGCGTTCTTTTATATTATATTCAGGAGAAGATAAAATGTTACCGGAGGAAAAACTTACTGATAAACAAATAGAAATGGCACGGAACAAACAGGAGTTCAGCCGCTGTAACATGATATATACGATTACAGCGATACCTAATTTGGGAGCAATGGCCCTCATGATCGGTTCTTCGCTGTTCAATGCTTTTCACAGTCTTTTGGCTGCAAGACCTGAAAATTTCGTCTCATATCTTATCGTAGGACTGCTTCTCTGTCCGGCATCGTGTGCGATGGCAATACTTTGCGGATATTTGAAGAAAGATATGATGGGTATTTATGCTCTGATCCCGGCTGCCGCTGCATTTCTTCTGAACGCTGTACTTGAAGCTGATGACAGCGCAGATCCATTTTTAGCAGTGATTGTTGTGCTGATAACCATTGTGCCCATAGTCTATGCTAATCACAGGTACAGATACCTTGAAACGCAGGAGGGCTTCCCGTATTTCTCCGAGCTTCTGAATGAGCAGCAGAAGAAGTCAGAGGAGCTGAAGCATACTGACCCATATGAGGAAGCTGCAAAGCGCCGTAAGCTCACTGAGAGCCGCGATATGAGCGGACTGGAGCTTTCCGGCGAGCGCATTGTCCCTAAAAAGAACGGAAATACCGATTATATGGAAAGTATATGAAAAGGACGCACGTTTGTGCGTCCTTTTGCTGTATGATACGTCATTGAAGCATATCCGTGAATGTCATGTCTGCTTCTCGTTCGCGTACAGACCATCCGTGGTCAACTCCGCATACGGGACATATCTGCGGCGGTTCGCTTCCGGTGTGGATATGTCCGCAGTTGAGGCATATCCAGCGTTCTTCCGTGCTTTCGGAGCGAAGGAGCATCCCCGAGCGCAAAAGCCCGGCGTAATACTCGAATCGCTTTCTGTGGCTGTTTTCGATCTCACCTATCATAGCGAATTTGTCCGCAATGTCCGTGAAGCCCTCATCTCTTGCGATACGCGCAAAATCGGGATAGACCGTTCCCGCCTCGGAGCTCTCTCCTTTAGCTGCAAGTTCAAGGAGCTTTTGGATATCGCTGGTCTGATCGGCAGGGAAACCTCCCGAGATGTCGATATTAGTTCCCGGGAAGTTCGATAAGAAGCCGTAGAATATCTTCGCGTGCTGTTTCTCCTGTTTGGCCGTGAAACGGAATACCCTTGCGATTGCAGCATATTCCTGCTTCTGAGCCTCGTCAGCGGCAAGAAGATACCGCGTCTGGGACATACATTCTCCGGCAAACGCCCTCATAAGATTTCCGAATGTCTGACTTTTTTCAAGCTGTAAGCTCATTTCAACTCACCTCAGAACTATTATCCTCCTGAAAATCAATAATATTCACTGCAATTTCACAATATATTTATGTACTTCTACAAAATTCTGTATTCCCCTTGAAATCGGCTATTTTTAGTAGTATAATTGTAATCGCGCGTTTGCGCTGATATTGCAAAGAACAGAGGTTTTGTGAATATGGATTCAAAAGCATTAAAGCCCAGTGAGGAAAAACTCAAGCCGAAACTAATATCGGTCATGAAGAATTACTCCCGCGAACAGTTTATCAAGGACATAGTTGCCGGTATCGTTGTAGCTATCATCGCTATACCGCTTTCGATAGCACTTGCGCTCGCATCAGGAGTAGGTCCTGAACAGGGACTTTACACTGCGATAGTTGCAGGCTTCATCGTAGCACTTCTCGGAGGAAGCCGCGTTCAGATAGCCGGTCCTACTGCCGCATTTGCCACGATAGTCGCAGGCATAGTTGCCGATGAAGGCATGGATGGTCTTATCATCGCTACGATAATGGCTGGTATCCTCATGATAGTCATGGGTCTCTGCCGCTTCGGAGTCCTTATAAAATATATCCCGGGCACGATCACGACCGGTTTCACGTTTGGTATTGCCGTTACCATCCTCATAGGTCAGATCAAGGATTTCTTCGGTCTGGACTTCAAGTCTCCTGTTGAGACCGTTGACAAGGTCGAGGCTATCTGCAAGCACCTTGATACCTTCAATTTCTCGGCATTCCTGATTGGCTGCCTTTCCCTTGCGATACTTATTCTCTGGCCTAAGAAGCTCGAAAAGATACCTGCTTCCCTTATTGCAGTCATTGTATGTTCGATCGTAGTGAACCTTGCTGATGTGAATGTCAACACGATAGGCGACCTCTACTCTATATCTTCAGCACCTCCAAAGTTCTCCGCACCTGAGTTCAGTTTCTCCAAGATGAAGGCTCTCGTTCCGGACGCATTTACTATCGCAGTCCTCGCAGCTGTTGAGTCTCTGCTCTCCTGCGTTGTTTCCGACGGTATGATCGGTTCAAAGCACCGCTCCAACATGGAGCTTGTTGCACAGGGTGCTGCCAATATAGGTTCCTCCCTCTTCGGAGGTATCCCTGCGACAGGTGCTATCGCACGTACAGCCGCAAATGTAAAGAACGGCGGTAGAACGCCTATTTCAGGTATAGTTCATTCTATCGTAGTCCTCATCATCCTCGTTTCCCTCATGCCCTATGCAAAGCTTATCCCTATGCCCACTATCGCTGCGATACTCTTCGTAGTAGCTTACAATATGTGCGGCTGGAAGAACATCGTCTACACGGTTAAAACTGCCCCCAAGAGCGATGTTATGGTTCTTTTCGTTACGCTGATATTCACCGTTGTGTTCGACCTTGTAGTCGCTATCGGAGTAGGTCTTGTGCTCGCTGCACTTCTCTTTATGAAGCGCATGGCAGACGTTACCGAGGCTCACAACTGGGTGGACATCGACGACGAGGACACCGACCCGGACAACATTGCTCTCAAGAAGATACCTGCAAATACCCGTGTTTATGAGATAAACGGACCGATGTTCTTTGCGGCTTCCGATAAGTACAGATATGTTCTCGATGACAAGAAGAAGTTCGATATTCTCTGCATCAGAATGAGAAACGTTCCTGCGATTGATGCGACCGGTATCGAAGCATTGAACAACATTGTAAAGCGCTGTGAAAAGCGTGGCATAAAAGTTATCTTCTCCCATGTCAACGAGCAGCCTATGAGTGCTATGAAGAAGGCCGGATTTACTGAGCGCGTGGGAAGCGAGAACTTCTGCGACCACATCGATACAGCTCTTCTCCGTGCAGCTGAGCTTGAAAAGCAGATAGCTGCCGCAAGAGCATAATATAGAAATAAAAGCGTGACGGTTATCGTCACGCTTTTTTATTCTGACCGGAACATCATTATAAAAAAGCGCCCCGGCTATTGTCGGGACGCTGGTGAGACATGAGGGATTTGAACCCTCGACCCTACGCTTAAAAGGCGTATGCTCTACCGACTGAGCTAATGTCTCGTAACAGATTTATTATATCAGAAAGGTGGAGAAGTGTCAAGGCTTTTACGAGGTTTTTACAAATACAGCTGAATACACATTGACCTATCAATTATATTGTGCAAGTTGACGATTTTTGGAAAAGACAGTTGACTTTATCTCTGGGACATGATATAATAATTAGGTCGTCAAGACGTGTGCTTGTAGCTCAGCTGGATAGAGTGACTGGCTACGAACCAGTAGGTCGGGGGTTCGAATCCCTCCAGGCACGCCACGAAGAGCCCTGCTTAATTCAGCAGGGCTCTTTCAGTATCTGAAATTATAGCAAAGAGGTGCAGAAATGAAAAGAACTGACTACATAAGCTGGGACGAATACTTTATGGGTATTGCCATGCTCTCGGCGCAGCGCAGCAAGGACTCGAACACTCAGGTCGGTGCTTGTATCGTCAACCGTGAGAACAAGATAGTATCAGTGGGCTATAACGGTATGCCGACAGGATGTATCGACGACGAGATGCCATGGGAGCGTTCCGCTGAATCGGCGCTCGATACCAAATATCCGTATGTATGTCATGCTGAGCTGAACGCTATCCTCAACAGCAACATCGGCAATCTTTCAGGCTGCACCGTTTATGTTACACTGTTCCCGTGCAATGAATGTGCAAAGGCGATAATCCAGTCGGGGATAAAGAAGGTCGTTTACTACGACAATAAATACGCCGATGCGGACAGTACAAAGGCTTCCTGCCTGCTTTTCAAGAAATGCGGAGTGGAATTCGAGCAGTACCGTCCGAGCGGAAAGGAACTTGTTCTTTCTCTGTAAATCAGCTTGTTCTGCACAGATCGGTTTATAATGTTAAAAGCCGCAATACTTAGTATTGCGGCTCTTTTTTATCCTTTGAGATATTTTGAGAGTTTCTTCTTTCGCTTCTGTGCGTACATAACGTTATCCGCACTGGTAACGAAATTGAAGATGTCCTCGCCCTTGACGGGTTTTGCGATGACGTAGCCTGTGCTGGCACTTAGAGTAAACGGATTTACACCGCTTGCATTTATCGCGGTTATGTTCCTCTCGATAGTCTCGGTGAGCTTTCTGGCTTCAGCGTCCTGATAATCCGCGGCAAAGACTATGAACTCGTCTCCGCCGAAACGGCAGTAGACCTCGCCGTTCGTGCAGGATTTCACAAGAACTTCAGCTATGTTGCAGATAGCCTTGTCTCCGATATTATGACCGTAGGTATCGTTTATCTTCTTCAGACCGTCGAGGTCGATGAACATGAGCATGATATCGCGGCTCTGCTTTACACAGTCCTGATAGATCTTGTCAGTTGCCTGAACGAAGCCGTTGCGGTTGTAGATGCCGGAGAAAGTGTCTCTTGCGTAGAGCTTGCTGAGATGTTTGAGAGTTGCTTCGAGAGAGGTGAGCTTCCTGATATTTTCGAGGGAATTGCTCAGCGTTATGCAGAAGGTCTCGAACATCGAATTGTGTATCGGCAGGGATGAGTTGTATATCACCATGTAGCCGAAGCAGCGGTTTCCGAAGTGGAGCGGAATGTGGTAGTAGACTTTTCCGGCCCTTCCGTCGTCGGCAACAGGAGGGAGTATATCGTGGCGCTTTATCGTGCCGACATCTTCAAATTTGCCTCTCACATAGGCTATCGGGACGAGGATATCATCGGTATAGACGGTCAGGTCACCGATCTCCTTGGGTTTTTCCGAGAGGGGACTTTCAAAGTCTGTATCCGTGAGCCAGTTGTCGCAGAGACAGAGATAGTATTCCTCCGGATTGATATTCTGTGTGAATTTCTTCAGTATCTCGATATACTGCTCCAGGGTGTCGGTGCTGAGAAGATCTACGGAGAGCTTGTTGAGATTGGACATAAAGTTCTGAGAGTTCTCGAATCTGAGGTAATTCTTGTAATTGAGCTCCTTGAATTCGAGAAGGTTGCGCTGTGCGTTGTGAGAACAGCCGCAGCTCTCTGTGAACCTTGTTGACATATTCAGGATAACGCTCCGCTCCTGCTCTGTCTTGGTGAAGTGGTTGAAGAGCATCTTGCAGGCTATTCTGCCGGAGAGGGCGAGCGGACGGTCAACAGTTGTGAGTTCGACCTGATAATTCCTTGTGCTGTATGTATTGTCAAAGCCTGTTACCGCGATATCTTCCGGAACGCTTATATAATTTTCAGCGAGCCGGTTGACAGCGGAGGCTGCCATAACGTCATTGGCGGAGATGATCACCTCCGGGAGACCGCCATCGAGTGAGAGGAAGTGGTCAACGGCTTCTCTTCCGGAAGGAGCACGGAAAGATCCATAGAAAATGTAATCTTCCGGGATAGAGATATTGTGTTCGCTGAGGACTTCGAGAAAAGCGGAGAGTCTGTCGGCACTCTCGGGGTTTTCCTTTGGACCTGAGATATATCCGAATTTCTTGAAATCATGGACATTGATAAGGTGCTCGGTGATATGACGCATAGCCGTTTTGTTATCAATGCCTACATGGTAGAGATAGGGGATATCGTTATCTATGCTGACGGCAGGTATACCAGCTTCCTTGATGCGGCTGAGGATATTGTCTACAGCTTCCTGATGAGCTATGGTATTTGTAAGGAGTATAGCGCCGTCGAAATCCTTGAAGTCAGGCAGGTTGAATATATTGAATTCGCCTTTTTCGTGATCGGGATTGATAGAACCCCTGAACGAGACGAATACGGAGATATTCAGGGAAAACTCGGCGGCTGACGAAGCAATGCCGTTGAGTATGGCAGTCTGGTAGCTCTGATCCATTTCTTCGATTATCAGAGCAACTTTATAGCCGTTCATTTAGTGTTTGCACCCCATTTCGCAAAGCCGCGCGTGGCGGCAGCATAAAAAGGCTCCGGGACAGGAAAACGCACCAAAAACGCTGCACTCAGTCTGCGGAGGGTGAGAATAGTTATCCCGTGAGAGGCGCGGAATATACAGAATGGCAAAAAATTCCGCGGACAGGAACTGAGCGTATGAGCTGTCCAGAGCATCCGATATATAAGAAGACAAGTATATTATACAGCATTTTTTCTGAAAAATCAATAGCATGAAGACACTTTTTGAGGTATAAATATGAACTTTTCGTAAACTTATTTTTCCTGAAAGTATTATACTGAAAGGAAAATACTTTGTGTCGAGCATATAGGATATTAAGTGCGGCTGAGGTGCATTTTTTAGTTCCGGAATGTGCCCGGATACGAAGGCCTTCCGGCAGCTGAGAGACACTATGTCCGGCAGCTCGAAAAGTGCTGTATAAAAAAAAACGACATTTTCCGATAATTTGTATCATATCGCTGAAATTCCAGAGCGTTATTGACAAATCTCAAAAAAATGGTATACTAATTAGTAGGGGATAACTCTGCCCTCAGGCAGATGCCCTTAATATTGCGGAATACAGAGGAGGTATTTTATGAACATCTGGCACAATATCAGCCCGAAGCGCATAAACCCCGACGATTTCTATGCCGTTATCGAAATAGGAAAGGGCAGCAAGATAAAGTATGAGCTGGACAAGGACACTGGTCTTATCAAAATGGACAGGATCCTCCATACCTCCACTCACTATCCTGCCAATTACGGTTTTATACCAAGGACCTACTCAGACGATAACGACCCTCTCGATGTACTCGTGCTTTGCTCTGAAACGCTCATGCCTATGACGATCGTCAGATGTTACCCCATCGGCGTTATCAGAATGCTCGATAACGGTCACCGCGACGACAAGATCATCGCGATACCCTTTGAAGATCCCAATTACAATATGTACATGGACATTGAGCAGCTCCCGAAGCACGTTTTCGACGAGATGACACACTTCTTCACAGTGTACAAAGAACTTGAGAACAAGACCACAGCCGTAAATGAGGTAGACCATGCGGAGGTCGCAAGGCAGATAATCACAGAGGATATAGATTCTTATATCAACACATTCTGCAAATGACCCGGAATGGCCGGACAAGTCTCATGATACCCTGCGCCCGTGATTACGGGACAAAAATCATTCTGAAAGGAGTATCGCACGGCTAAGGCGTGTGCGAGAAGATTTTTATGACAGCTTCAAGTGAAATTTTATTCGGCAGCGAAACAAATGTTGCTCCTATCGGCATTATTGCCATGAACAGTGTTACAGAACTCGGCGATAAGATCAACGATTACCTCGTTGACTGGGCAGGAAAGGGCGGTGTTGCCACCGATACATTCCTCCTCGAAAGTGAGTGCCCGAGATTTTCCTCAGGCGATGGAAAGGGACTTATCAAGTCCACTGTCCGCGGCAAGGACCTGTTCATCATCGTTGATGTAGGCAACTATAACATAAAGTATGATTATTTCGGCATGAAGAATGCAATGTCCCCCGATGATCACTTCCAGGATCTCAAGAGAATAATCCAGGCTGCAAGCGGAAAGGCTCACCGCATCACCGTTATCATGCCTATCCTCTACGGCGGACGTCAGCACAGAAGAAGCTACCGCGAGTCCCTTGACTGTGCATGTGCTCTTCAGGAGCTCGAGGCAATGGGAGTTTCCAACATAGTATGCTTCGATGCTCACGACCCGAGAGTTCAGAACGCTGTTCCGCTCATGGGCTTCGACAACGTTATGCCTACATATCAGGTACTCAAGGCTATGCTCAAGGATATCAAGGATATCAACTTCAGCAAGGAGAAGTTCATGGTCGTAAGTCCTGACGAAGGTGCTCTCAACAGAAATATGTATTATGCTTCAGTTCTCGGCGTTGAGATGGGTATGTTCTACAAGCGCAGAGACTACTCCACTATCGTGAACGGAAGAAATCCTATCGTTGCTCACGAATACCTTGGTAATCCTGTTGAGGGCAAGGATATCTTCGTTTCCGATGATATCATCTCCTCCGGCGAGTCTATGCTTGACCTTGCTTATGCTCTCAAGGAGAAGAAGGCAGGAAGGATTTTTGCTTACGCTACCTACGCTATCTTCACAAACGGTCTCGACAAGTTCGACAAGGCTTATGAGGACGGCATCATCGACGGCGTATTCGGAACCAACCTCACATACAGAACTCCTGAGCTCCTCGCAAGGCCCTGGTTCCACGAGGTTGACGTCTCCAAGTACATCGCTTACTTCATTGAAGCTATCAATCACGACGTTTCGATAAGCAAGATAATCGATCCCCACGAGAAGATCGAGAACCTCCTCAAAAAGTACGGAATGAAATAAATCAACACTGGCTGGCATTATGTTGAAATAATGCCAGCTTTTTTGTGTATATTATGTGAAAGCGCTGTTAATTCTCTACAAAAGCATTGACAAATATTCGTCAATGTGCTATAATCATAATACCTATTTTTTAACTATTGGAAAGGGTGAATTGATTGTTACAGCTAAAGGATATCGTTAAGGATTACGGCAGCGGTGATACCAAGGTCAGAGCACTCAACGGCGTGGATATAACCTTCCGCGAGAATGAGTTTGTGGCTATACTCGGACATTCCGGCTGCGGTAAGACTACCTTGCTCAACATCATCGGAGGACTCGACCACTATACATCAGGTGACCTCATAATCAACGGCGTATCGACAAAGAAATATAAAGACAGAGACTGGGATGCCTACCGCAATCATTCGATAGGTTTCATCTTTCAGAGTTATAACCTCATCCCGCATCAGACCGTTCTCTCGAACGTAGAGCTTGCCCTCACTATCTCGGGCGTATCAAAAGCCGAACGCAGAAAGAGAGCAAAGGAAGCCCTCGAAAAGGTAGGCCTTGGAAATCAGCTCCACAAGAAGCCGAACCAGATGTCCGGCGGACAGATGCAGCGTGTTGCTATCGCAAGAGCGCTCATAAACAATCCGGATATCCTTCTTGCCGATGAGCCTACCGGCGCTCTCGACAGTGAGACCAGCATCCAGGTAATGGAGCTTCTCAAGGAGATAGCCAAGGATAAGCTCGTTATCATGGTTACCCATAACCCTGAGCTCGCAGAGGAGTATGCTACCCGTATCGTCCGCATAAAGGACGGTCAGCTCACAAGCGACAGCGACCCCTACAAGCCCGAAAAGACTGACGAACCGGTAAAGGCTAAGAAGAAGCGCGTTTCGATGTCCTTCTTCACCGCGGTATCGCTTTCCCTCAATAATCTCATGACCAAGAAGGGAAGAACGCTCCTTACTGCATTCGCAGGCTCTATCGGTATCATAGGCATCGCCCTGATACTTTCGCTTTCGACCGGTATCAATGAGTATATCGACCATGTTCAGGAGGAAACGCTTTCTTCCTATCCGATTACGATAGAACGTGAATCGACAGATACCTCCGAGCTTTTCAAGACCATGTTCGGCGGAACTGACCCTGTTGAGCACGACCCGAACGACTCGCCGGAGACCGTTTACGCAGGCACGGAGATGTATGATATGCTCAACAGCATGAATACCTCCGCAAAGCAGGTCAACAATATGGTGAAGTTCAAGAAATATGTTGACTCCAACGACACTATCAAGGATAAATCCAACGCCATTTCCTACGGATATGACGTGCAGATGACCGTTTTCAGCAAGGACGAGAACGGCGTTATCGTAAAATCCGACCTCAACGAGATCTACGCAAAGGCTATGGGTATGGAGGATATGATGGAATCCAATCCTCTTCTCTCAGGTTCAAGCAGCAGTATGTCCTCGATGTGGAACGTTGATATCTGGGAGGAGCTCCTTCCTTCCGATGACGGAAGCGATATCAATCCGCTCATCTATGAGCAGTACCAGCTTGTAAAGGGTTCATGGCCCAAGAATTACGATGAGGTAGTGGTTGTCCTCGACGAGAATAACGAGATCCCCGACATGATAACCTATACTCTCGGTCTCAAGTCTGCTGACGGCTTCGGTGATATCATCAAGTCTGCAATGAGGGGCGAGGAGATAAAGGATTACGGTGTTACGAAGTGGAGCTTCGATGACCTCATGAACAAGGAGTATAAGCTTATCCTCCCCTGTGAGTATTACGAGGCACCCTCCAACGGCAGAGGCGGATATACCGACCTTTCAAGGAGCCAGTCCGGTATCGAGCTGCTCTACAATAACGATAATGTCGGCATAAAACTCAAGGTAGTCGGCTTTATCAAGCCTGCCCCTGACTCAAAGGTAAGCATGATAAGAGGCTATATCGGCTACACCAAGGCTCTTACAGACCACATCATCGAAAAGACCGCTTCAAGCGATATCATCATGGCTCAGGTAAACGACCATGAGAACGACCTCCTCACGGGAAAGAAGTTCCGCACAGACGACTATGTCGGACCTACTGACGCTGAGAAGGCTGCTTCCGCAAAGGACTATATCAAGGGCCTGAGCGTTTCTGAAAAGGCTGATATTTCTAAGTTCGTGCTCAGCCAGCCCTCAGAGAAGGAACTCGAGGATATGCTCAAGGATGCTATGAAGCCCGAGAACCGCAAAAAGCTCTTCGACGATATCAAGAATCTCGCAGTACGCGGCGGCGCCGGTGCAAAGGATGCCGATGCTGTCGTAAATGCACTCGAGGATCT
>Ga0310786_10006416_pt1 | contig 15640 bp, 11 predicted proteins | sample AusTroGonzalo_MG_FD_203881 | JGI IMG/M metagenome (GOLD analysis project Ga0310786, IMG submission 203881) | Bovine rumen microbial communities from tropical cattle in Woodstock, Queensland, Australia - Gonzalo_03 (v2) (version 2) | ecosystem: Host-associated > Mammals > Digestive system >... | reverse complement strand
GCTACCGAAGTAACCGCTAAAGGTGGGCTTGATGCTGTCGAGCCTGGACTTGAAGGGAATCGAAAGCGAAATGCTGTCGCCGGATTTCTTATAGTCGGACATGTTCGGCACAGACGCTCCGGCAACAAAAAGATCGTTCTTCGTACCGATAAAGATAGATTTGACAGTCACATTACATTCACTCCCGGAAGAAGTCTGGGCCTGGAGCGCAATCTTGGTGAAGGCTTCGCACTGCACCGAGACTTCCTGCCCGCTCCTGAACGAGCCAATCTCGTACCAGGGATCCGTCGGATAATAAGAATCATAGCCGTATGCAGCGATATTGTTACCGTCACCGCAATTGCTAGTGTAGTCTACCACAAGACTCTGATAGCCTGCATCGCAATCGGGAGGCGGCACGACAATCGCCGACGAGAACTTGTCGCCCTTGATGGTCGTCTTCAATACGCCGTTTTCCTTAGTCCACGAAGACCAGGAATCCTGATCATCCTCGAGTTTTGCGCTCTCGGTCTTGTAGTTGTTGTTCTCGACAAAATCTACGACGAAGGCAGCAAAGGCGGAGCTTGCCATGAATGAAAGGGCTACGGCGGCGGAAAGGTGGCGCATAAGGGTCCTCCGTTGTTATGCAAAAAAAAATTAACGTTCCACAGAATTAATTTATAATATTTCTTGCAATCATGGACAAGTTTTTTCGCGACGCCCCCAATATCCGTGCAAAAAAGGTATTTTTGCGGCACTATGTCCATCATTTCTATGACCGGGTTCGGTAAGAGCGAATCCACCCTGAACGGAACCGCCTGCGTTATCGAAGTCCGCAGCGTGAACAGCCGATTTCTTGAAATTTCAAGCAAGATTCCCAAGAACTTCGCCTACCTCGAAAACGACTTCAAGGCAATTATCAAGGAAAAACTCGCCCGCGGTTCGGTGAATCTTTCCATCACGCTCGGCGAAGGCAACGTGGGCAACATCCCCGTATGCTATAACGAAGCCGCCATCGCGAAGTTCGTAGATATCACCAAGGCCATGCAGGCCAAGTACGGCATCGCGGGCGATATCAAGCTCGAACACGTGCTGACCATCCCCGAAGTGCTGCAGTTTACCGATGCCGGTGCCGACAACGAAGCCTGGGAAAAACACCTGAAGGCAGAACTGTCCAAGGCGCTCGACGGCGTCATCGCCATGCGCGAAAAAGAAGGTGCGAACCTCGCCGCCGACCTGGAAAAGCGTGTCGCCCATTTGAACGCGGCGCTCGACAAGATTGAAGTCTTGGACCCGCAGAGGATCGAAACCTGGAAAGTCAAGTTCCGCGAACGCATCAACGCGCTCATGAAGGACAGCGAAATCGACGATGTGCGTCTGCTGCAAGAAGCCTGCATCATGGCCGACAAGTTGGACATCCACGAAGAGATTACGCGTTTCCGCAGCCACAACAAGCTGTTCCTCGACGCACTCAAGAAAGGCGGTGCGCAGGGCAAAAACCTCGGATTCATCCTTCAAGAAATGGGACGCGAAGCCAATACGCTTGGCACCAAGTGCCAGAGCGCAGAGATTGCGGCTCTCGCCATCGAACTCAAGAACGAGATCGAGTGTATTAGAGAGCAGAGCCTTAATATTGCTTAATGGACTGTCATCCCCGCCTCCGAGCGGGGATCTCCTTCTCGCCTATTGCTGTCTTCCCCGACTTGAATAGCCTGCCCTGAACTTGTTTCAGGGGGGACCTCCCTTTCGCCTTTATAAAAAGGAGATGCCCGCCTTCGCGGGCATGACACGCACTGCAAAAAGCCTTAAGCTTTCTTCTTTTTCTTGTCCTTCATCTGCACGCGGCGGCTGCCCGAGCGCAGGCGTTCCCACGGGGCGAAAGCCGACGTCCCGAAAAAGAACCCGAAGAACCACACGACAAAGAGGATCCACAGGATTACGGCACCCGCGATTTCCTTCCCTGTAGCATTTCCCATATCCACCGTAATGGCCGCAAGGGCCAACAGCGAAGAAATCGCGACCGGAGCGAGCATCTTGCGACCCGCCTTCACAATGGCACCTGCCTGCGGTGCGCCGGCAGCCAGTTCACCACCGGCCGAAAGCGCAAAGGCGACTACGGAGGCAAAGCCCACGCCGCTCAACACGGCCCACACGAGCCAAGGCGTCGCCGGCGTCATCGGGTACCAGCCGACAAAACCCGTCAAGAGCATCCAGGCAATCGCAAACGGGAACAGCGCGCAGGCAACGCTCAGTTTGGCAAAGAGGAGCAGGGCCAGCGACACGACCGCAAAGACGCCCAGGAACACAAACTGCATTCCCTCGGAACCATCCAGCAAAACAAGCGAGCCCACAAACAGCAAGGCCGCAACCAGGCCACCAATGCCGCTACGGATACCGCCAAACACGAAAAACAGAACAATCATCGCAATCGCGGCAACGCCAAGGTACTTCGCACCATTCAAGGATTCTCCGCCCAAATCGGCAAGCCACATCCCGAGTGCTTCAGAAGCCCCGAGCGGGAGCGAACTCATCGTCTGCCAGCCCGTCGCCAAGAAGGTCACCGAAAAAATAACCGTCAACACTAAAAAGATGAGTCTAAACCTACAAGAAAGTTCCAAACATTTCTGAACCTTGCCCGGTTTGTCACGCAAATCCATTATTTACCTCGATATAACTAGCTTTTGTTTTTTAGTCCAAGTACTCTTCTTGAAGTCTGCCGTCGCGGGAACTTCGCTACGGACAACATAGTGATAAAGACCGTTGGCGAGCTTACGCCCGTGATTGTCGCGGCCGTCCCAGTGGGTAACACCAGAAACCGCATTCTTGATGACCTTCACCAATCGACCATTTTGGTTGTAGATGAAGATGTTCACGGTCGACGGGCGGTCAACAGCCAAATTCTTGAAATAGAACGTCGTCCCCTTCTTGCCCATCGGATTCGGGACATTGAACACGTCGACAAGCCCTTCTTCCAGTTCTCCGGTAATCTCTATAAACAGCTCCTGGTCGCTAGAATTACCCAGCACATCCGAAGCATACACGCGGAATTCGTAATTCCCTTCCGGATAATTCTGCGCGGGGAACGTCTTCCTGATGACGGCGCGCTTGGAGGTCTGCTCAAGATACGGATACGGGTGGTAGGGAGTTTCTTTCCCTGCCACTTCAAAAGAAATGCCTTCGTCTGCCTGCTCGCGGAAATCAAGGGCCGTCGAATCTTCGATAACCACCTGCAAGCATGCCGGAGCCTGCAGCTTTACATGCTGGGAGTTGGCAAAGGTCGTCGCCTTGCCGCCAGAATAACAGGACTGGATGCTAATCGAAGGAGGCACATCGTCGTGAATGGAGTCGGCATAACTGGACATTCCCGATATCTGAATTCCCGTCTTGAACAAACGCGCTATGGAACGTTCATTGGGAGAATAGCCCCAAGCGCTGAATTCAGCCGCCGTATCCCCGAAATTGATTTTTCGCGGTGTCACGAATTCCGTTTCAAAGCGGCCACCGCGTACAGGAACCTCTTCGGAATAAAGGAGCGCCCCATCAAACAGGACATTGATAGAATCTTCCACATGCGTAATTCTATTTACAAGTTCGAGTCCCAGTTTCTTATTAACGCGGCCTTCGCGGATGGACAAGTTGATCATTCCATTATTCATGCCAGAAACGGTACCCGAAAGTTTCAAGTGGTCCAAAGCCTTGAGCGTATCGAGCTTCTGGTCAAGCATAATCTGATTCTTCGCCATAGGCATCTGGATGACCGGTTCGCCGAGATAGACATAACGTTCATTGTTATAGCGCTCCGGAGAGAATTTATGGATTGTAGCAATAGCCCTCTTCGCTTTCAGGAAGGCCTCGCCATACGTAATCCCGCTTTCTCCCAAGGCAAATGTCATCACGTTCGTGCCCAACGTCCTATTATGCTCACCGAACGTTTCGCGGGTAGCGCCTACAGAAGCAATCGAGCCAGCATTGGACGCAACCAGGAATTCTTCTGTAAGCGAGCGGCCCTTGCCTTCGTCAAAACGAGCCACAGTACAGGAGAACGAATTCAATATCGTATAACGGCCCTTATTGGCCAACCTCGAAATATAGTTCGCCTTGAGAAGGCCTTCGGACGCCCACTCCGTCTTGGAGCCATGACCAAAGTAGTTCGTGACCAGCGCACCCTGATTAAGGATGTTCAAAAAGTCGTTCGTCGCTTCTTTCTTTTGACCAGCGGCATCGTAGCTATAGTTGATCAGATAGACCTTCTTGAGGTTCCAGCGGAAGTTCAGCTGACTAGTCACCGCGTCAAGCGATGTAGCGACCGATTCTTCGTATTCCGTATGGTTGGTCCTATCCTCTTCCGTACCGTTCTTGGCATCGTCCGCCGTCAAGATGATGTTGGAACGCCATACGCCATGGTCGTATTTCCCGACCTGTTCATACTCCTTGACCTTGTTCAAGTAGTTGTTCATTTCTTGAACCGACTTGACCGGAAGCCTGCCGACAGCCACATCCAAATCGTACTTTCCGTACTGGACCCGTTCTCCAGAATCCAAGGCCGCAAAAAAGTCTTCAATAACGGCATCTTCTTTTTCGAAGGGCGGCATGAAGTTCTTCGCCTGTATCACGATGCCCTTGTAATCGTAATGCCCCGAACCGACAAGCAGAACAAACTTGAGCGAAGGGCAGACGGAATAGGCATAAGCGATATAATCCCTAATGGCAATCGGCGAAATATTGCCGCCCGTATACATGCGGTAAATGTCTTCGACAGCCACGACCGTCGTCTGCAACGTCATCACCGCAGATCCATCGGAACGGAATTTGCCCAGCTGTAAAGCCTGGCTTAAAAAATCATTCGGCGAAATGATGAGGTATTCCGTTTCGGAATTGATCTTCGCAATATTGCTAAGCAATCCGGGCTGTTTGGGCGGAATGCCAGCCACCTTGGGCGAACGAGGCTGTTTTTCCCTATAGGCCAGGTAACGCACGTCTTCAGACGAGGCGACGCTGTCCTTGGCGACTCCGTTGGTGACCTTCAAAAGCCCGACAGGCCTAAAGTCAATAAACTTCATCACGCGGATATCGGACTGAGAACCGACGGGGATATTGATAACTCCGGAGACCTGCCCCGGCAAAAGCCATTCCGCCGATTCCACGGAAGGATTCCATTGGTAAGCAAGCGAATAGCCGTCAAAACGGTCAAACTGCGCTTCGTTGGGAAGCATCGTCAGCTGGAAGCTGTTACCCGATTTCTTCAAACCGGGATTGTCGATGCGGAAGTTTCCACCGGGGATGAGTTTCGCATCTTTGGAGGCAAAATTTTTACCGTTAATCCGGAAATCGAAATTGATTTCCGTCATCCTGCGTTCATAGGAGCTGTCCGAAAGCAACTGGGATGATTTCTGATCCCCGTCTTTCTGGACACGGCTACTCCACATGGAACGGTGCGGGAAATACGATACGGAAGCAAACTGCTTTCCGCCTTCCACCAAGCCCTTCAAGTCGGTCACCTGGGGCATGCCCGAGCCAAGATCGATATCACTGAGCGTCGTGGAATCCAGCCTGCTGTGCCAGAACCAGAACCATTCCTTACCCGTGGAAGATTCATAATCGAGCGGTTTCCCGAAATACGTATCGCGCAAGATGACGTCTTTTTCGGCACGCACGTAACGCAGCCACGGGATGTTCTTGCCACTGCCCGATGGCGATGCCAAGGCCTTGTCCGAACGAAGGCCCTTCCCCGTCTCCGACCAGCCTAAAGTAAAGTACTGGTAATACGAAAACGGCGAAACGGAATAGTAATAATCCATCTTGCCATTTTCAAACTGGGAATCGTCACGGTCACAGCGCTTCCAGATGTTCTTGCCATATGCGACAAAAAAGATGCTGTCCCCTTCGTCGAAAATGCCGTTCCCCTGCTTATCCTTGACTTGAATGGGGATTTCAAAAAGGTGCGTCGGAGCGCGGAGGTCTGCACCCGGGACCATGTCGCTCAAGGTGTCGGGCTTCGCACCGTAGAGGCGCAGTTTTTCGACCGGGATGCCGTAGAGGTCTCCCTGCCGCGAGTATTCCTGCATGGCGATGCGAACGTCTCCATAGCTTATGGCATAAAAGCCGTCTTCCGTCGTCGTCGCGATATCCTTGTCGCCCACCAGGATCTGCGCCAGGTAATTCACGTCGGGCGTTTCGGCGGCGGCTTCACGGCGCAAGGCCTTGCGCAATCCTTCTACCGCAACCCCAAATCGGGCGGCACCCTTCGGGTTCTGCACACGCGATAAGGCACGAGCCCCGGGTTTTCTTCCCGTTGCGCCCCCCGCAAATTCGACATCCAGCCTGAACTCGGAACGCAAGGCGGGCGCATTCCCGCGCTTCACATAAAGCGGGACGCGAACGTCCACCATCCAAAGTCCATCCTTGAGGAACGGGCCTTCCACAGCCGTACCGCTGTACTTGATGGTCTTGTCCTTGCAGTACGGCTTATTCAGAGCGACCGTCTTGATATCGGACACGGACACGGAAGGGCGTTCCTTCCCGGGGACTGCTATCCGGAATACGCGGAACGGCATACCATTACCGCTTTCGTAGCCCGCCAACTCCGGGTTAAAGGTATAGCCTTCAACAGCCTTTCCCTCTTCATCGAGGCAGCGGTAAACGCCCGTATCCATAACCTTTTCGTTCTTGACGAACCTTGCCTTGGAATCTTCGATAACCGTAGAAGCCAGGGAGGCTGCCGCACTAAGAAGGCCGACTATAAACGCTCTTGTTAACATTCTCACGATACCAAACTACAAAATTTAGGGGTTGGAGATGGTCATTTCGTAGAAGCCGTTCCCGCTGGTCCGCATCTCGACGATACTTCCCGAATCCGTTTTTTTCTTGAAAACGGTAAACATGTCCGGCTTGATACCCTTGGCCAAGATAGCCTCGAGCTCCTTTTCGCTAATAAAGGCGTCGGCATTCCATTCAGGCATGTACCAGTGCCAGGGCTGCCAGTTGAAAAGCCCACGCGTCGACTGGACGAACGCCCTCAGCATCAGGGAGTACTCGTACCGCAAGAAATCCATGTAGTCCCGGATTTCGGCCCTCTTTTCGGGGAACGTCTTCTTGGAAAAATCGGTATCGAAGCGAAGCGGCGTATTGTCGGGCTTGCTGTACGTAAAGCGCATGTACTTGTCGTTTGCGGAAACCTTCAGCGACGGCTTGTCCAGATGGACGAATTCGCCGTTACCCACCTGCTGGTAGTCGCGGAAAACGACCGAGGGCGAAAGGACCCTGTTCATGGAGAGCTTGACCGGCTTTGCATCGAGAGCCGCCAGTTCGTAAAAGAGGAGGACCTCGCCTGCCCCCTTCGGTACCAGGACCGCGAGCAGGGGCTTCGCCCTTTCCGAAAGCACCCAGACCATCTCCGGCTTGTTCTTCTGCTTCAAGAGCGGGTCGAGCGAGAGCATCACCGAGGGGTCGCGCACGCCGTTCACGTCCCATTCCATCCACGTTCCCGTACCGCCGACGGAATCGAGCACCGCAAAAAGGCGGTCCCCGCTGAAATGGTCCGCGGAACTGACGGCACCGTACAGGCGGCTCGCCGGAGCGGCCGTCTTAGCCACCGGCTTGGTCGGGGCGGCAACCGCGAAGGCGAGCGCGAACAGCAGTAAAAAGGCAGGCAGCTTCATCGCTCTAGAATCCCAGCGGTTCCAGGAGGGAGTCATCCAGGCGGGAATACGTCATGTGGTATTCCTTCTCGATCCAGTACATCGCCAGCTTACGGCCGGTCCAGTTCTTCTTGACCGCGATGGACTCGATGCCCTTGGTAATGAGCGGGATGGTTTCGGGGAGGTCCAGTTTCCACGTCTGGTCATCCCATTCGAAAATCATGATAGGGACTTCCGGGCTCTTCTCCAGGCCGATGCTGCCGCGGTCGTTCTTGACCTTCATGGGGCCAAGCTTCAGGCGCGTGAGGCGGTCGAGCATGCCGCTCTTGCTCAACATCATGTAGAGCATACGGTCTTCTTCCGTCGTCCAAAGGTGTTCGCGTTCGTAAAGGCGGTAGAGGATAATCGAATATGCCTCGTAGAACTGGCAAGTGTCAAGATCTTCGGGCTTGTACGTCCTCGCATGGTTTTCAAGCGTGTCGAGCCAGTATTCCGAGGAATCCGTCAAAAAGTCGTACAAGACCTCGGCCGAAGCGCCCTCGCGTACCGAGGCGAGGAAGTTGTGGAACATGAGTTCGAGCGCAGCCTGCTTATCCATGGCGCGTTCCTGGACCTTGGCGTTCTTTTCTTGGACGGCCTCGGGAGCGACCTTCTGGTCGGAAGAACCGGCACAGGCGAACAAACTGCAAGAAACAGCCATCAGCAGGGGCCAAAGAACTATATTTTTAAACATATGCATCGCGATACCTATCTTAGAATGAGTCTGGATGAGCTGCTCTCCGCCTGTACCTGCAAGGGGTTCCAGGGAAGCGGTCCCGGCGGACAACACCGCAACAAGACCAACACCGGAGTCTGGCTCACTTTACGTGAATACAATTTAGAAATCAAATCCTGCGAAGGGAGAAGCGCCAAGGAAAATAAGACCCATGCACTGCACCGGATGCAGATGGCCCTCGCCCTGAACGTCCGCGAGACTCCCCCGCAAAACGAAATTCCCTTCCCGGGGAGCAACGGGCATATCCAGCCGAGCAATGCGCTGTTCCCGCTATTCGTCGCACACGTATTCGACATCATGGCCACCAAGAACGGCGACACCAAGGCCGCCGCCCAGGCGTTCGGCATTAGCCCCTCCGCCCTGGTCAAGATACTCCGCCAAGACAAGGCCTGCACCGAAAAACTGCAGAACCAGCGCGTCGCGGGCGGCAAGTCCAGGCTCAAGCTCTAGCCACATTCCTCCTGAAAAAAAGTCAAAATTCGGAACGCCTACGGGCAAAAATCCGTTCTATAGGTTAGGACACCATTAACCACAGGAGGTAAAAATGAGTCCTTTCCTTAGAACGACACGTGCGGCACGCTATGCCGCCTTATCGCTGTGTACCCTCGCCGCCTTCGACTGCAGCAACGAATCCGTTTCCGATTCCGCTACCGCCCTCGCGGGCAAGACGGCCTCCGTCACCATGATGATGGAATTCCCGAGCACGCCCCTTATCGACAGCCTCGTCGTCGACTGCATCGGTGCGGACACGCTCCACTACGTCATCGACCCCAACGCCCCCTACATGGACGTCGACCTCTTCCCGCACGACCATTGGCAATTCAAGGCGCAGCTCTATGCCAACGGGGCGCTGATGCAGCGCGGTGAAACGACCGCGAAGCTCGAAGCCGGTACCACAAGCGACATCACCATCCAGATGCATGCCGTCGTCGGGTTCGTCTACGTCGAAATCCCGCTCGGCCTCGGGAACCCGGCCGGCATCGCAAGCGGAAACATGACCATCGAAAGCGGTAGCGACACGTATTCCTACCCCATGGAAACCGCCGGCACCACCGCGGTATTCAAGAGCGCGATGCTCCCGCTCGACAAGGACTACACCATCGCCATTACCATGAAGGATTCCTCCGGTACGGACATCTACAGCGCCACGGAAACGTTCCGCCTGAGTGCCGCAAGCCCCGTTCCCACGCTGCAAATCAAGTCCCTGCGCGCCAAGGTGAGCTTCGCCATCAAGGCGGCCGCCGACGTGAACTTCGTCGTCGAAACCGAGCTGCCGAGCAAAAAGTCCAGCCCGAAACCGGGTGACCTGCTCATCTCCGAATTCCTGAGTGCCGCGCTAAAGACGGATTCCACGCAGTACGAATTCATCGAGCTCTACAACGGGACGCTGGATACGCTCATGCTCGAAAACTGCACCCTCGGCATAACATCGCAGGAATCGAAGGGCTGGCCCATCACGCTTTCATACATCGCGCCGGGCAAGGTCGCCGTCTTCGGGGACACCTCCGCCTCGACGCCCGCGGAATACAGGAACACGAGCACCTGGGGCGACCTCACCAATACCAAGGGCTCCATCGTGCTGCAGTGCGGCGGCACCGTCATCGACTCGCTGTACTATTCCGCCACGCAGGATTCGGTGCTGAACAACCTCGTCCCGAACAATCCCTCCACGAGCAAGAATCCCCAGAGTACGCACCTGGACATCGCCCAATGGCAATTCAAGGAAAATCCGGATAGCTGGTGTATCGGTTCACCGGACCCGGGAACCGTCGGTAACTGCGAATAGTTCTTGTTAAACCGCGCCTGGCGCGAACGGTTTATCCGTGCAGCTGGGCCGCCGGACGTTCCATGTCGAAAAGACGGCGGAGCAGTTCGGTCTTGGCCGGGTCGCGCTCGTCCGGAAGGGTGAGCGGGCCCATGTTGATGGCCACGAGGATGGAACCGGGATAGTTGTTCACGCGCTTGATGAAATCGCTCGCGGAAACACCTTCGGTATAGAAATCCACGACAAAGGTATCCCAGTCGTCGTTTTCGATCTGGTCCATCGCCTCTTCTTCGGTCTTCACGGCCTTGACGGTCGCACCGACAAGGAGGTCGGACAGGACTTCGAGGCAAGCATTGCGGTGAACGTCGTCAAATTCCCAAATCAGGACGCGACGTTCGCTGTAATCGCGAACCACTGACTGCGCATTTTCTGTGGATTCCTCTTCGTCAAAGAAAGCTTTGGCGGACTCGTCCATTTCTTCGTCGTCAAAATCGTCTATTTCTTTTACCATAACGTTTGTAAATATAGTAAAAAACTTGCCATCATCCCTATGTTTTTCTATTTTTGCGCGCAAAAATCAACAAAACATAGGCAATCCATGGATCAAACAAAAATCAGAAACGTCGCCATCATCGCCCACGTTGACCACGGTAAAACAACCCTGGTGGACCAACTTCTCAAGCAGTGCGGAACCTTCCACGAAAACGAAGAAGTCAATGAACGCGTGATGGACAGCGACAACCTGGAACGCGAACGCGGCATCACCATCCTTTCGAAGAACACGAGCGTTATGTACAAGGGATACCGCGTGAACATCGTCGATACCCCGGGGCACGCCGACTTCGGCGGCCAGGTGGAACGCGTTCTCGGTACCGTGGACGGCGTACTTCTGGTTGTGGACGCCTTCGAAGGCCCCATGGCCCAGACCCGCTTCGTGACGCAGAAGGCCCTGGAACTCGGCCTTACCCCGATCGTCGTCGTGAACAAGATCGACCGCGACGGCTGCAACCCGCACGGAGCCCTCGACAAGGTGTTCGACCTGTTCTGCGAACTCGACGCCACCGAAGAACAGCTTGATTTCGGTTATGTGTACGGCAGCGGCCGCAAGGGCATCTGCAAGGCCGAAGTCGAAGATCCGGACGGCGACTTCAGCATCCTCATGGACAAGATCATCGAGCGCATCCCGGCCCCGAAGGGCGACCCCGCCGGCGAACCGCTCCTCCAGATTGCCTCCCTCGAATATTCTACGTTCCTCGGCCGCTTGGCCGTCGGCCGAGTCCAGCAGGGCGTGCTCAAGCCGAACCAGACCTACGCGCAGTCCTTCACCGACGGCACCGTCAAGAACATCCGTCCGCAGAAGATCCTCCGCTACGAAGGCCTGACCCCGAAGCCGGTCGACGAAGCCGGTCCGGGCGAAATCGTCCTCATCGCCGGCCTCGACAACTTCGACATCGGCGATACCATCAGCGCGACGAACAACCCGCAGCACCTCCCCCGCATCCACATCGACCCGCCGACCATCTCCATGGTCTTCACCGTGAACACCTCGCCGCTCGCCGGCAAGTACGGCGGCAAGTTCATGACGGGTAACCAGCTCCAGGAACGCCTCGAACGCGCCCACATGGCAGACCCCGCCCTCCTCGTCGAAAAGGTCGACGGCGCTTCCACATTCAAGGTTTCGGGCCGCGGCATCCTGCACTTGACCATCCTCGTCGAAAACATGCGTCGCGAGCTCTACGAATTCACCATCGGTTCTCCGCAGGTGATTTTCCACAACGACGAAAACGGCAAGCTCCTCGAACCGGTCGAAGACTTCAAGGTCGAAGTCCCGAACGAATTCAGCGGCGCCTGCATCCAGGAAATCCAGCAGCGTAAGGGCGAAATGGTCAACATGACCACCGACGACAACGACCGCGTCTCCCTCGAGTTCATCGTCCCGAGCCGTGGCCTCATCGGCATCCGTCCGCGCCTCCTCTCGCTCTCGAAGGGTTACGCCGTGACGCAGTCCTTCTTCAAGGAATACCAGCCGTACAAGGGTGAAATTCCGGCCCGCGTGAACGGCGTGCTCATCGCCAAGGAACCGGGTGAAGCCGCCAGCTACGCCCTCTCCAAGCTCGAAGACCGCGGCTACCTCGTCATCGGTCCGGGCGCAGAAGTTTATCCGGGCATGATCGTCGGCGAACACAACCGCGACGTCGATATCACCGTGAACGTCACCAAGGGCAAGCACCTCACCAACATGCGTGCTGCCGGTAGCGACGACAACATCCAGCTCACCCCGTACCGCCGCATGACCCTCGAAGAATGCGTCACGTTCATCAACGACGACGAATGCATCGAAGTCACGCCGGAAGTGCTCCGCCTGCGCAAGAACGAACTCGACCCGATCAAGCGCAAGCAGCTCTCCAAGCGCCCCGCGGAAGACGAAGACTAAAAGAGGTGCCCGCCTTCGCGGGCATGACAATCTTTTTGCTGTCATCCCCGGCTTGGCCGGGGATCTCCTTTTTTATATAAAGGGGAAGGCCTTCCCCTCGTTGCAGCCACATGTAAACATGTGTCTTCCACTACCCCATCGTTCCGCTGCACTTGTCATCCCCGCCTTTTTTTACTGTCATCCCCGGCTTGGCCGGGGATCTCCCTTCGCTGTTATAAAAAGGAGGTGCCCGCCTAAAGCGGGCATGACAATGAACCCCCCCCCCGGCTGTGCCGGGGGCTTCTTGGAAACTGCTGACCCTGAAACGAGTTCAGGGTGACATGCGGGTTAGTCCAGTGTATGCACCAGCAGACCGTCGCGGAGCTTCGGTTCGAACCAGGTGCTCTTCGGCGGCATGATTTCGCCGGCGTCGGCAATGTCCATCAGCTGGTCGAGCGTAGTCGGGTACATCGCGAACGCGCAGGCGCATTCACCGCTGTCGACGCGCTTCACGAGTTCGCCCAAACCGCGGATGCCACCGACGAAGTCGATACGCTTGGAAGTACGCGGGTCGTCGATATCGAAAATCGGCTTCAGCACGAGCTTCTGGAGCAAGGCCACGTCGAGGCTGTCGACCGGGCCCAGGTTCTTGAGGAACTTGTCCTTGAACGTGCAGGCGTACCACTTGCCGCCCAGGTACATGTTCACCTGGTTCTGCTTGGCCGGGCTCTGCATGCTGGCGAGCGGGGCGATGTCGAACACGATGCCCAGTTCTTCCATGAGCTGTTCCGGCGTACGGCCGTTCAGGTCCTTCAGCACGCGGTTGTAATCGAGAATCTTGAGCTGGGTGCTCGGGAACAGAATGGCGAGGTAACGGTTGTATTCCTCGTCGCCCGTGTTGTTCGGGTTCTGTTCGGCGCGGTAGCTAGCGGCGCGGGCGCCGGCAGCACTGCGGTGGTGACCGTCAGCGATATAGCTCACCGGAACCGCTTCGAAGCTCTTGCGGATAGCTTCAATCTCGGCGTCATCGTCGATAATCCAGACGGTATGGCCAAAGCCGTCGCCGTCGCTCACGAAGTCGTAGACCGGCTTGCGCTTGGTCACGGCACCGAAGAGGTCGAACTGGCCGTTGTCGCGGTAGGTCAGGAACACCGGACCGGTATTGGCGTTCGTGTCGAGCACGTGGCGCAGGCGGTCTTCTTCCTTGTCGGCACGTGTCAGCTCGTGCTTCTTGATGATGCCGTTGAAGTAGTCCGCGGCGGGCACGCAGCAAACGAGGCCGTACTGTTCGCGGCCGTTCATCGTCTGGCGGTAAATGTAAAGGCAGGGCTTCTTGTCGAACGCGATGACACCGTCGGCAATCATCTTGTCGAGGTTTTCGCGGGCATGTGCGTAGACCTTCGGATCATACGGATCGACGCTGTCGTCGAGCTCGATTTCGGCACGCGTCACGCGCAGGTAGGAATGCGGCAGGCCTTCGGCCATGGCCTTGGCTTCGGCGCGGTTCATCACGTCGTAGGGCAACGCGGAAATATCCTTCGCCTCATCGGGATTCACCGGGCGGAGGGCCTTGAACGGATAGATATGCATCATGGGTTTCTTTCCTTTATGAGCTTCCTTGATTAAAACTTCGTCTTCGGTTATAAGGTTGTGGATATAACCGGTCTTCTTATCGAGCCACTTCTTTTTGCGGTGGTTCACGATGAAATACGCCAAGACAAAAAATACAAAACCCGTCGCGGCGGCCATGATCGTAATGCCAATCATGAAGGCAATCAGGTGGTCGGCGGCGTTAATCCAGAGGTTCTTGACAATCACGGCGCAGTTGCGCACCGACATGCGCTCGAATTCACCGAGGAAGTCGAACGCGATCTTGCCCGGATGGTAAATCTTGCAACCGATGTAATATCCACCCGGGTAGAAGAACCCGAACTGCGTCACAGGATTCGCCACAAAGTCCGCAATGACCCCGGGGACCTTGGGGAGCCTGAAAAGGGCGCAAATAGCAACCGTGAGGATAATCGCAAAGCCAATCGTCGGCCACACACCGATAAACACGCCGATAAAGACGGACCACGCCACCTTGAGGGCATCCTGGCTCCGCGGGAACATGCGGTTGTAATAGATGCGGCTGAGGCGCTTGTACTTGGATTCCTGCTTTCTACGGGGCAGGCTATCAATTGTTTCTTGAACTTCCATATGCGGGCTCAAAGATAGAAATTTTTTCCCCATAATTCAAAGAATTAAAACTGTTTTTAATGCTCGCGGGAGTGGCGAAATTTTTTAATTTTTGCAATATGAAACACTTGATTTCAAAAGAAGGGTTCGAAAAGTACAAAGCGGAATGGGAGCAGCTCAAATACGTGGAGCGCCCGGCCATGATCGCCCAGGTCCAGGCCGCCGCCGCAGAAGGGGACCGCAGCGAAAACGCCGCCTATACCTACGGCCGTATGCGCGTCCGCGAAATAGACCGCCGCCTCCGTGAACTCGACCGCATCCTGGACGGGGCGCAGATTATCGAATGCAAGCCCACCGAGGACGGCTCCATACGCTTTGGCGCGACCGTGAAGCTCGTCGACAAGAAGACCCGCCGCGAAAAGACGTACAGCATCGTCGGCGAAAAGGAAATCGACCCCCTCAAGGGGCGTATAAGCCTCAAGTCCCCCATCGGGACGGCCCTCGCGGGCAAAAAGGCGGGCGAACTCGTGGAAGTCCAGGCCCCCCGCGGCATTATCACGTACGAGATTCTTGAGGTAATGTACGATTGATAATTGATGATTGACGATGAATGAACCCACATTATCCATCATCAATTATCCATTATCAATTATCCATCATCAACCATGTTCATCGACACGCACTGCCACATAGATTCCTACGAACGCCATGCCGGCGAGTCCTTCGACGCGCTCCTGGAACGGCTCCCCCACGACTCCGACCCGAACGTCGCGGTGCCCGAGGCGTTCGTCCACGTGGCATGCGACCCCGCCGACTTCGACCGCGCCCGCGAACTCTCGGAGAAGTACCCCAACGTCTACGCCGCCTACGGCATCCATCCGGAATACGTGGAC
>Ga0310786_10006415_pt1 | contig 15640 bp, 11 predicted proteins | sample AusTroGonzalo_MG_FD_203881 | JGI IMG/M metagenome (GOLD analysis project Ga0310786, IMG submission 203881) | Bovine rumen microbial communities from tropical cattle in Woodstock, Queensland, Australia - Gonzalo_03 (v2) (version 2) | ecosystem: Host-associated > Mammals > Digestive system >... | reverse complement strand
CTGGTTAGCGCCTACCTGAGGGATCTCGAGGTCACGAGTGTGCATGAAGCTTCCGTCTGTTGTGATAATGCAGTTCTTTGCATTGATACCGAGCTTAGCCCATGCGTGCTTCAAAGCCATGTTTACGCCGAATGAGTCGCCGATCTGACCATCGTTGATTGAATCCAACTCGAGAGGTACTACGCCAACTTTCTCGATGCTTACTATTCCTGTCTTACTGTTATAGGAACCTACAGCAAGCTTCAGGTTTGAGCTGGACATATCCAGAACCATATACTGTGTTCCTTTTACTGTTGAAAATGCCATTTTTATTCTCCTTTCATCCAATGAACTTCGCCATACCAAAGATAGGCATTGCGATACCGCCTACAACAAGACCGATAATGATAGCCATGAAGATGAGCATTACAGGCTCGAGAGCCGCTGTCATCTTTGCTGTAGCAGCGTCTGCCTCATCCTCGAAGAAGTCAGCAGCCTTATCAAGAATCGTATCAAGAGTACCGGACTCCTCACCGATGGCTGTCATAGCGTAGATCATCGGAGGGAACTCAGTGATGTTCTTGATAGACTTGGAAAGCGAAGTTCCTTTACGGATCTCAACTCTTGCATCCGCAAGCTTCTTCTCAAGGATTACGTTATCAAGAGAAGATCCAGTAATTTCAACTGCCGTAAGAACGGAGATACCGGACTTAAGGAGTGTGGATACTGTTCTTGTGAATCTGGCCGCAGCTGTCATCTTAGTAGCCTTACCTACAACGGGAATTCTAAGCATAAGCATATCCCACTGGGCATGGCCCTTCTCGGATCTCTTCCATGTGTTAAATACGAAGATACCGCCGCCGATAACAATTGCGTAGATATACCAGTAATGAACCATTGAGTCGGAAACGCCCATGATGAACTTAGTCAGTGCAGGCAATTCACCACCCATATCCCTGATTGTCTGTGCGATACCGGGAACGAGGAAGGTCATGAGACCTACTACGATCGCGATAGTCAAGAAGAACAAGATCTTCGGATATACCATTGCGGATGAAATCTTATTCTTGAGCCTGGATTCCTTCTGGAAGTGGATAGCGAGTCGCTCCATGATCTCATCGAGTCGACCTGACTCCTCACCGGCTGCAACCATTGAGCACATGATTGAAGGCAGAACTTCCTTCTGATCCTTGAAGGCATCAGACAGAGAACGTCCGGACTGAATCTGCTCGTAGATTTCACCTACGCATCTCTTAGACCTCTTCGTCTCACACTGCTGATACAACATGTCCAACGATCTAACTACAGTGATACCTGCAGAAAGAAGCGAGGCGAGCTGTCGTGTGATCATAACAAGCTCCTTAGTGTTGAGCCTCTTGCTGCCAATTTCCATATTGGCAAGGCCCTGGCCTTTATCAAGTTCAAGTGAGACGATGTACTTTCCGTCTGCCTTAAGCTTTCTTGATGCATCAGCTATGCTTGCTGCATCAAGAACGCCTGAAGACGACTTGCCGGCATTGTCCAGAACTTGATATCTGAAATTAGGCATATGTCATTCCTCCTATATTAATTTACTTACTGAAAATCAATATCCCCGAACAGAGGGCTGTTAGCGGGACCGCCAACGTTATTGATATATCTCTTAAGATCATCCGGGAAACGGCATCTCTGCACAGCTGTTTCTCTGGAGATAATCTTACGCTTAACGAGCTCGGCAAGATAGAAGTCAAGAGGACACATACCTGCTGAAAGGTTAGTAGCGATAGCACTGTCGATCTGATATGTCTTACCTTCACGGATGTTATTACGGATAGCATCGTTAGCAAGCATGATCTCGAATGCTGCGCAACGTCCGCCCGAGATTCTCGGAACAAGAGTCTGACAGATAACAGCTACGAGAATGGAACCGAGCTGTACTCTGATCTGATCCTGCTGATGAGGCGGGAAAACGTCGATAATACGGTTAACTGTATCAGAAGCAGAAGACGTATGGAGTGTGGAAAGAACCAAGTGTCCTGTCTCGGCAGCGGTGATAGCTGTACTGATTGTATCAAGGTCACGCATCTCACCTACGAGAATTACATCAGGGTCTTCACGGAGAGCAGCTCTGAGGGCGTTAGCGAATGAAAGCGTATCCTCGTGAACTTCTCTCTGGTTGATCATAGCCTCACCATGATTGTGGAGATACTCGATAGGCTCCTCAAGTGTGAGAACATGACATCTCTTAACGCTGTTGATATGTCCGACCATAGCGGCAAGAGTAGTGGACTTACCGGAACCCGTAGGACCGGTTACGAGGATCAATCCTCTCGGCTTAAGAGCAAGATCCTTGAACAACAACGGAAGACCAAGTCTCTCGCATGTAGGGATCTCGTTCGTAATTGTTCTTGCGGCGAGAGCAAAGCTTCCTCTCTGCTTGTAGATGTTACATCTGAAACGGCTGTAATCCGCAACAACATACGAGAAGTCGATTTCTCCTCTCTCGGCGAGATACTGCTGTCTTGACTTATCGACCATTGACTTACAAAGGAACTCTGTGTCCTCAGGTGTCAAGATCTGGTTTGTCAAAGGCATCAATTCTCCCGATACTCTGATCATCGGAGGGAGACCGGCTGTAATATGAGTATCCGATGCTCCTCTTCTGACAGACTCTGCCAGAATCGCCTCCATTGTAAGGCTGAATCCTTCCACTTTCTGTACCTCCTGTTTATTATCCGTCTACTGAATATGCAACTCTGTTTGCTTCTGCGAGTGTCGTGATTCCCTCGACAACCAGTGAAAGCGCTGAATCCATGAGCATCTGTGTACCCTCCTTAACGGCGAGCTGTCTCATGTCTTCTTCCGGTGCTCTCTTCTCAAGCAGCACCTTCATGCCCTTAGTAATAACAACTACCTCGTGGATAGCGATTCGGCCCTTATAGCCGGAGCCGTTACAATCCGTACAGCCTTCACCCTTGTAAAGCTTCTGGCCGGGTTCGAAGTTATACTGAGCGATAACATCCTCATCTGCATCGTACGGCTTTCTGCAGTTTGTGCAGATACGACGTACGAGACGCTGAGCTACAACGCCTACGAGAGCTGAAGAAACCATGTAAGGCTCAAGTCCCATATCAACGAGACGGTTGATAGAGGATACAGCGTCGTTCGTATGGATTGTACTGAATACCAAGTGACCTGTGATAGCAGCTCTCATCGCGATCTCTGCAGTCTCACCGTCTCGAATCTCACCGACGAGGATGATATCCGGGTCCTGACGGAGAATAGAACGGAGACCTGATGCGAAGGTCATACCTGCCTTGGCATTAACCTGGACCTGATTGAGTCCGGGGATACGGATCTCGACAGGGTCCTCAACTGTGATGATGTTAACTTCGGGTGTGTTCTTCTCAGAAAGAAGAGTATAAAGAGTGGTTGTCTTACCTGAACCTGTAGGTCCTGAGATAAGGCAGATTCCCTGAGGAACCTTGATGATCTTATTGATCATGTCATTGTTGTGATCAGAGATACCGAGATATCTTCTGTTCAGGTTACCGTCGTTCTTAGCAAGGATACGGATAACCGTCTTCTCACCCCAGATTGTAGGCAGTACGGATACACGCATGTCGACCGGCGTTCCGTTGATCTCTGTCTGGATACGACCGTCCTGAGGGATACGCTTCTCGGCAATGTTCATTCCGCCGAGGATCTTAATTCTTGTTGTGATTGCTTCTCTGGCGTTAACAGGGTTACTCATGATCTCCTGCATAACACCGTCGATACGGATACGGACTCGAACGCGATCTTCCATCGGTTCGATATGAATATCTGATGAACCCGCTCTGATAGCGAAGTCGATCATGGAGTTAACGAGCTTAACTACAGGAGCACTGTTAACCTGATCTGCGATCTCATCGGACAAGCCTTCGATCTCATCACCTGCGAGGTCCTCACCGAGCTCCTTAGCGGCCTCGGAAGAACTCATCTTACCGTAGTTAACCTTGATCGTATCGAGGATACCTGTTCTTGTGGCAAGCATGAGAACGATCTCATAACCTGTTCTGAACTGCAGGTCATCCTGAACGAGGATGTTCAACGGGTCATCGATAGCTACAACGAGCTTGTCACCGTCAAAACCGATAGGTACTACTACGTTCTCGGTACAATACTTCTCATTCAGAAGATCCAATGCCTTAGGATCGACATCAATACTTGTAAGATCGATGATAGGGTAACTGTACTGGCTGGAAACGGCACGGAGAATGTCAAACTCTGACATGAGTCCCATCTCAGTGATAACTTCACCAAGTCGTTTTCCGCTCTCCTTCTGAACACTTAATGCTTCTGCTAATTCGGCTGCAGTCAGGAATCCACTCTCAATGAGAATATCTCCCAATCTCTTCATGTTAGCCTCAGATCCAATCATGTTCCACTCCGTAAAATGCACCACAAAAATAATTTGGGTGGCCAAAAATCATACCACCCCTTGGTACATCTATAAAACTATACAACAGGATACTGTAAAAAACAAGTTTTTTTGGTAACTTTGCCATTAAGTGGAAAATACAAGTTCTATTAATTATAATTAATAAGATATTTACATATTTATAAGCATTCGGAGGTTCGTATGTCAGGTCATTCCAAGTGGAATAATATCAAGCGTAAGAAAGAGGCTTCAGACTCTGCCAAGGGTGCCGTCTTCACAAAGATGGCAAAGCTGATTGCCATTGCAGTTAAGCAAGGAGGACCTGATCCCGACGGTAATTCCAAGCTCAAGGACGTAATAGCCAAGGCTAAGGCAGCCAACATGCCTAACGATAACATCAAGAGAGCTATCCAAAAGGCAGCCGGTGCCGGCGAAGGCGATGATTATGAAGAGATCCAGTACGAAGGTTACGGTCCCGGCGGAATCGCCATCATGGTCCGTGCCCTTACAAATAACAGAAATCGTACTGCCGCAGATGTAAGACACATCTTCTCCAAGCACGGCGGCCAGCTCGGCGTCGACGGAAGCGTAGCTTTCCTTTTCGAAGAGAAAGGCGTTATCCTCATCAGCCGCGAGGACTACGAAGACGAGGACAAGGTAATGGAGGACGCACTCGAGGCGGGTGCTGCCGACTTTATCGCCGAGGACGAGTACTACGAGGTAGATACGGGTGCTGACGAGTACTATGAGGTTAAGGATGCTCTCGAGGCTAAGGGCTACGAGTTCATCGATGCGAGCCTCGGACCCGTCGCTATCACATCCAACAAGGTCGATGATCCTGCCATCTGTGAGAGTCTTGAGAAGATGCTCGACATGATGGAAGAGAACGAAGATATCCAGGAAGTCTATCACAACTGGGATAACTGATGTCCGACATCCAGAACAAACCTGCAGTCGAGTCCAAGAGGACAAAACTGATACCCGAGCTTCGAGCCACTTTGAAGCAGATCAATCTGGCTAGTGACACAACGCGTAACAAACCTGAGCTCGGAACTGATGCGATTCTTCAGAGCGAAGCTCTGACCCGCGAGTTCTTATCCAATATCGCGATAATTGCTTTCGTAGGCCAGTCGGGTACCGGTAAGAGTACCCGTGCCATCGCGGTCGCACGACAGAACAACATCGAATATCTTATCGACGACGGCCTTCTCATCAACGGAGGACGTATCGTCGCAGGAACGTCTGCTAAGAAGGCTCCGAGTAAGATGGAGTCGGTTAGGCAGGCGCTTTTTGTTGATCCGACAAGATCGCAGGTCATGAGACGAGCGATCGTAGAGGCCGCTCCCACCGCGATAATGATCCTCGGCACGAGTGATTCGATGCTCGAGAAGATCACGACCAACCTCTGGCTTAACAAGCCTTCTATGCTCATCAGGATCGAGGACGTCTCGACCGAGGAAGAGAGAAGGCACGCCAGAAATACGAGAATGAACGAGGGTATGCACACCATCCCTGTTCCGAGTATGGAGATCAAGCACGAGTTCTCGGGTTACTTCTCCGACCCTCTCGACAAGATCAGAAGCAGACTTAACCTCGAGGAAGGCGGCGTCGCACTTGACGGAGAGAATGAGCGAACGATGATCCGCCCCACCTTCTCTTCCCTCGGATCCTATTCGATCTCGGACGATGCTCTGCTCGAGCTTATCGAGATCACGCTGAAGGATCTGCCGGGTTACGGCAAGATCTTAAGCTTCAAGAGTGAGAAAAGAACGATCGGCGTAGTATTCACGATAGATCTCGCCCTGCTGTACGGCTATGATGCTCAGAAGGTTCTGTTCGATGCCCAGCAGGCAATCGGAAATGCCGTCGAGAAGTTCACTGCGATAACAGTCGTTTCTGTCGATATCAGGGCAGGAAGACTCGTTCACGGAAAGGAGAACTGATGAAAGAGACAATCTACACCATCCCGGTTAATGACGCTTACAACGATCCGGAGTTCGAGTGTCCTCTGTGCAGACTTCGTAAGAAGACCGAGGAGAATGAGATCGAGTATTACCTCGGCCCTTCCCTCATGGAACCCGACACCAGGATCATCACTAATAAGACGGGATTTTGTCCCGACCATATGGCTAAGCTTAACAAGCAGGTAACCAACAGACTCGGTCTGGCACTGGTACTGCACACTCACCTCCTCGACTACGATGAGGATATCTCGAAGGACCTCGCCGATGCGGCTCCTGCTAAGGCAGGTCTTATCAAGGGCAGATCCAATGACTACAAGTCAGCCTTGAAATCCATAGCCGACCGAATTGATTCGAGAACGGCAACCTGCCCGGTCTGCGAGAAGATGAATAAGACCATCGACCGCTATAACGAGGTCATCATGCATATGTTCTCGCATGATGCTGAGTTCAAGCAGAAGTTCATGAATACGAAGTCTCATTGCCTTCCCCACACAGCCTCGCTGCTCCGTACGGCTGCAGCTAAGCTGTCCCAGAATGATGCGGCCGACTTCGTATCGGCTCTCGCGAAGTCCAATAAGGAATACTTCGAGGAGCTTGAGCATGATGTAGAGTGGTTTACTTTGAAGTTCGACTACAGGAATAAAGAGAAGCCCTGGGGCAACAGCAAGAATGCCATCCAGCGCTCAATGAGATTCTTATCTTCAGATACAGGTGAATTCAATGAAGGATAATATGAATACAGATCTTGATATCGAACTGATGACCGATTACGCGATCGATGTTTCCGAGAGCGCGAACGGCCTCTGTGTTCTTATCAAGCACGATTACTATTCAGCGGATAATGACAACGGCAAGGCTATGCTCGACTGTTTCCTTAACAGCCTGACCCTGGCTTCTGAGAGGATATATCTTCTCATCATTACTGACAGTGCAGTTAAGCTGCTGGAGACTTCAGACAAGATTAAGTCTCTTATCAAGTCGGTTAATATGACTCTTATTGATAACGACAGCGCCGCTTACTACGACGTAATTATCGATTCTTATCTGTCAGACAAGGTCCATGCGGTACCTATGTCAGAGATTACCGACCAGATTATCGAATCGAGACCCGGACTGATTATAGAGTAATAGATTCTATAAATAAGATATATAGATATAAAAAGAGGATCGGTTCCCCGATCCTCTTCATTTGTTTGATTAGCTGAACTATTAAGCTGTGAAGTAACCGCACTCGTCAGCAACAACTGAGTAGTCTGTGTTATCTCTGTAAGCTTCCTGTCTGTAGTTGAGCTGTCCCTGAATTGACGGGCAGTAAGGAATATTCAAGTTACCACCGGCGTCTGTGCTGTTAGGGATACTACCGCAAGCAATTCTTCCGTAGAATACCATTCCGGTACCTGCATTAACGTTGTGGAGCATCAGAGATGATCCGTTGTTACCACGTGTTGTAGAAGGGAAGAATCCCAGGAATGCTGTACATACAACGCCGCCGTTAGTTCCGGAATCACCCAAGGTCATAGCAGTACCGCCTGTGTAACCAGAGAAGATGAAGAATCTCGGAATAGATGTCTGGTCGATATTGGCATAAGTATATGAAGTCGATCCGCCAAAGCATCTTGAATCAACAAATCCGGAGAAAGTGCTTGTGTTTCTGGCTGAAACTGAGATAGAAGCGCTATTCTCAAGAACGAAATTAACGTAATTCTCAGCACCTGCAGGAGTATTGATGATGAATCCCGCACTAGTACCGCTGTCGTTCAGGATTGTCAGGTTGCCGAGAACATAGATCGTGATAGGACCGCCGGATACATCACAAGTAATGGGCTTCTTGAGCTGCAATCCGGAACTTCCGATGTAATAGAAGTTACCGCCTGTAAGGTTTGTTGTAGCAGAAGTAATCTCAATAGCATCTGAGTGGTCGGAATGAGTTCCATAACCTCCTGAAGGATCAGTAACCTCACCTACAGTATCGATCATGCTGTCTTCAACAGTCAGGTAAGTGTTGATATTGGAAACCATATCAGTACCGTTACTGAATGACTGCCAACCGGAAGGTGCAGAGGACAGATAAGCACCGCCGCCGCCTGCCTCATAATGAACGTTACCTGCAATATTCCAAGGATGAGTATTGTTATAACCACGGAGGTAAGGTCTTCCGTCGATTGTATAACCGCCGTCATTAGTAAAACCTGTAGAAGTTGTATTCAACTGTACGCTGCTTGTAGTAGCATCGATATCTCTGTAGTCGAAATAGATATTGTTGAATGTCTCCATTGTTGTAGTAGCATTAACCTCTGTAGTAGCAAACGGTCTGTTAGTACCCCAGAAGTAAGCATTACCTCTACGTGTCTCATAATGGTTATCCGGAGCATTCAAAGAGCTCGTATTCTCAAAATCCAATACGGAATTCTGTCCTACGAAGAAAACATCATCTGTAAATACAGCGTTTCTCAAGTAGCAGTGACCTGTTGCAATAACACGGCTGTAGAAGCCGGAACCGTCTCTGTTAGATGTAGCATCACCGTTGAGGAATACGATGTTGTCATCAGGATATGTGCCATCAGGCAAATGGTACTCCCACTGATGTCTTCTGTCTGTATCTGCAGCAGAACATCTGCTTGCATCAACACCAACGTTGAACGAGTTGAACATACCGGGGTTACCGAGCTCAACTGTCATCTGGAACATAGGATGAGGTACGCCCTCTCCCTGGTTCTTCTTAAGAATCAATGTATAATACTGAGTTTCGCCGCCAATCTCACACTTACACTCGATACCAATCTTAGTAGGATTACCACTAGCATCGGCTGCGATTGTATAGAAGTAAGCTGTCGCATCTGTATCGGTATAACCGTTCATACCGGGGATATCAGAGGAATTGAAGCGGATGAGTGTATTACCGTTAGCAAGTCCGGCGAGCTCAGTGTCGTTCAACTGCTGAGAATAAATCGCCTGCCAGATAGACTGTGCCATTGATGTAACTGTAAGTCTTGCCTGGTCTGACTTGGCATTCGTATAGACTCTCTGTCTCGCAGAGATAGAAATCAACAAGGACGTTGTAATAAAGATCAATGCTACCGCTACGATAAACAAGATCGTGATAAGAATTACGCCCTTCTTGTCGTCTGCTAACCTTGTGCTTTGCTTGTTAGTCTTACGCATAAACAAGTTCCTTCCTCAACTGTATTCCCCCCGCGACGTATACATTACGACGCAATTACACCTATATAGTTAGCATTAATTATAAGACATGGATTTTTGATTTTCAATACGGAATAACACGAAATTGACACTTTTTATTCATATTTTATTCACTTTCGGCAGAACCCTCTGTCTCCTGCACGGGTTCCGGCTTAGCCACAGGCTCGCCGTCCACGCCGAACTTCTCGAACTCTTCCCTCTTAGAAGCTGCGAGATAGTAGTCAGGCTGGGTCGCGAACCTCAGGACGGAGGCCGCGTAATACTTACCTTCCTTGTTCTTCTTGATCCTGGTCCTGCAGAAGAACTCGCCGTCCCCGGGGCACTCATAGAGTGCGTAAACAGATTTTCGAATGCGGAAGGGCTCCATCTTGATGTTGAAGTTTCTGCCGCAGATCGGGCACTTAACGGAGAAGCCCGACACGAGGGACAGAGCCTGGGACGTGTGCTCGCACGGAGCTCCTACTTTCGAGTATTCGCGCTTGATGTCGCAGTTTACGGAGGAGCTTGAGATGACACTCAGCACCTCGCTAGTCTGATTCCTGTTGAAGATGTTCTCCATGATCCTCGCGGTGTACTTGGCATCCGCGGTGGCGCTGTGGAAGTCCTCTTCCTTGGGTACATTGTAGTAGTCCACGGCGAACTCTACGCTTCTTTGCTTGCCCTTCTCTGTCGAGAATACGGAGAACAGAGGCTGCACGTCGAGGAAGAACATGCCGATCTTATCATCCATATCGAAGAACTTAAGGTTCATCTTAAGCATGTCGGTGTCGTTGTTGCCCCAGCCTGCGAGGATAGCGTCATCGCCGCAGAACTCACGGAACTTCGTGTAAGCGTCCTTGAAAGACTCGCCCTTCGCGAGGTCCGCGTTAGTCTTATGAGTAACTTTCTTTACGTGGTAATGGATGGTCTTGTAGCAAACGGGCTTGATGTCGCATGAGAATACACCGCGCTCTATGAGCATGCCGTCGAGGTAAACGAGCTTCACGGCGCCGATCTCTATGATCTCGCCCGTGAGTGAGGACACGTCAAAACTGTACTCTTTACCCGGGAGCGGCTGATTCCACTCAAGGTCAAAGACGATAAAAACGTCGCCGTCCTTAATTTTCCTGCTGAGCATCGGGTTCTTTCCTGACCATTTCCTTGTGAATAAACACATTATAAAGTATTACGCCTAATGATAATACCCATAACACAACAGATACAACAGGGACCGCAGCGGAATTCGTGACCTTGACCATGTAGTCCGAGCTTCCGTCACCCTGGAACACCACCGCGAGTCTTCCCGCGAAACCGAATGTCTCCGCCGATACTCTGCCGCCGTTACCCGTGACCTTGATGTCGTAGTTCTCGCCGTAAGGCACAGAAGTTACCACTGTCATGAAGGAAGCATACGCCGAACCGGGCTCACCCTCGATGAGAGCCTCGAAGCCGTCCATGGAATGTATCGCACCGCGAAGCTGATCCATGACTTCTGAGTCCGCGCACCACACAGTGAAAAGCTCGGAATCCGAAGACGTCGTTCCTACAAGACGGAGCGTTACGTCCTCTGCCCTTCTGTCGAGCACCTTCACGAAAGGACCTTCAAGCTCGGTTACGACCTCATCGTCACCATAGCTCTCCGACAGCGTCGCGTGGTCGTCGAAAGTCGTGTACACGTAGTAAGCATCACCGGGATCCATGCCCTCGCATCTTACGAGCAGCTCGTAAGGGATACTGTGTTCATTTACAAAGTAGTAACCATTGCCCTCCTCGGACACGCCGGAAGAGAACACCGTGAATGAATCAGCCTTATAGAACAGATTACCCAGCAGAGCGGAATCCGTCAGGATGTTTATGCGCTCGGGATAAGTATCAGCCGAAGCGGTGCGAAGATCTGAACGCACCAGCAGATACTCGGGGCGTGTTCCGTAGAGCGGGAAGTCTTCGCCCACCTCGACACTTAATGTCGAATCATTGCCGCCGTACGGACGGCTCTCACGGATAAGGCCTGAGAACTCGGAAACCGTGAAGCAGTAATAGACATTCACTACCATTCCGACGACGGCAACAGCGGCACACCAGTTGACCGCCTTCTCCCTGCCCTCGGATCTCATGAACAGAGTGATGCACCAGAACAGAACTGCACCGGCGGTGAACCAGATAGAGAACGTGCTCCTCGACACTTCGCTCGCCGAAGTCGAATTCGCGATAACGATGAATCCGAACATGACCGCAGCGGCGCCGTAGATACCGTTACGGGAGACGTTGCCGATGTTACGCCACGATACTGTCGCGAGCATAAACAGGAACACACACAGCATTCCGGTTCTCATAAACATACCTGCATCCATGCCGTCGTAAACTGACAGCACAGCGTCGAACAAAGTCCAGGACAGCGATGCGGCGGCAAGAATAAGAGTGATGAATGCGGCCAGCTTCGCCTTATAGGGAACGTTCTGATTGATGAAGAACAGAACCGCCGTGATAGCTGCGAAGACCGTCACTCCGAACACCGCGAAGGATCCCTCATCAGGAGTATTGATCGGAGTTCCGTCGAGACCCGAGCACAGCATGTCGAACAGAATAAACGACACGCGGCTTCCCTCGACTTCGCTCTTGATATCGATGAACATGTTGCCCGCCGAGAACACGGGAATCATCACGGGAAGTTCGAATACAATCGCCAGCAAATAAGCCTTAACTGCAGATACGAGTCTGGCCTCGTTGATAAGCTCCGACAGGATCCAGATCGCACCCGCCGTGAACAGGAGACCCGTGATGACACCTTCGAACCCGCCCGTCGAGAAAAGCGCGAACACCGCCGCCGCGACCCACACATCCTTACGCGAACCGCGTCTCAGCAAAGTATCCGCCGCACACAGAGCGGCCGGCATAACGATCATGACGTTGCTCACATGCGGCATGAGGCTAGCGGTAAAACTTACGGCACAAAGCGAGTACGCGAATCCGATAAATACAGCCTGCTGCCTGCCGATGCGTACATGCTTTACACTCCAGTAGTACATGCTAAGCGACATCAGACCGAATCTTAAGTAGAAGAAGCCCTGGAGTAAGAACTTACCGAGACTGCCTCCGATAAGAAGGCTGATTAGAAACGACGGATAGAATCTCCTTGTCAGTACGTCACACAACACATCAGGGATAAAGATAGAGCCCATCGATAGATTCGCCCTCATCTCATCGATATCGCTCATCTGAAGGTTGACGCCGTTCATGATATTCACCGACGCTCTCGATATCGTAAACAGAAGAACGAGAACCGGCAGCAGGAAAGACACTCCCGCATATATCAGGGCATCGTCATTAAGCTTCCGTCTCATCGTAAGGGATTTCTCCGGGAACAGTCTGCTCTGCATCAGCATCGGCATCAGCTTCACCTTCGGCATCAGCCTCGGGAACTGCTACAGCCTTACGGCTTGAAGTGAGCTTGCTTATAACCATAACCGCAGCGAAAGCTACAACACCCGCGAGCGACACGAAAGCCGCCTGCGTGAATCCTTCAGGAACATATCTGAGGCTGATCTCATGAGTGCCTGCTGTAAGCGTCACGCCGCACAGTGCATCACCTACGGACTCGAGCTCAGTTACAACTCCGTCGACTTCGAGTGTGAAGCCTTCAGCATAAGGGATCGTGAGCAGAAGGAATCCGCCCTCACCTGCATCGACTGTACCCTCGAGCGAAGTGTCGTCGTAGTGAGTAACTGTAAGCTGTCTTTGTCCAAGCTGGGCAATAGCCTGCTCATAACCCGGAACGTTCAGCTCATATGCATAAAGGTGGATCGTTCCTGCCGGTGAATCGTTATATGTAATTGTGCATGACAGAGGCTCGCCCTCGTAAGTGCCGAGGAAGATCGTCTGGTAACTTCTGATCTCATACTCGCAGACAGTCTCGGTACCGCACATGATCTTAACTCGTCCGCCCTTGGAGCTGTCGGCGTAAACATAAACGTCGGAACCGATATCAGCGGAACTGCACGTGATCGTGTATGTCGCCTGGCTTCCTGCATTGTCCATCATGAATGTCAGTGCATTTCCGCTTCTGCCCGTCGCCGACATACCGGTCTCCTCGGAAGAGGTAGCAACAATAGGAAGATAAACATCAGCCTGCACGCCCATAGCTCTGACCCAGTCGTTGGTCTTCGCGAACACGTCGTTAAGCGACGTTACCGGCGCGTACTGAAGGATGTCTGTCGAAGTCATGTATCCTACTGCAAGCGCATCGGGATTGTTGTAGAAAGTTACGTCTTCCTCCTCCCCGCACTGCTCGAAAATAAGCGGCACGCTCTGAGTTTCCTGAATAACCGCAAGTGTTCTCACACCGAGAAGCGACGCGGTAACTCTGGTAAGACCGGAATTACGAAGACCGTTGATATTGTTGTTGTGGAAACCGAAGTTTCTCATGTACTTTACAAAGCTCTCTCTTGCAGTCGAAGAGAAGATTGACAATCCCTTCACGTCATAGACGGACTGAATATCGCAGATGAAGTTCGGATAGAGCTCAGTTCGCTCGAATGTGTTGTGGCCTTCCGTACCCTCGACATCATTCGCGTATTCATGAATGATCCTTCTGTTCTTGCCGTAGAAGTCATAGGCCGTGAAGCCCTCGTGCTCTGCAACTCTTCCGATAGTAAATGCGGAAGCAGTCAGAGTCTCAGTGAGCATCGTGATCGTGATAACCAACTCGAGCACTTCACTTCTGCCTCTGGGAGACAAAACGATATAGCGAAGAACGATGGACTGGATAATCAGGAACAGCAGTGTCAGTCCAATCTGCTGATACCCCTCGTTACCTGAACCGAACTTCTCATACAGGAGCAGGAAAACACCTGCGCCGACACACACCGCGGACAACTGTCCGGGAGTAAATGTCTTGAGAACTCGAATCGTCATGAAAGCGATTATCACGACGAGGAAACTCATCATATAAGACTGTCTGTAAGGGATCTGGTTCGGGAAGTGAAGTCCGTGCCAGATGAAGTTCAGAGTTCTTGTCGAGAAGCTCATATACATGAACAGGAGCATGAAGCCGAAGCCGATCTTCTTACGCAGTGTGATGCCTGTTCTCGACGACGCCATGAAGAACAACGGGAGCATGAGAACTGCGACCATTCCGCATGCGACGTTCGCCATACCGTCTCTGATGTTAGGGTTCGCACTTACTAGGAAACGGCCGAGGAAATCGAACAGGTTTCCCGTAGGGTTGAAGTCAACCGGGAACTCGTCTCCCGTCGCAGAAGAATGCTGCAGAATAAGGTAAGTCGGGATGACTACGACTGCAGAAAGAGAACCTGCGATAGCGGAACCTAACGCGAACCTTCCCGCGGAAGCGAAGAAGGACTTAACTCCCAGTTTCTCGGAAGGCATGAAAGCGAAGTAGATTACTACCGAGAAGAATGTCAGGAAGATGCACAGCATGTAGCCCGCGTAGTAGTTCGAGACGATGGCTACCGCGAGCGTCGTGATGTAGAGCCCGTACTTTCGCTCTTCGAAAAGTCTGATAAGCCCGAGGCAGATCAGCGGCAGCAGCACGTAAGCGTCACACCACATGATGTTCCAGAAGTCAGTGAGGAACCAGCCGCACAGTGCGTATGAGATGCCGAAGCTGACCGTGATGAGATCGTACTTACGTGAGTCGATACGTGACAGCAGCATTCCCATGAACAGGGATGCAAGACCCGCTCTGATCGCAGTAACGACAGCGACGAAGACAGGAAGCATCTTGTAAGGGAATATCAGTGACAGCAGATTAAGAGGACTAGCGCAGTAATTCGCGAATACGGCGTAGTACTCGTTACCGAGGCCGCAGTTCCAGGAATAGAAAAGTGAGCGGCCTCCGAGAAGCTTCGCGCGAAGCTCGTATATGAACGGCATGTACTGATGGTAAAGATCAACTGTGAGCATGGTCTTCGTGCCGGCGGGATAAACGCCCATGAGCGCGAAGATCAGGATTACCGATATGAAAGGAAAAATGAAAGAGAAAAACCTGAGATCTTTTACAAATCTCATGATCCTAGACGGTATTTCCCTTTCTTTGCCCAATTTATCCATGAGACCAATAGTACCATATTTTGTAGCAATGCGGTAATAAAAAGAA
>Ga0310786_10006413_pt1 | contig 15640 bp, 13 predicted proteins | sample AusTroGonzalo_MG_FD_203881 | JGI IMG/M metagenome (GOLD analysis project Ga0310786, IMG submission 203881) | Bovine rumen microbial communities from tropical cattle in Woodstock, Queensland, Australia - Gonzalo_03 (v2) (version 2) | ecosystem: Host-associated > Mammals > Digestive system >... | reverse complement strand
ATCCTGGTCCATCCGACTTTTGCACTCGTGGAGCGATTTTACTCATAACCACATTTGTGCAAACGACAACGGTTCAGTGCGTACTTCAGCCATACGCTCTCTGTTCAGGAAAAATTGCCCGCAGACTATCCGACACTTGTTTCCCTAGCATCTTGCGCGACAAATCTTTCATTACATGTCACTCAAAAAAGACTATCTAGTTCACGGTTTGGCTATGTTTTTCACTTGTAATGAAAAACATATAAAAGATTTAAAGTCTTTCATTAGCGAGCAACAAAAAAGCCTTGTAAAAACAAGGCTTTATGTATCGATGGTACCCCCGCAGGTCGCCGTTTCCTGTCCGGAATCAGTAGCTTAGAGCTGATTTTGGTACATTGTGTACCCTATTGTGTACCTACTTCAGGAGGTGGTTATCTCCATGAAAACCCTTATATTTTATGGCTTGCTCGCTATTTATTAAATAGCAGAGAGAGGGCATTCTTACTCTCAATCATCGACTCCAAGCATATTTAACCAGATATTGGGAAGTATCTCATAAAAAAGATCCGATCGGCGCATCCTCTCTGCGAGGAATGCAAGCGGCAGGGCAGGATCAAGCAGGCGACTGATGTCGACCACATCGTCCCAGGTTGTCGTCAGTACGTAAACAAATTTACGACTGACGGCTGCACGTATTATGTCCGCCTCCCTCAAGACTGCGGCGCTTACTTCTTCGAGCAATCCGCATCAGTTGTCGATTGCTTGTCCCGTTCATTCTCTTCGGTCTGGCCGGCGGGAGATCCGGACGCTTGAGCGTCATCAGCAGTGTCCGCCCCTGATCGCGGCACAGACGAGCCCGTCGGCCTCGCACCGAAGATCAAAGTCGCATGGAACGGATGTTTCCTGTTGAACTCTCTGGCTTCCTCCGGAGTCATCTCGTATAGCGGCATTGTCGTCCTCCTTTTCCCTGACCGCGTCTGCTTCAAGACACGGCTCTATAGAGCTTGCAAAACAGCTTTGGACATCTTGCCCGTGACGGTGGCGGGCTGCTTTGCCCCCGGCCAGCCACCCTACTCCGTCCTGGCTTCCCGCGCTCCGTACGCGACAAACTGGCGCTTGTCCTCGGAGAACACCAGCCCCATGTGCATGAGCCTCGTCTCGGAGCTCTGAGCGCCGTACTGCCTGCTCTCGGCCTGACTGAGCGCCTCGGCTAGCAGCGCCTCGGGATCGTCACCCGGCCGGGCGAACTTGAACTCCAGCACCCAGCGGGTTGAACCGAGAACGGCCTCAAGGTCGCTTCGGCCCAGGGCATTGTGCGTCTGGGACATGGCGGGAAGCCCTGCTCCGGCGAGGAACATGGCTGCCATGGCGCAGCACTTGTACTCATCCGTGACCGGGTAGCCCGTGTAGTCAATCGCAAGGAACGCCTTGTTGAGTCTGTCGACAAACGTGTCTGCATCCTCTCTTTTCAGGCACTCGATGATGTCGCCCGCCCCGATCTGGGCGAGGTTTCTGCGCTTGAGAACGACCTGCGTGTAGTACTGAGCCATCGACTCGGCCACCTCCCGGTTGGGGTAGTCCAGATAGGTGGTGCCGTACTCCACGGCCTTGATCGTCAGATACCCGGCCTGCATGAGCAGCACCACATCGTCAAGCGTGCTGATATCGGCCGAGATGCTGAGGTTGTTGAGCGCAACGCTCTGCAGATTGCCGTATTGCGTCGGATCCTTGAGGGAGTGGCTTCGTACATAGTTGGTGAGAAGCGAGGCCTGCCCTCCGCTTTCGATCCAATAGTTCTTGAGACCGTCTTCGGGCGAATCCAGGAAGTTGAGCGTGGACCAGGGAGCGTACACGTGGGTTGAGGCCTGTTCGTCAAAGCAGTAGCCGTCGTAACTCGCTCGCATGGCTGCGAGCATCTCTGCCGGTGTCATGCCAAGTTTGGTCGCTGCCTGCGCAACATAGTCCCCGAAGTATCGGTTGATCTCCTCCTCGGTGTACCCAAGCAAGGTTCCGTACGCGTGCTTGAGCGTGATATCGTTGAGATTGTTCAGTTCCGAGAAGATGCTCACCTTGCTGTACTTGGTGATCCCGGTGATGAAGAGGAACCTCAGGGCTGAGTCATTGCTTTTCAGGATCGAATAGAACCTGCCGAGTTTTTTCCGGATGCTTTCGAACAGAGTCGGCTGATTGAGGCAGGCAGTCAGAGGCGCATCATATTCGTCGATCAGCAGAACAACGGACGACGTAGACCTTTTGCCGAGCCATTTGTCAAACTCATTAATCAGCCTGGCATCGTTCACGGCCTGAAGATGCTCTCCCAGGGAAACTTCAAGCGCATCGCTCAGGAAGACGCCAAGCTGACCCTCAAAGTCGCCAGCGTCGGAAAAGTCCTTGAGTTTGGAAAAATCCAGCCTGATCGTGTCATACGTCTGTCCCTGCCAGAGCTTCTCGATTGCCAGACCGTGAAAGTCCCTCAGCCCATACTTGAACAAGGACTCGAACGTTGACACCAGGAGCGACTTGCCAAAGCGCCGGGGACGGGCAATGAAAACCTTGTTGCCCACTCCTTTCGCCAACTGGTGCACCATCGCCGTCTTGTCGACATAAATCTTGTTGTTCTGCCGCAAGAGAGCAAAGTCACTGTTGCCAAGAGGAAGGTCCAGTTCAGGCGTTGTATTGTTCATGAGAGCGCTCGTCCCGATAGTTCTTTGTGGCTCTGAATTTTAGAGTCCCTCCCTTGGCACTGAGACACGCCGTCGGCAAAGAATTCCCGCCCGGATTTTTCGGGAAGTTCCCCTGGCAGGTCAAACGGAATCTCCGATCCTCTCCCTCTTGAGGTTTTCTATGCCGGACTCCCCAGACCACATGGCAAGCCAGCCGTCGATCAGCCGGGAATCCGGCATCACCGCCGTGATCCGCCAGCGGCCCGCTCCGATCGCTTCGATCGTCTGCGATTCATTGAACGGCGTCTCCGACAGATTCCGGACCGTCTTTTCCTGGCCTTTCAGCGAATCGAGTGGGTAAGCCGACCTGACATTCTTCAATGACCATGCCATTCTCGGCCCTGTCAAGGGACGTGGAATAGCTGAGCTCCGTACTCACATGGACCTTGGCGAGCGTCTCCGTGCAGACCTTGAGCCAGACAGGTTCAGGAAGCAGGCTGTCGTCCCAGCGCTCGAGTCGGGCATCAATACGAACCACGCAGGAGAGTCCGTTCAAAAGTTCCAGGATCTTCGGTACAACGCCCCGAAGAGCAGCAAGTCCCGACGCATACGAAGCTGATCTGGGATTCGGCATGAGCGTGACATCAATCCAGGGACTGTCGTCAGTCTCAGCCTGCCAAGTGCAGACCGTCTCACAGCGGAAATGCCGTTCGATGGGCGCGATCACATGGGAAAAGAACTGCTCGCACAGACCATCCTCGAAAACCTCATCGGCGCCAAAGGGAAGCCGGTCTGCATCCGGAAGCCGCTCCAACCGGGCCAGTTCTATATGCAGCCGCAAGAAACAGTCGATGTTGCCCTTGCTGTACAAACTCCGTTTGATTTGTCGAATTTTCATGAAAGCCCCTCTTCTACAACACGATTGAACCCTTCGATCATGTAGCGGCCATGCCTGACCCGAACAAGTTCAACAGCGAACGGCTCATCGCCCCACCGATGCCCGTCACCGTCGCAATGCTCCATCCAGTACAGATCCCGTCCGCGTCCGCTCGGATCTGTCAGGATTGAGTCCGTCCGGTAGTAATTGCCGTACTCATGACCGCTCTCGGTGAGGTAGTAGAAGTCGTCGCGGCAGCTCGTGCCGCACTCGAACGGGTCAAATCCCCTGCGCTCCTCGGGCGGATACTTCGAGTCAACGAGGTATCCTCGCTTGCCGTCAAGCGGAAAGTCAAACTGGTTGTAGCCGCGTTTTTTCATGTCAACCCTCATCAATCTTGATCTACTTCCTTATCTTGACGGAGATTCCTGTCTGGTGATCGGCTTGAATCCTTCACCCCACTCAAACGAAACCCGATTGCCATAGAAGCGCACCACATCAGGCGAATCGAAAAGGTAGTAGAAGTCCACATCATCGGGCAGCAGAGCGCGAATCTTCCTCGCAATAGGTTCCCCCCTCTCACGCCAGGCGAGCCACCACTGCTGGTCCCTCTTGACCGGATGCTCTCCGCCACAATTGGCAAGGAACTCGTCGAACCAGACCTGCAATTCCGGCACGGAATCCAAGGTGATGGTTTCGGGCTCCTGGCCCTCTCTTTCGATGCAAACGGCGCGGGCATCGCCGCACTTTGTGTACGAGTTGTCGACAAAGACCCTGCCTTCAAAGGGCCAAATGCTTAGAAACGGCCTCCCCGTGATGCGTTGTCTGGCAGGATTCCAACCCCAGGCAATCAGTCTGCCTCCAGCTTTTTCGACCAGCTCTCCGACTGCCTCTTCAAACTCATCAGCATCTCCTGCGCCTTCCCTTGTGTAAATCCTCTCGAGAATCAGGCTGCTGTATCCCCACACGGCCGAGTCGGTCAAAAGCGTATTGACATTGGGATCCGCTCCAAGTTCCAAAAGGAACTGGACCATCTTTTCGTTGCATCCCCAAAAGGCACCAGTCAGGGGAGAGTCGCCATCGTAGCCGTACAGATCAATGTCCGCCCCCAGGCCGAGAAGAAACAGAATGATCTCCTTCGCCCTGTTGAAGCAATCTTGGGATGCAGCATCCTCATCCCAGAACTCGCCGCTTTCGGCAGCTTTGGTCATGGCCGATTCGCCATCCTCGTCCAGTGCATTGACGTTGGCGCCCTGTTCAATGGCAGCCTTGACTGCATCCATATCCAGTCTGTCGCAGGCTTTCATCAGCACCTTGTCGATCGGCTCGCAGCGGTGCATCTGGTCGTGCATGAGCAGTTCCCGCTGTGCCAGGGTCACCTCGCCAAATAGATCTTTGATTTCGTCCCAGCCAAATGATTTGGGCGTGGTTTGGTAGGGATACCCGAGCACCTTGGCAATTTTTATGTCAACCTTGGAATCGAGCTTATCCCTCACCTCCTGCGCTGTCCGAGCATCGAGAGCGACATGCAGCGGATTGGGCCAGTCCGGTCGAGACCTCTCAAGTTTCGCGTCGCCTTCACTGAATCCTTCTGAAACCAAGATGCTTCCGCTGTCAGCTATCTCCTGCATCCGTTTCCAGAGTTTTTGCACCAGTTCAGGACGATAGCCTTCGCCATGGACAAGCATGCGGAAAGAATCATCACGATTCGTCCAATGCGGAAAGACAGCCGAAAAGTCATCTGAGCCCTTGGCCTCATCCAAAGCAGCCTTCCAGACGTTTAATGCGTACAGGTATCTGAGCGTGCAGAACAGCACTTCATCGGCCGCATACTCCTTGCGGGTGCCGTAGCGGAATGAGTTGGTAGATTCACGGTCAATCTCCTTGCAGCCGAACAGCGCAATGGGCGAAAGCCCTGGCAATACGGTTGGGGCCTCTTCGTGGCTAAACCACATCCACTGAGTGACGACAATATCGTCAAGTCCATAGATTTCCTGGAAGTTCGGATGTTTCTTGCCTGGCCTGGCTTTTTTGTATGCCATGTTGTTCTCCACACTAACGGCCCGGGTGACCTAAATGGTTGTAGCCGCGTTTTTTCATGTCAGCCTTCATCAATGAGCTCCAAAGCAGCCCTGATAAGCCTCTCGGCACAAAGTTCGGGATCATCCTCGACTCCGTCAAAAAGCAATCCAATGGTTTCGGAAACTCTCCGTTCAGCCTCAAGAACAAAGTCTTCCGGAGCCGCATAGGCATTTGTCTCTGCGTGGAGGAGCTGCCTCGCCGCCTCGACCACGTCTGGACTTAAATTTCCCCTAAAGTGAAGTCTTTCCATCACTGGAGCAGCGAGCCAGAGAGAATGGATGAGAGCCCGATCGGCAGGATCCGAGGCTGGGCTCAGCATGATGTCGAGCATCTGTGCTGCAATCTCCCGCCCCGCAACGCCAACGCCCGCGGCCGTCCCGTATGCGAGTAGAAAACAGGCATTGTGAAAGCGCTCTAAACACCGCAGCATGGGTTCTCCTTCTGCGTTGATGAGCCCCGCACGCTCACCGTCAGGAAGAGCTTTCGCAAATGCAATGAGCGACTTGGGGACAGGCTGCCCCAGACGATCTATGGACACACAGCAGGGATCGATCCAGTAACTGTCGACCACAGCCGTGCGTACTTGCGGTTCGTACGGCAGACACATGTGTGTCTCGATCTCGAATTTGAATCTCTCGTATAGATCGGATCGTGCCTTCTTGATGACATGCTCTCGTTCAAAGCCTGGTTTTTGCAGAGCACTCCAGACGGCAATTCCTTCAACAGGTCCGAAGAATTCCTGGAAGATCGTTTTTATTCCCGCACTGGCGATGCCGTATGCCATGTTGTTCTCCACACTATTCGCTTTGAATCGGTTATATGAACCACGGAGGTCGAGTACTGCTCAGGAGAAGATCTCCCGATAGGTTTGCGATCTATTTATCTCCATTCAGCAATAATTTTCCTTATGTCATTTCAACATAAGTTTTATGGTGATGCAACACTGAACGCGTCTTCTTTTTGAAAGTTCACAGTTCCATCGAGAAACGGACAGGCAGAAGTGTCATAAAAACTTGAGGACAACCGAGGAATCCTCTCAGCCGACGGGCAAGCATCGCCCACTTTCCGCATCATGCGAATAAAGGTTTTTGACATCCCCCCTTGCCTCACCACATCGGCAGTTGTGATGCCCCGGTTTTTTGACAGTTGGAGCAACAAGTCGATTGTCGCTATACTGAAAAAAGGCTAAACAACTGAAAGCAGAGAGAAACAGAGCCGACACCGCGTCCTATTCAGGATGACCGACCGGGGCCACCGCAGCGACCACTGACTCTGCTTGAGGGATGCCGCCTCAAAATGCTCCCCCGCCCCGGCGGAAGTTGAGGGACGGCATTGTTTGCCTCTTGGTTCATCCCCCTGCCGGGGGTATGAACAAATCGAAAACAACGTACAAACTAGCGCCTGGGCTGCCGTCCCTACACGTGAGTTCATGCCGTTGATTTGTGCGGGTGCCGTCGGTTACGAGGGTTGACGTAGAGGGTTCCTCGATTGGCGGCACTGTTTTCTTCTCCGCAGTAAGGCTCGCTCTGTCATCTGCCATAAGCCCTGGCTTCTGCCCCATTCACGCTGTAACCCTTTGCTTTGTACATTGCTCTGGCGCGGTCGATTGCCTTCTGCGGGTCTATCTCCTCGTTGATGCGCTCTGCGCCCACTTGCGCAAGCCAACGTTTCAGAGGCTCTGCCTTGGGCGAAGGAATTGACTGCACCACGCGCAGGATATGCTCTGCAGTGCCAGCAAGAGTTTTTCGGAGTATGTAAGAAATTTTGTGTCTAGGCGATAATCCGGTATCCCCAGAGGGGAACCAATCTTTGTCATGGCGCAAAACTCCGGACACTGCTTGATCTGTCAGAAGGAAGTGTACGGTATTTGTCAAGCTCCGAAGTCGAACCCGGCCGCGTTACCCAGCCGTGGAATGACCTGATGCTGTTCCTGCTCACACGCAAAAAGCCCCATAGATCGCCAACCGCATCCCGCTTGACGGTGACGGATATGGAGCAGGAGATCGGGAGTTCAAGTTGCTGGTTGCAATCAGGATTACTGGCGCAGCAGTAATCTGGTTAGTTGAGAGTCCAATCCAAATAGCGTTCGGCAAACTGGGCAGCAGTCAGAATGACTGTTGAACCGATGTGTTTTCGCTGGAGCAGACCTGCTCGGTGATCTCCTGTGACGAGATTATTGGCGCCACCGGCTTCGCAGATTGCGATAAATGCCGAACGGGCGATTGAAGCGAATCCGCAACTGAAACTGCCCGAAAACTCCCTGGACAAGGCAATGATGCAGCTCAAGTTCGTCCAAAGCATCCGCCCTGCCAGGAGAAATCTTTGGGTACTGCGTTCTGTTGCAAAAAAAACAGCGTGATCTTCCCACGCTGCTTGAGCTAGCTTCTGCCCCTAAGTTCCTTGACCACTAGGTGGCCGGGAGTTTGGGGCCCGAACTTTCCCGAATCCGAACGCCTGGCGGATGCACATCTTCCTGCTGGCCCGGCCAAGGCCACCACTTCCAATGGCGGCCTAGGCCAGCATGTTCATGAAATTCATGTCCATGCCGGAAGGCTCGGCTTCATGGGCGGACTTGCCGGGCTCGTAGCTCTCAAGCCATTTTTTCCAGTACCGCAGGGCCTTGATAAAGAGCACCATGATATCCTGGAATTCGACGTATTCGAGATTCCCGGAAAGGATCCTGTAGAGCAGGAACTCTTCGCGGCCCTTGTCCAGCCCCACACTCGCAAAGCCCGTATTCATGCCCAGGTTGCTGCAGGCAAGCAACTCCTTGCAGGCCTCCTCGCGGCCAACTGAAGAGCCCAGCACCGCATACACAAAGAGCTGCCGGTCATGCTCCTCAAAGATGACCTCGTCCTCATCGAAAATCACGCTGCAGGTGCCCTGCTCAGACAACTCCAGCTCTGCGTTGAGATGTTCGCCCAGGGTTTTGATCAAATATGCGCTATCCAACGTCAACTCCTACTGAGAAACAAATACTGACAGGCCATTATTGTCCGTCACGCACCACGTTACAGATCATGTACATGATTCCACTGCCATGGGCGGTTCGCGAAGCTCTCTGCTGCTGAGTAAGCTCAGGATGCTCCATTGTCATGTCAATCTGGGCTTGCCCCGTCAATTCGTCAAGCACACCGGGTCTTTGCTGAACAGCCTGCCGCAGGTCGGGATTGTTGCCAACCAGCATCGTTGCAAGGGCCTTATAGGCAGTGTTGCACTCGTCCGTGCCCATGATCTCCTTGCCATGGCTTCCCGTCCAACAATGACTCAACGTGCTTTGGCCGGCGCGAATGTGGTCATCCAGGGGCTTCACCACTTTGGTAATGAAGATTTCATAAATTTCTGCGGTCGGAGCGCCCGACTTGATGGCATTGACGAGGGGCTTGACATCCATGCTGCCGGTCAGCTTCTGAATTTCCGTATAGGGGTTGGCCTCACTCGGCAGGGGATTGGCACCTCGCAGCAAGTCCTTGAAGAGCACAGTCTTGATATCACTGGAAAGTCCGGTCTTGTTGATATCGTCAATCAGCTCTTTCATCCTGGCCACGTAGTTGCTTGCCTGCTTCTCGAATTGAGCCTGGACTTGGTCAGCGGTAAAGTCCCCCTTCTCGATCTCCGTAACCAGGGAACTGAACTTGATCGGCAGCTTGGACTTTTTAAGCAGGGCTTCGCATTCAGCCAAATCCACGCCAGTCATCTGGGACAACTCCTGTGTAGCGCGCTTAAAGGCCTGCTGCTGGAATTCCGGCATCTTTTTCTCAATCTGGACTTTGCCCTGAATAAGTTCGTCACACTGACTGAGCACGGTCTGCAACTGCTGTTCAGTCTTGACCTGCTCAAACTGCCTGCCCAGATCAGTCCCCTGAATTTTTCTGAGGATGCTATTGGCCAGATTCTTGGAAGTCGGGCCATCCATTGCTACCCCTGCCTGCTGGCAGCTCTCATTGATCTTGCTGGCCAGGCCCTCGGTTTTGATCCGCCCAATAAGACTTTCCTTAACGCACTGCTTGAACTGTTCTGGTGTAATCGTCTGATTGGGGTTTTGCGTGATCCGCTGCATGGCCTCCTGAACGAGCTTTCTGTTGCGCGTGTAGAACAGCTCCTTCGGCGCGCCCTTGAAGTCGGGAAAGTCGCTCTTTATCTCATCGTAGGCAGGCTGGATGGCATCGGTATACTCCTGCGGCAGTTGGGGATTAGACGATTGAAACTGATTGGTCAAGAACTGCAGCGTCTTTTGGCCCTGGGACTGCTGAACCGGATTGGCCTGGACCTGCTGCACCGGCTGCGCCTGCTCATTCCTGTCAGGCGCTCCAACGTTGGCTTGCACCACGCGCGGGGCGGGATCGCTGCCTCTCCTGCAATAATTGACAAGGGCGATGATCCCTTCGGAGATGCCAACGGTAAAAATGCCAAGCATGACGCGCCCGAAGGTTTTCAGGCCTGAGGATCGGGCCCCCTGCAACTCCTGGGGCGCGTTGTTGTTGGCCTGATTGGCCTGCTGCACCTGCGGCTGTTGCTGCTGCATGCCTGCAGGATTCATGTTGTTGACAGTCAATGGCATAAGCGATCCTTGTTTTGAAGTACCGACCCTTGGCGCGGACGACTTCCAATCCGGACATTTCCAGAGGGCGGGGATGCCCGCCCGCGTCAGGATTGCTCTTTTGCGGCTCGGCAAGCTTTTCTCGGTACGCCTCGTACCTTGAATTTTGCATTTTACCGCAAGTGGTTGTGCGTCGCCCTCACGCAACCGCAAAAGGTTCTTCACACTTCGGCGTGAAAGTTGACAGACAGGGCTGCTTTGGGATAGCGCGGACAAGAGTGAAAGACTCGAGGTGCAGCGATCAGCGCCCGGGAGAAGCTAAGCAGGTTTATCCGATCCCCATTCCCCCCGCCCCTTCCCCTCAGGAAGGGGGGCGATTCGCCATCAGTCGTCAGCCGAGCAGGACACAGACGCCCCCTGCGGGGTCGTCAGCATCCTGTTCGGCAAGACGAAGCGTGCTCACCGGAGTGACCCTGTCAAGGGCTTTCGCGGCATATGCTCGGCCATCCGGCTGCGCCTTCTGACCTGCGCCATTCCACGTCCCTTGACAGGCTCAAAGGCGTTGCCATCATCAAGGAGCGGCAGTGGCGTGCTGACTGGGCCCCGCCGTCCCCGGAGGCAGTGTTGTAACCACGCCCAAGTTTGAAGAGCCTCAGATTTGTCAGACGTGCCTACACTTATCGCAGAATGCGCAAAGAAAGTACCACCTACCCCATTTCCTTCTGGAATTTGGCTGGCTGGAGTTCCGGGCGTGGCTACTAACGCATCCTAACGGCGCCACTTTAATCTTTCGTTCCAGCGGGGATACGGGTTGGCGCTATTTTTTTAGCGAGACTGAGATATCAATAGCTATTGAAAAACAGACGGTTGTCTAGGGATGGCTCGTGCAAAATCCCTGCTAGGACGCGAAAACCGATAGCACCGTTTGGACGCTAGTTTTGATCTGAGAAAACCATGCAGGGAGGTCAGGTCATCCTAGCGTTTTTCATTTGCACTTTGCCGTAAGGCTTCACTTTGAAATCTCCGAATAGCATTGACTTCTTGAGGTTTCTAAGCCACAACCGAAAGATGACTTAAAACACTTTGGGGGAATCTGGCTACAGGTACAGGCCACCCTTAAGGGTAGTGCAGCGATGTCCCAAGTGGGCGCTGAGCCATTTGCGAGAAACGTATGAGGTGGTACGCGCAAATGCTCAGCGTCAGTTTTTTTGAGTTGAGATGTTCCTTTTTTGACAGTTGAAGCAAACAATCGATTGTCGCTATACTGAAAAGAGGGTAAAACAACAGACAAGCAAGGGAAAACAAGGAAGCGGCGAACGAGCCACCCTTCGGTGGTGAATCAGCCAGGTAACTGTTACCGCAATCCGACTTGCTTTGATGGATGCAGTCCCAAAATACCGAAACGGCCTGGCGGAAGTGAGGGATTGAATCGTTTTACTCTACGCAGACAACCGAAAGCAGTGGGGAAATAAAGGGCCGCTACCCGCATCTCTCCTCGTTGAGAGATGACCCGACCGGGGCCACCGACGTGACTACTGACGCTGCTCTAGGGATGCCGCCTCAAAATGCTGCAACGCCCCGGCGGACGCTGAGGGACGGCATTGTTTGCCTCTTGGTTCATCCCCCTGCCGGGGGTATGAACAAATCGAAAACAACGTACAAACTAGCGCTTGGGCTGCCGTTCCTACACGTGAGTTCATGCCGTTGATTTGTGCGGGTGCCGTCGGTTACGAGGGTTGACGTAGAGGGTTCCTCGATCGGCGGCACTGTTTTTTTTCTAGAACTCGCTCTGTCATCTGCCAAAAGCTCTCTGCTTCAGGCTCCGTCTCTAGGGCCGTCGTGGATGGAAACAGGCTCCATCTGCATCACAGCCTCGGAATCGCCGAAATCGGCCCCAAATCGCTCGCATTGCAGCCTGTTGAACTCCCCCACCAGAGCTCCGAAGCTCCTTCTGAGCAATTTCGCTTTTTCGTAAAGCTTCCTGATGCGGGAGAACTCCTCCTCTGCAGTCTGGATCATCTGCCAGAGTTCCGGCGGCGCCATCGGGAAGTCATTCTGCGTGTAGCTGCTGACGCGGCCCGTCTTGAGCGGGGCGCTGAAGACATCACGCCTCCCGGAGTCGATCAGAGTCTTCGACTTGCGATAGGCAATCTTTGTCCAGACGATTGAGAGGGACGGCTGTCCCTTGAGGATCATCGTCCTGACCTTTGGCGAGTAGATGCAGGACTGCCCCTTGTTCTCGTAGAGCCAGAGATCAACCTCCTCCCAGAAGAGCTGCCGCCGTTTCAGCGCCATGGTGACCAGGCATGACTCCATGCGGTTGAGCGCCCTGTTCAGGTCAAGGCCGTCGGCAGCGAAATCCCTCTGGAGGATCTCCTCCGGAGGAAGCCTCATCGAGGTTCTGCCGAAAGTTCTTGGCTGAGAGAAAAGGTCGATTAGCTCGTACAGATGATTGGGCATGTCAGCACTTTCACTTCTTACTATTACTAGGTAAAGTCAATCGGACTTTTTTCCCGGTGAAACTGATTTCAAAGAAACAGGCCGTTTGCATAGGATTTTACCAATCAAATCAGATGTTTCGTAAAAAAAGTGCCTGCCGATTTTTTGCGAATCCGGCTGTAGTTCCGGGTAAAGTGTCGCAGGCACTTTAAAAGTAAGCACATTGTTTTTAAAGAGGAATAATACGAAATTTCCAAAAAGTCTGATGACAAATTTCACCAAGGATCTGACAGACTTCTGAAGTGCATTTAGCCGAGACGATGTTACGCCGAGATGCCTAAAATAATCATCCGATTTCGCATAGACTTTTAGTCCTCTCGGGGAACTGTTCCGGCTCCTTGCGGAACCCCGTAGGGGGTCGCTCCTGAGCGAGCCGACCATGAAAAAAGCCGCCCTCCGAAGAGAACGGCTCCAGGTTCAAAAGTGAGGCAGGAAGTCAGTTCACGGATCTTCTTTGTTCGCAGCCGTGCCCTCAATGGCTTCAATGCGCTTTTGTTCTTCGATCATGTCCTTTGCGTTCTGTGCAGAAATAACTTTTCGACCTGTTTTCTTTTCGATTTCCAAACGGGCACGCTTTGCAATGCCTCCGCCCTCTCTAGCGACTTCCTGATTTTCGCTAAGGGAATCGGGCTTTTTCGTCTTGCTGATTTCCGTCGTTGAAACCTCGGCCAGAGTCGTCAAAGCCATTTCGACGGGAGTCATGTTGTCGCGTAAGTTTTCTTTCTTGAGACCCTTGATTTGCTTGTGCTGCTTGACACTGATATCAAACGTTGCGCGATGGATGATGTTTATAAGGATCGCGTACTGGTCTTCCTTTACGCCGCGTTCTTTCCATTCGTCAGTAAGGGCGTGGCGAGCTTGTACTCCCTGCATCCTTGTCTTTATCCATGCGGCGCTGTAACCCTTTGCTTTGTACATTGCTCTGGCGCGGTCGATTGCCTTCTGCGGGTCTATCTCCTCGTTGATACGCTCTGCGCCCACTTGCGCAAGCCAACGTTTCAGAGGCTCTGCCTTGGGCGAAGGAATTGACTGCACCACGCGCAGGATATGCTCTGCCGTGCCAGCAAGAGTTTTTCGTTTCTTGCCTGATTCTGTAGTCATGACTATCTGGGGACAATTTGTCCCCAGGTACGTCCCGAGATCAGGCTCGCGTTTTCGCATCTTCTTCAGATAATCCGTTGGGTTTGCACTATCCGACAGGACGGCAACTACATCAACTATTGAGAAGAACCACTCCTCTTTTTCGTCGTCCCAGACCGATCTCACCTTTCGATTTTCAAAAACAAGGATTTTGTCCTTCATGCCGATGTGCCCTTGTTACCAACAAAATTTTATTCTAAGGTGGAAATAAGCCCACCTCAGTCCCCCTCTTTCGAAGAGGCTGAAATTGGCCTTCTTCGGCCCGGCTCCAGTCCCGCTGATGGTATCCGGTTGACTACGGAGTCCGTCAAGCGGGATCAGTTGTTCCTTGCGATGCTCAAGGACCCCAAGTCCTCGGAACGCCTGGACGTGACTGAGATACCTTGTGTAGGTGAGGATGACCTGCTGGATGGTTTTGAGATGGGTGGTGACGGCGGGGGCGACACCGAACCAGAGGATGCTGCCGCGGTCGCCGACGAGGCTACCGTCGCCTAGCCGCCCCATGCCCCCTGAGAGCAGAGTTCACTTCGGACATACGGCGCGGCCCGTTCTTGACTCTCGCTTCTATGGCAATGCCTGAAGGGCGCAGAGCGAGAAAGGCCCGAAGGTTCAGAGAACGACGACATCCGGCCGCGCACATACTTCTATGTCGACACCGGCACAGGCATTGTTCCTGAGGACGGAGTCGGCGCTCAGCTCCATACGGTCCACCTGGATAACCTCTACGACGTCAAAGCGGACCCGCTTGGCATTCGCGCTGCACACGCTGGCGACGCGAATGCCTGGGAACACGCCATCATGCAGGCAGGGTTCGATGGCTACTTTATCCCAGGACATCAGGGCTGGGGCGGTCGTGGCGTTGCTGTCCTCGTTGGCAAGCACCAGGTACCGGGTGCCTACAGCTTGGGCCAGACGCAGCAGGCGCAGTGGCCAGGACAGACCTCCCAGGGCGGCAGCTCGTACACGGCGCCTCAACGACGCACGGTCGAAAAAACTACGATCAAGTTCCCGCCCCCTTGGCCGCGATGATGACAAAAAGCCGCCCTCCGAAAAGAACGGCTTTTTGTTTAAAACCGAATCAGGAAACCGACTTGACTTAGCGGGCCGTGGCAACGGCCGTGAGGGTCTGGATGCCCTGCGAGACCTGGTTGCTTGCGCCCTGGGTGTAGGAGTTGTACTGTCCGATGAAGTCCTGCAGATAGACCATCAGGGTCTGGGTCTTGTTGCTGATCGACTCCTGGTAGTTCGTGAGGGACTGGACGTTGTATTCCCACTCATCCTTGTTATGGGCGTCGTCGTCCTGCGAACCCCAGGAAAGGCCACGCTCCTTAAAGAACGTTTTCATATCTTCAGGCATCGCAGTCACATGATTGGCTGCTTTGGCCTGGTTTCCCAAATCGCGTGCTCTTGCGATCATCTCGGCGGTCTTCTTCTGCTCGGCCTGAATGTCCTCGATCTGCTTCATGTAGCTCGTCGCCTGCTCCTTGCAGAGCTGGGCCTGGGCCATCTGGAGCTTGGCAAACTGGAACTGCACGCTCTGGGTGGGACCCAGATCGATCGAGGACATGACCTGAGAGAGCTGGCTGTTGTTGTTTACGGAAATGGTCATTGAGAGTTCTCCAACGGAGGGGCTGCAAGCGCGGGCATGTAACCTGCGAATATTTGCCTCACTATAGCATTGAAAAAGATTTTTTTGTTTATTATGATATCTCTTAGTGATACTTTAAAAGATTTTCCCGCCTTTGTCTCATGATGCTTAAACTGTAATGCTCGGGCTTTAGGTACGCTATTCAGCGCGGCTAGCCTGCTTCAATAAATTTTCAATATTCTCGTCTTGAATATTGAAGCCGACCTTGTTCA
>Ga0310786_10006412_pt1 | contig 15643 bp, 10 predicted proteins | sample AusTroGonzalo_MG_FD_203881 | JGI IMG/M metagenome (GOLD analysis project Ga0310786, IMG submission 203881) | Bovine rumen microbial communities from tropical cattle in Woodstock, Queensland, Australia - Gonzalo_03 (v2) (version 2) | ecosystem: Host-associated > Mammals > Digestive system >... | reverse complement strand
TGACAAAAAATTCCGACAAAGATAAAGAAGAAAAGTACTTACTTTAAAAAAAGGAAATCAAATCAATGGGACTCGCGGCATCACAAGCCAGATTATTATCTATCACATCGAGAAAGACAGACGCTCAATTTGAATCGATGCGGCTTTCGCATCAAAAATTGGCGCTTTCTCGTAGCATGACTGATGTTTCAAATCAGTATCAGTGTGCGTTGAATAAAACGAAATTGTATTATGATTTCTACGGAAATGGTTCAACAGATAATATTCTTTCGTACAATTTGCTCATGACGCCGTCGTATATTAACGAATGTACCCCAATGCTTATCACTAATCAGCAGAACAGGATAGTGTTATCTTCGAATTTTGCAGCTGCCGCAAGAGCAGCGGGTATTCCTAAAGAAGGTCTTGACGGATATATTGATACGACAACACGCAATAAATTTATCGCAATATTAAACGGTCTTGGCGAGATTGATTTAGAGACAGCGAATATTATTCAGCAAACAGAATATAATCCATATGTTGGTATGGGTTCTGCAACGGGTATTTATGCAACAACAGAAGCTGAGAGCTATTCTAATTTTGACCGTACATTAGTCAGAACACGCCTTTCAAATTTTACAGGTTTGCGTGCCGTTGATCTTAGAACTCCGACTTATGATGATTGTTCAGGTATTATGGCAAGTATATTGACCACAGAAGGCAGTACTGCCGCTCAATACATTGCAGATTCTCAAGTAAAGAGATTATCCGATACAGAATCATTTAATTTCTGCGCAGGTAACCAGACATCATTTAGTACAAGTACTACGAAATGGAACGATTTGTCTTTGTATGATATTTTATACGGTGATGATATAATTCTTACACAAAACGTACAGAGAGGTGTAAACGTTACGGATGCATTAAATCCTAATCAATACGATGACATGATAAATATTGTTAAATCGGTAATTGATTTGTTAGCGGATGAACTCGAAGATGCATATGCATTGGATGATACTGTTGAAATTGCAATAAAACAGGCATATACAAATATGGATGCAGCTTGCTGGACAGGTTATAATATGCCTAAATTAGCAGTAACAACTGTTGGCAATGCGGATTACAGAACAGACGTTGACGGCGAACAAGGTTGGAGTGGCGCGCACAATGAGGGAACCGGCTATTCTACCTTAATTAATTTTAATCGCGAAGGTTTCCCTCCATATTTCTTAAATCACCGACTATATAGCCAAACGGTAATAGGTGCAGAAAGCAGGAGCAATACTTCTGCAAGCTATTTGAACTTGAATTATCTTGATGATGAGCTTCTTGTCCATTTACCTTGTTATTCTGAATGGGATAGTAATTTTTGGCATTATACATTTCATGAGGGTATGGCCGGGTTTGAATTCTTCAGAACAGCGGAAGATAACGCTTTTGGTGAAGGCGGCTCCGGCACTCACGGGTTTGAACCGGCTGCATATTGGGTATCTTTACCAAGTACTATTGCTGCCGGCAACAATATGCAATACACAAATGTATACAGGGAAGACGGAACAATTGACCCTAGTTATAACGACAACGACAATACAATTGATACCAGCGGTTCAAATTCAGTGCCGGAAGGTGTTTACCACAATAGTATTGTAGCCGATCAGGAAGCTCACGGCTATGAAGAAGAAAATAATATTGAAGGCAACGGCGTTAATAAAGCGCGTCGTAACGCAATGGTTAATACAATAAACGGTGCAGCAAACAACTTAGCATTATTTAACTTATACGACTACACAGGTGATTATGCCAATTGCGATGAAGTAGCACTTGATAATAAAAACTATGGCGGTAACTACGGTTCAATAAACCTTTCTGCGTTTGTCAGAGCTTGGTACACATATTTTATCGAGTCAATTGCAAACAGCAAACTTGATGATCCGACTTCAACATCAGAAGAAATTGCTTTAGCAAACAGTTTAGTAAATGGTGATGATGCCTTAAATGTCAGATTTCACTCTTATAACGGCAATTCAAGATTTGTAGATGAAAGTTATGATCTTTCTGCGTTTGAGTTTGATAAAAAACATGTTATAGTTGATGACGGTATTGCAAATATTGCATGTTTTTACGATACGATTATTAATCAGATATGCGAATATGGTTGGACAGAAAATAACAATGTAAAAGATGATACGTCATATTTACAGGAAATGCTTCAGTCAGGCAAAATGTTCTTGTTCAAACTTGCTGGTGATAACTATTACTATCAAAAAGGGTATTCATCAGATACATACGTAAAAGAAGTAGCGGATGAAGTTGCGATTGCGGAAGCGGAAGCCAGATATCAGGCACAAAAAGCGCGTATAACAGCGAAAGAAGAAGAAATTGACGTTAAAATGAAAAACCTTGATACTGAGATTTCAGCACTTGAAACAGAGTATGAAGCGGTTAAAAAGATGATATCGACTAATGTTCAAAAATCGTTTACAAGGTATCAGTCATAATAAACAGAATTAAGATAAATGAGCGTTCAAAATACAAAGGTAACTTTGTAAAAGAGAAGTAAGTTTGTAAGAGAGAGTAATTACCGGCGGTTAAGCCGGTTTTTATTTTTTGTGTATTGTAAATGAGAGCTGATAATATATTTAATTGTGTGTAACATTTCTTTACAAACTTCCTCAAATTATTCAAGTAAATAACAAAATATTCCGATATAGATAGAGTATAAAAGTATTTACTTTGAAAACATAAGGAAATCTAAAACAATGGGACTCGCAGCGTCACAAGCAAGATTACTATCAATAACATCGAGAAAATCGGAAGCGCAGAATGAATCTATGAGACTTTCTCATCAGAAGCTTGCGCTTTCACGCAGCTTGACTGATGTTTCAAACGAGTACCAAAATGCATTAAATAAAACAAAATTGTGTTATGACTTTTACGGTAATGGAGCTACTGATAATATTCTTTCATACAATTTGCTAATGTCGCCGTCATTCATAAACGAATATACTCCTGTTCTTATTACAAACCAACAGAACAGAATAGTATTATCATCAAATCTTGCGGCAGCGGCAAGAGCGGCAGGTATTCCGGAAGAAGGTTTGGATGGCTATATTGATACAGTAACCCGTAACAAATTTATTAATATATTGTCCGGTCTTGGAGAGATTGATGCTCCTACGGCTGATGTTATTATGGATACAGAATATAATCCTAATGTCGGCTTGGGTGAATCAACAGGTGTATATGTAACGACAGAATACGATAATTATTCTGTTCTTGAGCGCAGATTTGCAAGAACAAGACTTTCAACTTATGACGGTTTGAATGCTAATGACCTTAAAAACCCGACAGAAACAACAAGTACAGGTATCATGGCTTGTGTATTGAATACAACTGGCAGTACACCGGCACAAAATATAAAAGATACACAGGTACAGAGATTATCTGATACACAATCATTCTATTTTTGTAAAGATGGCGGTGAATCGTTCGGCACAAGCACAATGCAGTGGAATAGCTTATCGTTGTACGATATTTTATATGGCGATGACATAATCCTTACCCAAAACGTACAGAGAGGTACGGATGTAACCGATGCGTTGAATCCTACACAGTATGATGATATGATAAATGTTGTACAGACAGTAATCGATTTGTTGGCTGATGAAATAGAAGATGCATACGGCTTTGATGAGTCTGTTGCTATGGCAATAAATCAGGCTTATATCAATATGAACGCAGCTTGCTGGAGCGGCGGAGATGAACTTCCTAAGCTTGCCGTATCAACTTTAAGTAGTGCCTCTTATAGAACAGATATTGATGCAGAAGGTTCTGCTTGTTGGGCAGGAAGAGGATATATGGCTGATACGCCAGATCCAACATGGACTGGTACTAATGTGCAAAATCATACTTATGTTATAGGATATGATGATGAAGAGACTGCACAAGATGTAAGTGGGTGGTATCAATTTTGGCACAATGCAACATATGGTGAAGATGGAGAACTCTATCATGGTAGAGGTAATTTGCTCTTAAATTATAAGGATGATGAATTAGAGTTGTATCTTCCTAGTTATGCAGAATGGAATGGCGGTTGGAATGCTGAGACTACTGGCTTTGAACATTTTAAAACTGCAGAGGATAATCCGTATTCAAGATGGGGCGGTTCGTATGACTTTTGCTATGAACCAGGGGCTTTTTGGGTATCCTTACCTAATGGTGTTGCATCGGGTAATACAATGCAATATATAGCACCAGTCTATGATGGTCAACATGATTATTTCAACACTACAAGTTCACCGAAAGTTGTGGGAGAAAGTGATGGTGTTTATAATGACCTCAAATATAATGATATTAACATTTATGATTATTATGGATTAACAATTTCTGCTGAAGAGTGGAAAGCAATAATAGAAGCAGGCGAAGATCTAGAAGAAAATATTGAAGGTAATGGTGTTAATATATCAAGGCGAAATGCTATGGTAAACGCAATTGATGGTGCTAAAAATAACCTCGCATTGTTTAACCTTTACGATTATACAGGAGAATTTGTATCATCAACGGATGGTAATGCAGAAAACAAAAACTTTGGCGGTAACTACGGTTCTATAAACCTTTCTGCGTTTGTACAAGCTTGGTACACATATTTTATGCAATCATTAGCAGCATCAACACTCAACGATGATATTTCAAAATACGAAACCGAAGATGAATACAATGCAGCAATGGCTACCGCAAACGGAATATTGTACGGTGATGATGCTACAAATATTAGGTTCCATTCAAACAACGGTAACTCAAGTTTTGTAACAGCAACTGATGAGGAAGGAAATCTTCTTCACGACCTTTCTTCACTTCAATTTGCAAAAGCTGATGTTATGGTTGATGACGGTATAGCTGATATCGCATGTTTTTATGACACAATCATTAACCAAATATGTGAGTACGGCTGGACAGAAAATAATCAGGTTAAAGAAGATACATCATACTTACAGGAAATGCTTCAGTCCGGTCAAATGTTCTTGTTCAAACTTGCAAATGATTCTTACTATTATCAAACTAACTATTCAACAGATACGTTTGTAAAAGAGGTAGCTGATGAAACTGCAATTGCGGAAGCGGAAGCTAAATACAGAACTCAGAAAAGTCGTATTAACTCAAAAGAAGAAGAAATCGACCTCAAAATGCGTAACCTTGATACCGAAATTTCTGCGCTTGAAAGCGAATATGAAGCGGTTAAGAAAGTGATATCTTCTCACGTACAGCGTGCATTCTCAAGATATCAGGCATAGTCTGCGGGATGTAAAAAAGATTGAAAATAAATGAGCGTTCAATTAGCAAAGGTGGCTTTGTGAAAGAGAAAGTAAATATGTAAGAGAGAGTAAATACCGGCAAATATGCCGGTTTTTTATTTTGTAATTGTTATTTTAACATAAAAAAGGTGCGCCTTTTGAGCACACCTTTAATTTAATATTTTTTATTCAAAACTACTTAGCTGTGTTGATTTTGTTAACAGCTTTTGTTAGTCTTGATTTCTTTCTTGCAGCGGTATTTTTATGTAAAACACCTTTTGAAACAGCTTTGTCGCACAATTTATATGCATTTGAAAGTGCTGAATTTAATTCGTCTTTAGAACCGCTGTTTGCTGCTTCCAATACTTTTTTAACAGCTGTTTTAATAGAAGATTTAACAGCTACGTTTCTTAATCTGTTCTTTTCTGCAACTAATATTCTTTTCTTTGCTGACTTAATGTTTGCCATTTTAATTTCCTTTTCTTGTTACGGCTAATGACTCCGTTTTATACTACACAGAGGATGTGAGCAAGAATATTCTACATGTTGAATATTTTTTTGCAAGAGGTGCGTTTAAAATTCATACTTGCAAAATTGATTTCATTATATTATTATTATCTTACGAGTAATTTTAAAGAGGTATATTATGGATCAAATCATAAGAGTTGCGTGGGATTTAAACGAAAACACAGAAAACAGATATAAACTGGTTTACGAAATTGCTGAGCTTGCCAAAAAACTTGTTGATGAAACTCAAGCCAAAAAAGCTCACGAAGAATTTACTTTTGATGAAAGTTTTGACGGCCAGTTTAAGCACGAAAACCCTGTAGAACACGCTATTATGGTTAAGGCATCCGAAGCTGATGACAACCGTTTGGTAGGTTAGTTTATTAATTTTTTACGTTGATAATATGGGTAACGAGGCAGTTGATTTTATAAAACAAAAATTACTGAATTTTGAGCCTGAAATTGGGATTGTGTTGGGCTCAGGTCTTGGTGAACTCGCAGATGAAGTTGACGGTATTGTGATAGACGAGCACGGTGAGTTACCGGAATTTCCGGCTCCGACAGTTGAAGGCCATAAAGGCAGGCTTGTACTGGGCGAGTTTCAGGGCAAAAGGGTTTTGTTTATGCAAGGGCGTGTACATTATTATGAAGGTTTATCATTGGATAAAGTTACAATGCCAATTAAAACCTTTAAATTACTCGGGGTTAAAACAGTCATTTTGACAAATGCTGCAGGTGCCGTAAATAAAAGCTTTAAACCGGCTGATTTGATGCTTATTAAAGACCATATAAATTTTATGGGTTCAAATCCTTTAATTGGTAAAAATAATGAAAAGCTGGGAACTAGATTCCCCGATATGAGTGAGATTTATAAGAAAAATCTGCGTGATTTGGCCAAGAGATGTGCTGCAAATCTGAACATAGATTTAAAAGAGGGAGTTTACCTTGCAACAACAGGGCCGAGTTATGAAACTCCGGCTGAAATTAATATGTTCAGAATTTGGGGAGCTGATGCTGTAGGAATGTCAACTGTACCTGAGGCTATCGTTGCCAATTACTGCGGAATGGATGTTATGGGGCTCAGCTGCATAACAAATTATGCGGCAGGTGTGAGCGAGCAGACTCTGTCTCATTCTGAAGTTATTGAAAATGCTGATATTGCTAAAAACAGTTTTAAGAGTTTAATAAAAGAGATAGTTAAAAATATTTAAAGGAGTAAGATATGATAAAAGAGGATACAAAAAAGCTTATTATACTTTGTTTGGCAGGATTGGGACTTTGTGCAACAGTCGAATTAGCCATAGTATATTACAATGCTCTTTTTGCGCATGATGCATCGCCTAGTATATGCGCAATTAATGACTTTATGGATTGTGATGCAGTTGCAAGAACCAAAGAATCACAATTTTTCGGCATACCTTTAGCTATATGGGGTATGCTTTGGTACATCTTTGTGTGGATAATGCTTAAAGTTGAGGATTTGAAAAAAATTAAATTTTTAAAATTTTTGGAAGTTTTCAAAAATCCTTTTGATTATATTGCGGTTTTAGGCTTGTTTTCATTTATTGTATCTATAACTTTGTTGTGCATAAGCCTTTTTGACATTAAAAAATTGTGTGTATTCTGTGCATTTACATATATTTTGAATCTTGCAATAGCGCTTGTTGCAGTCAGACCTATAAAAGAAGGTTCTTTCTGGGGTGCATTGAAACAATCTATAGCTGATTTTATTGATGCGATTAAAATTAAAAAATATTTAATTGCTTTTTGTATCTGTGTTGTGGCTGCCGCATCGATTTTGACTTATACAACCGTAACTATGGTTTTTGCGCCTCAGGTTAAAAATAGCAGAGAATTTGATAAACTTAAAAAAGCAAAAATTGAAAAATATCTGATATCAGGTAACTACTTAGGAGCTCAAGATGCTCCGATAGTTGTTGAAGTTTATTCTGACTATGATTGTCCTGTGTGCAGATATTTGCATATCCAGTTGTATTATTTGGCAAGAATGTATCCGAATGTTCAATTTATACATAAAAACTATCCGTTGGATAATGAGTGTAATAAATATTTACCAATTAAGGGCCACGACAATTCTTGTATGAAGGCCCGTTACGCTGAAGCTGCTATGGAACAGGGTAAATTTAATGACTTTGCAGCACACGTTTTTGCTGAACAACCAGAAACGGAAGAAGCTGTTTTGAAGATTGCCGAGGATTTAGGGTTAGACATGGATAAACTTAAGAAAGATGCTCAGTCAGATAAGGTAAGAAAACTCATTGAAGCTGATGTCGACGAAGCCCTTGCAAAAGGTCTTAGGGGAACTCCATTTATGGTCGTCGGAGAACATAAGAAAATGGGCATGAGCCCAATTAAAGAAACTCAAATTTGGTTAGAACGCAATGGCGCAAAGAGAAAATAAGATTTTGCTGCATGCGTGCTGTGGTATATGCTCTGCGTATCCGATAAAATTATTAAAAGATAAAGGATATGAGGTTGTTGTTTACTTTTACAATCCTAACATATATCCTTTATCTGAATATCAGAAACGTCTAGAGGCGGAAAAAACACTTTGTAAGGCTTTTAATGTGGAACTTATTGAGGAAATTTATGACGAAAATGAGTTTCTTCGACACGTAAAAGGTTATGAGGATTGTCCCGAAAAAGGGGCAAGATGTCCTCTTTGTTTTGAATTAAGATTGCAAAAAACGGCTGAGACTGCCAAAAAATTAGGTATTAAAAATTTTACAACATCAATTGTTATAAGTCCTCACAAAAACTTTGCTCTGCTATCGGATATCGGAAAGAAAATAGCGCAGGCTGAGGGGTTAAATTATCTTGATATAGATTTCAAAAAGCAAGACGGCTTTTTAAAGACGAATAAAATTTCAAAAGAATTAAATTTATATCGTCAAAATTATTGCGGCTGCAGGTTTAGTTTAAATCGCTAAATTTTTGCAGCAATTTTTTCTTTCTCAAATACCCGATTGTATACGGCATTGATAAGTCCGATAAATAGCGGATGAGGTCTTTCGGGACGTGATTTAAATTCAGGGTGGAACTGACATGCTATAAACCAGTCATTTTGCGGCAGTTCTACCATTTCACATAACATTCCGTCAGGAGAAAGTCCTGAAAATACCATTCCTGCATCTGATATCATCTGCCTGTATTCATTATTAACTTCATATCTGTGGCGGTGACGCTCAAAAATTTTATCTGTACCATATACACTGTATGCCTTTGTATCAGGTTTTATATGACATTCATATTTACCTAATCTCATTGTGCCGCCGTACCCTTCAACATGTTTTTGTTCAGTCATAAGATCAATTACAGGATAAGGTGTGCTTTCGGAAAATTCCGTTGAATTAGCATCTTTAAGGTTAACGACGTTTCTAGCAAATTCTATTACGGCACATTGCATACCGAGGCAAAGTCCCAAGAACGGTAAATTATTTTCGCGGGCATAACGAATAACGTTCAATTTGCCCTCTATTCCTCTTACGCCAAATCCGCCCGGAACAACTAGCCCGTCAACGTCAGCTAAAGCCTCTTTTGTTTTTTCGTAATCAACACATTCTTCCGAGTTTATCCATTTTATGTCGATTTGTGCGTCAAAACGATAACCTGCGTGTTTAAGCGATTCCACGACTGAAATATATGCATCTGACAGTTTCGTGTATTTACCCGCAATTGCTATTTTTAGAGTGCGTTTCGGATTTTTTATTTTATCAACAAGATTTGTCCAATCCATCAAATCAGGTTCTTTGTAATCCATCATTAAGCGATTTAAGACAACGCCTGCGAGGTTTTGTTCTTCAAGGGCAAGCGGAACTTCATAAATACTTTTCATATCCTTACATTCTATAACGGCATCAAGCGGTACTGAGCAAAACAGAGCCATTTTTTCTTTTTCTCTTTTAGGAATAGGTTTTGATGTTCTGCATACCAATATTTCAGGCTGAATACCGTAACTTCTTAAATTTGTGACACTGTGTTGTGACGGCTTTGTTTTTAATTCACCTGATGTCGGCAGATACGGAAGTAACGTAACGTGTATGGATATTGAATTTCCAAATCCTGCCTCACTTCTGAATTGCCTTATTGCCTCAATGAACGGTAAACTTTCAATGTCACCTATTGTACCGCCGATTTCAGCAATTAAAAAGTCGGGTTTAAACTGTTGTGTTGCCTTTTTAAGACGTGATTTTATTTCGTTTGTAATGTGCGGAATTGTCTGAACCGTTGCGCCGAGATAATCGCCGTGACGTTCTTTGTTGATTACTGTTTGGTAAACACTTCCTGATGTTACGTTATTAATATGCCCTAAATCAGTATCAATAAAACGTTCATAATGTCCCAAATCAAGGTCCGTTTCAGCGCCGTCATCCGTTACAAAAACTTCACCGTGCTGAAACGGACTCATTGTACCGGGGTCAACGTTGATATACGGGTCAAATTTCTGAATAACTACACTAAATCCTCTTGCTTTTAACAATCTGCCTAATGATGCTGCGACTATTCCTTTTCCGAGTGATGATACAACACCGCCTGTTACGAAAATATATTTTGTAGTCATATTCTTCCCCAACTTTTCTTAATTTTGTCAACAACTTAATGCTATCACATGAAAAATAAAAATTCCATAAATTATAATTATTAAGTAATGTAAATTTTTTATCCTCATGCCGAAATTTTATATAAAAAAAATACTTTATATCTTTAAGAGAGTTATTTTAAAGAAAGAGAGTATATTATGGGTGCAAATAACAGTACAGACGGTATTAATCTACATTTCGGCAGAAATCTTATTAAGCAAAATGATCATGGTGTTCAAAAATCCGCATTTGGTGGTGATGAGCAAATGAATACAATATTTGAGCATTTTGATCAAGACCGAAACGGTATACTTGACCGTACAGAATTGCAAGAAATGTATGCCAAATTGAATGAAGATGCCGGAAATTCCAGAATGTCCAAAGGCGAAGCCAGAGGCTTTTTACGGAAATGTGGTATTGAGGATGCATCCAGAAGCGAGTCAAGAAATATATTGCAGAAATTTTTGTCATTTATTGGCAATGATGAGCATGATAATGTTTTTTCTGCAGACCGAAATAACGATGGTGACGTGACGGTAATGTACTATGACGACGGTTCGGTGAAAAACAGGGTAGATATGTACACTCATCAAGAGGACAACAGTTCTCTTCTAAGCAGAAGAATTTATGATAATAATGGAATGCATGTTGAAAATATTTATGATAACGGAGTATTATTATACCAAGATCAAACGACGAAATTTGATCCCAATAATACACCTTATGATGAACTTTTGCCTGATGATATCACGCAAATAACTAAAAGGTTCAATGTTGTTGATGGTAATACACAGAATAGTTCATTAGGTCAGGAAATTTTCTTAAATAGTGAAAATGAAACTGTTTGTACAAGAAACTATACATATGATGATGCTGGTAATATGACTTTGATGCAACAGTTTGATGCTGAGGGTAATCCAACAGCTAGATTTGAATACGATGGTAACGCTAACCTTACGCGCGAAGAAGTTACCGACGAAGACGGTGTCGTTACTATAAAAGATTATACTCAAGGCGAAGACCCTGTTGTTACTACACAAACCCCGTTAGGCGGTGATAATAATACCGTAAAAACAACAGACCAAGATGGTAATGTATTATCATTAAGCCATGGTAATTTCAGTGTTAATATGGAACGTGATAATGATGGCAACGTTATATCCCATGCCAGAGCAGGTGAAACGTTTGACCAGACAGCATCAAGACTCGGTTTTGATAAAGTTACTAATCCTGAGGGATATGCAGCGTTTGTAGAGGCTAACGGTCATGCTGGAGGCGGCACAGGCAAGCGCGGTTGGTTCCGTTTAAATCAAAATGTAATTATACCGCAAGACCATTTATCAGAATTAGATATTGCTAATTATGGTGTAGATCCTCAGGCAGAATTGGCTGTTTACAGAGAAAGCGGTGTAAGACCGGGGGCAGATAATACAGAAGCAGTCAGAAAGCAAAGACAACGAAACAATGCCCTGAATGCAACAAATAAGCTTGTTGAAGAATTTGTTAATGCAAATCCAAAACCTGAAGTTAAAACGTATACAGATAGACTTGGTAATCCTTGTAAAGAAGTTGTTATAGGTAATCAAGAAATACGGATTATTACTGACATAGACGACGGTAGCCATAAAATAAGTATAGTAACTGATGCGAGTACAAAAAATGCTGATAATTCTGAAACACAAAATCGTGTCCATTACGAAAATATAGATGATTATGGTATGCCGGAAGCATTGTGGGCTGATGACAATGATGATAACAGTCTTGGCTCTACACATACAGGCAATAACACCTCCTCACAGACTATGGTTAATATGATATTAAACCAGCTCTTTGACGGTCAATGGCCTGAGCAGCCTTCTCAGTAGTAATAGTATAAGATATTTAAAAAAAGGTGCGGTAGATACCGCACTTTTTTTAGTTGTAAATATTTCATTACCCTCTTGATTTTTTTTGAAAAATATGAGATAATCAACGCATAAAGTTTGAGTTATGGAAAAGAATTTCCATTGCCCGTTAAACTCAAATGATGGTTAGCGAAAGAGATTGGATTAATCGAAAATTTATGGCGAATGAAGAATTTAACTATAAATTCCTAAAAGAAAAAGCGGGAGCTGGTGCCTGGAGGCGCGGTTACGAGCTTTATACTAAACAGGGAATGATTTTGGAGTCTTATCCTGAAAAAAACTTTTATATGGGGAAAGTTAAAGGTAATTTTCAGGCTTTTTACAATACTGATTTGATTTTTAAGAAAAATAAGGTTGAGGCAAGATGTAATTGTCCGTTAAAAGACGAATGGTGCAAACATTCGGTTGCGATTGCTCTTAAAGCGATTAATGAACATGCTTATGAGGATTGGCTTGAAACAAAATTGGGCATTCATACCGATTTTCCTGATGAGAATACAGCATTAACAGAAGAACCTGACGGAAGTTATATTTTTCACTTCAATTCAAAACGTAAAGTTAATTTCTTTTCTATCCTTGTTCGTTCCCGTGAGAATGGCAAAATAGTCCGTCAAATAGAAAATGTCTTGCGCGGTATTATTGAGGAACAAAGGAATAATAAAAAGTTTAAGCTAAATAATTCTCAAATGGTTGAAATTGAAATCTTTAAGCAATTGCTTTTAATTTCTCGTCAGGATAAAAAAGCAGGGTGGTATGACATTCCGATTACAAAATTTGGTCCGATGTTTGAATTATTAGCCAAGGCTGATGAAGTTTTGGATGAAAAGACTAAAGAACGTTTAAAATTTACTGATGAGGAGTGGAAACTTGAATTATCAGTAAGTTCAGGCCAAAGCGGAACATTGTTGTTGGCACTTGAATGGCACAGGCCTGATAAAGATGATATTTACCCACTTGAAGAAGTCAGATATTTCTCAAAACATTTGAAATGGGGCAGATATAAAAATGTAATTTTTCCGACAAATGTTGCAATGCAGGCAATTCCCGCTAACATACTGAAATCGTCATTTACTGAGCTGAAAGATGCAGAGGGCGGTAAATTTATCTATGAAGATTTGCCTGAAATTCAGAAAGTAATTAAGGTTAATGTTGATGAAAATATTTCAAAGCTTATGCTTGAAAACAGACCACCTGTTAAAGTTGTGTCTTTGGGTATTGATTATGATCAGTCATTGAAAGCATCGTTAGAATTTGAATATGACGGCGTGAGAGTTCCTTATTCCAAAACAACCGGTAAAAAACTGCCATATGTTACCGTTAAAAAGCCTAATGAAGATTTGATATACTGGGTTAAAAGGGATATTGACCATGAGCAGGCTGCATATAATATGCTTTTGGCATGTCGTTTTGTCCCGATGCAAACTAATAACCTTGCACTTGAAAAAGAAAATGCTATAGACTTTTATAATTACCATATAAAACAGGCAGGTGAGGACTGGAAATTCGTTGAAAAAGATGATATGAATTTCTTTAAAGTTCTTGATGAAAAATTCACGCTCTGCGCAGATATCGATTTCAGCGAAGAAACTAAAGATTCATTTGAAATTAATTTGTATGGTCGTGTCGGTGAAAATAAACTGACTTTTGATGAGATATATGAAATTCTTCAAAGTGGTGAAAAGTACAGCCGTATTCGATCCCTTGGGTTCGTTGAATTTCCGTCTCAGGATTTATATGCATTGATGAAAGCATTTAATACATTTGATGTTTACAGAAACAATGACAACAAATTTATCGTTAAAACATATCGTGCAGGTTTGATTTCAGAATTAAAAAATTTAAATGTAGAAACAAACTTGAGCAAAGAATTTGAAGAATTCTGGTCGCAGATGTCGAGCTTTTCAACGGCTGATGCAACTGCTTTGCCAAAAGAAGTGCATGCCGAGTTCAGGGAATACCAGAAAAAAGGTTTCGGCTGGCTCTGGTTTATGTATAAATACGGGCTTAACGGGATTTTGGCGGATGATATGGGCTTAGGTAAAACTTTGCAAGCGCTGACCGTTCTTCAGGAAGCCAAAGATACAGACGGACCAGCCCCAACTCTTGTTGTTTGCCCGACAACTGTTGTATTTAACTGGGAAAATGAAATTGAAAAATTTGCACCGGAATTAACACATCTAAGAATAACAGGTACTGAAAGAGCTTCTTTATTTAAGAAGATTCCTGAATATGACATCATTATTACAAGCTATGCCCTTATAAGACGTGATATCGCGAAATTAAAAGATTTTAATTTTAGATATGTTATTCTTGATGAATCTCAAAACATTAAAAACGCAGGTTCGCAGACGGCTCAGGCGGTTAAAAGGCTTCAGGCAGAGCACAAATTGGCTTTGTCAGGTACTCCTATTGAGAACAAACTTGAAGAATTGTGGTCGGTATTTGATTTTCTTATGCCGGGATTTTTGTTCGATATGCACGAATTTAACTATCGTTATGTTTCGCCGATTATGGAACGCGAGGATAAAACTGTTGAAAAACGTTTAAAAATGCAGATATTTCCGTTCATCTTACGCCGTATGAAACGTGACGTTGCAAAAGACTTGCCGGATAAGGTTGAAAACGTTGCATACTGTGAACTTACTGATGAACAAAAAGACTTTTATCTTCAGGTTCTTGACAGTACGAAAGAAGAACTGTTCAAATCTATTGAAGAAAAAGGTCTTGAAAAGAGCAGATTATCAATATTCTCCGCATTACTCAGACTTCGTCAGATATGCTGCCACCCTCGACTCTATGACAAAGAAAATGTTAAAAAGATTATATCTTCAGGTAAATTTGAAAAACTTAAAGTTATGCTTGAAGAAATTATCTCAGAGGGCCACAGAGTGCTTTTGTTCAGCCAGTTTGTTGAGATGCTTGATATCATAAAGGCTTGGCTTGAAAGAGAGGGTATTAAATACTCATATCTGACAGGTAAAACGAAAGACCGTCAGGAAGCTGTTGAAAGCTTTAATAACGATCCGACTGTTCCGATATTCCTGATAAGCCTTAAAGCCGGAGGTACAGGTCTGAACCTGACAGGCGCGGATTATGTTATTCACTATGACCCGTGGTGGAATCCTGCCGTTGAAGACCAGGCAACAGACCGAGCTTACCGTATTGGCCAAACTAAAAAAGTGTTTGTCTACAGGCTTATTACGAAAAATACCGTTGAAGAAAAAATCCAAAAACTCAAAATGTTCAAACGTGACCTTGTTGATAGCGTAATTTCTATTGATAGGAATATTACAAAATCACTTACTATGGAAGATATTGAAGAAATCTTCTCGGTGGATTAGAGTATGGATTTATC
>Ga0310786_10006411_pt1 | contig 15643 bp, 10 predicted proteins | sample AusTroGonzalo_MG_FD_203881 | JGI IMG/M metagenome (GOLD analysis project Ga0310786, IMG submission 203881) | Bovine rumen microbial communities from tropical cattle in Woodstock, Queensland, Australia - Gonzalo_03 (v2) (version 2) | ecosystem: Host-associated > Mammals > Digestive system >... | reverse complement strand
CGGATCGATGATTTTGATGATGCCCGCGGTCTTGGCTTCTTCAAAGCCCATATCCCGGATCTCATCCTCCCGGATGCTGTTTGCTTCCTCCTGGATCGCTTCCGTTACGTCTTGGGCAGCATCCCGCCCGCCGAAGGTGAACAGCTTGATGCCGTTCCAGATCGCCGGGTTGTGGCTGGCCGTCACCATAGCGCCGTAGGGCAGTTTCTTTTCCTTTACGGTAAACATAATCTGGGGTGTCGGGCAGCTCATGTTCACAAAGAACACCTGGATGCCTTCGCCGGCCAGTACTTCGCAGAACCAGATCAGGGCTTCCCGGCTCAGGAACCGCCTGTCATAGCCCACGCAGATTCCTTCTTTGTCCGCGCCTTCCCGCTTCATCCTGCGGGCCAGTGCGGCAGCCACCAGGCGGATATTCGCCCGGGTGAATTCGTCGCCGATGATTGCTCTCCAGCCGCCGGTACCGAACTTAATCATGCCGGATCACTCTCCTTTCAGCTCCACGTCGATGAAGTGAATGCCTTCATCGAAGACCGGAATGGTTTCCACAGGCTTGCCGTCCGCCAGGATCCGTCCAACGCCCTTTTCCACATGGGAGGGATTCGTTACCTTGATCCTGTATTCGGCACCGCGCCACTTCCGGACCGCCTCAAAGCCGTCCCAGTGCGCCGGGATGCAGGGATCCACCGTCAGCCCCTCAAATCCGGGCCGGATGCCCAGCATGTAGCGGGTCGCCGCGTAATAAGCCCAGCCGGAGGAACCGGTCATGAAGGGATGCCGTGCCCGGCCGTGGGCTGTATGATCCTTGCCCATGATGAACTGGCAGTAGCTGTAGGGCTCCGCCTGGCGGATTTCCATCTTGTCGTTCTGGTTCTCCGGCAGCAGTGCGTCATAGAACTTCATGGCACGGCTGCCACGGCCCAGCATGCACTCCGCCACCCAAGCCCAGGGGTTCGGATGGCTGAAGATGGCGCCGTTTTCCTTGACGCCCGGATAAACCCGGGTCACAAAGCCGATGCTGTCATCCAGCGTAACAAAGGAAGGTGCGTTCAGCATCAGGCCCCAGGGGGTGTACAGCCATTCGTCCACCGCGTCCATGCAGGACAGGCCCTGCTCCCGGTCCGCGGCGCCGCTGATCACAGCCCAGGTATTGCTTTCCATATGGACCTTGCCTTCCACCGCCGCCTGGGAACCGATCGGCGCCCCGGCTGCCGTGAAGCCCCGCAGGAACCATTTTCCGTCCCACAGTTCCTTCCGGCAGGTCTCTTCCATCTGCGCTTTCAGCGCCGCGTACTTTTCTTCATCTTCCTTGCGTCCCAGCGCCCGGGCCGCATCCAGGAAGTGGTTCGTTGCCCATACCAGCAGGAAAGCCACCATGGCGCTTTCGCCGCCGCCCAGGTTCAGGCAGTCATTCCAGTCTGCCCGCAGGCCCTTGGTCACGCCGTGGCTTCCCACCTGTTCATAGGAGAAGTCCAGGGCAGCCTTCATGTGCTCCCAGACGGTTCCGCTTCCTTCGTCCGCGAAGGGGACTACCTGGTCAAAGAAGGACAGGTCGCCGCTTTCCCGTACGTTTTCAACGATGGCCGGGATCAGCCACAGGGCATCGTCCGCGCAGGCATCCTTCAGTCCGTGCAGCATGCCCTTTTTGTCTGCCTCCGGAATCACTGTGGGAGACTTGAAGCCGTCTTTCTCTTCCTTTTCCAGCACCGCCGGATCAAACAGGTGCAGGCCGTAGCCCTGCTTCATCTGTCCGTGCAGCAGCTGCCGGATGCGCTTCATGCACATATCCGGTTCCGCCTGGGGAATGCACATGGCGTCCTGCGCTGTATCCCGGTATCCCAGGCCGGTGCGTCCGCCCACTTCAATAAAGGAGGAGAACCGGGAGAACAGCACGTTCACTTCGCTCTGGTACAGGTTCCAGATGTTCAGGGAACGGTTCATGTTTTCATGGGGAACGTTCACCTGCAGGCCGCCTAGTTTGGCGTCCCAGAAGCTGCGCAGTTCCGCGAAGGCCTCATCCGTGCCCGCTTCGTCATAGCGCTTCCTTGCCTTCTCCGCGGCGTCGCCCTTGCCCGTGCCCAGGTAGAACAGCACCCGTGCTTCCTCACCCGGCTTCAGGGTCAGCTTCTTCTGCAGCGCGCCGCAGGGGTTGCCGCCCAGTTCATGGGAGGCCGTCAGCTTTCCGGTGCTCACGCCCGCCGGATTCCGCTCCGTGCAGTAGTTGCCGATGAAGGCTTCCCGCACGCCGTCATAGCCGTCCGGCACGAAGTTGCCGGCAAAGAACTGCCAGGCGTTGGGTTCATAGTGGAGCTCGCAGAGCACCGCGTCGTTCTCGTAGTGGGAACCGGCGGCATACAGGCTCATCTGGAAGTTCTGGTTGTCCATGTCAATTTCATGGAAGGAGAATTCCACATAGCCGTACACACTGAGGCTCCGCTTCCGGCTGGAATTGTTCCGGATCCGGACGTCGAAAATCTCAACCGGATCCTCTTTTCCGGCTTCCCGGGGAATAAACAGGATCTGTTCCGCGCTGATATCCTGGTAGTCGCACTTGAAACGGGAATAGCTCAGGCCGTGCCGCGCTTCATATTTCGCTTCATCCAGCGGAAGACCCGTTGGCTGCCAGCTCAAGGACCAGTACTTCCCGCTTTCATCATCGCGCAGGTAGACGTAGTGTCCCGGCCAGTCCATGGGGACGCCGTTGGGGCGGAATCGGGTAATCCGGTGATGCTGCGGGCTGTCCAGCCAGCTGTATCCTCCGGCGTTATGGGATATCACGGTACCCATACGCTGGGTACCCAGATAGTTTGTCATGGAAACAGGCACGTCGACCCGGTCAATCACGTACTCGCGTGCGGCGTCGTCAAAATATCCGTAACGCATATAGAACCTCCTGCGCTGTATTTTTCATTATAAGCATACCAAATCAAAAGCTCAAGAAGAAGGAACAGGTATGGCATTTTTTGTCTCGGATTGGCATTCTGCTGTCAACCCCTGTCAATGGCAGAAAATCCTGCGGCTTCCGATTATATATATACATACCGCCGTTCCCTGAATCCGTTGTTTTTCAATCCTTTGGCCAACACCGCAACCGGAGTCAAGATTTGACAATAGAGGATAATGACAGAAAATTGTCCTTTTTATAGAATTTAATCACCAGATAAGACAATGAAGGAGGATGAAAGCCCATGACAGCGCTTCAGGCAAAAGACAGGCGTCGCCTCGGGCTCCGCAGCTTCGCCGCCACGAAGAAGACCTTCTGGCTTACCACCATGATGCTGCCCGGCGCCGTCTGGCTACTTCTGATCCGCTACCTGCCCATGTTCGGCATTGTGATTGCCTTTAAGAACTACCGGGCATTCCGTCCCAACACATTCTGGAACAATATCGTCAAGAGTGAATGGGTTGGACTGAAGAACTTTGAGTTCCTGAAATCCCCGGATACGGGCATCATGATCCGCAACACTCTGGGTTACAACCTCCTGTGGATCCTTCTCGGCCTGGTCATTTCAGTAGCCTTCGCGGTCATGATGAGTGAGCTGACCACGCGGTTCCTGGCCAAGACGTACCAGACCATGATGTTCTTCCCCTACTTCCTGTCCTGGGTCGTCGCCAGCTACTTCGTCCTGGCGTTCCTGGATCCCACAAGCGGCATGATCCCCTTCATGCAGAAAGCCGCCGGACAGAAAGTGACAAACTTCTATCACGATACCACCTGGTGGCCGTTGATTCTGACCATCTGTAACCTGTGGAAGAACCTGGGATACTCCTCCGTGCTGTACCTGGCCGCCATCACCGGCATCGACACCACCCAGTATGAAGCTGCGGCTGTGGACGGTGCCACCAAATGGCAGCAGATCTGGCACGTGACCCTTCCCGGTATCCGCCCCATGATCGTCATCCTGCTGATCATGAATGTCGGCAAGATCTTCAACGCGGACTTCGGCCTGTTCTACAACGTCCCCCAGAACTCCGGTTCTCTGTATCCGGTCACGCAGGTTGTGGATACCTACGTGTACAGGGCTTATGCAAACACCCATAACCTGGGCATGAGCTCAGCCGCCGGTTTCCTGCAGAGCTTTATCGGCCTGATCTGCATCATCGGTGCCAATTCCCTGGTTCGCAAAATTGACCCCGAAAGTTCCCTGTTCTGATTATTGAGGAGGTTCGCCCGATGACAGCTGTTAGTCAATCTGCTAAGAAGAAGATCAAGGCAGGCTCCTTCTCCCTGAATCGCTTCGGCACGGGAACCCAGAGCGTCTTCCACCTGGTGCTGGCAGCATTCTCGCTGATGTGTATTATCCCCTTCATCTTCGTCATCATCATCGCTTTCTCTTCCGAGGAAAGCATTCGTCAGATCGGTTATTCCTTCGCTCCTCTTTCCTGGAGCACCCAAGCCTTCACCTACACCTTCCAGCTGGGGAATGCCCTCTGGAGAAGCTACTTTAACTCCTTCCTGATCACTGCGGTCGGTACACTCCTGAGCGTCTCCATTACAGTGCTGTACGCTTACCCGCTGTTCCGCAGGGACTTCAGGTTTCGTAACTTCTTCAACTTCCTCAGCTTCTTCACGATGATCTTCGGAGGCGGCCTGGTACCCACCTTCGTTATCTGCAAGAGCGTTCTGGGACTCAGCGACAACTACGCCGCCCTGATCGTCCCCATGCTCTTCAGTCCCTTCAACGTCATCATCATGCGGACCTTCCTCCAGACCACCGTCCCGACGGAGCTGATTGAAGCCGCCACCATTGATGGCAGCGGAGAATATTCCACTCTCCTGCGGATCGTACTCCCGGTCGTGAAGCCCGGCATTGCCACCATCGCCCTGCTGGTCTCCCTGGCCTACTGGAATGAATGGTTCCTGTCCCTGCTGTACCTGAACAAGAACATGGAAATCATGCCCCTGCAGTACCTGCTGATGCGGATGCAGCGCAACGCGGACTTCCTGGCCAAGAACTCCTCCATGCTGGGTGCGGATGCTGCCAAAGCCGCGGCACAGCTGCCCTCCCAGTCCCTGAAGATGGCCCTGGTCGTGTTCATCGTAGTCCCCATTGCCTGCGCCTACCCCTTCTTCCAGCGCTACGTGGTTGCGGGCCTGACAATCGGTTCTGTGAAAGGATGATCGTAATTTAAGGGCACAGCCCTTAAAAATATAGAATATCAGCACCCGGGAAGGTGCTGAAAATAAGGAGGATGACCATGAAAAAGTTCCTGTCTCTCATTCTGACCCTGGCGCTGATCCTGTCCGTGTGCAGCTTTGCCGCCGCTGACGATCTGCCCACCATCACCATCATGTTCCATGGCAGCAACGTTTCCGACGACTCCGCCGTGCTCGAAAAAGTCAACGAGTACATCGCTGACAAAGTCGGTGCGAAACTGGAAGTCATCTGGGGCACCTGGGGCGACTTCGATGAGAAGGCCGTCAATGCCCTGACCTCCGGCGACAAGGATGTTGACATCGTCTTCACCTGCTCCTGGAGCTCTGACGAATACAACAGCTACGCCAAGAAGGGCTACTTCCTGAAGCTGGATGACCTGATTGAGCAGTACGGTGCCGACCTGAAGGCCGCCATCCCGGAAAGCCTGATGCAGGCCGCCACCATCGAAGGCGCTGAAGGCAAGGGCGTTTACGCCGTCAACGGCTTCAAAGACACCGCCACCCAGAACACCTGGGACGTGAACGTCACCCTGCTGACCGAACTGGGCTACACCGTGGATGACCTCATGGCCAAGGGATTCTTTGGCTGGGACGAAATCTTCGCCAAGGCCAAGGAAGTCAAGGGCGACAGCTTCTACCCCTTCCTCGTGGAGCCCATGGTTGCCGAGCGTATGGTTACCAACTCCATCATCGTGGCCGGTGACGCCGGTTCCACCAACCTGCTGTCCCTGTACCTGAATCCTGAAGATGTGTCTGCTGACGGCATCTACGGCAACAAGCTGGTCAACAAGTTCGGCACTCCCGAATACAAGGCCTTTGCAGAACAGATGCACAAATATTACGAAGCCGGCTACATTGATCCCGCCCTGTCCGTGGGTGAAACCTCCAATGACTGCCGCACCAACCACCAGAAGGACGCTTCCTACCTGATTGGCACCCAGTCCTACGCTTTCGGTTATGAGTATTCTGCCGACGTGCTGGCCCGCGGCGCTGAAATCAAGTTCGTGCCCTGCACCGATCCTTATGTGGACACCACCGCTTCCCAGGGCGCTATGATGGCTATCAACTCCGCTTCCGAGCATCCGGAAGAAGCCTTCAAGTTCCTGGCCCTGCTGAACAGCGACCCGACCCTCATGACCCTCATGAACTACGGCGTTGAAGGCATCCACTACACCCTGAACGATGAAGGCCTGGTCGTCTTCAATGATGAAGCCCGCGCCACCTACAGCCCCTGGACCAACGGCGTTGGCAACGTCACCATCCTGCCCGACACCGCCGCTGAAGGCAAGGGCTTCCGTAAGTCCTTCCAGGAATACTACGCCGGCGCTAAGGGCATTCCTTCCCTGGGCTTCGTGTTCGACAACAGCCCCGTTGAGAATGAAATGGCCGCCCTGGGCAACGTTGCTGCTCAGTACGCCCTGGCTCTGGACTGCGGCGCTGTCGATCCCGAGACTGAACTGCCCTCCTTCCTGGCCGCTCTGGATGCTGCCGGAATGGAAGCTTACCTGAATGAAGCCAACGCTCAGCTGGAAGCTTACCTCGCCAAGTAACCTCCATACTCTCCTTCGGAACCGCCGGATTTCCGGCGGTTCTCTTTTATACATGAAAATCCCCTGTTCCTGATCGGAACAGGGGATTCATGATATTCAGGTGAGGCGTTATCCGAGGATAACTTCCACCGCGTGGGTCTTTCCGTCCGCGAAGGCCGGCAGCACGTTGCCGCTGATTTCCTTCCCGTCCACGGTGACCTTCTTCACACCGCGGCAGACGTGAGACGGATTCTTGATCTCGATGTCGTAGATCGCTCCGCGGAAGCGGCGGCTCACCTTGTAGCCGTCCCAGGTGTGAGGCACGCAGGGATCGATCTTCAGGCCGTCCCAGTCGGGCTTGACGCCCAGGATGTAATTGCTGATCACGTAGAAGTTCCAGGCCGCGGTACCGGTCAGCCAGCTGTTCTTGGCCTGGCCGAAGTTCTTCGCGTCCTTGCCGGCGATCATCTGGCTGTAGACGTAGGGCTCCAGCTTGTGCAGGTCAGAGATCTCCTCGCGCCAGGCGGGAGCGATCCGGCTGTACAGGTCGAAAGCCCGGTCTCCGTGGCCCACCACGGTTTCTGCCGCGATAATCCAGGGATTGTTGTGGCAGAAGATACCGGCGTTTTCTTTGTATCCCGGCGGATAGGAGCTTACTTCGCCCAGCTCCAGGTGGTATTCCTTGTAGGCGGGCTGCAGCAGCACGATGCCGTGCTCTGTTTCCAGGATGTTGTGGACGCTCTCCAGCGCCTTTTCGGCCATGCCGTTCTCCACGCCGACCCCGGCCATCACGCAGTAGCCCTGGGATTCAATGAAGATTTTGCCGTCTTCGCATTCCTTGCTGCCGACCTTGTTGCCCATTGCGTCATAGGCGCGGACAAACCATTCGCCGTCCCAGCCGTCCTTCTCGATGGCGGCGGTCATGGCGTCAATATCCTTCTGGTAGGCATCCGCCTTGTCGTTGTTGCCCTTGCGGCGCTCAATCGCCACCAGTTCGGGTCCGATGGACACGAACATGCCGGCAATCAGCACGGATTCAGCCACCCGCTCATCCGGCGCGTTGGGATTGGAGAAGGTCTGGAAGCTCTCGTCCGGCGTATCGGAATAGCAGTTCAGGTTCAGGCAGTCGTTCCAGTCCGCCCGGCCGATCAGCGGCAGGCCGTGCGGTCCGCGGTTGTTCACCACGTGCATGAAGCTGGCTTCCAGGTGCTCCAGCAGCGTGCCGCAGTCATCCGGATTGCAGTCATAGGGCGTTGCGGCATCCAGGATGCCGAAGTCGCCTGTTTCCTTAATGTAAGCCGCGGTACCGGCAATCAGCCACAGCGGGTCATCGTTGAAGCCGCCGCCGATGTCGTTGTTGCCCTTCTTGGTCAGGGGCTGATACTGATGGTAGCAGCCGCCGTCACGGAACTGGGTCGCGGCGATGTCCAGGATACGCTCCCGGGCACGTTCCGGAATCTGGTGCACAAAGCCCAGCAGGTCCTGGCTGGAATCGCGGAAGCCCATGCCGCGGCCGATGCCGCTCTCAAACATGGAGGTGGACCGGCTCATGTTGAAGGTCACCATGCACTGGTAGGGATTCCAGATGTTGACCATCCGGTTCAGCTTTTCCTCGGAGGAGGTCAGCGTGTAGGCGCTCAGCAGGTTGTCCCAGTGGGCCTTCAGCTCGGCAAAAGCCTTGTCCACCTGTTCATCGGAGGACAGGGCGGCCAGCATGGCCTTTGCGGGCTTCTTGTTGATGACGCCCTTCTTTTCCCATTTTTCTTCGACGGGCAGTTCCACATAGCCCAGCACGAAGTTGAATTTCTTTTCCTCGCCCTTTTCCAGATGCACTTTGATCTGGTGGGCGGCCATGGGCTGCCAGCCGGAGGCAACGGAGTTGCCCATTTTGCCGGTCAGCACGGCCTGGGGATTTTCAAAGCCGTTGTACATGCCCAGGAAGGTTTCCATATCGGTATCGAAACCGTCGATGGGCGTATTCACTGCGTAGAAGGAATAATGATTCCGGCGTTCACGGTACTCAGTCTTGTGGTAGACAACGCCGTCTTCCACTTCCACTTCACCGGTGGAGAAGTTGCGCTGGAAGTTCAGCATGTCGTCCTGCGCGTTCCACAGGCAGAACTCCACGAAGCTGGTCAGGATCACGTCCTTCGCGGCATCGCTTTCGTTCGTCAGGGTAACCTGATGCACCTCAGCATCGTAGCCCATGGGCACGAAGCTCTTCTGGGAGGCCTTCAGGCCGTTCTTTTTACCGGTGATGATGGTGTAGCCCATGCCATGACGGCAGGAATACTCATCCAGCTCGGTCTTGACGGGCTTCCATCCGGGATTCCAGACGGTGCCGTTATCATTGATGTAGAAATACCGGCCGCCGTTGTCGATCGGCATATTATTGTACCGGTAGCGGGTAATCCGGCGCAGTCTTGCATCACGATAGAAGCAATATCCGCCGGCCGTGTTGCTGATGATGCCGAAAAACTTCTCGCAGCCGAGATAGTTAATCCAGGGATACGGAGTCCGCGGCGTATCAATCACATACTCCCGCGCTTTGTCGTCAAAGTGGCCGTATTTCATGGAGCTTTTTCCTCCTATATATTTGTCCGTCCGAAAACGGTCATTTTTAAGTATAACACACTCACTTATCCTGTGTAAACGATTCCTTTGTTTTCTCCAGGTACTCTTCGTAGTTGCACAGGTAGTCAGCGATCGTGCCATCCGGCTTAATCTCGATGATTCTGTCAGCTACAGTGGAGATAAACTGGTGGTCCTGGCTGGTGAAAATCACGTTGCCCGGGAAGTTGATCAGGCCGTTGTTCACCGCGGTGATGGATTCCAGGTCCAGGTGGTTGGTGGGCTGGTCCAGCATCAGGAAGTTCGCGCCGGAAAGCATCATACGGCTCAGCATGCAGCGCACCTTCTCACCACCGGAGAGGACGTTCACAGGCTTGTACACGTCGTCTCCGCTGAACAGCATCCGGCCCAGGAAGCCGCGCATATAGGTTTCCAGCTGTTCCGGGGAATACTGGGCAAACCACTGCATCATGGTCAGGTCGCAGCCGTCAAAATACTTGCTGTTGTCCTTCGGGAAATAGCTGGTGGAAATGGTTACGCCCCACTTCACCGTGCCGCTGTCCGGCTGGATTTCCTCCGCCAGGATGCGGAACAGCGCCGTCTGCGCCTGTTCATTGCCCACCAGGGCTATCTTCTGTCCCTTGGTCACCAGGAAGGAGACGTCCTTCAGCAGCTGTACGCCGTCCTGGGTATAGTTCAGTCCGGTCACCTGCAGGATGTCCTTGCCGGCTTCCCGGTCAGGCGTGAAAGCAACCCAGGGATAGCGGCGGCTGGAAGCCGGCATCTGCTCGATGGTCAGCTGATCCAGCAGCTTGCGGCGGCTGGTGGCCTGCTTGGCCTTGGACTTGTTGGAGGAGAACCGCTGGATGAAGGCCTGCAGTTCGCGGATCTTGTCCTCGCGGCGCTTCTTCTGGTCGTTCATCAGGGCCTGCATGATCTTGCTGGATTCATACCAGAAGTCATAGTTGCCCACGTACAGCTTCACCTGGTTATAGTCGATATCCACAATGTGGGTACACACGTTGTTCAGGAACCACCGGTCATGGCTGACCACGATCAGCGTGCCGGGGAAATCCATCAGGAAGTCTTCCAGCCAGGCCACGGAACGGTTGTCCAGGTTGTTGGTCGGTTCGTCCAGCAGCAGGATGTCCGGATTACCGAACAGCGCCTGCGCCAGCAGCACCTTGAACTTGTCGCCCGCCTGAAGCTCGGACATGAGCATGGTATGCTCTTCCGCCGGAATGCCCAGGCCGGTCAGCAGTGTGGCTGCGTCGCTTTCCGCATTCCAGCCGTCCATCTCGGCAAACTCGCCCTCCAGTTCGGCCGCCTTTTCGCCGTCCGCTTCGCTGAAATCGGGTTTGGCATAGAGGGCGTCCTTTTCCTTCATGATGTCATACAGGCGCTGGTTGCCCATGATGACCGTGTCCAGCACCGGATAGGCGTCATACATGAACTGGTCCTGCTTCAGGGTGCTCATGCGTTCTGTGGCCGGAATGGTGACAGAACCGGTGGTGGGCTCCAGCTCACCGCTCAGGATCCTCAGGAAAGTGGACTTTCCCGCGCCGTTCGCACCGATGATGCCGTAGCAGTTACCCGGGAGGAACTTCAGGTCCGCGCCGGAAAAAAGCTTCTGTCCGCCGAATGTCAGTGATACATTGCTTACTGTAATCATGGTCATTCTCCTGTCTGTACTGTCGGTTGAAGAATTAAAACCATTAATTCTTCATTTTTCATTCTTCATTTTTCATTATGCATTGGTTCGGCTGCAAGCCGAATCAATGCATTAGCGTATATCTTCATGGCCGTCATCAGCCGGTCGATATCCTCGTATTCATCCGCCTGGTGCGCCAGGTCTTCCTCGTCCGGGAACAGCGCCCCGAAGGCAACACCCTGCTTCAGCACCTTGGCGTAGGTTCCGCCGCCGGTGGACAGGGGTTTCCCTTCCAGGCCCGTTTCTTCCTCATAGGCAGCCAGCAGGCTGGTCACCAGTTCACCCTCCGCCGGCACATGGTGCGGCGGCTTCTGCAGGGCTGTCTTCACGTCAAAGCCCTTCAGGCTGGCCGTGGCAGCTTCCTTCAGCTTCTCCTGGTCGGCGGTCACCGGGCAGCGCATGTCCAGCGTACCGTACCAGCTGCCGTTTTCCAGCTTCAGGATCCCCATATTGCAGGTCAGTTCTTCGGACACTTCGTCCCTGCAGGCACAGCCGAGGCTCTTTCCGTCATGTTCAATGCCGACCTTCTCCGCCAGCACGGCAACCGGTCCTTCGGCGCCCAGCTCTTTCAGCAGCAGGAGCATCATACCGATGGCGTTCCGTTTTCCTTCCGGATAGGCGCTGTGACCGGGAATGCCGGTCGCGGTAATCCATACGCCTTCCCCGGTCACTTCCGCCGTATAGGGCAGGCCCGTTTTTTCCGCGTATGCGCTGACTTTTCCAGCAACATCCGCTCCGCCTTCAACCAGGGCCCTGCACTCGCCGGGAATGACGTTGATCCGGTCTCCGGTGGACAGTTTCAGGATCTTCAGGCCGTCTTTCGCTTCCGGAGCACGCAGTTCCAGGCAGAGCATGCCTTTCTCCGTATTGATCAGCGGGAAGCTCGCGTCCGGGCTGAATCCCACGTCCGGGATCTGCTCGTGCGCGCCGTAATAGGCCATATCCTCCCAATTCTCTTCCTCGTCGCAGCCGAGGATCAGGCGGATGCCCTTCTTCAGCGGGATTTCCGCTTCCTTGATCGCCTTCATGGCAAACAGTGACGCCAGTGCCGGTCCCTTGTCGTCATTGGTTCCCCGTCCGTACATCCGGCCGTTCTCAATCAGGGCTTCAAACGGCGGCTTCGTCCATCCGTCTCCGACGGGCACCACGTCCAGGTGGCCCAGCACAGCGATCTTTTCCGCGGCGTCGCCCAGCGTCACGTCGCAGGCATAACCGTCAAAATCCCGTACTGCAAAGCCCATCTCCCGGGCGTCCGCCATGGCGGTATTCAGCATATTCCGGATTTCCCGTCCGAAGGGCGCGTCGGCTTCCGCATTGCCACGTACGGAGGGAATCCGCACCCAGCGCTGCAGCGTTTCCGTATAAGCGTCCCGGTAGCTGTCAATCAGCTCATATACTCTCTGTTCCATAGTTACTCCTTGTTTTATACGCAGCCTCTGACATATACAGAGGTTAACCTTTAATTCTGAATTCTTAATTCTGAATTCTGAATTAATTTCCCCTCCTACTTCCTACCTCCTACCTCCTACTTCGTTAGAAGGCGTTTCTCGGATCCTGGCTTTTCTTCTTCGGGGCATCAGGATCGATATATTCGATCTCCAGCTTTTCAAAAGGCACCGTCTCAAAAAAAGCGTCCGGCAGGAATCGGGTCATTCCGAATTCGTCCCATTCCCGCTCGTTTTTATCCAGCCAGATCGGTTCCGGAAGATCCAGCTCATGGCAGGCTTCCAGCAGCGCCCTGTGGGCGTCCGCCCGGGTACAGGGAACCGTAGTCTGCCGGTCCGTCCTGTGATGCCGGATCGTCTTTACCCAGAGTGCGGTAGCCATGCGGGAATCCTCCTTCAATGATAATGCCCTAACCTGTTTATTATCTCATGAATAGCGTTGATGAACAAGGGTTTATTTTTGACTGCTTTCCGCCCAGGCTCTCACCGCTTCCGCCGCTGCCCGGTTCATACCGGGCACGCCGGCCAGCGTTTCAACTTCCGCCGCCCTGATCGCCTTCAGGCTGCCGAAAGCCTTCAGCAGGGCTTTCCGCCGGGCCGGTCCGACGCCGGGAATATCCTCCAGCTGAGAGTGAATGGAGGCCTTTCCGCGCAGCGCCCGGTGATGGATAATACCAAACCGGTGCGCCTCGTTCCGGACCCGCTGTACCAGCTGCAGTTCCGGGGTCCGGTGATCCAGCAGGATCGGCTCTTCCGCGTCCGGCAGCCAGATTTCCTCCAGTCTTTCCGCCAGGCCGAACATGGCCGGCGGTTCAACGCCCTGATCCAGGATTGCCTGCCTTGCAAATCGCAGTTGCTGCGGGCCGCCGTCGATCAGGATCAGGTCCGGCAGGTCTGTAAACTTGCCCTGCTCTGTTCCTTCCTCTGTTTCGCGGGCCGCGTGGGCATACCGGCGGCTCAGCGTCTCATACAGGGATGCAAAGTCGTTGGCGCCCTCCACCGTCTTGATCCGGAAGTGCCGGTATTCCTTTTTTGCCGGTTCGCCATCAATGAATACCACCATGGCCGCCACACTCTGCACGCCCTGGGTATTCGAAATATCATAACCTTCAATCCGCCGGGGATACCGGTCCATTCCCAGGATTTTGCCCAGGTTCTTCGCCGCCTCCACCGTCCGTTCCTCATGGATGGTCCGGCGGGCATTCCGTTTCAGCAGGGCGTCCCGGGCGTTCTTTTCCGCCAGCAGCACCAGCTCATGCTTTTCTCCCCGCTGCGGGGTGGCCACCGTAACTGCGGCCCCTTTCTTTTCCCGCAGCCAGAGCTCCAGCTGTTCCGCCGCGCCTTCCGGCAGCGTCTGGCACAGCACGTTCCGGGGGATCAGGCCCGCCTGCTCATAGTACTGGGTCAGGAAGGAAGCAATCACCTCGCCCGGTTCCTCCCCGCCTTCCCGGGGCAGCGCAAAATGATCCCCGCCCACCATCCGGCCTCCCCGGACGTACAGAATCTGGATCATTGCGTCCAGTCCGTCCTGGGCCAGGGCGATCAGGTCCTGCTCGCTCCGGTCTGTCCGCAGGGCAATCTGCCGTTCCATCAGCCCTTGCACGTCCCGGATCTTATCCCGGATTGCCGCGGCTTTTTCAAATCGCAGCGCCGCGGCGGCCTCTTCCATATCCTTCTTCAGTTTTTTCAGCACGCCGTCATAGTCCCCGCCCAGGAAACTCAGCACGCCCTCCATCATTTCCCGGTAGGCTTCCTCTGTGCATTTCCCTGCACAGGGAGCCAGGCACCGTCCGATGTCGTAGTTCATACAGGGGCGTTTGGGATTCTTCGGCGGCAGAACCTGCTTGCAGGAGCGGATAGGAAACACATCCCGCACCGCTTCAATCACCTGGCGTACCGCATTGGCGCCGATGTACGGTCCGAAATACTTGGCTCCGTCCTTTTCCATTTTCCGGCACAGCTCCAGCCGCGGGAACGGCTGGCGCATGTCCACCTTCAGATAGGGATAATGCTTGTCATCCTTCAGCAGGATGTTGTAATACGGTTTATGCAGTTTGATCAGGTTGCATTCCAGGATCAGCGCTTCCAGGTTTGTCTCGCACAGCAGTACGTCAAAATCGTCTATATGGGCAATCATGGCCGCCACCTTGGGCGTATGCGTCGTGTCCCGGAAATAGCTCCTCACCCGGTTTTTCAGGTTCACTGCCTTGCCAACGTAAATAATCTCACCCGAGGCATCCTTCATCAGATAGCAGCCTGGGGAGTCTGGCAGCATCCGGATCTTTTCCTCCAGTTTTTCTCCCCAGTTGATCACTGTCTTTTCCCCTTCCCCGAATGAAAAGAAGCGGGGATCCCGCTTCTGCTCTTGGTTATTCCAGATTCCCTACGATTTCCTGCAGTTCAGACAATGCAGTCTGAAGGGCGGTTGCATTTTCTCCCGTAGCCATTCCCGTTGAAAGCACTCCCAGGAAACGGTCAACTTCGTTCAGCAGGCTCTGCAGTTTTGCGTCTTCCACAAATGGATGTCCGTTTTCACTGTTGCTCAGGTTGTTGATTACCCGCATGGCATGGACGTTGCACCGAACCCGCGCAAGAATCTGTGCGGAATCCGCGCCGGCTGTCCGGCTCAGTGAAGCTGTATCCGCATAAGCTTCCTTGCATTCCTTCTGCATCTGGGAAATATAAAGCTTATGGGTGTTGTTTTTACCCTGCAGCATGGGGATGCTGAGCACCAGCAGTGCCACCACCGCCGCCAGCAGCAGCAGGATAATGATGTTTCTGATTCGGTTCCTGTTCATTTGTGAGAGAGACATATTGCCGTCTCCCACCTGGGAATAACGTCTGTACACGGCTTTCCCTCCTTTACCCACTTATTCTATCACAAGGGTGCTGGAACGTAAAGGGACAGCCACCCGCAGCCCCCTCAGGCGGTTTTTCTCCGGCTTCTTTATCCGCCGGATGGGATCATCCTCCACCCTGTACGTCTTAGTCTCCTGAACACCGGTAAAAAGAAAAACCCGCACTCGATTTACACCGGTGCGGGTTTCGGTTGCTCAGCCCTGTTTCTGCTTGTGCTTGGGATTCTCGCAAATAACCATAACACGGCCCTTGCGCTTGATGATCTTGCACTTTTCGCAGATCGGCTTTACAGACGGACGAACTTTCATCGTTATACCCTCCTCTTTCAGGATCAGTTCTTGCTGCGCCAGGTGATCCGGCCTCTGGTCAG
>Ga0310786_10006410_pt1 | contig 15643 bp, 10 predicted proteins | sample AusTroGonzalo_MG_FD_203881 | JGI IMG/M metagenome (GOLD analysis project Ga0310786, IMG submission 203881) | Bovine rumen microbial communities from tropical cattle in Woodstock, Queensland, Australia - Gonzalo_03 (v2) (version 2) | ecosystem: Host-associated > Mammals > Digestive system >... | reverse complement strand
CATCTAGTTGGGTATTTCAACGGCGCGCTGGCCGTGCCCGGCGAGCATCCGTTGTACCGTGTGCCGTCGGCGAAGCCCAAGGCTAAGACCGAAGGCGGAAAGGCGGAATCGGACACTGGTAGGGCGGACTGCCCCCAGGCCGCCGCCGAAACGCCTGCCGCCGAAGTGCCTGCTCCTGCCGAAACGCCTGCCGCTTCAGGATTGTGATGATTCCCATTGTCGGGGACGAGAAGCCTAAATACGATTTTTCCGATCTGGTTGGCAGGCTTGAATGGAATGGCGATGCCGTAACGGAGCAGCGGAGGCTTAGGGATGAATGGTAATGAAGACAAACCCCAAAAAGGAAAAGAAAAAGAAATGTACCCTCCCCCTATAAAAAGACGAATCATCGCGATTAGCCTGACGATTGGATGCGTTGCACTGCTCGCGCGGGCTGAGGACTATACGGTGACAGTTGCCGCTGGCGACGCCGATGTCGTGTGGTCGAACGTCTCGGATCCAGGTCCTTCTGCGCTACTCGCAGGCGACGTCAAGGATCGTCGGCTCGTGAAGATGGGCGGCGGTCGGCTCGTGATCCAGTGCGACCTGAAGACGGCTGGCTACACCGGCGAGATCAAGGTTCAAGAGGGGTATTTGCGGCTGAAGAATGACGGTGCGTGCGGAACCCAGGCTGGCGGCGTGGTGGTGGTTTCTGGCGCGACGCTCGAAGGTGACAGCACGGATGGCTGTACCCTCAAGTTCAGTAACGAGCCGCTCACGTTTGAGGGATTCGGCGTGAACGGAACCGAGGGAGCGGTGAAGATGATCGGTTCCAAGACCTATAGCTTCTTCTCGAACGGCAAAAAAACGATGACCGGTGATGCGCTATGGAACGGCACGGGCCGGTTAGACGTGCGGTCCGGCGAGTTCGACATGGGAGGGTACACACTCTATGGCACGAACTCGGTCAATATCGTGGCCGCCAACGTGACCCATCCCGGCAAGATGGTATTCTACGATGGCACACCGACGATCGAGAGCCAAATTAGACTCAATGGCGATTCGTCGAACGAGATGATTTTCAAGGGTGCGACGTCGTTCACGTTGGTAAACGTCCTAAACGAGCAGTTCTGGACAATGGCGATTTCCAACTCAGTCTCGATCTATCCGCGCGAGGCGCATGTGGCGTCGCGCACGAACCTCGCTTCGGCTGTGGAATACAACCGCTGGAGCGGCCCGATCTACATCGGCAGTGGTGCGAAGGCAACGATGGGTTCGAAGTCACAGATCAATGTCAAGAACCCGTATGGCCCCGATCCGTACCATCATCTCATCAACTTGAACGGGAAGATCAGCGGCCCCGGCAGCATCGAGATGACTGATTACGGCTATCTACGCCTCAAGTGCAAGGAAAACGACTTCGCCGGCGGTGTATCGCTTTCCGGCAATTCAATCCTTGAGGCGGCGGGATTCGGTTCTCTTGGTTCTGGTCCGCTCACCGTCGGTAGCAACACGCTTCTGGAGTTCCTCTACGGTGAATACTGGGAGCCGGGGACCATGACCGACGCCGAGTATGCGCGCATCTTCGTGCTGAAGCAGACGCGTTATGACGGCAAGGCGTTCTACTACGACGATCCAAACATCTTGTTCAGTGGCCTTCCCGACTATGCGTACGCGAGCTCGATTGCCGGTGACATCTACCACAACGAAACGAACACTCTCACCCTGACCGGTACGCTCACCGACAGCCCGAAGATCGTCAACACGGCCGGCACGCTCGTGCTTAGCGGCGATGGCGACAACCAGCTGGGAGTGATGCTGGTACGCGACGGCACGCTGCGGCTCGCGGACGGCAAGCGGTTCTTCACGGGCGACAATGCGTGGAGGATGCACGGCGCGTATCCGATGACGCCGCGCCTTGTGGTCGGCGAGGGCACGATCCTCGGCGCCCGCGACGACACAGACACATCCACCTCGTTGCCGAGAAATTGCATCGCCGGCGGGATTGGATCCAGCAAGGACAACAACCGCGATTTCGCGCGCGGCATCCTTGAGATTCTGCCCGGCGCAATCGTCACGAACATACTGGCGGTGGGAGGATCCGACGATGGGAGTACGTGCACGACCAACAGCATGGGGTCGGTATTCATGCGCGGCGGAACGCTTGTCCAGCACGGCAACAATTCGAAGGACACATCCACCATCGGCGCAGGTGCCAACGGCTATTTCGAGATGACGGACGGCTATCTCGATGCCTCGAAGAAGAGCGAATGGATCTTGATCGGAAGACGTAGTTCCGATTCTACAGACAAACGCGGATTCGGTGTTTTCCGCATGAAAGGCGGACGTCTTGAACACAGCTCAGTTGGCTTCGCGGTCGGTGCTGGCGGCGGATTCGGCCATCTGCGCGTCTCTGGCGGCACTGTCTCCAACAACAATATCATTGTAGGGCGCTCCTCATGGCTCGGACACAGCGGTGGCGAGGGCATCGTGACAGTGGACGGGACGGGCGACGTCTGGGTGAGGCGCAACGTCCAGCTCGGTTCGATATCCAACTTCGTCTCGGTGATCAATATGAACGCCGGCACGCTGCATGCCTACACTTTCGAGGTGCTTACGAACAGTTGCCAGATGTATGGTTCGCCATACGTCTTCTGCGACTTCAACAATGCCGGAAACCCCGTGTACGTGAACTTCGGCGGTGGCCGATACAGGCCGACCAGCGAAAACGATCGACGGGGTTGGCTTGATGAGCGCGTTACGCGCTATACTGTATATGCGGGCGGCGCGAACGTGGACGTCGGCGCCAACGACCGCGAACTTCACCAGCCCTTCAAGGCGCCTACCGGGAACGGCGTGAAGTCGGTGTCGTTCTCGTGCAACGAGCCGTGGCGCTATATCGGTGCGCCTTACGTGCGCATCGTGGATCCTACCGGCAACGGCTTCGGCGCCACGGCCTGTGCGGAGTTCGACTCCACTAACGGCGTCGTGACGGGCGTGACGATTACCTCGCCTGGGTGCGACTACGGCGCGGGAACGTATGCCGAGATTGGTTTCGGCGGCTGGACTAACATGCTCCACGTTCCGGTGGAACTCGCCGCCAACGACCTCTCTGGCGGTTTCACCAAGTACGGCACCGGTGCGCTCTACATCTCCAGCACGAACGATTGGCATGGCGTGACGCGTGTGGCGCAAGGGCGCATGTACCTTGCGGCCGATGACGTGCTGCCCTGTACCTCTGGCGTACAGGTGGACGACGGTTGCGGGCTGTTCCTGGACGGGCATGCGCTCCCGCCTGGCACGCTTGCCGGCACTGGCACCGTGAATGGCGACTACACGCTTTCCGGCAGGATTACGGTCGATGCCGCCGACCTACTCGCAAACAAGAGCCTGAACATCGTTGGCTCGCTAACCATCGAGCCCGGTGCCACGCTTGTGGTCCTCCATCCCGAATTGATCTCTGAGTCCACGCCGCGCCGCAAGATAGCGAGAGTGTCCGGCGGCATTACAGGAAATCTGGCGCTCGGCACGGATTTTGGTCCCGGTCCCTGGATTATCTCCACCTCGAATGGCGTAATCAGTTTCGGTTATGAGCACGGCACGACAATCATCTTGAGGTGATCCATGAGAAAGATGCTATTCCTCGTCGCCGCTGTCCTTTCCGTATCCGCGGCGGTGGCGCAGGTCGTGCCCGACGGTGCCGCAGTTGCGAACTCTCAGCTTCCGGTCCCGCCAGAGGTGACACCGGTAAAGTCCTTCGATCCCGTGAAGGCTGGGTGGCCGCTCGTCTTCTCCGACGACTTCAACGGGAACTCGCTCGATCTGGACAAATGGGCGCCGCGCAGCGTCACCGGACTCGACCATGTTCACGTGGCGGACGGGATGCTTGCCATAGACGTGGACCACGCCAAGAACGGCAATAAGCTGGAGACAGGCTCTATATGGACAAAACAGTCATTCCTCTACGGATATTTCGAGGCGCGACTGAGGTTCACGCGGCAGAACGGCTGGTGGGCCGCGTTCTGGCTTTACGCCGACACCGCGGGCAATCCGTTCCTCGAAGGCTTCGAGATAGACATCTTTGAGGATTACTACGTGCGCCGTCTCGACGAGGATGGGCGCAACCAGCGGACGATCGACCACAACCTCCACATGTACGTGAACGGCACGCTCAAGAGCTGGAACTACCTTGAGACGCTCAAGGGTTCGCTCGACGACTTCCACGTAATCGGTTGCAAGTGGACTCCGTTCGAGATTTCCTACTACATGGACGGTGAGCTGATTGAGGCGACGGCGCGGCACAGTCCGTGGCAATCGGTCACCTTCGATCCGTTCAACCACGGCGTAGGGGTGGTACCGCTGAAGGCGATCCTTTCCGGCCAGATCATGCGCAAAGAACTGTCGTGGCTGAAGGGACTCTCGGACTACTCCAAAAGCGTACTGCCGGAACGGTTTCTCGTGGACTGGATACGCATCTATGCGTTCCCCGACCCGGAATCGGAACGGCCGGTGGCGGCGTGGGACGGGACGTATGAATCCGGCGAAGATGTGCTGGTGCAGGAGGGCGACCGGCGCACGTACCGCGTGAAGGCTACGGCGTCGTCCACGGGCGCGGCGATCGATACGGTGTACCTCTTTGACAGCGGCTACCTCATCGAGCGGAAAAGCAAGCCACCGTTCACGTTCACGGTGGAGACGAGCCAGCATTTTTACGACGGTACCGACTTCATGCGCCCCGGTCGGCAGAAGGTCAAGCCGCACTTCGATGGCATACATGCGCTCGTCGCGTTCGTGCGCGACGTGAACGGCAGGATCTCGCATACGCCGCCGATAGAGTACATGGTTGTCACGGATGAGAGCCGGAGGTCTTCGCCGTTCGAGGGGAAGGCAGCGATGATTCCCGGCAAGATCGATCCTGCCCGTTACGACGAGGGTGGTCAGGGCGTGGCGTATTCCGACGGCTCCAAGGGCAACATGTACGGCAAGGACAAGAACTGGCGGATGGACGAGGACGTGGATTGCAGTCCCGGCTCCATTGGCGGCGTAAGTTCCGGCGAATGGCTCAACTATACGGTAGACGTGGCGGAGGAGGGCGACTACGAGATGTCCTTCCGGTACGGTACGCCTTCCGTCAAGCTGCAGTCGATGCTGGTTCTTCTCGACCTGAAGCGTCTTGCCGCCTTCGAGCTTCATGGACAGGATCGAAAGTACGGCTGGGGTGGACACAGTATCGCCCGCAAGGTCGTACATCTCCCTGCAGGGCGGCATGTGCTTCGCCTTGTGCTGAGGGGGATCTACAACATCTACACTATCGAGTTCAGAAAGATGGGCAACTCGGCAGGGAACACCTGTTCAAATTAGTCGATAACAGAATCCTGTCCCCTTACTGCTTCTCACCCAGTTCAAGCGACATCAGCTTGCCCCGGGAACGGGGTATCAACAAGACTGTATCAATAAGCTCTGACCCTTTTGACATTTCTGAGGCCTGGGACCGAAGACTCCAGAAATTCCCACGCGCCTGGTCTTTACTCGCTGTAACGCTGCGGGGTATCGGGTGAAGGGTGGGTCAGGTTTCTGCGGTATTTTGCTGGTGTCGCGCCGACAATGCGCTTGAAGGTGCGGATGAAGTGCGAATGGTCGAAGAACCCGACGTCCGCCGCGATGTCGCTTATGCGGCGGCTTGTCGTGCGAAGCAGTGTCTTCGCGGCGTTTATGCAGACGTTCGTGATGTAGTCCGACGGCGGCATCTGCATGACTTCCCTGAAGAGCCGCCTGAACTGCGCGGGCGAGTAGTGCGCGATGTTTGCGAGGTCGTTTACTTCGACATGCTCGGCATAGTGCTCGTTAAGGTAGGCGACGGCCTTGCGGATCGGCTCGTACCAGTTTGCTGCGGCCATCTTCTGCTGGGCGCGCCAGTATATTGTTGCCGTGCCGATGCGCGTCTTGCCGTCGGCGGAGAGAACGGGCCTTACCGTGACGCAGTTCAGGTTGTCCGACCTGTCGGCGACGAAGCCGTAAAGACGCTCCACGATCGGCTCGCCAGTTTCCATGACTTCGCGGTCGCGGTTCGCGTAGACGGCGGCCTGGTCCGGCGGATACAGCTCTTCGGACGTGTATCCAAGCATTTCGTCCACAGTGCGCCAGCAAGATATATCGGCGTTGTGGCGGTTGGTATGTATGATCCTTCCCTCGGAGTTTTTTACCACAAAGCAGATGTTCGGCGCGTTATCCAAAAGATCGCAGATAAGCTGCATCGAAGGCCCGGCTTTTCTGAAGAACACCTCTCTCATCTTTTGCAACTGTTTCTGGGAGATTGTCTTTTTTGAGTATCTGGTGCGAAATTTCATGAGCGAATTATACACTTTTCTGCGCGGGAAATGCAAGTATTGAAAGGGAAAATTTGAGATAATATGTGCACGTTCGAACTAAAGGGATGCAGCCAGCTTCCATTGAACTGAAATGAAGAAAGGAATTCAGGTTATGACGAACTCAGCTCGTTTCGCAGTCATCTGCGCGGGAGTAGCATTTGGCTTCACGGCCATTGCCGCCGATCATACGGCAAATAAGTGGCAATCCGACGGGACTGAAGGTCTATCGGGCAACTACTCGACTGTCGGACACTGGACGCGCGGCCATGTGCCTGAAAGCGGGGAGTTTGCGGACTTCCGCAAATCGTCGTCTTTTTCCGTGACGATGCCGTCTGGAACATACGCATCTCCCGCCGGATTCCGGGCTGGGCTGGGAGCTGACGGCACAACGTTCCGCATGGACTTCTCCAATACGACCTGGACTGATCCGGGATACCTAAACGCTGACGTTGTATACGGAGCGTGGCTTGACGTGAACAGCACGGCGCGCTCGTTTCTGCTCGACTGCGGCACGGGCTATGATGGTGCGGCGGCCAGCAAGATCGAAGGGTGCGTCATCGACATAGCGCGTGTGGCCGCTCGCGAAGGCAGTATCGCGTCCTCCGGCGGCAGCGTGAACTTCTACGATCCCGAAGGGACGGCGCACGATGGTGCCTTGCTCAAATTGTTCGGCGATAAGATGCAGTCGGTCGACGTGTCGTTCGACGGTACGGATACGCGCCTCCCAAAGCTGAGTTTCGGTGGAAACGTCACGAACGGCACGCTGACATTGCGTTCTAGCCGACACGAGGTTTTTGAATCAACCACCTTCGGCGGCGCCGCCGGGTGCACCAACGAACTCTACGTCGCTTCAGGTGCGGTGCTCACCAACCATTCGGCCGTAACATTCTCCGGCTCGGCCATGAACAAAATCCGCGTTGGGGGAACATGGGCGCCACAATCCACCGTTGACGTGTCGGCTTCGTCCGTCAATGCCATTATCGATGTGGTGGACGGCGGCGTTTTGGCGCTGACGACTGGAGACAAGTTCAATTTCCGGTCCAAGGGGAGTCTGGCTTTGTCCGTTTCAAGCGGCGGAACGTTTTCAACCGTCCCGACTGCGCTTTGGTTGAACGACAGCAGCTACAAGGGCACCGCCTCTCTGACCATCGCAGGCGGAACGGCTGATCTCAAGAATGTCTACTGCTATTCGGGGAACAGTTCCGTCTCCGTTTCAGATGGAAGGCTTGGGGCGACTTGCATCTTTCTTGGATTTGCGAACGGTGCCAATACTTCGTTCAGCATGACAGGCGGCGAGGTTGTGCTTTCCGATCGACTCTTTGTGGGATACCAAAACACCGCGAGCGGATCGGTTGCGCTTGATGGCGGCGTTCTTGAAGTGAAGTCTGTCAAAAAAGCGAAGGACGCTAGTGAAACGGGGGTGTCGGCCGCGTTCTCGGCGAACGGCGGTACGATTCGAGTGCGGAAAAACCCATACAATCCGTTCCTGTCCGGCATGGATTCCGCGACGCTTGGCGAACGCGGACTTACGATCGACGCACCTTATGACGCGACGGTTTCACAGGCGTTCACGGATGCTGCAGGAGCGGAGGGCCGCCTTGTGAAGAAGGGGGCTGGAACTGTAACGCTTTCCGCCGCGGAGAGTGCGCCTTCGATAGTGGTGGCGGCAGAGGGACCCCTAGTGTTCGCGGACGGCGCGTGCATGCCGCAGTCGATTGTCGTCACGAATGGTGCGACGCTTACCGTTCCGAATGGCGTGTCAATCCCTTCATTGACGGTTGACGTCGGCACATTGACGCTTGGCGCCGATTGCGCGATTTCCGTCGGTTCGGTGTCGCTGTCCGGCGTTTCCGTCGCACTTTCCGGAAGCAGCGCATCAGGCGATGAGTTCGACCTCATTACGACGACCGCCGAACCTGCCGCCGCCAGCATCGCCGCCTGGAAAGGGACGCGCATAGAGTCGGGCGCCGGTGCAGGCCTTTCGTATCGCTTCAGCGTCGTTCCTGATGGCGGAACATGGAAATTCAGGTTGTCCGTCGCCGCCGCAGAGACTGTGGCGCTCGAAAATCTCGATGCGGACGTCAAGACTAATTCAACCGATCGCGCTTATGGAAGTGCGGACACGCTGTCGGCAAGCGCGGCGGCGGGTGGAACGCTTGCGATTACGGGCGCGAACTGCTTCGGCACGTTCGAGAAGAACGGCGCCGGTACTGTCCAGCTGCTCAACGGCGGCAACATGTTCACAGGGGGCGTTACGCTCAACGAGGGATTGCTCTACGTTTCGCCGCTTGCGGCGCTGGGGCTGGACGGCAGTTCGGCCGGACTGACGATTAAGGGCGGAACCTTGGAGATCAACGACGAAACGGCGTCTCCGGCAGTTGGCGACTTCCCCGTTTCGGCGGAGGCCGGGTCAAATAAGGCCTATGTGATCAAGACTGACACGGACGTTTCCCTGCCGCTTCCGTCCGCCGTTTCCGGCGACCTGATCAAGCGCGGCGAGGGCGCTCTGATCTATCGCGCAAGCGGAACGGGGCTTGCACTCACAAAAGACAACGGCGTCCAGCCAGACGGCAAGACTGTGACGCCGACAACGGAAATCGAATTTGATGCGGACGGCACACCGCCGACTGACGGCTACGCGGGGCTGAATGTCGCGGAGGGGCTACTGGTGGTGAAGGGGGAGGGCAAGGACGTCACCTCGGTGAAACTCGACGATCTCGCCTACATCGGGCTTCCCGTGCGCGGAATCACCGCGCAGCCGGGTCTCCTGTTCGAGGACTGCACAGTTAAGATCAAGGCGGCTACGGGGCAGTCCATCGAGATGGGCGACAACGCAAAACCGGAATCGTCCGGCGTGACGGCGCCCACGTTCGCGCTCACCAACGTCGTGTTCGAGAGCCTTCCCATCTTCCGGGTCGGCAGCGGCGCGACCACGCCCATCACGCCCGTCATCGCCTGCAGAAACAGCACGTTCCCTGCCAAGTATGCCGCTCTCAATGTGTGTACGGCTACAGGCTCCGAGGCGACATACACCTTCACGGACGGCAGTATCTTCAGTACGGATGATTTCAGGGTGAACGGACCGGTGAAGATGACCTTCGACGATTCGCGTCTCGCCGGCATTGCGGATCCGCTTGTGGCACCGCACCTCTACAATAAAATCAGTTCGCTCGACATTGCGTTTTGCAATGGCGGCGAGTTCTTTGGCGCGGTTGTCACTCGCACATACGTGCAGGCGACGGCGACCTTCCGTTTCGACGGCGGCAAATGGATGCCAGGCACGGGCGTCGCCCTCGTCACGAACGATTGGCTTACGGTCGTCTCTGAAGGAGAGGGACTTGTGTTCGAGCCGGGCGAAGGCGATGCGTGGCGCGTCGAGCTGGGGGCGATCGACTGCCAGGCGCCTGTCACCGTGTCCGGCGCTGGAACCGTTTCGTTCGGCGGCGGCTGTGCGAACGGACTCGTCCTCGCCGGTTCCGGAACGATTGCGGACTCTTCCTTGACGAATGCCACGATACGCGCGTCCGCCACCGCACAGCCGGAAGACGTCCTGAATCTCTCGAACGTCGGATTCGAAGGGGTAACCGTTGTCGATCTCGGACGGACTGCCGAAGACCCTCTTCCGCAGCCGATCTCCAAGATTCGCATTGCGAATTTCACGGGGTCGGCGCCGGCTGTCGGCGGCTGGAAGCTGAAGGGGACTGGCCTCCCCAACGTGCGCGGCGACTTCTCGATTTCGGAAGGCGGCGTCTGGGTGTTGCCGAAGAGCACCGGCTTCATTGTTATCGTCGAGTAGATTTGGCAAGCATAAAGAAAGGAATGACATGAAGGCAAGTTCGTTGGTTGCGCTCGCGTGCTGTGCGATGGTTGGCGCCGCGTGGGCGAAGGCAGGCGCGAAGGATGTTACGGTGAAAGGCGGGACGGTCGAACGTCAGGAGGCGGGATGCTGGAAGATCGTCTGTCCGGCAGGCGAAAAGCAGGTGGACGTGGTTTTCCCGGCGCCGACTTCCGATGACGGCGCAACGGCGATGTTCGTCAATTTCTACTCGCCGGACCTGACGAGGTTCTTCAGGTTCATTGTGCGTGTTTTCGACGACAGGCAATCGGGCTTTCAGCGCTTTTTCCCGCACCCGCCGCATTCCGGCGAATGGGCGGAACTCCGTCTTGACCGCGCGAAGGGCGAGCCGGCGAATGGCGGCGTTCCGGATTGGGGGCGGCTTGGAAGCGTGAAGTTCACAATCGAGGTGGCGAGTCCCGAAGGCGGCGTGGTGTTCCTCGGTTCGCCGCGTGTCGATTGCCCCGCGGCCCTTCGCCCGGCGAAGGCGGGAGAGCGTCGGCTTATGTGGTGCCTGTCGGACGCATTGGGGCGACGGAAGGACTGGGACGAGACTGCGGCTTTCTTGAAGAAGAACGGATTTACGGACATGATCGTCCTCTCGTCGCGTGCCGCCACCGCCTTCTACGATTCTGCGGTTCTTGCCAGGGCCGACAATTGGCCTGAAAGCGTCGACAATCTGCGCGACGGCATTGCCGCTGCGCGTAAGCACGGTCTAAAGTTCCATGCCTGGAAGACGTGCTGGCAGATTCGCAAGGAAACGCCAAAGGAGCTTGTGAGGAAGTTCGAGGACGAGGGGCGCTATCAGGTTTCCGCTTCCGGCGAGGTCAACAAGGGCTGGCTCTGTCCGTCCGACCCGAGAAACCGCGAACTCATGCTGGCGGGCTACAAGGAATTCGTCGACCGCGGCGCGGACGGAATACACTTCGACTTCATTCGCTATCCTGGCCAGAGCCACTGCTTCTGCCCGCGCTGCCTGAAAACTTTCTCAAAGCAGATGGGCACGACATTTTCCAGCGCGGCGGACATCCGCGCCGACCCCGCAACGCTCAAGAAATGGCACGCTTTCCGCGCCGGCTTCATTTCGTCGGTGGTTTGCAAGGCCGCGCACTACGCCCACGCAAAAGGGAAGGAGGTCTCTGCGGCGGTATTCCGGAACGCGCCGACGGACTACAGGGACAATGGGCAGGACTGGGTGCGCTGGTGCAACGAAGGCTGGCTGGATTTCGTCTGCCCGATGGACTACTTCCAGTCGCCGGACATGTTTCGCGGGTACGTTATGCGCCAGCGCGAATGGCTCAAGGACTCCAAGGCGAAGTTCTATCCCGGCATCGGCGTCAGCTCGGCCTGGCCGTTTCAGAATCTTTTCGACGAGCTGAACTTGCTGCGCGAAAACGAGATTGAGGGGTTTACTGTGTTTCCGCTTGGCAAAAACCCTGAAGAGACCGTTTTCCCCAAACTCTTCGCGCAATAGAACCCATGACGCTCTGCACGCTTTTCGCCGTTGCCCAGATTGGAGGAGTGTTCCCTCTCCTATGCACGCCCTATTCCGAGGACGGCTCGCTTGACTGCGAGACGCTTTCGAAAGAGGCCGCGTTCGTGGCTGACTGCGGGGTTGACGGCATAATCTGGCCTGCGGCGACCGACGCAATGAAGTGGCTTTCGCCGGAAGAGGAGCGCCGAGGGCTTGAGGCCATTGCCGCCGCGCTCGACGGGGGCAGCTGGGAAGTTGCCGAAGTTTCGCTTTCCGACGCCGACAGGGCAGAGGTCGACGCGCGCCTTAAGTACGCCATCGGAGACATTTTGCAAACGAACAACGTGAGGTAGAATATGAACATTACAAGAAGAACTGTTTTCAAGGGGCTGGCGGCGGCATCGTCGCTTCCGCTCTTCAACATCGGCTGCGCCGGTTTCGGCACGGGCCGCGCGCGGCAGATTGCCAAGGGAAGAAAGATCCGCGTCGCGCTGATCGGGTGCGGACTTCAGACGAGGATGATGATCGACGGCGTTCTCTGCGAGGACCTTGTCGCGATCGTCGACCCCGATCCCGCCCGCTTCGCGTGGCTCGACAAGGTCGTCGCCGAGACTTGCGGCGCGGCGGAAAGGGAGAACTACGCCAAGGCGCGGCGTTTTGCGACATACCAGGACATGTTCGACAAGATGGGCGGAGAGATCGACGCCATCGTCGTGGAGACGCCGAACCACCAGCACGTCCTTCCCGCAGTGATGGCGATGCGGCGCGGCATCCACGTCTACCTCGACAAGCCGCTCTGCCTCACGGCGGCGGAGTGCGACCTCATTCTCGCCGAGGCGAGGAAGAACCCGGGTCTTGTCACTCAGTGCGGGACGTACGGGCACTCGTTCCCGTCGATGAAATATTGCGTTGACCGCATTGCGGAGGGCACGCTCGGGGAAGTGCGCGAGGTGTGGGCGTACGACGACAGGTGCAATTCCATCTACCAGCGTCCTGCGGCGGTTCAGCCGCCGGAGGGTATGAACTGGGACCTCTGGTGCGGCGGCTCGCCGATCTGCGACTTCTATCCCGAAACCCCCGACCAGGACGGCATGCATCCGCACGGCTGGCACTCCTGGATCGGCTATGGCAACGGCTCCATCGGCAATCTCGGCATGCACATCATGGACGTCGCTTTCTGGGCGCTCGGACTCAAGGACCCCGACACCGTGACGTGCCACGAGGCGAAGTTCGCGCTTGACGGCGCGTGGGCTTTCCGCGACGCGTTCGAGTTCCACTACCCGACGTCGAAGTTCGGCTACGACGTCACGATGCACTGGTGGGACGGACTCAACGACGGCGTTCCGTACGACAAGGCACACGTGAACAAGTTCGGCATCCCCCACAAGCGCGAATGGCTGAACATCCCGCCGAAGGTGCTGGAGGTCGAGAAGGAGAACGGATTCGAGAACGACCCGTTCTACAAGAACGGAATCCTCTTCGTCGGAACGAAGGGCAATCTCTGGTTCACGCACCACGGCGGCTACCGCTTCATGCCGCGCAAGAACGGATGGTGCATCCCGCGTGTCGACAGGCCGAAAGACTTCAACTACCGTATTGTCACGCCTCACCACTTTCACGAGTTCTACGCGGCGATACGCGAGCGCCGCGAGGCAAACGACTGCTTCGAGTACTCCGTGCCGCTCGCGAAGACCGTCTGCCTCGGCAACATCTCCGCGCTTGCGGGGAAGGGCAGCGTCCTCAAGTGGGACGGGCACCACGTAACAAACAACAAGGAGGCTGATAGCCATGTCACCAAGGAATATCGCAGCGGCTGGAATCCTTTTGCTTGAGGCCGCGCTCGCAGGATGCGCAACTGAAACAGTAGAAAATAGGTCTGACCTAAATTCTACTGTTTGCAACGGGCCGAAGTGGAAGCCGATCGGCAACCGCAAGGCCCGAGTCGTTCACTGGGGAATCATACACAACCACTCGAAGGGCAAGTGGGACGCCGTGCGGCTCTTGAAGGACGACTACGAGATGGTCGGCTGGGTGGATGACCGCGCGTCGAAGGCGATGCGAATGCAGGAGCCGCGCGTCGGAGTCTACACGAACTATCCGTGCTTCACGCCTCAGCAGGTGTTCGACGAGGTGAAGCCCGACCTTATCGTCGTCGAGACCGCGAACTCCGACCTAGTCGAGGTGTCCACGGAAATCGCGAAGCACGGCATTCCGATGCACATGGACAAGCCGCTCGGCGTCGACCAGGCGGGCTACCGCAAGATGTCCGAGATTTGCGAGAAGCTCGGGGTCCCGCTCCAGATTGGCTACATGTTCCGCTCTAACGAGGCGATCAACAAGATGGTGGAACTTGCGAAGGGCGGCGTCCTCGGCGAGATATACTCCATCGACGCCGACCTCGACCACAGCTACGGCTACCCGAAGTATCCGGAATACGCCTCTCACTACCCCGGCGGAACGGCGTACCTGCTTGCCTGCCATGCGATCGAATGGGCGATGCCCATCTTCAACGACGACATGCCGCTCAAGACATGGTCGATACTGAAGCCCGCGCCGGGCGATCCCGAATGGGCCGTCACGCATTCGCTCACGATCATGGAGTATCCGCGCGCCAACGTCACGATACGCGTCTGCTCGCGCGGCACGCAGCCCTGTCGACACATACGGATCGACGGGACTGACGGGTCGATGGAGCTTGAGCCGATTGAGGACTTCCGCACCGTGAAGCACACGACGGGGCTGAACGAAGACGGGCTTTCGCGTGTCGACCGTTTGGAGATTAAACTGTTCCTCAAGAAGGTCAACGACAAGGCCAAGGCGCTCGGCTACCGCGAGGGGATCAGCCGCCTTTCATTCAAGGCGCCGCAGGATCGCTACGCGGGACAGCTCAAGGAGCTCGCCCGGATTATCCGCGGCGAGATTCCGAATCCGCCAGGACTCTACGAACATGACCTGAAGGTTCACAAGGTGTCGCTCGACGCCTGCAACCTCAAAACCGAAGACATTAAGTGATCGCCATCTTGGCAGCGGGCGTTCTTTCGCCTTTCTTCCTTGAAGTGACGCCTGAAGTGCGTTCCACGTACCAGTCGCTTGGGAAGATCGTCGAAGATCGCCCGATGCAGCTCCTATGGCGGCTAGGGTGAGGGCGGAAGGTGGCGGAGAAGGGCCTCGCAGCCCGTGACGACGTCGGAATAGGTGGCCTCGAAGTCGTCCGTGTACCACGGATCGGCAACGTCGCGGTTGATGTCCGCGAAGTCGAGCAGTTTGCGGCATTTCGTCATTTCGGACGGCCCCAGAAGCCTCCGCAGGTCCGCCATGTTGGCGCGGTCCATGCCGATGATCAGGTCATATCCGGCCGCCCGCGCGGCCGAAAGGAGCCACGCGCGGCGCGGTGCGAACGGAACGCCGTGCCGCGTCAATTCGCGTTTCGTTCCATAATGCGTGTCGCTGCCGATCTCGTCCGTGTGCAACGCGGCCGACTCCACCAACACGTCGTTCCGCCCCGCCTTCGCAAGCAGGGCCTTCATCACGAACTCGGCCATCGGGCTTCGGCAAATGTTGCCATGGCAGACAAACAGGATCTTCATGACCGCCATTATACCAAATTCGCGGCGCGCGCGGGGTGCATTCCCTGCGCATTCCCGAACACCCCACCTAACGCCAGATGGATTTTAGGGGATAGGCCGTGAAGTCACAGTCGGTCACGTTTCCGGAAACCTTTGCGGAGATACGCCGACAGGCCGGATCCGGAAGGGCACAGGGAAAGGGAGCGGACAAAAGCCCGTCCGGCGAAAACACTTCGAATCCCAGCCGGTCCAGATACAGGCGGAACGCCAGAAGGCCATTGACCAGCGGCCACTTCACTCGCTGGACCGGCATCGGACCGTGCGCCCCCATCACGAGCATTTGCGTCCGTGCCTCCCATGAGAACGGCACGCCCCGGAAATTCCAGTCGATCCGGGAATCCGGCCCCGGATGGCACGACAC
>Ga0310786_10006405_pt1 | contig 15658 bp, 8 predicted proteins | sample AusTroGonzalo_MG_FD_203881 | JGI IMG/M metagenome (GOLD analysis project Ga0310786, IMG submission 203881) | Bovine rumen microbial communities from tropical cattle in Woodstock, Queensland, Australia - Gonzalo_03 (v2) (version 2) | ecosystem: Host-associated > Mammals > Digestive system >... | reverse complement strand
TGGCGCGCCGCGGACTTGGCGGCAGCGTCTACACGCAGACGACCGACGTGGAAATCGAGATGAACGGCTACCTCACCTACGACCGCAAGGTCCTGAAGTACAACAAGGACGTGCTTCGCAAGGCGCATGAGCGCGTGTACGCCGCGGCATTGGCCGGCGCGCAGTACAAGTCCGAGTACACGACAGTGTTCCCCCGCGGCGGAGAGTGGGCGTATGTCACGGACGCGCCTGCGGCAGGCTGGGAGAAGGCGGGATTCGACGACACGTCCTGGAAGCGCGGCAAGGGCGGATTCGGCGCGCACATCTCCGAGTGGATCAATCCCGAGTCGAAGTGGGACACGGACGAAATCTGGCTGCGCAGGAAGTTCTCGTTCAAGGGGCTCGGCAGCGCGGACAACGTGATCCTCGACATGTTCCACGACGAGGATGCCGAAGTGTACCTGAACGGAGTGAAGGTGCTGTCGGTGAAGGGCTACAACACGTCCTACGAGCCGTTCGCCCTCGATCTCAAGCTGTTCAAGTCCGCAATCCGCGAGAACGGCGAGAACACGATCGCGATCCACGTGAAGCAGACCAGGGGCGGGCAGTACATCGACGCCGCGCTTATGCTCGAGCGTCTGGTCAAGATACTGTAGCGTCTCGTTGCATTGTCCTAGGCCGACGTTTCGCCGCCAGTTGCGTCGACGCCGGCCTAGGTTGCACATAACGGAGGACCTTATGAAGCTGATAGCAGTAGCTGTATCGGCGCTTGCCGCCTTAGGCTCGCTTGGCGGGACGCTGAGGATAATGCCGCTTGGCGATTCGATTACATACGGTCAGGGCTGGGATCCGCACGGCGGATACCGCGCCGTGTTGCGCGAGAAGCTCGTGGAGGCTGGATACGACGTTGACTATGTCGGGACGCAGACTGGCAACCAGGGTACGCTTGCCGCTGCTGGCGACGTAGAGCACGAGGGCCATCCGGGATGGACTGTCGACCGCGTGACCGCGGCGCTGCCCGAGTGGTCCTCGAGGATCGACGGCCCGCATATCGTCCTCCTCAAGATCGGGACGAACAACTGCAACGGCGACCATGCCACGGTCATAAGCCAGATTGGCGACCTTCTTGACGCGATCAAGCGCCTGCAGCCCTCTGCGCACGTCATCGTTGGAACGCTCATCCCGTTTCTGAACGGATCGGAGGTCGGGTCCAACAACGCATGGATCCAGGCGCACAACGAGTTGCTCAGGGCGGAGGTCCAGCGGAGGGCGAACCTTGGAGACGGCGTGAGCCTCGCAGACCTGTATTCCGTTGTCTCCCCGACCGAGGGCATGAACGACGACCGCCATCCGAACGAATCAGGATACCGCGCCATGGCGCAGGTGTGGTTCGACGCAATCAGGACAGTGTGCCCCAATCCGGATACGGCCGGCGGAGATGTCGATCTCACCGCTGTTTCCTGCGTCATGGACGAGGCAAAGGGCGACCGCGTAACCGTTTCCTTCAACGGAACCGTGGGCGACGGCGCTGCGGACCTTTCGCACTATGACTTCGGTCCGGCGTTTTCGCCCGACCACGCCACGCTCGCCTCCGACAGGCGCTCGGTCACGGTCTTCAGCTCGCGTCCCATGCAGGCGGGCGTCGAGTGCGCGCTTGCGGTTTCGGGCGTGCGGAACTGCGCGGACACCAGGTCGGTAGTCCCCATGTCGGCGACTTTCCGCTTCCTGCCGTACGGCGCGAGGTACTACGTTCCGGAAGCGGGGCTCTACCGCAAGGTCTATGGCTTCACGTTCCCTAATGCGGCAGGATACCAGAACACGCCTCCTGTCTACGATTTCGACGACCACCTGAACGTCGGCTCCTATACCCGCATCGCCTACTACGTCGAGCTCCAGAAGAACGGCGAGGAAATGCAGTACCTTTGGGTTTCGATGGACAGCTTCACGGACGACGCCGGACGCATCGCCATACCGACCCGCCACGCGCTCACGGGCGAAAAGGAGATCATCCAGCAGTTCGTCTACAACATGAAGGTGTGGAGCAACGTCGATGGCGTCGTGAGCGGCGAGAAGGCGCGCGGAAACCTGGAGTTCTGGCCGTACAACTACTACAAGGACACGAAGCTCGGCATCGAGGGAGCATCTAGCGGCATATACGACGTCGACGACTCGTGCAACCTTTCCGGCAGCTTCGCGTGCATGCAGATACACGACACCGACGCCCTCACGCCGCTCTTCTGCTTCAACAACTGGGGCGGCACCGGCGGGGGATACGACCTGGGACTCGGGCGCCAGCCAGGAACGGGGAACACGGACTGGACGCAGTCGAACACCGGCGGAACATGGAACAAGCACCGCATCATGGAGATTTACGTTCTTGAGGACGTTTCGGACTCTACCGTTCCGGCCGTCACGTCCACGGCGCTTTCCGAATCGCGTACGAAAGTGACGGTGAGCTTCGACCGACCGATAGCGAACGAGCCCGACATGATGGCCAAGGTGTCGTTTGCGGACGGGCACGGGATTCGGTCCGTGACGTTTGCCGACGCTCGGACGCTTGTCGTGACATGCGCGTACCTGGACAAGGTTACGACTGCCTCTCTCGTGATCGACGGACTCCACGCGGCCAATCCCGCGCACACGCCCATTCCGCGCCAGGAGCTTTCCATACCCGGCGAAGATGTGGCGGTTTCCTATGCCATAGCCCCGGACAACGTGCTGGAGAAAGTCCCGGAGGCCGCCAACTTCGCGCACCTCTTCACGATCGACATACAGCCCAACCTGAACCTCAACATCAAGGACGGCACGGACTATGTGAACAAAGTCGATCCCGACGTGTATGCCGCCTGCCATGTGGTGGACAACTCGAACTCTGTTCCGGCGCTCTATTCGCGCGTAGGATACCTTCTCGAACTCGTCGACAACAACGACCGCACTAACTGGGTGTGGACTGCGTTTGACGCGTTCTCGTCGGACTACGGCGACATCGACATCCCCACTGCTAATCCCGACCATCCGAAGGGTGGGTATGTCAACGGGCGGTTCGTGTCGAACCTGGACGTCGATTCGAACGTGGATGGCGTAGCGAAGGGGAAGGGCCTCCAGACTGGCGTCATCGAATTCTCCCCGTGGGACTACGGCGGCGCCAACGCCAGAGGCGTGCCGAACGCCACGGACTCGTACGATTTCGGCGACAACCTGTATGTGAAGGTCGGCAACTATGCCTGCATGCAGGTGCACAACTACGCGGCTTCGCAAGTTGTCTGGGCGGTAGGACGGTTCAACGGGCGCGGCGTGTGCGTGGGAATCGGGAATTCAACGGACGGCAACAACATCGACTACACGTTCGTCAACAACGCCGGCAACTACAAGTCTCGCACGCTGTATGTGCTTGTGAAACCCGACTACGAGGCGGACGAGTCCACAGACTACGCTCCTAGGCGCGCCGTAGCCTCTGTTGACGGGCGCAAGGTCTGCGTCTCGTTCGATGCGGCCGTTCTCGATTCCGCCGCGCAGGCGCGCTACTACGCAATCCCGGGCAGGACTGTTGTCGCGGCTGAGCACTCTGCCGCCGATGCGCGCGACGTGATACTCACGCTCGCCGAACCGCTCGTTTCCGGCGAGACGTATTCAGTGGAGACGTGCCTGCCTAAGTCCACCAACAAGACGCTGCAGCTCCTGACGAGCCGACCGCTTCCCGAAGCGCTGTGGAACGGCGTGGAGGAAATAGGCGACTACACGCTCCTTTACGACCTGACGGTTCCGCAGAACTCGTACATTGCGGCGAATGGCGCAGACTACCGCACGGACGAGAGCCGGTTCGGCCTGGGGCGGAAGATCGAGCGAATCGCCTATGCGCTGGAGCTGCAGTACAACGAGGCGAACGGCGGAGAGTCCAGTTGGGCGTGGGTGTCGATGGATCCGTTCACGGAAGACCCGGCGATGATGGGCGTGCCGTCCGTCACGCGCGGCAACCACTTCCAGTGCTACGTCGACAACATCAGCGTCCGCGCAGGTTCTTCCTCCGGGTCGTCTCCTATCGCAACTGGCGAATGGAGCCAGGGCAACATCGAGTTCACCCCGTCAAACTACTCGTCGGAAAATGAGAGGAACATCCCTGGCGCAACTGGGGCGTTCGATTTCGGGGACAGGCTATACGGCAACGGATCTTCCGCCGGACATGGCTGCATGCAGATACACAACTACCTCGAAGGGGACATGATACTCGGGTTTTCGCGGCTTGGCGGAGGCCAGGTGCCAGGCCTCCTCATCGGCCTGCTTAGGAACCAGGATGGCTCGGTAAGCGACGACGGCACGTGGACGGCGAACGTCAACAAGATGACGACTCACGAACTGCGCGTGTTCGTGAAGCTGGCCGCGGAGGAGCCCGTTGTGGGCGACAGGGGCATTGGCCCCGTGTTTCTAGTCCAGCCTGAATCGCGCAGCGTGAAGATCGTCGCGGGTGCCGGGCCGCAGAAGGTGTCGCTCAACGCGTACGCGCCGAACACGACGCGCTACCAGTGGCGCAAAAACGGCGTGGACATTGCCGGTGCAACAGGTCCTGTTCTCGACGTAGTTGTTGCAGGCGTAGGTTGCGATACTTATGACGTCGTTGCCTTCATTGACGACAGCAACTACACGTTTTCCAGCCAGGCGGCGGTTGAAGGCCTTCCGGCCGGTTTCCATCTGTTCTTGAGATGATGCATATATTCTTCACAGACAAAATATGGGAAAGGTGATCACTATGAAAATAACAGTCGCTGCGGTGGCGGTGTCGATTGCCGCGACAGTCGCCATGGCCGAGAAGAGCGACCGCGACTGGTCTGAGATATATCTGGGCATAAACCCGTCCGTTTCGCCGGACGGAAGCTTCTTTGCGTTCGAGTGGAAGGACCGCGTGTGGCTTGCGCCGACGGAAGGCGGGATCGCCACTCCTCTTGGCGACGGGCTTTCGGCGGACTCGCGTCCGTTCCTCTCGCCGGACGGGAAGCGCGTTGCGTTCCTTTCCGACCGCTGGGGGACGCTCCAGCTCTTCGAAGCTGAAATCGACAGGGCGAGGCTCGTCGCGTCCGGCGCAAGGCAGGTGACTTTCCACACCGAGAGCCTTTTCCCGTGGGGATATACGCTCGACGGCTCGGAGATGATGGCGATGGCGTATCGCGACGATGCCTCCGAAAGCGCCAGCAGCAAGCGGATGTCGCGCCGCCCGATACTCGTTTCGATGCGCGAACACCGCGCGGAACGCCTGGTCTTCGACGCTCCGGCTTTTTCGCCCTCGCTTTCACCTGACGGGCGGAAGGTCCTGTTCACCTCGGGAATGTCGGAGCGCGGACTTGAGTTCCGCAAGCGCCACGAGTGGTCGAAGACGTCGTATTCCGGCGACATTTGGATGTACGACCGCGACAGCGGCGCGTTCACGTCCATCGTGAAGAGCCGCGACAACTGCACGTCGCCTATATGGACTCCGGACGGGAAGTCGTTCTACTACCTCCGCGACACCGACGGCGTGAGGAACCTGTACTGCCGTTCCCTTGAGACAGGCGAGGAGCGCCAGGTGACTACTTTCAAGGACGACCACATATTCTGCCCGTCGCTGTCGCTGGACGGGCGGACGATGGTGTTCGCAAAGGGACTCGACCTCTGGCGCATAGACCCGACGCAGAAGAGTCCCGAAGCGCGGCGCATCGCGCTCAGGCCGGCGTTTTTCGACCCGTCCGAGCCGCGCTTTCTCCGTCGGAGCTACATCGGCCTCGACAACAACGGCTCCGACGGCAACTGCACGTTCCGCGACGACGGCAAGGAGGTGGCGTTCACTGCGGGCGGCGACTTGTGGGTTATGGAACTCAAGGACGAGGGTTGCAGCCCGGTCCTTGTACATGGCTCGACCAGGACGCACGAGCGCGATTGCGCGTTTTCGCCAGACGGCGACACGCTGTACTATCTCTCAGACCGGGGCGACGGCGCGGACGTCTGGCGCGCGCACCGAGTGGAGGCAAAGAAGCCGTGGTCCGCGAACACTAAGTTTACCTGGGAGCGCCTCACTTCGGACGACGTATGCCGCCGGAAGCTTTCCGTCTCCCCCGACGGGCGACTTCTCGCGTGGCATGACCTCCAGGGCAGGCTGACCTTCGCGGACACTAACGGCGTCGTCAAATCGGTCGCGTCAGTCAGTTCGGCGTCGTGCGACTCCTACGTCTGGTCGCCGGACGGACGGTACGTGGCGGCTGCGCTCAAGGATTCCTACGGAAACGTCGACGTGTGGATCATGCCGACGGGAGGGGGCGAACCATCCTCCGCCGGGTCTTCGGCCGACAATGGGGCTATGAAGCCTTGCAACATATCCCGCAACTACAAGTGGGACGGCACGCCGGCATGGTCCCCCGACGGGCGCGTCATTGCCTTTTCCGGCGACCGCACGGCGACAGGCGAAACGTCGTACATCTTCTACGCGTACCTCGACCCGGCCGACGAACACGCCGAGGCGTCTGGCGGAAGCGTCAGGAAGGAGCCATGCCGGCCGGACTTCGCGACGCTTCCAGACCGCGTGCGCGCGACCGGGGTGAGGGGCTACAGGCTCATGTTCGCCCCGGACGGCAGGACGCTCGCGTTTTTCAGCAACGACAAGATATCGACGATCAAGATTCCAGACCGCATGAAGGCGGAGAAGCTGATCGACAAGAACGCGAGGCTCGTCCAGTGGCTGAAGACGAAGGACGGGAAGAAGGACAGGATTCTCGGAACGATAGACAACCGTCCTTCCTCGGGCGACAAGATGTTCGAGTTTGACGCGTACCAGACGACGGACATCCAGGACTACCAGGAGCTTGCCTTCCTCATGGCGTGGGCGGACCTCCGCGACGGATTCTGCGACCCTGCCATGCACGGCGCGGACTGGCCCGCGGTGCGAGAGAAGTACCGCCTTGCCGCGCGCTACGCGCCGAGCTGGAGCGTGTTCGCCCGCGTAATCAAGATGATGAACGGAGAGCTGGACGGCTCCCATCTCGGGTTCTGGGCGCACGACATAGCCAAGAAGCGCTGGTCGTCCGTGCCGTGGAGGCGAGGATGGAGGATATTCACGACTCACCTCGGCGTACGCTTCGACCGTTCGTACGAAGGCGAAGGCTGGCGTGTGAGGGACGTAGTCCCCCGCTCGCCGGCAGACCGCGGCGCAGACGGGCTCATGCCGGGCGACGTTGTGGTCTCGGTAGACGGGCGCGAAGTGTCCTCGGGCATGGACTATGCCGAGGTCATGACGGGGCCTCTGCCGCACACGTACCGACTCAAGGTGAAGCGCGCAGGGACCGAAGGGCTTATCGACCGCGAAGTCAAGGCCATCACCTTCGACAAGGCTCGGCAGCTGCTTCGCGCGGCGGACGTGGATGCGGCGCGGGCAACAGTGCGCGCCAAGGGGAATTTCGGCTACATCGCCATTGACGCGATGAACACCGAGAGCGCTGCGGAGTTCGCCGACCAGGTGTTCGCAGAGAGCTTCGGTAAAGACGGCCTGGTCGTCGACGTGCGCTTCAACACGGGCGGCAGGACGGCGGACAAGCTGATCGACATTCTCTGCGGCAGCCGCCACGAACGCATACTGCCACGCGGCATGGCGGAGGAAGGGTACCTTATGGATCGCGTTTCGCGTCCGATCATCGCCGGACTCCCGGTAGTCGTGCTTGCGAACGAGCGCAGCCAGTCGAACGCGGAGGAGTTCGCTCACGCCATGAAGACGCTGAAGCGAGCCAAGGTCGTCGGCAAGGAGACTGCCGGTGACGTGATAGCCACGATCGACGTCGACCTGCTGGACTACGGGGCCGTGCGGCGTCCGCGCAGCGCCTCCTTCCTTCCGGACGGGAGCGACATGGAGGGCAACGGCGCCAAGCCGGATGTCGAGGTGGACTTGACGCCCGCTGACATCGCAGCGGGGCGCGACCCGCAGCTTGACGCCGCGCTTGACGTCCTTGCCGCCGAAGTCGCGGAGCGCGTTCCGCCGCCGCCACTGAAATACCCGTGATTTGCGCTTGCCGTTGGTGCGCGGAAGTTGTAAAATCAAAAACCAGCCGAAGCGGAGTTCCGCTGCGGACCAAGCAAACGGGAACAGACGATGATTTCATCTCGACTGGTGCTGAAGGGCATCGAAGTTAATTGCATAATCGGCGACCTGCCGGAAGAGCGCGAGAGGGAGCGGACGCTTTCTGTCGACGCGGAGCTTGAGCTCGACCTGGCCCCCGCGGCGGCTAGCGACTGCCTCGCGGACAGCGTTGACTACGCGGCGCTCGCCTCGGCTATACGCGACGCTCTCAAGGCCGCGAAGTGCCGCCTCATCGAACGCGCCGCATCAATTGCGCTCGGCGAATGCATGCGCGACCCGCGCGTCAAGTCCGCGAAGGTCACCGTGGTCAAGTCGGGCGCCGTTCCTGGACTGCGTGCCGCAGCGGTTGAAATGAAAACCTGAGGATTATAAATGAACATGCCAAGAAAAGCCGTTGTGCTGGCTGCGGGATACGGGACGAGGCTGAGGCCGATGACGCTCAAGCGTCCGAAGCCGCTCCTGCCTGTGCAGGGCATTCCGATGCTCGAGCGGATTCTCTCGATGCTGGAGGACTGGGGGGTAGAGGAGATCGCAGTCAACGCGCACTGGCTTGCTCCGCAGATCGAGGAGTTCGTCGCGAAGCGGAACGGAAAGGCGAAGATCGTTGTCAGCGTGGAACCGGAGATTCTCGGGACGGGCGGAGCGCTGCGTCCGCTTGCAGACTTCACAGGCGCAGATCCGTTCTGGCTTGTCAACGGCGACATAGTGCTTGAGGACGCCGATCCTGAACAGATCGTGAATGCGTTCCGCGAGTCCGGGAACTTCGCTGGATGCCTGCTGAGCGAGACGTACGGCCCGCGCACGGTCGAGGCAGATCGAGAAGGCAGGGTGTGCAACTGGAAGAGCGACGAACCTGGCTATCCCGGCACGTACACCTACTGCGGATGCGCGGTGCTTGGCCCTGACGTGGCGAAGTACCTTCCCGACGAGAAGTGCTGTTCCATCGTGCAGGCGTACGAAAAGGCAATGATGACGGACGCGAGGTTTGTGGTTGGAAGCGTCCAGCCCGACGCCGTGTGGTCGGACGCAGGCACGCTTGAGGCGTATCGCGAGGTGAACGACGAGCCCCAGGACGTCTCTCTGTTCGGACACGACGGGCTCAAGTCCATTGCGTCCGAAATGGGATGGAAGCTGGCGGAGACAGGGGCGGAGTTCCTCTGCACACGCGGCTCCGACCGTTCGTTCTGGCGACTCTGGAACAACGGCAAGCGCGCCATCGCGATAGACTACGATTCAAAAAGCCGTCCCGAGAACGCGCGATACGGAGCGTGCGCGAAGATACTTGCCTCGGTAGGCGTGCCTGTTCCGGGGATATTTGCGGACCAGCCCGGGCTGCTGGCAATGGAGGACCTGGGCGACGATTCGCTCGAGAAGCGCGCGAAGGCGAAGGGCGCAGACCTCGTGAAGCTGTACAAGCCAGTTGTGGAGGCTCTCGCGAAGATGCATGTCAATGGCGTTGGCGCAGCCGGCGATTCGGAGCTCGAGCCGTCTTTCGGGCCCGAGCTGTTCAAGTGGGAGCGCGACCTTTTCGAAGAGCACTGCGTGAAGGGGCGGTTCGGATTCGACAAGCTGCCTGACGACGTTCGCGGGGAGCTGGAGGGCGTCGCAAAGGAGCTTTCGCGGAAGCGCCCTGTGCTCGTGCATCGCGACTTCCAGAGCTCGAACGTCCTTTTCAGGGGCGACGAGCCCGTGTTCATCGACTTCCAGGGAATGCGTCTCGGACCTGCGGCATACGACCTGGCGTCGCTCCTCTACGATCCATACGTCGACCTTTCCGACGACGACAGGAAGTCGCTTGCGTCAGCATACGCGGCCGCGTCAGGCGAGGCTCTGCCTGAGCTCCACCTTGCAGCGGTGCAGCGCCTCGTGCAGGCGCTTGGCGCGTTCGGTCGGCTTGCGTCGGTAGGCAAGCCCGAGTTCGCGCGGCACACACTCCGTGCGCTCGGGAACCTGCTTTCCGCCGCCGACGATGCCGATCTGGACGCCGTCGGCGCCTTTGCGGAGGAGCTCATCTCGCGCGAGACAGCGATACAGGACCCGTGTTCGGTGTGGATGCACCACCACCACGGGCATGATCACGAAGAAGTCTGAAATCTGTATTTTACCTCCGTCCGCGTTTTGGTAGAATACGCGCCGTGAGCTACGAGACCCTCAACCTGAAATCAGCCGCCGCCCATCTGCACATGGACGAGCGCGAGCTTTTGCACGCGGCCCAGCGCGGCGAAGTGGCGGCGGAGATGCGCGGAAGCGAATGGGTCTTCGAGCACCGTCTGCTGGACGAATGGGCGCAGCGCCGCGTTCTCGGCCTGCCGAAGAAGGACCTGCGCAGCGTACACGCCGAGGAAACGCGCGAGGCGCGCGGTGATGGCGGGTCGGATCTCGTTGTCTCCGAGCTTCTCGGCCTTGGCGCCGTTGTGCTGGACATGCCGTCGAAGACGAAGGGCGGCGTTCTGCGCGACATGGCGGACTTCGCCGAGCGTACCGGATACGTATACGATCCTGACGAATACTATCGCGAGCTCGTGGCGCGCGAAGAGGCCGCTTCCACGGCGCTTCCGGGCGGCATGGCATTTCTCCACGCGCGCTTCCACGACCCGTACCACGCGTCGGAATCGTTTGTCCTTTTTGCGCGGGCGCGCCAGCCGGTCTACTTCGGCGCTCCCGACGACGAGCCAACGGACCTTTTCTTCCTCGTGTGCTGCACAACGCACGAACGCCACTTGCACGTCCTCTCGCGGCTGGCGATGATGGCCTCGCACACAACGCTCACGGAGAGCCTGCGTGCCGCGTCGTCGGAGGAAGAAGTCCGCGCCGCGGTCCTTGCGGCCGAAAGGGAGACGGAGAAGTCGGTATGACAGTGGGACTCGTCAGCCTGGGATGCGCCAAGAACACCGTCGACCTCCAGGTGATGGCGGGGCATCTCGTCAAGGCGGGCCATTCGCTAGCGCCTGACCCTGACCATGCCGACGCCGTGATCGTCAACACTTGCGCCTTCATCGAATCTGCGCGCGAGGAGGCGGTTTCCGAAATCCTCCGCGCATGCGAACTCAAGCGCGCCGGCGCCGTGAAGGTCGTAGCAGTTTCAGGCTGCTTTCCGCAGAGGTATCCAGGGAAGTGCGAAGAGCTTTTCCCGGATGTCGACGTCTTTCTCGGAGTCGACACGATAGACCGCGTCGTGGCTGCGCTTGAAAAGGCGCTTGTCGGCAAGAAGGTCGCATTCCAGTGCAACGCCGACCCGCGCCGCGTGTTCGATCCGCCCGTTCCTGGACTGCGTCTTACCGGACGGGCGTTTGCGTATCTCAAGATAGCGGAAGGATGCGCGCACAGGTGCGCATACTGCGCGATCCCCGGGATACGCGGGAAGTACCGTTCGCGTGCGCCAGAGGCGATTCTCTCCGAGGCGGCTTCGCTTCTCGAAAGCAGCGTGAGGGAGCTCAACGTGATAGCGCAGGACCCGATGCTCTACGGAGTGGACCTGCCTAGGCGCACTGGAGCGCGCAGGGACCTGGTGTGGCTTCTGCGCGAGCTTGATTCGCTGAAGGGCGACTTCTGGGTGCGCGTGCTCTATTCGTACCCAAGCGAGATAACGGACGATTTTCTCGAATGGATGCGCACCTCTCCGCACGCGGCGAAGTACGTGGACGTTCCAGTTCAGCACACCGATCCCGCGGTGCTCAAGGCGATGGCGCGCGGCAGCGCGGTCAAGGCGACGCTTGAGGCGGCGGAGCGCATACGCGCGGCTGTTCCGGGAGTAACGCTGCGCACAACGGTGATGACCGGATTCCCCGGCGAGACTGAAAGGCGCTTCGCCAGGCTTCTCGATGACGTCAGGCGCATGCGCTTCGACCACCTCGGCGCATTTGCGTTCTCGCCCGAGGAGGGGACTCCCGCCGCGAATATGAAGGGACGCCCGTCTGCGGCGACTGCGGCTATCCGCGAGCGCGAGGTGATGAAGGTCCAGAAAAAGGTGTGGGACGCAAAGGCGAAAGCCATGGTAGGCGGCAAGTTCAAGGCGCTCGTCGTGGCTCCAGGCGTCGCGCGCATGGAATCGCAGGCGCCCGACGTGGACGGCGTCACGCGCTTCTCCGCGGCGCGAGGTCTCGCGAAGCCCGAGGTGGGCGAGTTCGTGACGCTGCTCATCACCAAGGTCGTCGGGTACGATTTCGAGGGGAAGGTGGTCGCGAAATGAACGAAAGCGCCTTCTTCCAGGACCTTGCGGTGCTCATGGCGGTGGCGGGAATAGTCACCATCGTTTTCACGCGCCTCAAGTGGCCGAAGGTCATAGGCTACCTGCTCGCCGGCATACTCATGAGCAGGCACACCACCGGTGGAAGCCTGCTTGCGAACGAGCAGTCCATCTACACCATTGGGCAGCTCGGCATAGTATTCCTCATGTTCACTCTTGGACTCGAGTTCAGCGCGTCAGAGATGAAGCGCGTAAGGGGCGTTGCTCTCCCGACTGCGCTTTTCGACACCGTGATGATGGTGTGGCTCGGGTACACCGTTGGACACAACTTCCTGGGGTGGGACAGCGTTCCTTCGCTCTTTCTCGGCGCGGCCATCTGCGACTCCGCGACCACGCTTCTCGCCAAGACCATCGACGAGATGAAGTGGTCGCACCGTCCGTTCGTGCGCTACATCTTCGGTACCACGATCTGCGAGGACATCCTCTGTGTCGGCGTGATTGCGCTCATAACGGGGGTTGCGCACGGGCGCGGCATGAGCGCGGCGGCCGTGGGAGTGTCGCTCGGCGGGCTGGGGCTCTTCTTTGCGGCTGTGCTGGTGTTCGGCCTTCTCGCAGTCCCGCGCCTCCTGAACTCCGTGGCGAAGTCGCAGGACGACGAAACCCTCCTCCTCACGCTTCTAGGATGCTGCTTCTTCGTGTCGTGGGTGGCGTACAGGCTCGAGTTCTCGCTTGCGATGGGCGCGTTCCTCATGGGCGTGCTTGGCGCGTGCTCCGACGTCCGCATGCGGCTCCACCGTCTCGCGGAGCCGCTTCGCTCCATGTTCTCCGCCGTGTTCTTCGTGACTATCGGCCTTCTCGTCAACCCGATCGCCCTCGTTGCCAACTGGGGCGCGGTGCTGCTGCTTTCCGGGGTGGTGCTTGCAGGCAAGTTCCTGAACTGCTTCGCGATGTCCATCGTCACGGGACAGTCGGTGAAGGGCGCCGTCCAGACGGGAATGGGGCTTGCGCAGATAGGCGAGTTCGCGTACATGGTCGCGCTGCTGTACGTGACGGAGACCGGGGACGGACTGAGCCCGATGTACCAGATAGTCGTCGGGGTGTCTCTTGTCACCACTTGCCTCAACCCAGTTCTGCTGCGCCTTTCGGATCCTGTCGGAGAGTGGTGCGAGCGGCACACGCCTGCGTTCGTGCGCGGCTGGCTCTCGGCATACGGCAGCTGGCTGGAGCGCTTCCGCGAAGGCGTGGAGACCTCTGGCATGCGCGGGAGGATACGCTCGCACCTCGCGGTGATGGGCGGCATCATGGCGCTGGAGGTTGCAGTTGCAATCGGCGCGTCGATGCTTCTGGGACGTGACTTCGAGGTGTTCGGGGCGTTCTTCAACGCGCACAAGGGCGTGTTTTTCTGCGCGGCCGTGAACCTGTGCTGCGTGATAATGTTCGCAACTTTCATGGGGTTTGCAAGGGTCCTGGCGAAGGACGTGGCAGAGGTGTTCACGAGGTCTTCGGAGAAGGGCGGACGCTGGCGGACGGAGGCGGCAAGGTTCGTGCGCTTCGCTGTCCGCAGCGCGGCTTTCGTGATCGGGTTCGCCGAGATCCTCATGATCAACGTGAACTGGCTTCCGCAGGAGCGGTCGGTGCGCGTGGCGATCGGGGTGCTGCTGGCGGCGGTGGCCGTTGTCTTCTGGAAGCGCATGCGCATGGCGGGAAGGCAGGCCGGCAGGGAACTCAAGTCTGCGCTGGACTCGGAGCGTCGTTCGCCTTCCGGCCGCGGCGAGATCACATTGTCCGTTCCCGGCGATTTCTATTCTTACTTCACCGTGGCGGCAGGGTCGAACGCAGTCGGCAAGGACATTCGCTCGCTTGACATACGGGCCAAGACCGGCGCGTCGGTCGTGGGAGTCGAAAGGAACGGCGAGAGAAGCCGCAACCCCGGCCCGACTTGGATATTCGCGGAGGGCGACATCGTGGCCGCAATAGGCGAGCCCGCCCAGCTCGATGCATTCAGGGAGTTGATGAAATGAGAAGTCTTTCAGGAATAGCGGCCGCCTTCGCAGCGGCTCTGGCGGCGGCAGTGCTGCTGTCCGGCTGCATCATGACCGGCGACAACGCGGTCGGCATCGCGGGATGGACAGTGGATCCGACCAACAAGGTGACCGTTGCCAGGTGGGCTTTCCCTGTGTACCAGTGGCAGCGGAGCGGACGCGGCGGAAGCGCCTCGCGGACATACGTGATGGCCGGACTTGGCGGATGGCGCGTGAACCGCTTCGGCGAACTCGCCGAGACATGGCTTCATCCGCTGTGGTACCGCGACTGCCGCTCGCTCTCTTCGTCGACTTCCGACACCATAACGCGCACCACCACGGTCACGGTGTTTCCGCTCGTGTTCACCGAGAACGTGAAGACCATGCGCGTGGAGGACCCGTGGGACGCCACGCCGCTTGCGGAGCGCACCTCCGTGAACGTGATACCGGTGTTCTCCTATTCGCGGAAGAACCTTGAGCCCGCGCAGATCGATATCCTCATGGGCCTTTTCAACTACAGCGTGCAGTGACCGCCGGGCCGCCAGCCGTGGCAAGGCAAACTGCGGTTGCCGAAAACATGTCAAAACCAATTTCCGCTTCGAGGGAAATTAGTGTATAATAAACGCGTCACTAAAAACGGGGTACAACATGAAAACAGTTAAATGCTCAGTTGTCATCGGCTGCATATTGGCTTGCGCGCTTGCGCAGGCAGGACAGTTCAGCGCATCGGTCTGGCGCGGGGAGACGGCGTATGTCAGAATCCCCGAGGCGTTCCAGGACAAGGTGTCCGACCTTGCCAAGCGCAACACCGGCTCCGATGTCTCGCTGACGCTGCTTCGCTTCGAGAGCGTCGCCTACGACAAGACAGAGCGTGTGTCCGAGCCCGTTAAGGACAAGAAGGGCAATGTCGTCAAGGAGAAGAACGGCAAGGACAAGATGCGCAGCTACCTCAAGTTCATCGCCAAGGATTCTGTCCCGGACGTCTGCAAGACCTGGAAACCGGGCGACGCCCAGTCGCCTACGATGGTCAAGGTGTCCGTCGCGGCGGACGCGAAGCCCGGCGCGCGCAAGTTCGGCCCGCTTGAACTCACCGTCGTCGACCGCGTCCTTCCGCCGGCGAAAGACTGGAAGTACTTCCTCGACCTCTGGCAGCACCCGTGGGCGGTTTCGCGCTTCTTCAACGTCGAGCCTTTCTCGAAGGAGCACTATGCGAAGATGGAGCCGGTGTGGAAGTCTCTCGCAGAGTGCGGCTGCAAGGCCCTCACCGTCACGATACTGGACCTCCCCTGGAACCACCAGTGCTACGACGGCTACCACTCGATGATCGGCAGGGTCAAGAACGCCGACGGCAGCTGGACCTTCGACTACAGTACATTCGACGAG
>Ga0310786_10006404_pt1 | contig 15658 bp, 10 predicted proteins | sample AusTroGonzalo_MG_FD_203881 | JGI IMG/M metagenome (GOLD analysis project Ga0310786, IMG submission 203881) | Bovine rumen microbial communities from tropical cattle in Woodstock, Queensland, Australia - Gonzalo_03 (v2) (version 2) | ecosystem: Host-associated > Mammals > Digestive system >... | reverse complement strand
CTCTGCACTATGTTTTCAATACCCCCGATGACCGTATTGTATGGGATGTAGGGCACCAGGCCTACGGACACAAGATCCTTACCGGCCGCCGTGACCGATTCTGCACCAACCGCAAAATGGGCGGACTTCGTCCCTTCCCCTCACCCGAAGAGAGCGAATACGACACCTTTACCGCAGGACATGCATCCAACTCCATTTCGGCCGCACTCGGTATGGCCGTGGCCGATAAGCGCAACGGCAACTCATCCCGCCGCGTAGTGGCAGTGATAGGTGACGGTGCCATGAGCGGAGGCCTTGCATTCGAGGGAATCAACAACGCATCCATAACCGACAACGACCTGCTCATAATCCTCAACGACAACGATATGAGCATATCGCAGAGCGTTGGCGGCATGCGCAGCTATCTGACACAGCTTCAGACGTCGCGCTCATACAACAAGTTCCGCTACTATGTCTCAAGGGCATTGGACAAGCTGGGACTCATGACCGAGCAACGCCGCCGCAACATCATACGCCGCAACAACCGCATCAAGATAAAGCTCACCCATCAGAACAACATGTTCGAGGGTATGGATATCCGCTATTTCGGACCTGTGGACGGTCATAACGTCCAGAACCTGGTACGTATCCTGAGCAACATCAAGAACATGCACGGTCCCAAACTGCTGCATATCAAGACCATCAAGGGCAAGGGTTACGAGCCTGCCGAGAAGGACTCGGCAATCTGGCATGCACCCGGACTCTTTGACAAGGTAACCGGTGAGCGCATAGTACGCAACGGCAACGGTCAGCCTCCCCTGTTCCAGGATGTGTTCGGCGAGACCCTTCTGGAACTGATGCGCGAGAACTCAAAGATCATCGGCATAACACCTGCCATGCCCATAGGCTGCAGCATGGATATCCCCATGAAGGTCTACCCCGACCGCTGTTTTGACGTAGGTATTGCCGAGGGTCATGCCGTCACATTCTCCGGCGGTCTGGCCAAGGAGGGCATGATGCCGTTCTGCAACATCTACTCGTCATTCATGCAGCGCGCATATGACAATATCATACACGATGTGGCCATTCAGAAACTCAACGTGGTCATCTGTCTGGACCGCGCCGGCCTGGTAGGCGAAGACGGCCCCACCCATCACGGAGCCTTTGACCTGGCGTTCCTGCGCCCCATCCCCAACCTGACCATCGCATCGCCGTATGACGAGATAGAGTTGCGTAACCTCATGTACACCGCCCAGCTCCCCGACCAGGGACCGTTCATCATCCGATACCCCCGCGGCCGCGGCATACTGTCCGACTGGCGCAAGCCTTTGGAGCCCGTTGTCATCGGCACCGGACGCAAGATAAAGGATGGCGATGACATTGCGGTACTCTCCATCGGTCCCATAGGCAACCTGGCGGAGAATGCAATTGAGACATGGGAAAAAGAGAGCGGAAAGACCGCCGCACTCTATGACATGCGTTTCCTCAAGCCTATCGACACCTCCATACTGAGAGAGGTTGCAAAGAAATACAGCCGTATCATAACCATTGAGAACGGCGCGGTGACCGGAGGACTGGGCACCGCAGTAGTGGAATACATGGCCGACAACGGCTATAGCCCTGTTATCAGGCGTATGGGACTGCCCGACAAATTCATCGAGCACGGTTCCACACCCCAACTTCTGCATCTCTGCCATATTGACGAAGATGCCATCATCAGCACACTTGGTGAGTTGATTTCAGAACCCGAAAAAACAAAGCAATGAAAATCGTTATTGCAGGAGCAGGAAATGTAGGTATCCACCTGGCAAAATTGCTGGCAGGTGAGAACCAGGACATCACCCTCATTGACGAGAGCCCCGAAAAACTGGCCCGTCTGGACTCCAGTTTTGACCTGCTCACAATCCAGGAATCGCCCGTTTCACTCCATGGTCTCAAGGAGGCCGGTGCCGGAAACGCAGACCTGTTCGTAGCGGTAACAACCGATGAGAGCCGCAATATCATATCCGCCCAGCTTGCCCACTATCTTGGAGCCAAGAAGACGGTAGCCAGAATCAACAACTATGAATATCTCCAGCCCAAGAACATGGAGTATTTCAACAGCATCGGACTTGATTCGCTCATCTATCCGGAACTTCTGGCAGCCAAGGATATCGTGGACGGCATGAAACTCAGCTGGATACGCCAGTGGTGGGAATTTGCAGGCGGAGCCCTGGTCATGATGGGTATCAAGCTGCGCGACAACGCCCAGATCCTGAACAAGCCTCTGGCCGAATTGGGCAAGGAACTGCCCTACCACATCGTGGCTATCCTGCGTGAAGGCGAAACCATCATCCCAAGCGGTAACGACACCATGCAGGCCGGTGACCTGGTCTACTTCATGACAATGAAAAAGCACATCCCGCACATCCGGAAGATCGCCGGCAAGGAGGAGTTGCCCGATGTACGTGATGTCATCATAATGGGCGGCAGCCGCATAGCCGTACGTACCGCACAGCTCATGCCCGATTACATGAACCTCAAGATCATTGAGAGTGACATGGACCGCTGCGACCGCCTGACCGAACTCTGTGACGACAAGGTCATGATCATAAACGGTGACGGCCGTGATCCCAGCCTGCTCCTGAGCGAGGGCATACAGCATACCGAGGCATTCGTAGCCTTGACCGATAACTCCGAAACCAACATCCTGGCCTGCCTGGCCGCCAAACGTTTCGGAGTGACCAAGACCATCGCCGAGGTTGAGAACATAGACTACATCAACATGGCCGAGAAGCTGGATATCGGCACAGTCATCAACAAGAAGAAGATTGCCGCCAGCCACATCTACCAGATGATGCTCGATGCCGACGTGACCAACGTCAAGTGCCTCACCTTCGCCAACGCCGATGTAGCCGAGTTCAACGTCATTGAGGGTGCTAGGATAACCCGCAGTCAGGTAAAGGACATCTCACTTCCGCGTGGAGTGACCATCGGCGGACTTATCCGCAACAAGGAAGCCATCATAGTTACCGGTAACACCCAGATACAACCCGGTGACCATGTAGTGGTATTCTGTCTTGAAGGAATGATAAAGACTATAGAGAAGTATTTCAATTGATACACATCAAGATCATACACCGCATACTTGGAGTCCTGCTTCTGATTGAATCAGGAATACTTCTGTTATGCGCGCTTCTGCCCATATTCTATGGTGAGGACGACCTGTTCGGATTCATCATGGCATCACTCATAAGTGTCTGCTGCGGCATGACCTTCATGATGATAGGCAAGAGTGCACGCAAGCGGGAGGGAGCCATGACCCGCCGTGACGGCTACATTGTAGTGGCCATAAGCTGGGTACTGTTCTCCATATTCGGTTCACTGCCGTTCTACATCAGCGGTTATATTCCCAGCTTCACCGACGCCTTCTTTGAGACCATGTCGGGATTCACCACCACCGGTGCCACCATCATACAGGATGTCGAAGTCATACCTCACGGACTGCTGTTCTGGCGAAGTCTCACACAGTGGATCGGAGGTTTGGGTATTGTATTCTTCACGGTAGCCGTATTGCCTATTTTCGGTGTGGGTGAGGTTCAGCTCTTCGCCGCCGAGGCCATCGGACCTACCCGCAACAAACTGCACCCGCGTATCAGCATAAGCGGCCGATGGATCATCACCGTCTATATGCTCATTACCGTGCTGTGCGCCGTAGCCTTGAGACTGTGCGGAATGGGAATCTTTGACAGTGTCAACCATGCTCTCACCACCGCCGCCACCGGAGGATTCTCCACAAAGAATGCAAGCATAGCATACTTCAATTCACATGCCATTGAGTATGTCATAACATTCTTCATGTTCCTGTCTGGTATAAACTACGGACTGATATTCTTTCTGGTATTCCGCGGACAGATACGCAAGCTGATTGAAGACACTCAGTTCAAATGGTACGTCATGCTGCTGCTTCTCTTTACGGCAATAGTGGGCATCGGCCTGTTCGTATCGACCCCCTATAACGGAGCGGCTTCATTCCGCAACGCATTGTTCCATGTGACGGCCATCATAACCACCACCGGATTCACATCGACCGACTACACCCTGTGGCCTCCGTTCATCTGGATGATACTGGGTCTGTGCTTCTATTTCGGTGCATGCGCCGGATCCACCACGGGTGGTATGAAAACCATTCGTATAGCAATCCTGTTCAAGTCCATGCGCAACGAGTTCAACCGCATACTGCACCCCAACGCAGTGCTGCCGGTCCGAATCAACGGAAAGGTCATACCTCCGTCAACCCGTCAGAGCGTGCTCACGTTCAGCATATTCTTCTTTGCGCTGGTATTTGTAGGCTGGTTCTTCTACCTGGCCATAGGAATAGACATAGCCGAGGCATACGGCATATCGCTTTCATGCCTGAGCAATATCGGTCTTACGATAGGTAATAACGGATGCAATATTCCGTGGAGTGACATGCCCTCGATAGGCAAATGGTTCTCAACCTTCCTGATGCTGGTCGGCCGACTTGAGGTCTTCAGCGTCCTGCTTATTATCACTCCCTCTTTCTGGAAGCATAACTAACAGCTCCCTTACATCATTGCGCATACGCTCGTACAGTTCACATCCCCTGTAGTGAGTGTTCTTACGTATGGCTTCGGCCAGGCCCATCTGACTGTGCTGATAGGCGCTGATTTCGTTATGGTATTGCTGGTTATGGACTGCAAAACGCTGTATCTCAGCCTCACGCTCCTGACGCAGCACCGTGCATACAGGCATAAGCAGTCTCATGATTACGTTCTCCACCAGGTGATGCCCCTGCAGGAATAGATAGGTGTTATCCTCCCTCACGCCCATCGAGGTAAGCTCCTTACGTAGCGCTTCAACCTCAGGAATGGCCTCGGGATAATGGCTCTCCATCCAGCGAATCTTGTGGCTCACCCTCTCCGTCACGCTCAGTATGGCTCCCTGCGGACGGCGCACGTCGACCGACTTGAGCCTTATGTCCAGATTCAGGTCCTGCATGCTGTAGTTGTTGTGCAGTTTCTTGCGGTAAAACCAAACGTTCCAGACAAACAGCGGATACACGGCTTTTGAATAGAGTTCCATGAAGGCCTCAAAGTCAATCAGACGGTGGTCATTGAGAGTACACTGCACACATATCTGATGCAGGCTGCCTGCCCAACACTGATAGTTCTCTATGGCATAGGCATAGGTCTGTATGACGTACGGATTGCTGATTATCTCCCTCGATGTCTGGGTTACGCCCTGCAGCAGCCAGTCATAGTCACTGTCCACGCATGCAATCAGATTCTTTCCCAGTCCGTTATGCTCAATGCACGAACGCAGGGCCGATTTCTTGCCCTTGGTCAAGCCCCCGCGGTTGGGCAGCATTATCTGGAAATAACGCTCCGAAGTCTCAAATTCATCAAGCAGCAGACGCCAGAAAGAGACATCGTCATAGCTCTCCACGAAAGCCACGATACGGCCTCTGCGCTTGCTGGGCAACAGCTTGTCGGCCGCCTCGAAATAACGGGAAGAAATATTGTCGGTAAGTCTCTTCATGCCGGATTGCCCCTTACTTTACAGTAATGTCCTCAACATCATAGACCGAATCCATCCAGCCGTCCATAATCAGTGCCGGCGAATGGGTGGTCATAATAATCTGGCAATTGGGGTTGAGTGAGCGCACGCGCTGTATCAGCTGCTGCTGCCACTCGATATGAAGTGAAATCTCAGGTTCGTCCATAAGCAGCACTCCGGGTGTCATATCCTGAACCAGAGTGGTAAGCATAATGACCAGCAGCTGCTTTTCGCCCGATGACAGGTTGTACGGCAGAAGTGTCGTTCCGAACTGGTCAAACAGAATCTCGTTGCTGGTGCGTATTATCTTCTTGCCCGTATCGGTAAAGAGCTCGTCCATGTAATCCATGAACTTTATCTTGGGGGCCGATATCTCTTGCGCCTCACGTATCTTCTCGGGATCGCCCGATGTAAGCAGCTGGATGGTACGGTTGCCTATGTTCACCTGATAATCCAGATAACGGCGCTGAAGCTTGTAGAGCTGCCAGTCCAACTCGGACACCACGCTCTTGTCGGACATCTTCTCCAACAGGTTGCTGTGCATGAGCGGACGGTCAATGCTGCGTATCACGTCATACTTGATCTTGGAAGCTCCTTCGGGGAAATAATCAATCTGTACCTCGGCAGTCTCTTCCTGACTCTCGCCTGCCAGGAAGTCCAGACGGGCTACGGTTTTGTTGAGAATGGTACTCTTGCCTGTACCGTTCACACCGCTCAGGATATTCACATCGGGACGCAGGTTCCAGACTATGTGCTTTCTGCCCCAGAGGGAGTTGATCTCTATTCGGCTTATGCCTTCAGCGTATCCGGTTTCCATAATCATGACTGTTTACGGGTTCTGTTCGGTAAATATAGGAAAAAAAAAGAAGAGTTACCGTTAGGTTCCTCTTCTCTTTTTTTGGCGGCGCGTGATTCACATCAAACGATACCCAATGATATTTATAAAAAGGACTATCTATCTAGATCATCAATCATTCAACAGACTCTCTGTTTCGTGATTGCGCTACAAAGATATTCTTTATTTTTTACTTTGTATATTTTTGAGGGGTATTTAAGTGATTTTTGCAGTTGATAACACTTTCCGAGGCCATTTTCCTTCGGAAAAATGCATTTTTATTCACTAATCTTCAGTCCGTCAAGAAGTTTCAGATAAGTCGGTACTGCAGCCTCCAACTCGGCAAAAGTGACGAATTCATCGGCCGTATGTGAACGGGATGACTCGCCCGGGCCCAGTTTGAACGACGGACATGTCAGAATGGCCTGATCCGAAAGCGTGGGTGACCCGTAGGGGTTCATGCCAAGTTCCCTGGCTTTGCGGATGACGGGATGTGCCATGTCTATCCTTGAAGAGTTCAGGTTGAACGAGCGTGCCTTCACCTCGCAATACTCCGGAAGCTGAGCGCTTATCAGGTCAAACACCTCGTGATTGGAGTAAAGTTCGTTTGTGCGGACATCGGCCGTAAAGGTACATGTGTCGGGTATCACGTTATGCTGCGTTCCGGCATTGATCATCGTTATGGTGAACTTGATCGGACCCAGCAGATCGGAAATCTTGTCAAAACTGAATGTGCGGAGCTTCTCAATAAGCTCAGTTGCGCGGTACAGAGCATTGATACCCTCGTTGCGTGCAGCATGACCGGCCTTGCCGTGAACGGTGAAATCCAGAACCATCAGTCCCTTCTCGGCCACTGCAGGCTGCATTCCTGTAGGCTCGCCTATAAGAGCCACATCAACCTTGGGCAGACTGCCCACAGCCAGTTTCATGCCGTTCTGTCCGTTACGCTCCTCCTCGACCGTAGCCAGGAACAGTGGATTGTAAGACTGCGGTTTGCTGTCCAACTCATAGAACGCATAGAGCAGTGAAACCAGACCTGCGCCGTCATCGTTGCTACCAAGTCCGAACAGTTTTCCATCCTCAACGGTAGGAGTGAACGGATCCTTGGTCCAACCTGCTACCGGCTTTACGGTATCCATATGGCTGTTGAGCAACAGAGTGGGCTTGGCGGGATCATAACTGTGGCCATAGCACAAAAGATTCAGTCCGATGCACTCGGGCTTGTAGCCATGGCTCTCCATATCAGCCTTGAGTATGGCCGATACCTCCTGCTCCGAACCCGTGGTTGACGGAGTGGCAATGAGCCGCTTAAGCAGTTCCAGTTGTTCCATGTGCACAAAGGTATGGAGTTTTATGAGATTTCGCCTTTTTCGCGGGCGGAAAGTTCCCTTATGATACTGATTGCAAAGGGTAAGGCAATAGAGAATGTAATGACATCGGCCGTAGCCATAGTAGCCTCCAGTCCCTCAAGGCCCCATATTGCAGGCAGGATGAAGAATATGGGATAGAATGCGAATCCGTGTCGGCTCATAGCCAGGATAGTGGCCCTTCCGGTACGGCGTATGTTCTGAAGCAGCATGTTTGTCGGGGTAGTCAGGCCCACCAGCGGGAATGCCACGCACTGCCAGCGCAGCACCACTGCACCTATACGTATAAGCTCCGGATCCTCATCACGGAAGAAAGAAATTATCTCGGGGGCGAATATCCATCCCAGAGTGGACATCACGATCAGCACAATCACGCAAACCTGTATGGTAAACATGTATGACTGCCTTACGCGGCCGTACAGCCTTGCACCCCAGTTGAATCCGCAGACCGGCTGGAATCCCTGGCCCACACCAAGTATCACAGCCATGGCGCACTGCATGATCCTGGCCACCACCGTAAAGGCTGCTATGGTCGATGCTTCCTGACCCTGCAGCGCATAACTTGCCGCCGCCCAGTTCATGCATATGGCCGATATGCTCGAAAGCGACTGACGCATAAGCGAAGGCAGGCCGCCCGCACCTATCTCGCGGTAACGGTCCAGTGAGGGAGCAAAGTTGCGCAGTTTAATATGTACGTTGCCGTCAAACGTGGTAGCCCACAGCAGCAGGCTCCACGAAATGAACTGACTTATCAGTGTGGCCAGCGAAGCGCCGCTCACCCCCATATCCAGATGGTTTATGAGCAGCCAGTCAAAGAATATGTTAAGCACCATACCCACCGCTATTCCGATCATGGCCAGCATGGCGTTGCCCTGCAGACGCAACTGGTTATTCAGCGTCATCTGCGATATCAGGAACGGGGTTGCTATCAGTATCCACTTAAGGTAAGCGTTTGAGTACGGAACGACATCGGGGGTAGCACCCAGCAGGCGTGACAGCGGAGTCATGAACAGCATACCCGCAATCATGAATACCAGACCCATCAGGAACGATGACATGAATCCCGTGGCAGCCATCTTGCCCGCACCCTCCGCATCACGTGCACCCAAGGCGCGCGACATATAGTTGCCGGAACCGTGACCAAAGAAGAATCCTACAGCCTGAATGATTGACTGGTATGAGAAAGCCACACCGACACCCGCCGTAGCGACAGTGCTGATGTGGCCCACAAACCATGAATCTACAATATTGTAGACGGCCGATATGGACATACTGATGATGGTGGGTACGGCAAGGCTGAGTACCAGTCGGGGTACCGGTGTTTCCGTGAGCCGTCTGAAACGGGCCTCACTCTTCAGTATGTCTTTATTATTGCTCTGCACCAGAATCTTTTCCTGGCACAAAATTACTCATAATTTGCATTGGATATCACCACCACTCAATTTCACCGTTCTCTCTTACAATAAAGGGGCGCTCGTTGTTGCCGCGCGTATAGTTGCGCATCCAAAGCAGACTGTTGAGCGGTATGCTCCCGTAATGCAGGCTGTTACCTGTCGCCTTCTGATAACCCAGCGAAATCCATTCGGTTCCGTCAAAACAGAACAGCTCATACTCGTTACCCGGACACACGTCATTGTCATCACTGCGTGGTGAAAGGCTTGCGTATCTCACCACTACACCCTTACCCATATCCATTCCAACCCAGTTGCCGTCGGGCTGGTTGATTTCAAAGTTTGAAAGCAGGTTCCCGTCATAGGCACGATCTATGGCATCCTGCCCTGCCTCGGGGTTGGCAATGCCGCAACCTTTCATCTTAAGGCCATCGGCATCATAGAATGACAGTTCGGATATGTTTCCCCACGAACCGTCAGGACTCATATAGCGCCAATAGCGGTATGGACGGTCAGGGTTCAGCTCTATGCGGTCCGGTATGTCTGTCCGGCCTATCGTATACAGGGTGACGGGATTACCGAAGTCGGGAGTATCAGAACACTGGAACCTGCCGCCCAGTATCTTGCGGCGCTGCTCCACCACGTTGTATGATTCGTAGTATTTGCGTCTTAGGTCCATGCTGACATGCGGACCCTCAGCCGGCTTGCCTATATACTCCACCTTGCCGTTTTTGTCCAGTATGAACGGCAGGCTTACAGGCCGCAGTCCTTTGCCGTCATACCCCAACACTATATAAAGCATATTGCGGCCCATTTTTCTGAAACAGGCTTTTGACTTTTTGAGCTTACCATAGTCAAGCACTTTCCATTGGGGACCGCCTGCGTTCACAGCCATGGCTATATACACGTACTTCCGGTCCTCCAGTCTGTTTGTCTGTTCCTTTATGGTCTCTATCTCAAGGTCCGATGTGACATTATACCGATCGGTCACATCCTCACGGCATATGTCAAACGGATAAACGTATCGGGCCGAGTTACGGTACTTTACCATGTCACGGTCAATGGTATAGGTTGAGCGCCACACCTTGGGTATCCGTTCATAAGGATAGAACTGGAACCCCGCTCCCATTATGAGCGAGTTGATGGTTTTCTGTTCACGGCCACGGTCATCGGGAAATACATACCAACTGTGGCCATCACTGTTACGACCCCATGATGGTACATTGTCTATGGCAGCCGGAAGCCCCATGCTTCGGAACACCGCTGTACCCATGGTCACGTAGTCCATGCAGCTGCCGTATGTCATCCTGACCCAGGTGGCGGCACTACGCATAGGGATACTGCCCCTGTCCTCCCATATGACACGATGGCCTATCTCTGATTGTTTGGCATGAATCTCATTACGGACTATCTCTATAGCACCGTATATGGTGTTGCGCTGGTCATAAACATCTGCAATAGTGTTTATACTGTCGCTGTAATGTAGAGACAGCGTGACACGCCAGGCGTCAAGACTCTGTAACTCAGTCACCTTATAGGGCAAAATCCAGTCACGGAACTCTTCATAAGAAAGGTGCTTGGCCCAGGGCTGAGTCTTCCACTGATTGAACGCATGGTCAATGCTATATATCAGATAATCGGCAGTCATAACCTCAACATCCGATACAACATCTCCTGATAACCCGGGATACTGTGAATCGCTGATTTGACGTAGGGTGTCACGCTGCCAGTCCGGGCTGGGACCGGTACCCAGTATCTTCAGAGCTTTACCATAATAGCTATTGATTGCTGCGGTATCACGATAAGAGTAATGTGCGGGCATATTTGCAATCAGATACTTTGCCGCTTTCAGTTTTTCGGGATCCTTGTCAACCTTGCGGTAATGTCTGAGCACGGTCTTGAGTTCTGTTTTGTTCTTACCTGCAACTTTCAGGGCGTAGTGAAGATACATCTCATCCTTACTGCAGCCGCATAATGCTGTAAGTGTCAAAGTCACAAACAAGGTATAAACGGTGTTCTTCAATAGAGTATTCATATAGCGTTGTTTTTCCATTTGTCCAGATTAGGGGAATCGAGTGTATCGGCACTCACGTATTCGATTTTATTATCCTTATGCAGGATGAAGGGTTCACTTATGGGAATGAGGGCGTTGCCGTCATATCCCTGGATCTGGTAAAGCACTTCACGGCCCATGTCGTGGAACAATGCCTTTCCGCGTTTCATCACGCCAAAGTCCACTATCTGCCAAGGGGGCCCCTCACTGCGGACAGCCGATGCTATGTATACATATCTGTCCTTGAGTCTCTTTCGGATGGTTCTGTCTATCGGAACGGCCAGGTCACTGGTAAGGAAATACCGTGAGGTTACATCCTTACGGCCAAGCTCAAAGGGATACTGATACCTGGCTTTCTGACGGTACTCCCAACGCTCCGGGTTTATGGCGTAGGTATGGCGATATACCTTGGGGCCGCGTTCGTACGGGAAGAAACTACCGCCTATCATGGTAGCCAAATCCCATTCCGATGTCAGCTCCTCACCCCGGTCAGACTTGATCACGTACCAACTGGTAGCTGCGGTTCCGCGACTTCCCACCGGGGTTTCATCCAGAACGGCCGGAACACCGGCGCTACGGAATATAAGTACTGCAGTTAATGCATAATCCGGAATGTTTCCATAAGTCTGACTGGCCTGAAGATGGGCGTTCAGCAACGGTAACCCTGCACGGGTATAGAGTCCGTAACGGTTCAAGCCATGATAGGCGTCGTTACGTAACATGTTTGCCGTTGCTATCGTAGTGTTGTACTCCACATCGTTCTTTACGGGATGCTCCAGGCCCTTACCGAAATGGGCAAGCAGCGTGTCACGCCATGCATCCAACTCCTGCAGTTCTGCTGCCTTGTAAGGCAACAGCCACTCCAGGTACTCATCGAAAGTCAACTGACTTGCCCAATCACAGTTAACCCACCCGTCGTATGAAGTATCAATAGTCCGGATCAGGTAATCGGCTTTGATTATCTGAGCGTCCGGCACAATCTGACCGGGCAGGTCACGGTACTTAAGATCAGTGACTGCCAGCAGGCTGTCACGCTGCTGTTCAGGGGTAAGGTTTTTATCGGCCAGAATCCGGGCCGCATAATCATAGTATTCATATATCCTGTCATCAGCGTACGAGTAATGGGCGGGCATGTTCTCAATGAGGAACTCCGCAGCACGCAACTTGTCCGGGTTGACATCGGTCGTACGATAATGGGGTAACACTGATTCAAGTTCCGGTCTGTTTGATCCGGCTGAATTCAAGACTTGTTCCAAGGCTGAGCCTGATGTACAGGAACATGATAAAGACAAAAATGCCAATGAAACGGCTGGTAAAAAGATTCTCATAAAAAGGTCTTTCAAGGTTATAATTTCAGCAAATATATGTTTTTCATTTTTTAGACCCCATCAATTAAAGGAATTTAACAAAAAGTGCCTCAGAGTCTCCTCCAAGGCACTTTTTACTAGTATTACTAATATTATTACTTGTAGTATTCCATGCTCTGTGCATCCCATGTCATTACTACACTGTAATGACCTTCAACCTGTGAGCGGGAGTAATCAAGGAACACCTTGAGCGACTTGTCAAACAGGTCGGGAGTCTGGATGGAATCACGGAGCAGCAGAGTGCTCATTACACAGTATGCTGCGCTCTCCATCAGACGGCGGCCACAGAAATCATTCACATCAGTCTCCTTCTGGTCGGTCACGTGAGCGGTCATGGCATCCAACTTCTCTGCCAGAGCGCTGATGACTGCCTTGCTCTCCGAGTCAGGCAGTGTGGCAAGCATATCCTTCACAAACTGTGAGTATACGCCGCTGGTCACGTAACGCAGGGCGGCAACTACCTGAAGTTGTGTCGTACCCTCATAGATTGAGGTGATACGTGCATCACGGTACAGACGCTCGCATGTATAGTCACGCATAAAGCCTGATCCTCCGTGTATCTGAATGCTGTCATATGCGTTCTGGTTGGCGAACTCACTGGTCATACCCTTGGTTATGGGAGTAAGGGCATCGGCCAAACGGCTGTAACGCTTGCTCTCCTGACGCTCCTCGGGAGTCAGAGTGCGTATCTTGGCAATCTGGTCAAGTGACTTGTAAATGTCAACGTAACGTGATGTCTCATACATAAGTGAACGTGATGCCTCAACCTTGGCCTTCATCAATGCCAGCATCTGATAGACTGCCGGGAATGTGTCGATGGTACGGCCAAACTGACGGCGCTCTGCAGCGTACGCCTTAGCCTCGCGCCAGGCGGCATCCTGAATGCCCACACTCTGTGTGGCGATACCCAGACGGGCACCGTTCATAAGCGACATCACATATTTGATAAGACCCAGACGGCGGTCACCACATAGCTCTGCCTTGGCGTTGTTGAACACTAGCTCGCAGGTGGGTGAACCGTGAATACCCATCTTATCCTCGATACGGCGTACGTTCACACCGCCGTTACGCTTGTCATAGATAAAGAGTGACAGACCGCGGCCGTCGGTAGTGCCCTCTTCGCTGCGGGCCAGAACCAGATGAATGTCACTGTCACCGTTGGTGATGAAACGCTTTACACCGTTCAGGCGCCAGCAGCCGTTCTCCGGATCCTCGGTTGCCTTGAGCATCACGCTCTGCAGGTCACTACCTGCATCGGGTTCGGTCAGGTCCATTGACATGGTGGCTCCGTTGCTTGCCATTGTCAGATACTTCTCTTTCTGCTCGGGGCTTCCGAACTCGTTGATAGTATCGGCGCATGACTGCAGGCCCCATACGTTCTGGAATGACGCATCGGCACGTGATATCATCTCACCTACTGCACTGAATACGGTTACGGGCATATTCAGACCGCCGTACTGACGAGGGAGTCCGAATCCGGACAGACCGGCCTGATGCATAACCTTGAGGTTCTGTGCGGTTCCGGCAGAATACTGTACGCGGCCGCCGCTGCAGTGTGAGCCTTCGCGGTCAACAGACTCGGCATTAGGCGCAATCACCTCGTCGCAGACACTGCCTGTCAGTTCCAGCACGCGGTCAAAATTGTCCATCGCATCGGCAAAATCGGCCGGTGCATAGTCGTACTTATCGGCCTCTGTATAGAAGTTCTCCTTAAGCTCAACTATGCGCTCCATGAGCGGAGACTGCATGCGGGCTTTGAGTTCGGGTGTATCCTTATAGTTGTTCATTTTGAAATCTCCTTTAAGTTACGGATCATTTTGGGGATCACATCCTCTACGCGGCCGGTAACCACATAGTCGGCGATTGAGTTGATGGGAGCGTCGGGATCCTGGTTGATTGACATGATCAGACTGCTCTCACGCATACCTGCTATGTGCTGGATCTGACCCGAAATACCGCATGCGATGTAGAGCTTGGGGCGTACGGTAAGACCTGTCTGACCAATCTGACGGTCATGATCCACGAAACCGGCATCCACTGCGGCACGGCTGGCACCGACCTCTGCGTGCAGCACATCGGCCAACTTGAACAGCATGTCAAAGCCCTCGCGGCTGCCCATTCCGTAACCGCCGGCAACTACTATGCTGGCGCTGTCCAGATGGTGTGAGGGTTTCTGCATGTGGCGCTCAATCACGCTCACTGCCAGGTCGGCCTGACTTACATAGTCCGATACCTTATGCTTTACGGTTTCACCCTTATAGTCTGCCTTAAGTATCTCGTTCTTCATCACACCCTGACGTACGGTAGCCATCTGGGGACGATGGTCGGGGTTGACGATGGTGGCGATGATGTTGCCTCCGAATGCGGGACGGATCTGATAGAGCAGGTTCTCGTAAACCTGACCGCTCTTCTTGTCCTCATACTCACCTATCTCAAGGTTGGTGCAGTCGGCTGTAAGTCCGCTGCCAAGGGCCGATGATACTCTCGGGCCAAGGTCACGGCCGATTACTGTTGCGCCCATAAGTGCAATCTGGGGCTTCTCCTCCTGGAACAACTTTACCAGGATTGCTGAATGAGGTGCTGTGGTATAGGGAGCAAGGCTCTTGTCATCAAAGATATGCAGTACATCTACACCGTAGGGAAGTATCTGCTTCTCAATTCCGTCCAGACCGCTGCCTATTGCAATAGCCTCAAGCTTTACGCCCAGCTGGTTGGCAAGTGAACGGCCCTTGGTGAGCAGTTCCTGACTGACGGGAGCCACCTGGACTCCTTCCAGTTCGCAATATACGAATATGCTGTTCATGGCTTATCCTATTATATGGTTTACGGCCAGTTCCTCAATCAGAGCGGCTATCTCCTTTTCATCGGCACCATAGCGCTTGCTCTCCTTGGCCTGGAATACAATATTCTCAATCTTCTTTACCTTGGTGGGTGAACCTGACAGTCCGCACTTGGCGGGATCGGCGTTTACATCGGCCACGGTCCATGCGGGTACCTCGTAGTTCTTGCGGCCCATCAGCAGGCGTGCGTTGCGCGGGCGGCAGGGAGCTGCGCTTCCGTTCACTGTGAGCAGGCAGGGCAGCGGGGCCTTTACGGTCTCTACACCT
>Ga0310786_10006403_pt1 | contig 15659 bp, 9 predicted proteins | sample AusTroGonzalo_MG_FD_203881 | JGI IMG/M metagenome (GOLD analysis project Ga0310786, IMG submission 203881) | Bovine rumen microbial communities from tropical cattle in Woodstock, Queensland, Australia - Gonzalo_03 (v2) (version 2) | ecosystem: Host-associated > Mammals > Digestive system >... | reverse complement strand
CTCGGCACTCAAAACAAGAGCAGAAACGTACATTGACATAGTGGATTACCGAAAAATGGCATGAAATCAGAAGATTTATGCCGAAATATTTGCAAATCTCAATTTTTTTTCGTACCTTTGCGTGCAAAGGTAAACATACGAAAAACAAATCATATGACACAGACAAAGTCAATTGTGGTAAAGGGTACGTCTATCAATGTGCTTCTTGATATGAACCAGAATGATTATATCTGCTTGACAGATATGACCAAAGGATTTGAAGAGGGAAGCCGGTTGATAGAGAAATGGCTTAACAACAAAAGCACTATTGATTTTCTGGGTGTATGGGAGCAACTCTATAACCCCAATTTTAAATCCCCCGAATTCGGGGGAATTAGAATGGAGGCCGGTAGTAACCGCTTCTATATCTCCGTTAACAAGTTCATTGAGAGAACAAGTGCGATAGGCTTATTTGCCAAAGCAGGTCGTTATGGCGGCACATATGCTCACAAAGATATAGCTTATCATTTCGGGATGTGGCTTTCGCCAGAGTTTAACTTGCTGGTAGTAAAAGAATTCCAACGCCTGAAAGAAAGTGAGAATGACCCATTAAAACTCCAATGGGACATAAAGCGTATTCTGTCCAAAACCAATTATCAACTTCATACAGACGCAATAAAGGACAATATAATCCCCACGTTGTCTATAGAGAAGAAGAAAGAGTATCTGGTATATGCATCGGAAGCTGACATGCTTAATCTTGCATTGTTTGGTTGCCGTGCAAAAGACTGGGAGGAGCATAATCCCACATTAGCAGCCAAAGGACTCAATTTGAGAGATACTGCATCTATCAACCAGCTCATTGTATTATCAAACATGGAGGTGGTAAACGCAGAACTCATCAAACGAGGTATAGAGCGAGCAGAGCGCTTTGCGTTCTTGTCTCAAATGGCGCAAGATGAGTTGACTTCGTTAAACAAGACTAATGTAGAACAGCAATTCAAGCGCTTGGCAACCAAGTATCCTCCTGCAGCATTGACTGAATAAGCCCTCTTTAGCAAAGAGAAAGCTAACACATCAAATAAATTAAGCGGTAATCCACTATTAGACGGGTTGCCGCTTTTTTGTGCGTGTGACCTAATGCAAAGAACGAAGTAGGAACAGACAAAACAAACAATATATAAAAGTTGTACCCGACACGAGGACAGGGGAAAGGAAAACAATACAAGTACAATACAAGCACAATACAAGCTTTGGTATGCCAGGGAATAAGAGAATGGGACTAAGCCAAGTTTGTCAAGTTTGTCAACTTTGTCACGGCAAAAATTAAAAGAGCGACAGAGCGACACAGCGACAAGGGATAATTTGAAACTGCCAAACTGCCAAAACTGCCAAAACTGCCATGGCAAAATATGAACGAAAAGGGTCAAAAGGGTCACGGCAAAAATGTGAACAAAAGGGGCAAAAAGGGGCAAAATGTAAGGGTGATGTTAGGTTGTGATTGGGGTGAGGGAGTGATTATAGTCTAGGATTAGACCGACTATGGATCGGAAACGGTTCGACTATGGAACGAGTATAAGGAGATAAGATAGTGCTACTCACGGCACGGGAAATATGGTGAGAAACGGACATTGACATAGTGTGTGCTTATAAGAATTGCAAAAATCAAAAAAAATAAGCATAAAAGTTGATTTTTTTGCTCCAAAAATTTGGAAGTTTCAAAAAAAATCATTATCTTTGCAGCGTAATTGAGAAAACACAGTTATGGCACGCAAAGATTTATTGCTGAAACTTCTGGAATCCGGAGAAAAAGTCAGTATCTATTCTCCGTTGTTCATTGGAGAGGAATATTCGGAATTTGAGAAATTTCTGCTCGCATATATGGACAACACGGAATATGGTGCGGACTTAGGTACTATCATGGGACGTCTGGAGACAATCAAACGCATGGGAGCCGAGGATCGGTATTTCCGTTATGAAGGTCGTCCATCCGACAGGGTTCGGGCGTTACCGGCATATCTGGAGTCATCGCGATTGCGTTTGTATTGCCTGTGTATCAGCAGCAAAGTCCTGATATTGGGCAATGGCGGATTAAAGGAAACGCAAACCTATCAGGAAGATCCGTATCTCAACAAATGTGTGGAGACATTGCAGAAGATAGATTTTGAGATCCGGCAGCGTGAGAACCGAAAAGAGATAACCATCCGTGGAACTCAATTGCACGGAACACTGACATTTTATATCAACGATTAGAAAGGAGGTAAACATGGTAGTCAATCCTATTATGGAGGAGGTGCGCAAGAGATACCTCACTCCGGAGATTCAGAAACAGGTGGATATGCAGGTCATGATTGCCAATCGCATCTATGACTTGTTGGAGCAGAAAGGCATGTCGCAAAAAGATCTGGCACAGCGTTTGGGCAAAACCGAGACAGAGGTAAGCCGCTGGTTGTGCGGAACGCATAACCTTACAATGGCAACGCTCGCAAAGATTGCTGTGGCACTGGAGGATGACATTATCGTTCCGACCAAATCGCGGAAGAGACTGTCAATCCCCAAGCTGACACTTCCGCACAAACGTGTAGCAGCCGTTTTGTAACATTGCCTGTAATGTAATTCTTATAAGCAACAATTCCGAGAGGGTTGTTGCTTTTTTCGTGCACACACTATGAGAGGCAACCCATTTTGTTGATGCCAACGAAATGGTAAAAGAACAAGTAAAGTAAAAGAGCTAGCCGGAACAGCGGCGAGAGCCGGACAAAACGAAGAAACAAAACAAAGATAACAAAAGCTAACAAATACAATATAATAATAGTTGTGCCCGACAGGGATGAGGGTAAAAAGTATTAACGATTTAATTTTTAAAACCATGAAATTGCCAGAGGTATTTTTAAATTTTATGAATGCTGTAGATTGGAACAGTTTAGACATTAATGAAAAGAAGGGACTATTTGATGCTCTTGAAAGCTCAGAACCGATTAACATGGGATTGTTCGAAATGGCGCAAGCCAATGGGAGTGATGAAAATTTAGTGCTCATATACCACGGAACAGATCCAAAAACAGAGTTGTTTCTTACCCCCAAGATGAAAACAATTTTTCAGGAATGGTTGGAAAGAAAGTATACAAAAGGAGAAGATGGTTGGTCTTATCTTGATGTGGAAGCTCAACGCCCAAAAGAAGACTAACGCAAAGGCATAGAGGATTGATTTTCTCTATGCTCACAAGAAAGAAAACATTAAAAGTGCGCACGGACTAATAGTGCAAATAGACATGAAGATACGATCGATAGAAATTAATGGTTTATGGAACAGATATGATATCAATTGGAAGTTGAACTCCAAAGTTAACATTTTAACCGGCTCTAATGGTTCGGGGAAAAGCACTATTATGGATGCGGTAAGGATGTTAATTAGCGAAGACACTCTATTAGAAAACAAAACTAATGGAGTGGAGATTAATTTTGATGATAATAGTGTGTATGGAGCCATTCATTTTAATGATAATCTGAAAGAATTAGAGCGACGCAAAAGTAGTAATACGTACTACAAATTAATGTGGACAAAAGCGCAAAAAGATTTAGAAAAAAAGAAAACCAATCGAAATCTAGAAGACATCAATTTAGAGGCTTCTTTAAGAATAGCCATTCAGAAGGGACGACCTATTTCTCCGCAGAAATTACTAAAACAAATAAAAGTAGACTTTATACGCACTTTTGATATTCCTCTTCCCTCCACTATTGTATCTAGCAAATTAGATTCCTTCCGAGCAGATGGGGTTCAAACAGAGTTAGATCTACAGTTGCATGAACTACAGACTAAGTACGCATTCTATTTGGCAAATCTAGCAGATATTGTTGAAAAAATGCTCAAAAAGGATCCATCTGCTATAACGGTAGCATATGTGACAGAGTTGTACCATTATAAAAATTTGTTCACTAGAATCATAAATAGCGCATTTGAAGAGACCGGAAAAGAAATGATTTTGCATGAAGGGCGCTTGGGCTTCGTAATCAAAGGAACAGATACGATATTGTCGCTTTACCAGTTGTCTGCCGGAGAGAAACAATTGTTGCATATTTTCATGACCGTGTTAATGGAACTGGGACAAGATTACATACTTATTATGGATGAGCCAGAAATATCGTTACACATTGATTGGCAGGAAAAACTCATTAAAAATATAAGGAAATTAAATCCAAATTGTCAAATTATCATCGCAACCCATGCGCCATCGTTATTATTGGATGGTTGGCAAGGGCACGTGACACAAATTGAGGCAATCAAAAAATTGCAATAATGGCAACTTCACTAGCATCGGCATTAAATCCAAGTTTTTTTGACGCGAGTACAGGGATGAGATCACCTGGACATTTGCCGCCTATATACATATATGTAGAGGACGAGTGGGATTCTATCTTTTGGAGGCAAATGTTTGCGAAATATGAAAAAGATTATCAATTGTCTATTAAAGTATATCAATCGGCAGGAACATGTGACCGCGGAAAAAGTAAAGTCATGTCGGATGTCTCTGAAGGGCGGTTAGTATTAAGTTCATCTGTGCTAGTATGTATTGATGCAGATTATGATTTGATTATTGATAATTATCATCCACAATACACAGATATAATTAGAACAAGTCCCTTTGTCATCACCACACAATATTATTCCGCAGAGAATGTATTAATAGATGGAGATAGACTTAAGACTATATTTTATCGATTGACATTATGTGAGCACACCAGTATTGATTTTGACAAAATATTACATGAAACAGCACGAACATACTATCAGTCATTTTTGTTATTACTGCTGTCGATTATTGCTCAACAATCAGACGAAACTGCTTCTGATTTAACTATTAACAAATATAACAATTTTCTTTCAGAGGCTCAATATGATGAAAGTGGATGTTTGACAGATGAAGCACAAGAGAAGATTAAAGAATTTGAAAATGACTATAACTATCTAAAAGATGCAAATCCTGACGGATATACTCGGTTAGATGAAGAACTTAGAAAATTAGGCTATGATGAATCTAATTGTTCCTGTATGATTCAAGGACATGGCTGGATGGATTATGTTGCAATCCCAATTCTTCAACAGATAGCAGGTCCTATATATTCAGCCAAAGTTGCGGAACTCACGGCTGAAGTAGGAGAAGATGTTGAAAATAGAGGCGAGGTTATACGCCAAAAGCATAACCATTATGCGAACCAAACATTTATCCATACAGGATGCGTAAAAGGGAAATGGTCTCTGCTTGAACGAATAACTCAACTAATTAAAGATACCGATATTAATACGAATAAAGAAGTTATAACACAAATACAGCATAAAATAGATTGTGCATTAATAGCATCTCCAATCATGGGGATTATCGGCGGATTATTAAGCCGGTAAGAAAATGGCTTGCGTTACGTATCCTACAACGTAGAATTAGAATAAATATGGTGTTAGCTATCGGCACCTAAAATCAGATAGAAATGATCATTGACATAGTGAAAAACTTAAATTCAGACAAAAAAGACCAAGCGTAGATTGTCAACTTTGCCAAGTTTGTCATTTCAATATTTAGTTATTTCATTATGTCAACATAAAAAACGGGTATAGGCTATTGGGTTAGCCTATGCTCACAAACAAAATAAAACAAAGCGCGCACATACGCGTAATATAAGAGGAACATAAACATTAAAAACCAAACAATATGAAAAAGTTCAACTTTTTAGAAAACTTATTGCGAAGGGAGTTCGCAATGAGTGGAATGAGAGGACTGAATGGATTGAGAGTGAAAGCGTCCGTTTCCGACAGTCAGCCGACGGTCAACCGACGGTGAAGGCTAACGTCAGTGTAGGGACATTATACTGAAACCACAAAAAAAGTTGAATACTTGTCACAATGTTTACACTCAACATACGGATTATGCTTCTTGGTTGAAATGTAGTCCACAAGAAAAAAGAACAAATAATTAAAAAACAAAACAATATGAAAAATCTTTTCTTAAAACGAGTAATGTGGTTAGTTGTACCACTACTCACAATGTTTAACATCAATGTGCTGGGAACAGCACCTACTGGTTGGTCACAAGTGACAGCACTTTCCGGAATCGGGGCTGGTGACAAGATTATTATTGTTACCAATGATGGTAGTATGTACTTAAACGGATCCGTTAGTAGTGGGCACTTCTCCGCAACGGCACTGGATGCATCCCATCCGGCAAGTGCATCTGCGGCTGGAGTCATCGAATTGGTATCTGTTAGTTCCAACACATACAAGTTAAAATTTGTTTCTACTGATAAATATGCGACAGCTACAGCAGCGTCTTCGGGAAGTGCTAAGGTTAACGCGACTTCTGATAGTTACGGATGGACTTTCTCAGGTTCGAGTGGCCAATTCAATGCTCAGTATCAAGAAAGCGGGAAACAAGCTTACATGCGTTCATATAGCAATAGTAGTTTTCGTACGTATGCCGGCACTAGCAATGGTGCCACCTTTCAAATCTACAAATATTCTCCTTATACCATCACTGCGGCTACGAATAATGCTTCGTATGGTACGGTTAGTCTGAGCGGCTCAACCATTACGGCGACACCTGAAAGTGGTTATCGGGTGTCCACGACTAGTGCCTATACAGTAACCAGTGGTACGGCGACAGTAACAAATAATGGAGATGGCACTTTCACTGTATCGCCAACAAGCAGTTGTACTGTTCAAATCAATTTTGAGGCAATACCAGAAGCAAGTATTAGTTTTGTTAATCCCGGTACGCCTGCACCAACTACAACCGGCTATCTTGTGGGAGCTACGTATACTTTGCCAAGTTCAAACAATTTCACTTGCGGGACAAAGGTCTTTGTTGGTTGGAGCACGGTGGCAATCAACGAACCAAGTGCACAGCCAGCATCCAATTTCTATGCACCTGGAGCCGAAGTAACTTTGGAGGCATCGCAGACGTTCTATGCTGTATTTGCTACCAGTAACGGAGGAAGTACGAAGTGGGTACTTACAAGTTTAGATGCAGTGACGGCAGGTACATATGCAATAGTAAATCAATCGGACTACGCGTTTAATGGAAGTTTTGATAGTGGTCATGGTTGTTGTACCTCCTCAACATTCAGTTTTACGAATGGAGAGGCGACATCTGCTCCAACAGGAACTTGTGAAATCGTATTTGAGGCTGTCACCGGCGGTTTTAAAATGAAAATGGGGAATAACTATCTTTATGCGTCAAAAGCTGGATCTGGCGGTTTTGGTTCTCATAGCATAGAATCAAGTTATTGGTTATACAAAAATTCTAACTGGACATATAACTCCAATACTGCATATTTGCGAAGTTATTCAAGTACCTCGACAGGATTCAGAACATATTCAAATAACTCAGGTGATGGTACCATTCGGTTAGCAAAAAAAGTATCGGCTGTATCCTATTCCGATTATACCACTTCTTGTTCATCCACATTTACCGTTACCTATAACGGCAATGGTAACACGGGAGGTACTGCACCAAGTGATGCGACTGAATATAGTAGTGGCGCTACAGTGACAGTAAAAGGGAATACAGGTTCACTGGTAAAAACAGGTTACGCTTTTGGTGGGTGGAACACTCAGGCAGATGGAAATGGAACGAACTATACAGCAGGTTCCGGTACGTTCACCATTAATGCCAACACGACGCTTTATGCAAAATGGATTCCGACTTATACTGTAACTTATAATGGAAACGGCAATACGGGTGGTTCAGTTCCGACTGACGCAACGGCTTACAATACTGGAACGACGGTTACTGTAAAGAGTAATTCCGGAAATCTGGCTAAAACCGGATGGACTTTTGCCGGATGGAACACCAATGCAACAGGAACAGGAACGAACTATACTGCTGGTTCAGGAACATTCACCATTAGTGCCAACACGACACTTTATGCGAAGTGGACTTGTACGGTAACCTGGAGTGTAAACGGAGCGACTAATGTTTATTCTGCTACCACCGTGACATATAACGCTACAAGCAGTAAAGTGGCTTCGGTGCCAGGTCCGCCGGATCCGGGAGACTATTGCGGAGACCAGTTCGTGGGCTGGACGAGTGATGAGAATTATGTTCACGGGACATCTAATCTCTTCACTACTGCTGGCGATTCACCGAACTTGAATTCTAGTGGAAACACTACATTCTATGCCGTGTTTGCGGATTATGATGATTAATAATCGAATGGAAAATTGAAAGTTAAAAATTTAAATTGAAAGGAGATTTATTATGAAAGCAATATATACAATTCAGAACTTCGCGAAACGGTTTGCAATGGTATTAGCTATCGGCCTGATGGCTATCAACACATGGGGTGCGACATATAATTCTGTTGGTACAACATTAACCAGTGGAAAATCTTACATTATAGTTGCCGGAGGTAAATATGCAATTACTGCAAGTAATCCTTCTAGCGGTTACATAGGCGAAACAGATGTAGAGTCGAGTATTAGTGGTAGCGTTCTTACAACTACGGCTACGAATATTGTCTGGGTGGCAACTGTGAATGCAAGTAGTCAATGGACATTTAAAAATGGAAATAGTTACATTAACAATAACTCAGGTACTTCTTACCGTAACATGTCATACGGAACAGGAGGTTCTACCACGTATACAATTTCTAGTAACAAAATATATTCAACTGGAGACGCTTCAAAGTGGTTACAACGGCTTTCTGGTGGCAATTTCCGCATGTACAATTCTACTCAATCAGGCGCCTCAGAAACATTCGTATTCTATGAATTAGAGGAATCCTGTGCTAAATCTGTGACGGTGTCAAACGGCGGCAGTTCGACGAATGGTACGATCACATCTATCACAACAAGTCCGGTTGCGACATGTAGCGCAACGGCTACGGATAGGCAAGTTAGTATTGTTGTAACTCCAAGTACAGGTTATGATGCACCGGAGAATTTGAGCGTAGGATCTTCAACAGGAACAGTAACGTCTACTAAAGTAAGCCGTACGAATAATAATAACGGCACGTTTACGTTTGTTTATCGGTATAATCAAAATGACAATGGTACTATCAGTTATAATGCTGCTTGTGTAGCCAAGACCTATACGATTACTCTTAATAACCAGGATCCAACAACGGCTTCTACTCCGACAAGTATCACAGCGACTTATAATTCGAGCACCGGATTAACAGGAACGGTAGTGACAACACGTCCGACAAAGACGGGTTATACGTTTGGAGGTTATTACACAGGAACAGAAGGCAGTGGAGTACAACTTATTAATAGTGACGGTGAGATCATTGCCAGCGCCAGCGGAGGCGGAAAGACCTACACGGACGCAAGCAAGAATTGGGTACATTCAGGCAATGTGACAGTTTATGCCAAATGGACAGAAAGACCGCTTACGAACTACCGTACGACATGTTGTACAGAACTAACCACCGTGAGCGGGAAGATAAGCGTGGGTAGTATCAACGAGACTGGCGGAACGGCAACATGGTCGTGGAGTGGAGCTACAACCGGCATCAGCAAGAATATACTGAAGATCTATAACACAAGCGATGTACTGGTAAAGACGATAGACAACATCTCCGCTTCGGCGACATCGCAAAGCATCACAGACCTTACGCCGTGTACGGAATACTACGCGACTCTTACTACTGTAGCCAGCAGCGGATATTGCGATGGCGCGGAGCAAGGCAAGTCAGATAACTTCACGACGAACGGATGGGCAGTACACTATGAAGGCGGCGATGAGAACGAAGGTGCATTACTGAGCAATGTGACGAAGACCAGTGGCGATGCGCAGGCTTGCTTGAGTGAGAACTATGTGGCTACATTCACAGCCAACACAGGTTATGAGTTGCCAACGACGATTACGGTTTATATAGCAAGTAGCGAAGTCGATGTAGATGAGGCTTACACATGGTCGATCAGTGACGGTGTTGGAACGTTGACCGTTTATACATCCGAATTGAGCGAAGAGATTGACGTGCGTATCATCGGTGAGCCGAAAACCTACACGGCATCCAACAACTTGGATAAGAACGGCGGTGATGCAAATGGTCAGTACACGGCAACGTATAATGCCACGTCAATAGCTATCAACACAACGCCTACACGCGCGGGATATACGGTTGAAGGCTACTACAAAGAGGAAGGCTGCACGAATAAGGTTGCTACCGCAGCCGGTGTATTACAGGCTAACAAGACCTATACGGACGGTAGCGGTAAGTGGATTTACACGAGTGCTCCGACGCTCTTTACAAAGTGGACGGAAACGACACACACGGTGAATGTGGCATCCGGAGGAAACGGTAATGTAAGTCCGGCATCTGTTAGTGGTGTGGGTATAACGACGGCTTCCGGTGATATCACTGCTACGCCGAATACGGGCTACCACTTCGTCAACTGGACGTTGCCTTCCGGTGTGACAGCGGCATCGACTTATTCGGCAACAAGTAACCCGATTCACATCAATGCGACAGCGGATGGCAAGACCATCACGGCGAACTTTGCAATCAACCAACACACAATCACGTGGAAGAGTGAAGACGGCACAAGTACGTTAGAAACGGATGCAAGCCAAAATTATGGAACAGCGACAACCTTCGACGGCTCTGCGCCGACGAAGGCGACAACGGCATCCTATACGTACACGTTTGACGGTTGGACGACAGCGGCTAACGGTGGTGGCACATTCTATGCCAACGGTTCGACGCCTACCGTCAGCGGCGATGCTACCTACTATGCGCACTTCAGTGCTACGGCGAATGTGGCAAGTGTAACGGTGGGTGGTGCGACGACGTATTACACGACATTGGCGGGTGCTATGGGTGACGCGATGTTGAGTGATAATTCCACAATCAAGATACTTGATGATATATCCGGTCAACCTGCATTGACATATAATGTAGCAAAGAAGTGTACGTTGGACCTGAACAACCACACGGTAGCCGGTACGGTAACGAAGTTGTTGACCATCAACAACGCTTCTGCTAACTTCACCATCACCGATAACAGCGTTGCTAAGGGCGGTGTACTGAAAACGGTGGTTAGTTCCAACGCACGTGTATATTGCCTCTACCTAACCGCCGGTACGGTAAATATGGAGAATGGTAAGGTTTATTGCCAGAATACATATACCTATAATAGTTCTAGTGCTAAAAATGTTGCAGCAAGTGCGGTTTACGTCACAGCATCTCAAACATTTACTATGAATAATGGTACTTTGGAGAGTGAAGCGCAATATGGTTCGTATGCCCTCTACATCGCACAAGGAACATCTACAGTAACGGTTAATGGTGGACTCATCAAAGGGTATACGAATAAATCGACAACGGCTAGTGGTATATACAATCTTGCAAAAGGACTTACAATCAATAATGGTCACATTATCGGACATTCTTATACAAGTACCTCATACGGTCTATATCTCCATGGCGGTCATGCGATAGTCAATGGCGGCACTATTGAAGCAACAAATGATACGACCAGTAGTAAAGGCACAACAACGGCGTATGGTATATACGTGGCATATAAAAGTAGTTCGTACAGAGGAATATTGACTATTCCGTCAAGTTCTACGGTTAATGTGTTAGCGAAAGCGAGAACGACTACAGCAAGTGCTGTAACTGTTGGTGGTAGTTCTACCGGTAGTACGATTGCAGGTGGTACGTTTACCGCATGGACCAAAACAAGTACGACAGCCTATGGTGTATATTCCAGTGGAAATATTACGATATCGGGTGGTACGTTTAATGTGAACTCTAAAACGACCACTGCATATGGTATTTATGCGACAAGAGGTACAACTACTGTCAATAGCACTCCAACATTCAATGTCAAGGCCGGTAGCACTACTGCATGCGGTGCATTAGCATCTGGAACTGTCGGAAAAGCAGGAACAGGAAAGTATTCAGGCACAATCACTATCAATGGCGGTACATTTAATGTAACATCAACCACGACCACAGCATATGGTGTGCAAGCGGGATTGTATGCACGAACAGTCTCGATTGCTGATGATAAAGCAGAGCCTAATGATACTATCTTAGGGCAGCATTATATGCCGGGTACAATCAATGTAACCGACGGTATATTTAATGTCAAAGCAACAAAGAATACGGCATATGGCATATACGTAGATGGCAAGAATACTGAATCCGGTGAGGCAGGGACGACGGTTAGAATACCGAAAGCAACAATCACAGGTGGTAAGTTCAAAATTACCAGTGCGGGTGATGCCACTTTGGCATACGCGATGAATACGGCTGCTGATAATACTGATCTGGTTGTTCAAGGCGGTTACTACAGCACAAAGAAAACGGATTCCGGCAATATTGAAGACAAGTACACTGCTACAGGGAAGAGTTGCAACTATCATGTGTTTACGCCTTCCGGTGTGGCGGGTTACGACTACAAAGTTGCAGAAGGCTACACACTGACGTGGAACCTCAATGGCGGTACAGTAACTACAGCCGGAACAGGTGCAGCGGTAGATGCAACGGGTACGCCGAGCATCGTTGTGGAGAAAGGTGCTTCTATCACCGCCCCGACGGTAACCAAGACGGGCTACACGTTCAGTAGTTGGAGCCCATCTGTACCGGCAGCGATGCCTGCAGCGAACACAACATACGCGGCTACGTGGACGGCAAATACCATCACTATCACATGGAATCCGAACGGTGAAGGTGCGAGTGTGTCACCGACATCAAGCAGTTACACCTACGACGGAAGTACAGTGACTCTGCCGACACCGACGAGACCTTTGAGCGTATTTACCGGTTGGTACACTGACGCAAGCGGAGACACGCAGATAACAGAGGTCGGCACAACAAACAAGCCGTTAGAGGATGTTACGTACTATGCGCACTGGAGAGCATTGACGTTCGAGGTGAAAGACCAAGCGGGAACAGGTACGGCAGATATCCACTTAACCTCCACGCGTGGCGTGACGGTTTATGCTACAAGCGGTTGCGGAAACCTGATAACTATCAAGGCTGACAATCTTGACGCAATATCGAACCTCGGCGGCGGAACAGCGAACAAGCAGAACATACAGATCAAGTATCTGGATGCAAACAATGGTGATGCTGAGGTGGCTAAAGCAAGTAGTCCGTTCCGTTTGTGCAACAATGGTAGCTCGAACTACAACAACGCCGATGGTAGCAACATCAATCTGAATGGGCTGACCAACTACAGCCAGACATACTCGATTAGCTACACACCGAGCGAGTACGGAAAGATTGACCACTACAAACTGCAACTGCGCTTGCAGAACAACAACACCAATGCGATAACCATCACGTTTGACCTGTATGGTCGTTCGCTGCCGGATGAGTTTGTGATAGCAACAAAGAGTGGCAGCAAGTGGTATGCGCTGCCTAACAACCTGGCGGGAACAGAGGGAGCACAAAATTCTATCGTGCCTGTAGAAATATCGGTGGACAACACCAGCAATCCTACACGTGCGACGAGTGTACCAAGCACTGTTCTGTACCGCGCTACCGACAGATACACAGCTGCTAATAAAAGCGGCATCCGGTTCACAAATGACGGTTCGCACTGGTTGCAGACATCAAGCACGGCAACTACCTATAAGATGTGGCTCTCCGGTTCAGGCGGAACGAATGCACAAGACTGGTATCTGAAGAGCAGCAATTTCGAAGCATATGAAGTGATGATGGATCCGATAGGCCGTCCGAGTGATACCCGACGGATAGAGCGGTACGACAGTTACATCGGTTATCACGGCAGCAGAACCGGAACAGGCAATATCTACTTCTTGAGCACCGGACAAGAGTACGAAGCCGAGGTGCAAGCCTGGACGGAGCATGACATGTTGGTAGAACTGGAGTCGTCGATCACATCGAACGGTGTGACGGCTACCTTGGACGGCACAACGGTTACCGGAACAGCAACAGGCTCTGGCACAACGTACATCGTTCATACAGCCGGGCTGAACTATGCCGGTAAGAGCGGCAAGGAACTGGTGATCCGCTGGAAGAACAATAGCACTATCCTCGGAACGACGAAGATAGAGATGCCGAATGTGATAGCCCTGTCTGCAGGTAACTGGCCTACATCGTCCGCTCCGACGATCGACGACTACGTAGTGCTCAAAGGCGCGACGACCGTGACGGTAACGAATGCCAAGGCAAAAGATGTGGTACTGGACAAGTCCGACGGCAACAGCGGCACGTTGACCATCAATGCCGGCAAGGAGCTTGTGGTTAATCAGAAGGTACATATGTTCAACGGTTCGTCGTTTGTCGCTACAGGCGCGGATGACCTTGTGTTCGGTTCGACATCTGCTCTCGGTCTGGGTGCACTGGTAATGGGTAACCACGACGGCACGAACAAGGCGACGGTGAACTTCTACACGCGGTCTAAGGGTGATAAGCATGACAATACATCAGTTGGACAGTATGTAGGCACGCCGTTCAGCGACGAGACGAACATCCTGTACAACTGGTACAACTCGTGGGTATATAAGATCATATACAACAGTGGCGTAATGGCTTGGGACCGCGTGAATGAAGGTCAGGGAATGGATCCGTTCAAGGGCTACTGTGTATTCTCTGCCGATGCATGGGATAATGGTGAAGGTCATAGTTACTGGATGCAGGGTACACTCGTTTCCAGCGCTAACCACACCTGCTCGGGTCTGAACTGGCAAAGCGGTACGGGAACAGCCAACCTGAACAACGAGAACCTGCTGGCTAACTCGTGGATGGCACCGATCAAGATCAAAGCGATGCAGACATCCGACTTCACGAACGCAGAGGCGACGATATACATCTTCAATTCTACGAGTTATAGTGGCTATTCAAGTCTTGGCGGAAACTATGACACGTACACAGTAAACGTCAGTGAGGCCGTGATCCCTGCCATGCAGTCGTTCTCGGTATTCACTAAAGGCTCAAGCGCTTCGGTAACGCTGGACTACAACAGGATCGTATATGCTCCGGCATTGGCAGGTACAGCAACGCCAATAGCGAACAAAGCTCCGCAGCGTGCCGGTGCATCGGAAGACGAAGCGGACAAGATGCGACTGTTTGTACGTACGGAAGATGGCTACGGTGATATGCTCTACATGTGGGAGCGCGAAGATTTTGAAGAGGGCTTTGAGAACGGCTGGGACGGCCATAAGCTGTTCGGCGAGAGTTATGCACCGCAGCTCTACGCTATCACACCAGATGGAGAGATGGCTGTGAACTGCGTACCGAGTTGGGAAGGTACAGTGCTCGGCTTCAAGAAAGGAACAGAGGACAATGTCTATACCTTCACATTCGAGTACGAGGGTGAGAATACGTGGTATCTGAATGACCTGAAGACCGAGCAATCGACGCGGATCCTGTCGGGTAACACGTATATGTTCAGCACGGCAAGCGGCGACAGCGAGGCACGGTTCATCATCAGTCAGACGCCTATACACAGCACGCCGACGGGCATTGAGCAGTCAGCAATCAGCGGTCAGAAGTCAGCTGTGAAGAAGATTGTGATTGATGATCATGTATATATCATCCGGAACGGAAAGATGTATAGTGCTGAAGGTGTGATGGTACGGTAAAGTTGAGAGTGGAAAGTTGAAAGACGAAGAATTATGAAGACAATGAAACATAGAATGATAGTGATGGTCATGGCGGCAGCGATGGTGCTGCCTGCCATGGCGCAGTGGAGCGGTACGGAGCATACG
>Ga0310786_10006400_pt1 | contig 15668 bp, 17 predicted proteins | sample AusTroGonzalo_MG_FD_203881 | JGI IMG/M metagenome (GOLD analysis project Ga0310786, IMG submission 203881) | Bovine rumen microbial communities from tropical cattle in Woodstock, Queensland, Australia - Gonzalo_03 (v2) (version 2) | ecosystem: Host-associated > Mammals > Digestive system >... | reverse complement strand
AGTTCCATTACCTCAGAATTGAAACGATTGAACCTTTATAACCCGGAATAGAACCCTTGATAAGAAGGAGGTTGTGCTCCGGAATAACCTTAAGAACCTGAAGGTTCTGAGTAGTCACCTGCTGTGTGCCCATGTGACCGGCCATACGCATGCCCTTGAACACCTTTGCAGGATATGAGCAGGCACCGATTGAACCGGGCTTACGGCCACGGTTGTGCTGACCATGAGTCTGCTGACCTACGCCACCGAATCCGTGTCTCTTTACGACACCCTGGTAGCCATGACCCTTTGATACTGCAACAACGTCTACAAACTGAGCGTCGTTGAACAACTCGACGGTAAGAACATCACCCAAGTTGAGTGCACCGTCAAAATCCTTGAACTCGGCCAAGTGTCTCTTGGGAGTTACTCCTGCTTTCTTGAAGTGTCCCATGAGAGGAGCAGAGGTATTCTTCTCCTTGGCATCCTCGAAGCCAAGCTGAACAGCCTCATAGCCATCCTTCTCAACACTCTTGATCTGAGTAACCACGCAAGGACCTGCTTCGATAACGGTGCATGGAACATTCTTTCCATCAGCACCGAAGACCGATGTCATACCGATCTTTTTTCCTAATAATCCTGGCATTTCAAATATTAATTAAGTTACTTAAAATAAATTGTTTCACACTCACTAAGATCAAACCTTGATCTCTACCTCTACACCACTGGGAAGCTCGAGCTTCATCAGAGCGTCAACAGTCTTTGCGGTTGAGCTGTAGATATCGATCAGTCTCTTGAATGAAGAGAGCTGGAACTGCTCACGTGACTTCTTGTTGACGAATGTTGAACGGTTGACAGTAAAGATGCGCTTGTGTGTGGGAAGTGGAATAGGACCGCTTACTACAGCACCGGTAGCCTTAACTGTCTTGACGATCTTCTCGGCTGACTTGTCTACGAGATTGTGGTCGTAAGACTTCAGTTTGATTCTGATTTTCTGACTCATTGTTTAAGTTTTAATTGTTATTATTCATTTTTTGCGGCTCCCGATAAGAGTCATTTGCTATCTGAAAGCCGCGTTCTCTCTTATACCTTATATATTATAACAGTGACACGTTGCCGCCCTGCTCCTCTACCACCTGCTTGGCGAGCTGCTTTGAAACCTCTGCATGACGCTCGTAAGACATGGAAGATGTGGCACGGCCTGATGTTATAGTTCTAAGGGCAGTGACATAACCGAACATCTCGGCCAAAGGAACATGTGCCTTGACAACCTTGGCACCGGAGTGGTTTGTCTCCATTCCCTCAACCTGACCGCGACGCTTGTTCAGGTCACCTATTACGTTACCCATGCTCTCCTCGGGAGTTACAACCTCAAGCGACATGATAGGCTCGGTAAGACCGGGAGCGGCCTTGACGCAAGCGTTACGGAACGCGTTGGTTGCGCAAACCTCGAATGAGAGGGCATCGGAATCAACCGGGTGATACTTACCATCCAGAACGGTAACCTTGAGTGAATCCATAGGAGCACCCATCAGAACGCCGTTCTTCATGGCATTGGTAAAGCCCTTCTCGATAGCAGGCAGGTAGGTCTTGGGCAGAGCCTCACCCTTAGTGGCATCGATGAACTGGAGACCACCCTTCCAATCAGGATCGGCAGGTCCGATTTCAACGACGATGCAAGCGTAATGGCCCTTACCGCCGGTCTGCTTCTTATACTCTTCACGCAGCTGGACAGTCTTGGAGATGGACTCCTTGTAGCTAACCTGGGGACGACCCTGGTTGCACTCTACGCCGAACTCTCTCTTAAGACGGTCTATAATAATATCAAGGTGAAGCTCACCCATACCTGAGATCAGGGTCTGACCGGACTCCTCATCAACCTTAACGGTAAATGTGGGATCCTCCTCGGCCAGGCGTGCCAGACCGTCAGAGAGCTTGCTCATATCCTTCTCGGTCTTGGGCTCAACGGCGATGCTGATAACCGGATCCGGGAAGTCCATGCTCTCGAGTACCAACGGTGCTGTCTCATCGCAGAGTGTATCACCGGTACGGATATCCTTAAGAGCAACAACTGCACCTATATCACCTGCGCTGACCTCATCAACCTGAATCTGCTTCTTGGAGTACATCTGGAACAGACGGCTTACACGCTCTTTCTTACCCGAACGGGTATTGTAGATATAGCTTCCGGCTGTTACCTTACCTGAATATACTCTGAAGAAGATAAGACGACCTACATAGGGATCAACTGCTATCTTGAATGCGAGAGCTGCTGTCTTCTCGTCAGAACGGGGATCACGGTGTGTGGTCTCATCCTCTGAGCCGGGCAGGAAGCCGTCAACACCACCACAGTCGATGGGCGAAGGCAGAAATGCGCATACATAATCAAGGAGGGGCTGAACGCCCTTGTTGCGGAAAGATGTACCGCAAACCACGGGAACCAGCTTCTGACTGACAGTACCCTTGCGCACTGCACGGAGAATCTCAGCTTCGGTGATAGTTGAAGCATCATCAAGATACTTCTCCATCATCTCGTCATCAAAATCGGCTGCCTTTTCAAGCAGGTTGTCACGCCACTGCTGAGCCTCGTCAAGCTGATCGGCCGGAATATCCTCAACGGTATACTCTGCACCGAGTGTCTCGTCGCGCCAGTAGATGGCCTTCATTTTAATAAGGTCTATGACACCCTTGAAAGACTCTTCCTGACCGATAGGAATTTCTATGGGGCAGGCATTGGCTTTAAGGATCTCTTTCATCTGGGTGATGACTCCAAAGAAGTCAGCACCTGAACGGTCCATCTTATTGACATAGCCCAGACGGGGAACACCGTACTTGCTTGCCTGATGCCATACCGTCTCTGACTGAGGCTGTACGCCACCGACTGCGCAGAATACTGCAACCGCACCGTCCAGAACGCGGAGCGAACGCTCAACCTCGGCTGTGAAGTCAACGTGTCCCGGAGTGTCAATAAGGTTGATCTTATATGTGTTTTCCTGCCACTTCCAATGAGTGGTAACGGCGGCTGAGGTAATAGTGATACCGCGCTCCTGCTCCTGGACCATCCAGTCCATTGTAGCGGAACCGTCATGTACCTCACCTATTTTATGTGTTAATCCCGTATAATAGAGAATACGCTCTGAGGTCGTAGTCTTTCCGGCATCGATGTGAGCCATGATGCCGATGTTTCTCGTGAGATGTAAATCCTGATCTGACATGCAGTAATATTAGAATCTGAAGTGTGCAAAAGCTCTGTTGGCCTCGGCCATACGATGCATATCCTCTTTACGCTTGAATGCGCCGCCGGTGCTGTTGAATGCGTCAACAATCTCTGCGGACAGTTTGTCTGACATAGACTTACCACCACGCTTGCGGGCAAATGAAATAAGGTTCTTCATTGAAATTGACTCCTTGCGGTCTGCACGGATCTCGGTAGGAACCTGGAATGTAGCACCACCAATACGGCGGGACTTAACCTCAACCTGAGGTGTTACGTTATCAAGAGCCTTCTTCCAAATCTCAAGGGCAGACATCTCCTCATTGGGAAGCTTAGCCTTTACCTTATCCAGGCTCTCGTAGAAAATCTCGAATGAAGTGTTCTTCTTGCCATCATACATCAGATGGTTCACGAACTTGGTCACTGCAACGTCGCCGAATACGGGATCCGGAAGGATGACGTGCTTTCTGGGTTTTGCTTTTCTCATTTTAAGTCTTTTGTTTTGTTCGGGCTGTCGTTTTTGATTCTTCAACGTCCACGCTTGGACATTTACTCAACCTCAATCTACTGACCAAAACTGTTATTTATTACTTCTTTGCTGCTTTAGGACGTTTTGCACCATACTTGGAACGTCTCTGGAGACGACCGTTAACGCCGGCGGTATCAAGTGTACCGCGGATGATGTGGTAACGTACACCCGGAAGGTCCTTTACACGGCCACCGCGTACGAGCACGATTGAGTGCTCCTGCAGGTTGTGGCCCTCACCCGGAATGTAGGAGTTAACCTCCTTCTGGTTGGTGAGACGGACACGTGCAACCTTTCTCATTGCTGAGTTAGGCTTCTTAGGTGTTGTTGTGTAAACTCTAACGCAAACGCCTCTTCTCTGAGGGCAGGAATCCAGGGCCGGAGACTTACTCTTGTCCTCCAGGACCTGACGTCCTTTGCGTACTAACTGCTGAATTGTTGGCATGTTTGTTTGTTTTTTAATTATTATATATTTTAATAGTAAATCCAGAATTTTGGCGTGCAAAGATACTGCTATTCTTTTATAATACAAGAGAAAAACGGCAGTTTTTGAACTTTTTACGGCAAAAAAGACAAAAAAGCGGCGGGCTCCGCAATGAAACCCGCCGTCAAATCATAAAAAAAGCCCCCCAATTCAGGCTTCGCCATGAAAGTCCGACAAGGGCGGCATGTAAGCACCCTTCTGCCCCTTCATCTCAATTGTTCCGAAAGAATTTTCATACTTGGCGATATTGTCCTGAAGAGCCATAAGCAGACGCTTGGCATGCTCGGGCGACATGATGACTCTGGACTTGACCTGCGCCTTTGCCATACCGGGAAGAATACTTATAAAGTCCATTACAAATTCCGATGAAGAATGAGTGATCATGGCAAGGTTTGAATAAACGCCCTGGGCTGTATCCTCTTTAAGCTCAATTTGAAGTTGTTTCTGTCCATTAGTGTTCTGTTCCATATTTTAATGCAATTAAATGAAAACCATCATGAGTTTATGCGAAGATAACGTTATTTATCGAAAACAGCAACACGCACAGCTGACTGATTGCGATTTTTTCTTACACTAATTATAACAACACAATATAACGTCAGCAAATTGCGACAAAGATTATCCGGATAAATTGCTCGCGTTTGTTATCTATTTGCTATATTTGCTCTCCCTCGGCCAGGCGGCATGCCAAGGCCGGCTCAATAGACTGAAAATTAATCATTAATACGAACCTTATGAGTAATTACAAAGAGACAGGCAGTAAGGCCTACCTTTACGGTATCTGTGCAGTAGCCGTCATAGGCGGTCTTCTGTTCGGATATGACACCGCTGTAATATCCGGTGCCGAGCAGGCATTGCAGAAATTTTTTGCCAGCGGACTTGGAGATTTTTACACCACAAGCCTTCACGGTTTCGTTGTTTCGTCAGCATTGATAGGCTGTATTATCGGAGGTCTGATTTCAGGTATCATGGCCACCAGATTGGGACGTAGGAACGCATTGATATTCGCATCCGTGCTATTCTTCCTGTCCGCTCTGGGAAGCTATATGCCGGAATTCCTTTTCCGCCCCAACTTTGAGTTCTTCCAGCCCGGAGAGGCAACCAAGGGACTTATGTGGGCATTTATCCTATACCGCGTCCTGGGTGGCATCGGAGTAGGTATGGCATCGGCCATATGCCCTATGTATATAGCAGAGGTGGCACCCGCACAGATACGCGGAACGCTGGTATCATGCAACCAGTTTGCCATCATTTTCGGTCAGCTGGTAGTTTACGCAATCAACACCCTGATCCGTAGCGGTTTGGCCGATACACCCGAACTCATCCAGGCTGCAATGGTCAACATAGGCTGGCGCAGGATGTTCGTAAGCGAGGCATTCCCGGCAGGCGCATTCGGACTGTTGCTGCTTCTGGTTCCCAAGACCCCGCGTTATCTGGTTATGCGCGGCAACACCCAGAAGGCATTGGATGTACTCACCCGCATTAACGGCGCCGGACGCGCCCAGGAGATCCTGCAGGAGATCAAGGACACTCTGGTAGAAAAGAAAGAGAACCTGTTCTCATACGGCATCCTGGTAATCATAGTCGGCGTGCTGCTGTCATTCTTCCAGCAGGCTGTAGGCATAAACGTTGTGCTCTACTACGCTCCGCGTATATTCCAGAACATGGGATCGAGCGGTGACGCCGCAATGATACAGACCGTCGTTATGGGCGTTGTCAATATCCTGTTTACGGTAGTTGCCATCCTTACCGTCGACAAGTGGGGCCGCAGACCATTGCTTATCGTAGGTTCAATAGGTATGGCCATCGGCATGATTGCCTTGAGTATCCTCTCGTTCTGCAACGTAATAGGAATTGCAGCACTGGTATTCATCATCATCTACACAGCATCGTTCATGATGTCATGGGGCCCCATCTGCTGGGTACTTATCTCAGAGATATTCCCCAATACCATCCGCGGTAACGCTGTGGCTATAGCAGTAGCTGCCCAGTGGATATCCAACTACGTGATATCATCAACATTCCCCTCACTCTGCGAGTGGAGCATAGGCGGTACTTACCTCATCTATGCCGGTTTCTCAATCCTGTCGGCATTGTTCGTGCTGAAGATGGTTCCCGAAACCAAGGGCAAGACCCTGGAGGAGATGAGCGCTCTGTGGCGCAGCAAGATGAAGAAGTGATAACTTCAATACAAAAAGAAAAGGCCCGCAACCTGCGGGCCTTTCTTTTTTATTTTACGACTCCTTGTTTTATCAGATATTCCGCTATCTGTACGGCATTCAATGCCGCGCCCTTGCGGATCTGGTCACCTACAATCCAGAAGCACATCACGTTAGGATTGGCTATATCCTTGCGGATACGGCCCACGTAAACGGGATCGGTACCTGCCAGGAACAGAGGCATGGGATACTCTTTCTTGGAAGGATCATCCATCAGTACAAGACCCTCGCCGTTCTTTACGGCCTCACGGAAAGCCTCAACCGATACGGGCTGCTCGGTCTCTGCCCAGATGGCCTCCGAATGGCAGCGCAAAGCTGGAACGCGGACGCATGTGGCGCTGCACTTTATGTCATTATGGAACATCTTGCGTGTCTCATAAAACATCTTCTCCTCCTCTTTGGTATAACCGCTCTCCTTGAACACATCAATATGAGGAATCAGGTTGAACGCCAGCTGGTAGGCAAACTTGTTTACGGTAACCTCCTCGCCTGCCAGAGCCTGACGGTACTGCTGCTCAAGCTCAGCCATTGCCGCAGCACCTGCGCCGCTGGCTGCCTGATAGGTAGACACCTGTACGTTCTTGACGGGTGACAGGTCATTCAGAACCTTAAGAGCCACAATCATCATGATTGTAGAGCAGTTAGGATTGGCAATTATGCCTTTGGGACGGACCAATGCATCCTCGGGGTTAACCTCGGGAACTACCAGGGGAACCTCAGGATCCATACGGAAAGCGCTGGAGTTGTCTATCATGATTGCACCGTACTTGGTAATGGTCTCGGCAAATTCCTCCGAAGTACCGCCGCCGGCCGATACAAATGCAATGTCTATGCCCTTGAAATCATCATTATGCTGGAGCAACTTGACCTGAATCTTCTTACCGCCATAGGTGTAATAGGATCCGGCACTACGGGATGACCCGAATAAAACCAACTCATCGAGCGGGAAATTACGCTCTTCCAGCACACGCAGGAACTCCTGTCCCACTGCTCCGCTGGCTCCAACAATTGCTACTCGCATATGATTTTAGTTAATAGATGAATAAATCGGGCGCAAAAATAGTGTTTCCAAGCAAAATAGACCTCTTAAAAAGCATAAAATCTCAAAATATTAGGCCAAATTCGGGCGGAAGCGTATATTTTTGCAATAAGAAAACAGATATCCAAAACAAAACGCAATGATTGAACTGGACAACATAACAAGAAGCTTCGGCACTCTGCAGGTACTCAAGGGAATAAGCCTGAAAGTTGACAGAGGCGAGATAATAAGCATCACCGGCCCCAGCGGAGCCGGCAAGACTACTCTGCTGCAGATCATGGGTTCGCTTGATAAACCCGACAGCGGCAGCGTAGTCTATAACGGCCAGGACATAACGCGAATGAGTGAAAAGGAGATATCGGCTTTCCGCAACAAACATATAGGTTTCGTCTTCCAGTTTCACCAGTTGCTGCCCGAATTCACAGCTCTTGAGAACATTACCATTCCGATGCTGATTGGCGGAAGCAACATGCGGCAGGCTTCGTCAAAAGCCAAGGAACTGCTGGAGTTGATGGGACTTGCCGACCGCGCCGGCCATAAGCCGTCGGAACTGTCAGGTGGTGAAAAACAGAGAATAGCCGTGGCACGCGCCCTGGCCAACCAGCCGGATGTAATCCTGGCCGATGAGCCATCGGGAAGCCTGGATACAAAGAACAAGGAAGAACTGCACAAACTGTTCTTCAACCTACGTGATCAGCTTGGACAGACTTTTGTGATAGTTACGCATGATGAGTCATTGGCCGCAATGACAGACCGCACCATCCATCTTCTGGACGGAGCAATCAGATAAGATTACCACTTGCGGAACCGAAGAATGGTCTTGCGGCCGGACAGAACCATGTGCTGACGGTCAGGGAATTCAAGTTTAAAGGTAGAAACCACACTGTCCAGACCGCACTTTTCAAGCTGGCCGGCCAGTGAAGGATTATTGTAAACAGAATAATCCAGCCTGATTGAATCTTCAAACTCCGTTGTGATTCCATGTTGCTGCTTGAGACCGGGAGCCTCAATCAGCACTATGTGACGTGCAAATCCGAACATGATATTATCCACATCCTTATACTCACAGGGCTCGCCCTGGAAATTGACGCCGTCCCTGTATTCTATCCTGTCAAGACGCCAGTAGAAATCAAGCCTGTCATCGGGAAAAGCCGATTCGCAGGAGCAGAGAACCGTCAATATCATAATTGCCGACAATACGGCTGTCATCATCTTCCTACTCATAGCACATTCCATGTTTTTGAGATTGTAAGCATCATGCCCTTGTTGTCTCCCAACAGGTTTCCGCTGTCAACATCCATCGCACCCGACAGACTGATTTTCCAGTCATATGCGCCGCCCAGCCTGTAAGAACACTCCAGCATTACCGACGTAACCCTTTCAATATCATTGAGCGGTGCCCCGTAACATCCCCAATGACGGGTGGTGGTGGCAAGCACACGGTAATCAATCCTATCGGTAATACCGCCGTCTACACCAACATGAAACATCTGGACACGGTTGCTGCGAAAGCGGTTTGAACCGTCAGCATTATATGCCGGAGATACAAGTACGGGATTTCCCATTGCATAGCCGTGATGCGAGTATGAAGTATAAATCCCATGATTATACATGCCGTCACGACCATCCACCTCCTCTATCACGTACATACCGTCCGTATTGCAGGCTGCACTGTGACATATGGGACCGCAAAGCCCGCGAGTGTTCATGAACTCAATAACCGCATTACGGAAAAACCTTATATCCTCCGGAGCATTGACCTCAATTCCGAACAGGCCGTCAAACCAGTTGCGACGGAATCCAAAGAATATGAAATCCTTGTTTCCCTCCATATCATTCTTATACTCTATTCCAAGCATTGAAGAATGATCCTCAAAGTAATGCTCATAATAGGCTCCGATATGCCAGTCATTAAGCTTATAATCAAAACTAAGATGCCAGCTGCCCAGATTGTCACCGTCCTCATTACCCTGCTCCTCCACATGATGGAACGGGAAAAGGACCGTCCAGTATGCGCCGGCATCGGACGGCATATTTCTTTCAGCACCGGCTGTATAGACCGTACCCCCAAAGATGTTGTTCATCTCCAGACCGATGGTTGCCTCAAGAGGGAAACGCTCCTGATCACCCACACGCAGGAACAACGACTTGCTATGAAACAGAGCTCCGTTCACATAAGATCCAGCGCCATGCTCCTTACGCCACTCGTCATCGGTAAGACGGCCATAGCCCACATGTCCTTTTACCGAAAACCATCTGCCAAGTATAGGAATTCTTACATAATCCGGTATGCCGGCACGAACCTGGGGAATAGGTTTGCTGTTGCCCGACCAGGTTAATGCACCGGAGCTCAGATACCGGTTCCTGTCCCCGCAGCGCTCCTTCATTCCAACACTCATGCCCAGCCACCTGTAATCCAGATCCACATACATCTGATGAACAAACAGATTGCTCTCAAGTCCGGCACCGCCCCCCAGATCCAAGCCGTAATCTACGCCAAAGCCAGACGGCTTATGCACACCGCCAAGTGCGGCAAAGTGAGCATACCCGTTGCTCACAGCCACAGACGGAAGCCCCTGACGGTTAGATGTGTGCCAGAAAGGCGCATGTTCACCGGCACCGGTCATACCCGCCGTCTCCAGACGGAACACAAGTACGGGATCATCGGCCTGTGCCTGCAAGCCTACCGGCAGGAAAGCCAAAACAAAAGTTGGAAGTATATGTCTGATTGTTATTTTCACGAAGCAAAGGTAATAAAAAAGAACGGCAACCATAAGGCTGCCGTTCTTTGTTTGATATCCCGGAATCAGGCGTTTGCTCTCTTCTCGCGGATACGGGCCTTCTTACCTGTGAGGTTACGCAGGTAGTACAGCTTGGCGCGACGCACCTTACCGATCTTATTCACCTCAATGCTGTCGATAGCCGGTGAACTGATGGGGAATATACGCTCAACACCTACGGTGCCAGACATCTTGCGCACGGTGAAACGACGGTTGTCACCATGACCGCTGATCTTGATTACTACACCACGATAAAGCTGGATACGCTCCTTGTTACCCTCAACGATACGGTATGCTACTGTTACGGTGTCACCAGACTTGAATGCAGGGAACTTACCCTCATTACCGGTAGCAAATGCCTGTTCTGCAATTTTGATTAAATCCATTGTTCTGGAATTTTTCAAGTTTTGTCATATGCTAGAGCGACATACCAAGTTACTCTTCCTTGACAGCGATCGCATAAAGCGGCGCAAAGATAGCACCTTTTTCTTACGGAGCAAAATATTCTTATGGAAAATCCAACCGAGCAACAATCAGTTACTCAAAATAGAGCGTGAGGACCACCATTCCGCTTTGTGCTTTGTCCAAAGCATTGCTGTATTTAAGCAACGAGCCGTCAGTCAGGTCATTCCTGGTCTTTTCCAACACATTGTCCAGTCCAAAGCAGAACTTGAGTTCCGGAATCATTTTGAAAAACGGATAATAAAGATCCAGTCCCATTCCTATCTCAAACATCAGGTCACTCCTTTGAACCAGCAGCTCCTTGCCTTTCTTAACGGTAAGGTCAAATGTAGGTGCAAAACCGGTTACCACATACGGCCGATAGTTGTTGAAACGCGCAGCGCTAATTTTAAGGTCTATAGGTACTGAAATATAGGTAGACTTTATATACTGCTCCACCACCTTGCCGCTTCGCTGCTCCTTGAACACCACCTTCTTGTCACCGAAATGCATAGTAGGAATGAACCGGACCGACAGCCAGTCATTAGCCTTAAGCTCTCCAAGCACGCCTACGCTGAAACCGGGAGTATACTCTGAAACCTCGGCATACCAGTATTCCGCAACGCCGTTCTGATTGATATACGGAAGGCCGTTATTGGCCAGTTTGAGATCCTGGATATTGAATCCTACAAGAAAGCCATAGTGCCAAACCCTGTCGTCAAGATAGGGACGGTTCTGTATCTTACGCTCCTGTGCAGAAAGGAGTCCCGCTCCCTTTACGGGAACAAGCAGAAGCAGGGCTGTCACAATCAGCCCCGATAATGTACCACGGCTTTTGATCATCCATATAAAAACGATGAAAATGCCCGGTTATTGTAAAAAAGCCCAAGCCATTTGGTGGAGTACTCAAAAGTATGTATTTTTGCGCCACACAAACCAAAAAAACAAAAGACAACTATGGCATACGTAATTGGTGACGACTGCATCGCTTGCGGAACTTGCATCGATGAGTGCCCGTCAGAGGCCATCTCCGAGGGCGATAAGTATTCAATCAACCCTGATCTGTGCGTAGACTGCGGCACATGCGCCGGCGTCTGCCCGTCAGAGGCAATCCACCCGGGAGAATAATTCTCCAGAGGACAAAACAAAAAGCAGGGGCTCCGGTTTGGAACCCCTGCTTTTTTATCCGAACCCGATTACTTCAGGTTGGCAAGAGCCTCCTTTACGCGGCGGAATGCCTCGATAATCTTGTCCTCGCTTGTGGCGTAGCTGAAACGGATGCATTCGGGAGATCCGAAAGCGGTACCGCCTACCGTAGCCACGTGACCCACCTCAAGCAGATACATAGCCAGATCCTCGGCGCTGTTTATTACCTTGTCGCCGTAACGCTTGCCAAAGTATGAATCACACTTGGGGAAGAGGTAGAAAGCACCCTGAGGATTGTTGACCTCAAAGCCCGGAATCTCCTTGGCAAGAGAAACTATCAGGTCACGACGCTTCTGGAATACAAGACGCATCTTCTCAACGTCATCCTGCGGGCCGTCAAATGCCACCTGGGCAGCCTTCTGGGCAACAGAGCAGGTGCCACTGGTGTACTGGCCCTGCAACTTGTTGCAAGCCTTGACAAGCCACTCGGGACCAGCCATGAAACCGATACGCCAACCGGTCATGGCATAAGCCTTTGAAACACCGTTGATAACAGCGATACGGTCCTTGTCAACAAACTGTGCAAGGCTCTGGTGACCGCCTATGAAGTTGATGTGCTCGTAAATCTCATCGGACACGATGAATACATCGGGATACTTATTAAGAACCTTGGCGATTGACTCAAGCTCCTGCTTGGTATAAACCGAACCGGTGGGGTTTGAAGGTGAGCATATCATGATTGCCTTGGTCTTGGGGGTGATGGCGGCCTCAACCTGAGCGGCTGTCACCTTGAAATCCTGATCGATACCGGCCTTGATAACCACGGGAACACCACCTGCCAGCTTTACCATCTCGGGATAACTCACCCAACAGGGTGAAGGCAGAAGCACCTCGTCGCCCGGGTTGATGATGGCCATGATGACATTGCAGAGTGACTGCTTGGCACCTGTGGAAACCAGAATCTCGGCGGGGGCGTAATCAAGGTTGTTCTCACGCTTGAGCTTATCGGCGCATGCCTTGCGCAGCCACATGTAACCCGGAACGGGAGAATACTTTGAGTAGTTCTGCTCAACTGCCTCAACGGCTGCCTTCTTTACGTAATCGGGCGTATTGAAGTCGGGCTCACCCACACTCATGTTAACCACATCGACACCCTGTGCCGAAAGTTCGTTACTCTTCTGCAGCATGGCGAATGTTGCCGATGCCGCAAGTCTGTTGACTCGATCTGAAATCTGTGCCATTCTATTTATTGTTGTTCGTTATATATCCAATAAGGTTTTCGGCCACCTGAGAGGTCTTGGCCATCTGCCTCCTAAGCTTGCGTGTAAAGAGCCAGGCCCTAAGTTCAAACAGCAGGCCAAGCGGGAACACTATGCCCACCATACGGTTGGCCCATTTCCGCTCAAACGGCGGCAGGACGCCGTGTATCTGTAATATCGGGAATCCGTTCAGCATATCCAGTTCTATGCGGTCCCGGCTGTTGCCAAGTTCAGTCACCAGACTCTCCAACCTGGCATTGAGCTCGGAAAGATCAGATGAATTGACCGAGCCAAAGAACAATGCGCCGTAATTGGGAACAGATGTAAGCAGCTTGGAGTTTTCGGCCTTTTTGCTGAGATCCCGTATATCGGCCAGGGACTTTAGACAGTTATCCTTGTCCGGATCCTCAATAACCACATCCTTACGCACGATATGCCGGCTCACCTTTGTTCCGAACCAGTATCTGACAAACTCAGTAATCACATCAAACTGGAAAAGCGTGGAATCACCGTTAGCCTTTACGGTAAAGAAGACGCTCAAAGGCGTAAGCACCATAACGCTGAACCAGCAGCCCACAATACTCCATTCTCCCTCCCTATACATCTTATCGCCCGATACAGACGTGATGTAGAACAGTATAAAGGTGAACACGGAGATTATCACCGGAACGCCAAGTCCGCCCTTCCTTATTATGGCACCCAGGGGAGCGCCGATAAAGAAGAATATCAGTATGGACAATGAGTTGGTAATCTTTTTCATCCACTCTATCCAGTGCTTGCGGATAGTCCTGTCGCCATAGTACATGTTGGTACTCTTTATGGCAAGATCACTGGCCTGAGACTCTATCTTGGAGCGCATCGTACTCTTGATGTCAACCTGTGCGTTACGGCTTGAGACGGCAAAGACACTGTCGGCACTGATATACTTGGAAGGCATCTTTTCATATGCGGCCGAATCAGCTTTCTGCAGCCGGTATGTAGCCAGTGCCGTAACCCTGAACTCGCTCATGTTACCGCGTCCTATGCTGTCCTGGTTGTTTGAAAGCGAATCTATGGTGTGCTTGATCTCATTCATGTTCTTGCTCATGGCCTGAGAACTGACCAGGCCATCGGGAGCCTCTTTCATGTCAGAGTTGAACTCCAGCAGTATATGTTTCTCGCGGAATCCCTCGCGCCGATACGGCTTTCCGTCGCTCTCTATATCCTTCTCCTGCCCGAACTGCTCGCCGCTGAAAAGATGCAGGTACAGGTGCTGTTTATCGGCTGTGGTCTCCATATATGCAGAGTCCGATACAATCACGCTCAGGTTCTCATATCCATCACGATGGTCATATATGGTTACGTCATACAACGTACCCGTATCAAAGTCCTTGTGCTTGACGTACATATTGAACCCCTGAATCTGGCTGTAGAACACGCCCTCAGGGATTTCAAGTTCAGGGTTTTTCTCGTTGATGGAGAAAATAAGCGAATATAGATTCTTGGCGGCATGCGGTACCGTCACGTTCTGGAAATAGAAAGACACGCCCGCCAGAAGAATGGAGAACACCATCACGGGACGCATTATCCTGAGCAGAGGGATGCCTGCGGTCTTCATGGCCAGAAGTTCCAGACGCTCTCCAAAATTGCCGAACGTGATGAGAGACGCCATGAGCACAGCCAGCGGCAATGCCTGCGGAACCAGAGTCAATGCAAACTCCCAGAAGAACTTAGCCAGGAAAGCGAAATCAAGTCCTTTACCTACGATATCCTCGGCATAACGCCAGAGAACATTCATGAGCAGCACGAAAAGACAGATGGCAAACGCCGCCACAAAGAGCAGCAGAAAGCTCCTTAGGATAAAGATATCAAGTCTTTTCGGTCTCATTTACACGTGCAAATTTTTCCAAACTGCGAAGGTACGAAAAATTTGCATCAAATTGGACCAGTTAGAATTATTTAAGCTGTCTATAGGCCACAGCGGCGCAGAGCGTCCATGGATGTATCCCAAAGACTGCGCACATCATCCTCGGCGTCAGAATCGGCAAAATCAGTAATCTCAAGAGAGTAATTCAAAGTGAGGTCATTCTTGAGTATGCGCATCTCAAAGTAGGTGCCCGGCTCTTCGTCAAGCCAATGGAAACGTACATATGTATTCTGACGGCAATTAATAAGTTCAGCCTCACGCGATTCATGTTTTCCCCACATGAAACTATAGTTCTTTCCGTCTGCCTGAACATCATCAGCGAACCATGAAGTCAATCCCGGCGCAGTAGATATCGCCTCCCAAATCATGGGTACAGACTGTGAACTCAGCCCATATTCCAAAACAACTTTCATTTTGGTCGGTATAGTTTTCTCGGTAGCCATAACTGTTCTTTCTTGGTGTTCTAAAAGCAAAGAAATATTAAAATCTTTTAATTTCCAAAAGATTCGGTAACATTTTTACAACAAAAATATGCAGAAGAAATGTTGCAGGTGTCAAAAATGAGCATTACCTTTGCACCCGCTTACAAAGCGATGGCGGGATAGCTCAGCTGGTTAGAGCGCATGATTCATAATCATGAGGTCCCCGGTTCAATCCCGGGTCCCGCTACAAGGA
>Ga0310786_10006398_pt1 | contig 15671 bp, 22 predicted proteins | sample AusTroGonzalo_MG_FD_203881 | JGI IMG/M metagenome (GOLD analysis project Ga0310786, IMG submission 203881) | Bovine rumen microbial communities from tropical cattle in Woodstock, Queensland, Australia - Gonzalo_03 (v2) (version 2) | ecosystem: Host-associated > Mammals > Digestive system >... | reverse complement strand
AGCTGACCAATGCCGGAGTCAACCTGGCTGGGTTCGGTTATGACCCCTACCAGTCCAAGCAGGTAGTCAATGACCTGGGTGCCTGGATCTACACCACGACCGGCATAGATCCCAAGGAGATCATCATACCGGTACGTCAGAACTTTGCCAGCTACAACCCGGTGGTCGATGAGTTCACCTACATGGTTCAGACCGAAGATCCGTGGATAAGGTTCAGCGACAACCCTATGTGGCCTTGGCTGTTCGGCAACGTAGCTCTGGCTGTCAGCTCTGACGGCATGGAGAACAAGAAACCGGTCAAGTCCGGAACCTCTGACAGCTGCAAGGTAGATCCTATCCAGGCTCTCCTCTCGGCTCTCATGGTCTATGATCTTTTCAACGGCAAAGTGATGCAGGATTAAGTTGATATTGTTTGTCTCCCAGGCTCACGATAGAGCATACTTGGGAGATCTGAAGGGAGCGGTGACGCTCCCTTTTTTGTTGGTAAACTCAAAGCCCTTTCCTGCCCGCTCCATAAAAGACAATTAGTTCTAAGATAATGGAGTATTTAGATTCAATCATCCGTCTCCTCGAGTTGCTTGCCGGAGGAGTTCTGGGTGTTTTGCTTACACTGCGTTACCAGCGCAGGAAAGCCGCCGCCGAAGCCAAGACCGCCGAGGCCGACGCAGAGAAAGCTAATGCCGAGGCTCATGGAGCCGAAGCCAGTGCAGCCAAGGAGCTACAGGATGTCTATCAGCAGCTCATCAATGACATCAAGGCCGACCGCGAAGAGCAGAAGTCTTATATCAATGAGCTCAAGGAGGACCGGCAGCACCTGCGTAAGGAGAACGGAGAGCTGCGTGAGCGCATAGATACCACCGATGAGACGGTACGTCAGTTGCAACATGATGTAGCCCGCACCGGACGGATGGTGGAGTTTATGCGCCCTTTTCTTTGCGGCGACACAGGCTGTAAGACCCGTCAGTTTGTCTCGATCAATGACAACGGCGACGTGCGTCAGACCAAGACCCGCACCAAGAAGGATGAACCAAACCTGGATAATGGAGCTCTATAAGAAAGGCTCACGCGGTGAGATAGTCAAGCAGATCCAGAAGGCACTGCATCTGTATCCCGACGGTATCTACGGTCCTATGACCGAAGCTGCTGTCCGTGAGTTTCAGCAGGAGCATGGTCTCAAGCCCGACGGCATAGTCGGCCCGGCTACTCTGGCCAAGCTCATCCCACAGCGTCTCAAGAAGAGCCGACGCACCATCACCGAGATCATCATCCACTGTAGTGCTACACCTGAAGGTAAAGACTACACTGTTGACATCATCCGCACCTGGCATCTGGCCCGTGGCTTCAGTGACATCGGCTATCATTATGTCATCTACCGGGACGGAACCATTCACAATGGCCGTGACGTGGATGTGATAGGTGCTCACTGTGAGAACCACAATGCACACTCCATCGGCATCTGCTACATAGGTGGCTGTGACTCTACCGGCAAGAAAGCCAAGGACACCCGTACCATCGAACAGAAGATTGCGCTGCGTACCTTGCTCCAGGATCTCCGCAAACTCTATCCCGATGCCCGCATCCTGGGCCACCGTGATACCGGCGCACCCAAGGACTGTCCCAGCTTCAACGCCAAGAAGGAATACTACAATCTGTAAACCTACGGCACCTATGTGCCGGATAATCAGAAAGAAACAAAAACGAGATATATTATGGACAATTTTCTTACCCGATGGGCGAAGTCACGCCGTGAGCAGACGCTTACTCCCGGTGTACCGTCGACCACTGACCCGGGTGCTGCGGAAAACCAGCAGCCCAAGGGTGCCAACTGGGAGTCTAACGTGGTGCATCCTTATGGCCGCCGCTCACTCCTGGTTCCCGCCTGGTACCGTGGCGTGACTCTGCTCATGCAGACCATGGGACAGATGGTCACCCAGTGGCAGAAGATGAACGGCGAGGGCGGTAACTATATCGAGGACCGCTACGGCATAGGCCGCCGCATCAACTACCTTCTTCAGGTACGGCCCAATCCGCTCATGACTGCCAGTCAGATGCAGGAGCAGGTGGTGTACCGTCAGATCTACTGGGGTAACGCCTACATCTACATTGAGCGTAATGAGTACGGAGATCCTCATTATCTGTGGCTCTGTACTGGTGGTGGCTATGACCCCATCACTAACACTTACTCGCTGACCTACAACCGCGAGCATGGTCCCGAGGTTCTCATGTCGGTGCCCGCTCAGGATGTCATCCACTTCAAGAACGTGATCATGACCGACTCCATGTATATGGGTGTGCCGGTTATCGACTTCGCCTACAAGGCTCTGTGCATCGCAGCTACTGCCGACGAGCAAGCTCTCCAGGATGTGGCCAAGGGTGGTAAGCACAAGGTCCTCATCCAGGAGCAGAAGTCCCAGTCCGGTCAGATGGGCATACTGGGACGTGCCAACCAGAATGAACTCCGCAAAGCTACCCGTCAGTTTGCTGAGGACTGGCAAGCCAATGACGTGGTGATGCTGGATAACGTGGCCGATGCCAAGGTCATCAGTCAGACCGCCCAGCAGCTCCAGCTGCTTGAACAGCGTGGCTTCGAGGTGACTGATCTGGCACGCATCCTGGGCATACCCCGCCTCATGATGATGGAGGAGGCCGGCAGTGCTTATAAGATGCCGGAACATGCCACTCAGGAGTTCCTGCTGCGTACCATACAACCCCGCATCCGTGAGTGGGAAGATGAACTCAACTCCAAGCTGCTGCGTGAGGAGGACTTCGGTCGTCGCCGCATCCATGTCTGCGAGTTGGCTCTGCGCCGTCTGGATGCTAAGGGTCAGGCCGAGATTGACAAGATGCACATGGAGACCGGCTGGTCCGTCAATGAGATCCGCAGTCAGTATGATCTTCCGAACATCGAGGGTGGTGACCTGCATTATGTATCAACCAACCTGGCAGAGCTGGGCAGCGAGAAGCTCCGTGCTCCCGGTGCTCCGGCACCCGCCGCACCTAAAGCCTCACAGGGTGAGGAAGGAGTTGAGGAATGAAATGGCTCACACTTGACTATATCAAGCAGCACTCCCGTATCGAGTACGACTGCGAGGATGATCTGCTGACGCTTTACGGCGAGGCCGCCGAAGAGACTGTCCTGAACATCTGCTCCCGCACCTATGAGGACCTCAAGGGTGACAATGCCGATGTACCCTCCGCCATCAAGCAGGCTTCTCTCATGCTGGTTGACCTGAGTTATCAGCAGCGCAGCCCTGTGAGTCCGGTCAGCATGTACGCAGTGCCGTACACCTTTGACCTGCTTATCAAGCCTTACATGAAACTAACACCCGGCGAGTGATATGGCATACAGCACAGGAATAATGAACCGCCGCGTGGCCATCATGGTACGCTCCACATCCGACACCGGCTCTTTTGGCCGTAACAGTGCCGGCCAGAGCTATGCCTACGCTGCTACTGTCTGGGCTGCCGTGGATTTCAACCGTGGCACCAAAGCCATGCGCGAAGGGGCTTATGACGGCTATGACCGTGTTATGTTCCGGATGCGCTGGAACCCGACCGTGGACCGCAGCTCCATGCTGGTATGGGATGGCCGCACTTATCAGATTGAGTCTTTCAATGCTGACAAGTACCAGAACACCATCCAAATTACTGCGGTCGAAACTCCGGGTAAGGACCTCACTGGTCTGCTTCCAGTAGACCCTGAGCCTGAGCCGGAACCCACACCAACTCCCGATCCGGATGATGACGAGTCAACCGACGAAGGTCCTGCAACTGATTGACAAATACTTGTTTAACTTAAATAATAGAACAAAATGGATGATTTTATTTTATCACAAAACTCCGCAAGGGTTCAGGCTATCCTGGATGAGATAAACCCGGTAGTGGAGAATGGACATGACCTCGCAGGTCTTGGAATAGCTTATGGCTATTGCTCTACAGCCGGAAGTACGGCAATCAAGGAGGTATCTATCTCCAACTTTATTCTTCATGAGAATAGCGTAGTGGCAATTTATTTCCAGAACGCTTTTACCGCATCAAATCCCAAGCTCAAGATCGGCAGCAACGATGCAAAAAACATTTACTACATGAACGCTGGTGCCTTACCTCCAGGAAAGGTTCGTGCCAACACCGTTGTAACTATGGTTTATTCAATGAGCACTTTCTGGGTGATTGGCATAGAGAGTCGCTCTGCTGCATCCACGGAAGGTGGAGTTGACCTTGCTTTGCCCAGTGGTTTACTATGGTGCGAGCATAATGTCGGAGCGAGTCGTCCCGAAGATCCGGGCCTGTATTTCTCATGGGGTAACGTAACCGGTCATGCCGAAGGCTCAGGTTATGACTTCAGCCAGACCAACTATGACGCATCTGCCGGTGCTTACCTCTCCAGTGATATTGCTGTAGGCGATGAGTTTGACATGGCTCATCACAACATGGGGGGACAATGGCGTTTACCACGTCGTGCTGAGTTCGTGGAGTTGAGCACTTATTGCTCTCATGAATGGATTGATCAGGATGGCATGTTCGGAATGAGATTCACATCCAGTAATAATGGTAACAGCATTTTCTTCCCCGCTGCCGGGTACTACAATGGTACGACGCTCAACGACCGTGGCACGTACGGGAACTACTGGTCTTCGGGGTTCTACTCGGCTTCCAATGCCTACTACCTGAACTTCAATTCCTCGAGTGTCAATCCGCAGAACAACTACTATCGCAGGACCGGCTTTACGGTCCGGGCGGTTCAGTAACTTGTCTCGTCAACCGGTTACCCAATGACACGCAACCTCATTCTTATGACTTGCCACGAACCAGCCGCACCCCAGTGCGGCGTGGCAAGTCGGTAAGAATGATACTCTCTAAGAGATATGGCAAGGATTTCAGAGATACTCGAGATAGAAAAGCAGCGCACCGAAAAGGAGGAGTGGAACGTCATTCACCTGTTCAAGGAGGGTGGCTTCTATCGTGCGTATGAATGGAGCGCATGGCTCATCGTGACAATGGCGTACAATGACAAGGTGCGTCAGCAGACCGGTGACCGTAAGCCGCTCAACGTGACACACAAACGGTCACGTAACAGCGACGAGACCTTTGTCTTCGTCGGGTTCCCTCTCAAGTCCGCCGAGAAATTCATTCCGCAGCGCACCAGCTTCGAGACCATCAGCGATACCCAGATTGACATCACCATTGAGCTGACATGGGATGATGATCTCTCCTATGACTCACTTAATGAGGCCTTCCTCAAATGGAAGGAAGAGCAACCCATCCAGGAACCAAAGCAGAGACGTGAGGACGGACCGGCAACCACCGGCACCGCCCAGCACTCTACTCTCACCAGTATCATGAGTGAGATCCTGGCATGGCCGCTGGAGCAGAAGACGCTGATCGAGAACACAGCTTATCTGAGCTCTCTCAAGCAACGGCTCGCTGCACTGATTTAGTATTAACATCAACCGGTTCTAAGACAAGACAAGTTCATAGGTTGTCCGTCCTGTGGCCGTGGGCCATGGGAAAAAGTCAAGACACCTGATGGCTTCAGATCCTGATTCCATCACTTGGTCGTAACAGGTGACAACCGCACTGCAAATTGGATTTTCTTCCCTGCTGCCGGGAACTACAATGGTACGACGCTCAACAACCGTGGCACGAACGGGAACTACTGGTCTTCGGGGTTCAACTCGGCTTCCAATGCCTACAACCTGAACTTCAATTCCTCGAATGTCAATCCGCAGAACAACAACAATCGCAGGAACGGCTTTACGGTCCGGGCGGTTCAGCACTTATCAGACTCTTAACGAACCAATAGACAAAGCACTGTAATGGACAGGAAGGGATATAGATTGAAACGTGAGCAGCTGCTGATGGACCTTTATGTTGCTTTCGATGATGCACGCCGCCATAAGGCCAAGATGTCTTATGTCAAGCAGTGGGAAAAGCATCTCAAGCAGAACATGGACGATCTGGCAGATGATCTGATGTCACGTACCTATACGGCCCGACCGTCCAAGTGCTTTCGTCATCGACTACCCCAAGAAGCGAGAGGTCTTCGCTGCGCTGTTTAGAGACCGCATCGTCCATCATCTCTACTTCAACTACACCCACACGCTCTTTGAACGTACTTTCATCCAGGACTCCTATAGCTGCATCAAAGGCCGTGGCACGCACTACGGCATCCAGCGTCTGGCCATGCACATCCGTCAGGAGAGTCAGAACTGGACGGTCCCCTGCTACGCCATGAACCTGGACATCCGGGGCTACTTCATGCACATACGGCGTGACCGTCTTCTCCAGATAGCTACTGACACCATCCATAAGATGGCCGATCACCGCATCAACAGCCACTCACCTGAGACATGGGGCGACAAGATTGACATTGACTTTATCTGCTGGCTTACTGAGCAGATCGTGATGCTCGATCCCAAGACCAGCTGTGAGATCATAGGCTTCAAGGAAGACTGGATAGGAATGGACCCGGGCAAGTCACTGTTCCATACACCTGACGGCTGCGGCCTTCCTATCGGTAACCTTACCAGCCAACTTTTCAGCAACGTCTACCTTAATGAGTTTGACCAGTTCATGAAACGCACGCTGGGTGCCAGACACTATGGCCGTTATGTCGATGACTCTTATGTCATCAGCTCTGACCGCGACTGGTTGCTGGCTATCGTGCCCGAGATCCGCCGGTTCCTCCAGGAACATCTGGGTCTGGAACTTCACATGGGTAAGCTGCATGTCCGTGACATCCGTGAAGGTGTGGAGTTTCTCGGTGCTTTCGTCAAGCCCTGGCGCATCTATATCAGCAACAAGACACTGGCCCGAATCCGCAAGAACCTTTGTGCATTGGATATGCGCGACAGTGATCATGTATGTAGTTCCGTCAACAGCTTCCTTGGTGTGCTGTCACATACAGACAGTTACAATATCCGCAAAATCCTCTTTCTGAATGAACGTCTGACGCGAGGCCTGGAATATGATTCCCGTATTTTGAAGAGTAAACCTATATCCCGCAAGGGAGCGATATAATAGACAACAACTTAAACTATTGATATGAATAAAATTTACGGATTAAAAAGTGACTTCACCCTCATCAAGGAGGACGTAAGTCGTGTGGTTGTCAGCTATGGTCTCCAACCCGATGCTGACGGCGAGCATGCCACATGGAATGAGATTGACTTCTACAAGAAGCAGGGCAAACCTAATTTGGCTATTATCAGGGAAGCCATTAAAGCCGACATCAACGCCGCCACCGAGCAGAAGATCATCGGCGGATTTGTCTGGAACGGCATCAAGGTATGGCTGTCCGATGAGAACCAGCGCAACTTCAGCGAGGCTCAGCGCATAGCAGCCTCCAATCCCGAAGCCGGTCTCCCCGCCGAGTTCAAGTTGGGTGAGGACGAGAATGGAGATCCCATCTATCACACCTTTGAAACAGTCGAGGAATTAACAGGCTTCTATCTCTCTGCTGTGACTTATATCAAGCAGCAGCTGGCTGCCGGTTGGGCCCAGAAAGATAGCATCGACTGGACTGAGTATGAATCAGCACTCAACCCTCCCAAGAAGCGTAAGAGTGCCAAAAACGCCGAGTAATCATGGCAGTAGTTAAGGGCCAGCATCTACGTCTGTTTCTGGATGGCCTTGCCATAGCAGCCGCCCAGACGTGTGAGGTGAAGATTCACCTGGACGTAATGGATGCCAGCACCAAAGATGACGAAGGTGACTGGGTAAAAATCATCGCATCAAGCCTGTCTTGGGAGGCTTCTACCAGTGGTCTGGTTACTTTAGATGAGAATGTCCAGGATGCCAATGACCTGATGGATCTGATAGGAGAGACGGTAGAACTGGAGTTCGGCCTTGCCGGAAGCCTCCAAAACCGCACCAATCAGGAGACCATCATGCGTGGTGAGGCTATCATCACCGATGTCACCATCAATGCCAACAACCGTGCTGCCAGCACTTATACCTGTGTGTTGACCGGTATTAAGAATCTGCTCACACCTTTGGCTTATCTATGCAGTTCCGAGCCTTATCGTCTCGTTACCAGCGACAATAAGGTGCTGGTAGTTGAGAACTTGCCTGTCTGAAATGAAAAAGACCGTAGCCATCATCAACTATAACACCCCGGAACTCACCGAGGCCGCCATCCTCTCCCTGCGTAAGCAGTGCAAGGAAGACTATGCCGTCGTGGTGTTCGATAATAGCGACAAGCGTCCCTTCACCAAGAAGATGAAGGGCGTGCGTCGTATTGATAACACCAAGGGTCAGTTTGTTGATTTTGACGCTGAGCTGGCCAAGTACCCGGATAAGCAGATCGAATACAACCGCATCGCCAACTGGGCCAGCGTCAAGCACATGCTCTCGGTCCAGAAGCTCTGGGAACTCATACCGGGTGGCTTCATCCTGCTGGAGTCTGATGTCCTGCTCAAGCGTGACATCGGCTTCCTCTGGGATGAGAAGTTCGCCGCCTGTGGACGTGTCCAGTTCTTCAAGGGCCGCCGAATCGAGCGTGACCGTCTGATCCCGTTCCTCTGCTACCTCAACGTCCCGCTGCTGGTAGCTAACGGTGCCAGATACTTTGATCCCAAGCGCAGCTGGGGACTGATGAAGGATGACACCAACCCCTGCAACTGGTATGACACCGGTGCCTGTGTGTTGGAAGACATCATCAATACCAAGCCCGCCCTGGTATGCCGTAACTATGACAACTTGGATCAGATGTTTGTGCATTTTGCCAACGGCTCATGGAGACGTAACGACCGCGACGCACACCTGGAATGGCTGAGACAGAACAAAAACCTGTGGCAATGAGATACACCGTACTGACATACATCTTTGCCGGATATGAGATAGTCCAGGAAATCGAGGTTAAAGATCCGGATGCTGAGTACCTGCTCGTCACCGATGATCCCAACCTGAAGAGTAACACCTGGACCGTCATTCATGAAGACCTGCCCGGTCACTCCGTCTTTGGCAAGTGCTATGAGGTCCGGCACCATCCCTTCCGCTATGCCCATACCGACATAGTGGTTCGTGTAGACGGCAGCATCAAGATCAACGACTCGCTGAAACCCCTGGTCGATGAGTTTGAACGTGGACAGTATGACCGCTGTCTCATGATACACCCCCGTCGTAACACAATGCCCGAGGAGTATGACACCTGGGTACGTTTCCGCCGCTATCCCCGCAGCCAGGCAACCCGCTGCCTGACCGCCATGAAGTTGGCCGGATATGACATGGAGTATCGCGGACTCTACCAGGGCTGCTTTGAGATCCTGCGTAAGAACCAGATCAACCTGGCTATCAATGACCAGACCTTCAGCACCCTGTGGATGCTCGGCACTCCCGGTCAGATTGAACGCGTGGACCAGACCGTCTGGAGCTTTGTCATCAACCGTTACTACCCGAACCTCAAGGTCATGCCGGTCTCTGAGAGTATCATCACAGCCAGCAACATGATGCAGTGGCGTAAACACCGCACCACCATACCTATTCCGGATGCTGAAGACAAGATCAAGCCCTACCTGTTCAACAAACCCTGCAAGATCTGGACGGTAAACCCAAAACCAGCTAATAACCGATAATAGATAACCAACTGAAATTATGGATGCAAATAAAACCGAAATCAGAACCCTGGAGTGCAAGCTGTCCGTCAGAGAAGCTGCACCCGATGCACAGGGCGAGTCTCGCACCATCACCGGCACAGCCATCGTGTTCGATGCTGAGAGCGAGATACTTGACGACTGGGGCTACCGCTTCAGAGAAGTCATCAAGCCCGAGGCATGCACCATGGAGTTCCTCAACTCCCAGGACATCAAGATGAACATGCTCCATGACCGTGACCTGACCATTGCACGCTGCAATAAGGGCCAGGGTTCGATGCGTCTGAGCGTGGATGAGAAAGGTGTCAAATTTGAGTTCGAGGCACCCAAGTGTGACATCGGCGACCGCTGTCTGGAGATGGTGCGTCGCGGCGACTACTCTGGCTGTTCCTTCGAGTTTTGGCCGGAGGAGTATGACGTAGAGGAGCGTGATGGAGGCAAGGATGTCAAGATCACACACCGCAAGTTCCGTGCCATCACTGCACTCACCATTGGAATGGACCCCGCCTACAAGCAGACCACCGTCAACGCCCGTGAACTCTGGGAGAACACCCCCGGAGGTAAGGCCGCCAAGGAAGCTGCCGAGAAGGCACAGCGTGAGGCTGAGGAGACCAAGCGTAAGGAAGAGGAAGCCAAGCGTGAGAAAGAGGCTCAGGAAAAAGCTGAAGCCATGAAGCGCGAGTCGGCACGCCGTCTCCGCATTATGTCTGACATAAACGACCAAACTTATTTATAACCACTTAAAACTGTTTTAAGAATGAAGAAAACTTTTGCAGAACTCCGTGAGCAGCGCATGACTGCTAACGAGAAGCTGGGCGACCTTTATGCTAAGGCCGCTAACCGCGAGCTCAATGATGAGGAGAAGATCCAGGAGATCAATCTCACCCGTGAGATCCGTCAGTGTGAGGACGCTATGCGTGCTCTGAACCTCGAAGCCGAGAACGGCAAGATCACCGCTGAGCGTGAGAAAGCCAACAAGGGTGCTCACCTCCGTGAGATCCTCGCTGACCTCCGTCAGGGTAAGGGTGAGCGTGAGATCACTCTCGCACCTCCCACACTGGGTGCTACCCAGAACATCGAGGCATCAGGTGCTATCAACCTGACTATCCACGACATCATCCCGACACTCCATGAGGGTCTGGGACTGCCCGTAGGCCTCAACATCGTAACCGGTGTAACCGGTAACGAGGTATGGCCCGTCAGCGTCAATGACGTAGAGATGGAGGAGACCGGTGAGGTCACCGCCCTCAACGATCAGGTGCTGAACTTCGAGAAGATCGTGCCCGTTTCACGTCGTATCGGTTTGACAGTTCCTGTCAGCAACCGTGCCATTGACAACGCCGCCTTCGACCTTATGGCCTTCGTACAGACCAAGTTCACTATCGCTCTGCGTAAGTATCTGGCCAAGAAGATCTACTCAAAGGAGAACTGGTCAGGTAACAAGGGCCCGTTCGCTGGCCTGACCCCCGGCACCATCGAGCTGGGCACCGACGCTTACAAGAACATCCTGGCCAAGGTTGCCGAATTCAGCAACAAGGGCTTCTTTGAGGGTAACGTATGCCTCTGCATGGACCGCGTGACCGAGGCCGAGCTGAAGGCTACCCCGAAGGTTGCAGGTGCTGCTGCCGGTTTCGTTATCGAGAACGGCAAGTGCGCTGGCTACGACTATGTTGTAAGCCACTACGTAGGAACCGAGTACGACTCAACAGGTGCTCTCGAGCCCAGCTCAGACCGCTTCATCGAGATCGGTTACTTCGAGTTCTTTGCTCTCCAGCTGCATGACGAGGTTCGTCTGACCATTGATGCTACTTCTCAGGCTGTTGCCAAGAAGAACATCACTGCCATCACCATGAACCTGGCATGCTCAATGACTGACCTGAGCAAGTACATTAACGGTGCCGACAACACCACACAGGCCTTCGGCATCTACAAGGTAACAGAGGATACTCCGACCACCGTCTAACCTCTCACAAGACACTTTCGGGATTCATAGTTCATTCCCGCCCCGGGTGAGGACGCTGAGGTAATAGCCAGCGCACCCGGGGTTCCCGGAAGGTCAAGATAACTGAATTTATAAACCCGTCACAGGAATAGCAATGTCTCTGATAACCGATAAGGTGTTTTACAACGCCCTCCTCAGCAGCAGCGAGCTGACTTCACTTGTAGGTGACCGCATCTACAATACCAGCATCGCCGTACCTGATGAAGACCTCCTCAATGAGCCCGTCCCCTACATCATCATCACCTTCGATGGTATGCAGAATGAGGGCCTCACCAAGGACAACTCTTTTGAGGGTGATACCGACAAGGTGCAGATAGGCATTGAGATCACCGCCGACAACCGGGAAGATCTGGGCACACTCGCCCAGGGAGTCCGTGACGCTGTGATAGCCTACTTCGAGGATACTGAAGGTCATACCTCCGAGGATTATGACCTGGTTCCCGATGACTATGTACTCCAGTCCGGTCCGGTACAGTATGATCCCATCAAGCCCTGCTTCTATCAGACTCTGACCTACAACTGTGACACTAATCCATAACTAAAATGGCAGCAATTAAAGGACAAAATCTTCGCGTAATGGTAGGTGGCAAGTGTATTGCAATGGCGACCTCATGCCAGCTCCACATCAGCGCACAGGTTCAAGATGCGTCAACAAAAGACGACACAGACAACTGGGCAGTCAATGAGGTCACAGGTCTCTCATGGGACGTACAGACCGACTGCCTTGTCACTCTCACTGACAACGGAACCAACGGTGAGCTCCCCGCAGATCTGCTGGGTGTCATCATCGCTCAGACTCCGGTAACTCTGACCTTCGATCAGACAACTGGTACCAACAACCGTACCGCTCAGAGTTCTACTCTCAAGCGTGTCGGTCAGGCTCTGCTCACTGATTACAACATGACCGCCACCAACCGTCAGAACTCGACACTGACCTGTCAGTTCACTGGCACCGGTGCGCTGGCTGCTTCCTAATCATTATCCTTACCTACCCGAGCCTCGTTGCGTAAGTAACGGGGCTTCTTTTACCAAACCCCAACCAATGAACTATGAACTCAAAGACAATCACCATCTGTGGACATGAGATAGAGATGCTTTATTGTGCCGCTACCGAGACCGGATATGAATCCATCAGCGGCCAGTCATGTGAGATATTCATACCACAGACCGTCAAAGACAAGGATGGTCAAAGCCAACTTCAACTCCGGGCCACCACTACAGACTACATACGTTTGGCCATCGCTGCTGTCATAGCAGCTTACCAGCGTAAGGGCGAGGAAGCCCCTGTCACCGCCGATGACATACTCTACAACGCTACAGCCAAGGAGGTACAGTCCCTCATCAGTGCTGTCATAGAGCTTCGCACTGCCTGGTATCTGGTTCCATCTGTCATAAAGGATGAAGACTCGCCAAACGATGAAACTGAAGACGAAGACAAGCCAAAAAACGCCTGACCGCCCATGAGCGTTACCAATACCTCGTGGGCGAGATAGGAATTCCTCGTAGTGAATATCTCTATGAGCTATCTTACTGGGAGATTCTGCTTATTACCCGCGGCTACAGCCGCCGCTCCCGTGAGATCTGGAGCGCAATACGCTGGTCTACCTTCAACCTGATGTCAGTCTCCATGGCTGACCTCAAGAAAGCCGGAATCCGTAGTCCAAAAGACCTCCTTCCTTTTCCTTGGGATTCCATCGATGAGGATGCCGACGACCAGCCTACAGCCGAGACTGTGGCCCAGCTCCGTCAACTTATGGCCGAGGAAAACGCCAGAAATAAGCAGTAAACTTTAAAGCAGAAACGGACGGATTATAGATGATATAATTCGCCCGTTTTCAGCATGATAGGATTGGAAGTGAATGAAGCCGTGGTAGTTAAGCAACAGGAAATCCTGGAACATGCTCTATCCACCGACCCCAAGACCCAAAAGGCCTTGCAGAAACTCATACGCCAAGTCATACTGGAGGCCAGGGCGAAGGTAGTAAACAGCATACAGTTTCAGAATGGAGACCCCCGCCGGAGCCGTCAGGCCGTCCGTACCTCCGTCTATAAGCAGATTCTGGGAGCCAACATCAATATATACAACTCCAAGCGTCGTCACGGCACGCAGAACTACACACCACCCCGCACCCTGCGTCCTGGTCAGCGCGGTGGCAACCGCCGCCCGCAGTCACAGCGCACTATTGACCTACAGAGCTATGCTCCGGAGGATCGTGGCTTCATCCTGCGATTCGTCAATGACGGAACAAACGATCGTGTGGTCCCATTCACTCCTCATGAAGACCGTAAACCCAGCAAGTGGAACAAACATCCCAATACCGGTAACAGAGGTCGCATTGGTGGTACCAACTTCTTCGGCCTTGCCGGTGAGCGTGCCATGACTATGGCAGCCGATACGCTGGCCGACCTCATCGACGCCGAGTTCGAGAAGATAATGAGTAACAATTAAAACGTGATATATGGCAGATTCAATACTCAGATTAAAAGTAGATTCCCAGGAATATGACTCCAAGCTCAAGCGTGCCGCTCAGGGCCTGGATGCTTATGTCCAGAAATGTCGTGACGTAGGTGGAACCCTTGTCTATGTCGACGATGAGGCCATGAAGTTTGTTCAGGCCCTAAGCAGCATGGACACCGTGGCCAAGGGCGGCACACAATCCCTACGTGAGATAACCCGTACCGTCACAGACCTGACGCTGACATACCGCTCACTTACTGAAGAGGAGAAACAAAGCCCCTTTGGCCAGGCTCTGGCTAAGAGCATCCAGCAACTTACCGAGCGTGCCGGTCAAGCCCGCGATGCAATGAATGATGTAAATGCCGCAATCCAGCATGCAGCATCCGACACCCGTATCTTCGACCAGATAGCCGGTGCTGCCGGGTTGGCCACCTCCAGTTTTCAAACCCTACAGGGAGCCGCCAAGCTGCTGGGCATCGATCTGGGCGATAATGTCGAGGTCATAGCCAAACTCCAAGCAGCCATGGCTGTAACCAACGGCCTCACCCAGATTCAGAACGCCCTCCAAAAACAGAGTGCCGTAATGCAAGGCCTTACTGCTGCAAAGACTACACTCGCTGCCGCAGCCCAGGAACTTTATGCTGTAGCTACCCGCAAAGCAACCGCCGCTCAGGCAGAACTTAACGCCGTGGCAAAAGCATCTCCATACGTCCTTATTGGCACTGCCATAATTGGAGCAGTCACTGCCCTCAATCACTTCTCAAAAGAAGCACAGAGGGCTGCTGATGAGGAGGAGCGTCTGGAAAACCGACAAAAGGAAGTGACCAAACAGGCTGATAACATGCGTCAGTCTTTTGTCAACACCTCAAGTCAGGCTATGAATACAGCCAGCCGACTCTCCAGTCTGCAAGCTTCTTATGCTGCCGCTAACAGTGAGATAGAGAAAACTTCCATCCTCACAGAAGCTGCCGATGAATTTAAGAAATTGGGATTGGCATGTAACAGTCTTTCTGATGCACAGAACATACTTGTCAATAACGGTTCAGCTGTTATTGAGATGCTTCGCATCCAAGGTAATGTGGCTGCTTTGTCAGCTTTGCGTATGGAAGAGTACAAAAAGTCATTCTCTACTCTTCTGTCTAACGGATATGATGTAGAGGGAGCATCCATTCTGGCAGGTTACAACTCTACCGTCCAGCAACTGGATAGCCAGATTACAGCAGCGCAGACCCGCATACAGGCTATTCAAAAGGGGCTGCCCATGAGTGACGGCATAGGCACAACCACTACTGCCACCCAACCGGTAACAGAGAACAAAGACTTGCCCATTGGTTCGGTTGCTCAACTCACTCAACAACTCAAAGACCTCCAGACTGCCCAGTCCCTGGTTTTTGACAGCCGTGAGTGGAGCCGTTACCAGCAGCAGATTGAGCAGATACAGTTCCAGATAGATGCACTCAAGGGCAAGTGGAAAGATGGTATGGAGGTCACATTCACGTTCCATGCCGACGATGCCGAGGTCCTGGAAGCCGCCCGTCAGATCGAGGGAGTCCGCATAGACCCCAAGACTCTGACCGTGACCGCCGACACCACCCAGGCTGTCGAGCAGCTGGCCGCC
>Ga0310786_10006397_pt1 | contig 15675 bp, 15 predicted proteins | sample AusTroGonzalo_MG_FD_203881 | JGI IMG/M metagenome (GOLD analysis project Ga0310786, IMG submission 203881) | Bovine rumen microbial communities from tropical cattle in Woodstock, Queensland, Australia - Gonzalo_03 (v2) (version 2) | ecosystem: Host-associated > Mammals > Digestive system >... | reverse complement strand
GCGCGGAGTGCACGTGGTCGTCGCCACCCCCGGCAGGGCTCTTGACCACATCAACAAGGGCACGCTTGACCTGTCCGGCATCCAGGCGCTCGTCCTTGACGAGGCCGACGAGATGCTTGACATGGGATTTGCCGATGAACTCTCGGCAATCCTTGAGGCGACGCCCAGGCAGCGCCAGACCGCATTGTTCTCCGCGACACTCCCCCAGAGCATTCAGTCGATCGCCTACGCACACCTCAACAACCCCGAGCGCATCGTGATTGAGACCGAGAAGCCCTCGGCCGGAGACGTGCCGCGCGTTCCTCAGGTCGCCTACATGGTTGCACGGGCGCACCGCCATGCGGCGCTCGGCCGGATCCTTGACGTCGCCGGCCCCGACCTCGCGATCGTCTTTGCCAGAACCCGCATTGAAACCGATGAGGTCACCGAAGCGCTGCGCGCACGCGGCTTTGCCGTTGAGGCGCTCCACGGCGGTCTGGACCAAGACAGCCGCGGCCGCGTCATCAAGCGCGCCAAGGAAGGCGCGATCGAGGTGCTGGTGGCAACGGACGTCGCAGCGCGCGGCCTGGATCTTGAAAACGTTACCCACGTCATCAACTTTGGTCTCCCCGCCTCGGCGGAAACCTATGTGCACCGCATCGGCCGAACGGGTCGCGCCGGACGATCCGGCATGGCCATCTCACTCATCGAACCGCGCGAGCACCGGCGCCTGCGCATTCTTGAGTCCGCCACCGGCGGCAAGATCGAAGTGCAGAGCGTTCCGTCAGTGACCGACGTGCGAGCCAAGCGCATGGAGATCACCCGGAGCACGGTCGCGCACCTGATCGAGAGCGGCGACTACGACAAGTACCGCGTCATCGCCGAGCAGCTCTGCGAGCAAGCCGATCCCTTCGATGTTGCGTCGGCTGCCATCGCCGCACTTGACACGGCTCTCGGCGGTCTGCAGGATGAGGCGGAAATCCCCGCCGTGACTGCCTTTGAGCGTCCGAAAAAACGGGCGGACCGGGATCGCCCCCGGATTTCGGAACGCCGCCCCGAACACGGCATGACCCGAATCTTCATCGGCGCCGGCCGCGCCCTGGGCATCCGCCCGGGAGACATTGTCGGAGCCATTGCCAACGAAGCGGGCATCGCTGCCCGCAGGATCGGCGCGATTGACATCGCCGACAAGTTCAGTCTCGTTGAGGTTGACACGCCCGTTGCCTCCGCCATCATCGACGCATTGCGCCAGACGACGATCAAGGGGCGCAACGTCACGGTTCGCCGCGACAGGCGCGCTGACGGAGCGCCGGACGAGCGTGCCCCGAGGGAAAAACGCAAGGAGCCGCGGCGCGGCCGCTCCCGGTTCGACGATCTGGAGAACGCATGATGAGCGAAACGGCAAGCAAACCCATCCGACTGATTGCCGGTCTTGGCAATCCCGGGCTTCAGTACCGCGGCACGCGCCACAACATGGGCTATTGGCTGCTCGATGCGATCGCCGAAGAGAAAGGCCTTCGATTTTCCGCCGATGGCAAGTTCTTCGGCGAGATCGCTCGCCTCAAGTGCGACGCGGGCGACATCTGGCTTCTCAAGCCGACCACGTACATGAATCTTTCGGGCTCCGCGGTCCAGGCAATGGCCTCGTACTACAAGATCGCTCCCGAGGAGATCCTCGTCGTGCACGATGAGCTCGACATTGCCCCCGGCTGCATGAAGATCAAACTGGGCGGCGGCAACGCCGGCCACAACGGCCTCAAGGACATCACCGCAAAGCTCTCCACCCCCAATTTCTGGAGGTTGCGGATCGGCATCGGGCACCCTCGCGTGTACTGCCCTCAGCAGGAGGTCTACGATTGGGTGCTCGGCGCTCCGGAACCCGAACACCGGGAGGCGATGCAAAAGTGCATCACAGCCGCCTTGAAGTGCCTTGAGAACCTCGCCAGGGGCAACCTGGAGGGTGTCAAGCGCACCGTGCGCAAGTACGAGTCGCTGCCCAAGCCCAAGGCTGAGCCGAAGGAAGCCGCGGACAAGGATGGCAAGGCTGCTGCTGAAGAAAGGCTGACTCCGGCAAACGAATAACCACAGAGAAGGAGTAACTCCGAAATGACCGTAAAACTTCTTATGAGCGCCTGCCTGATCGGCCAGTGCTGCCGCTACGATGCCCAGAACGGGAAAAGCATTGTCACTCCGAAGCTGCACAAGATGCTCAACAACGGCGAAGTCGCCGTGATCTGCCCGGAACTTGCCGGAGGACTGGGCGTGCCCCGCGATCCCTGCGAAATCGCTCCCGGGGGAAACGCAGCAGGCGTGCTGGATGGCGCCGCGAGGGTGCTGTCCATCAAGAGCGAAGACAAAACCGAGGGCTTCATCAAGGGCGCCCGGGCCACGCTTGAACTCATTCAGAAATTTTCCATCAAAACGGCTGTTCTCAAGGATCGCAGTCCGTCCTGCGGCGTGCACAGCGTGCACAATGGCTCATTTGACGGCGGCCTTGTCGACGGCCGCGGCGTCACCGCCGAGCTCCTTCAAAGAAACGGGGTGCGAGTCTTTTCCGAGGACGAACTCGAAAGCGCCATCCAGTACGCCGAGGACCTGGCTCTCTAGCTAAAATTGGAGGATTGCGGCCCGCTCATGAAGGGCGGTCGCGCTCCGAATTCTTAGAGACAAATCACACAGACAGGAAACACTGAATCATGGGACTCAAATGCGGCATCGTCGGCCTGCCCAACGTCGGCAAATCCACGATCTTCAATGCACTCACCAAGGCCGGGATTGCGGCTGAAAACTATCCGTTCTGCACGATTGAGCCCAATGTGGGCATCGTGGAAGTGCCTGATGACCGCCTGGAGAAGCTCGCCGCCATCGACAAGCCTGCGCGCATCGTGCCCGCAACGGTCGAGTTCGTCGATATCGCCGGTCTCGTGGCCGGCGCGAGCAAGGGCGAGGGCCTCGGCAATCAGTTCCTTGCCAACATCCGTGAATGTGACGCCATTGCACACATCGTGCGCTGCTTTGAGGATGAAAACGTCGTTCATGTGGCCGGACACATTGATCCGCTGCAGGACATCGACGTCATCAACACCGAGCTTGCGCTTGCAGACCTTGCCTCCGTTGAAAAAGCCATGACCCGCTATGAGAAGCAGGCCAAGGCTGGCGGCGACAAGGAGGCCATGAAGCTCGTGAAGGCGCTCGAAAAAGTTCTGCCCGTACTCAACGAGGGGCAGCCTGCCCGCTCGGCAGATCTCTCGGACGAAGACAAGGTTCAGCTGCGCCCCCTGTTCCTGCTCACCATGAAGCCCGTCATGTATGTCGCCAACGTCGACGACCACGGCTTTACGGACAATCCGCTGCTTGACGCCGTCAAGCAGCGTGCCGCCACCGAAGGCGCTCCGGTCGTTGCCGTGTGCGCAAAGACCGAGGCGGAAATCGCCGACCTGGATCCCGAGGACAAGGCCATGTTCCTTGAGGACATGGGCATGACCGAGCCAGGCCTGAACCGCGTGATTCGTGCTGGGTACGAGCTGCTGGGCCTGCAGACCTACTTCACGAGCGGCCCCAAGGAGACACGTGCCTGGACCATTCACAAGGGCGACACCGCCCCCAAGGCTGCCGGCGTCATCCATACCGATTTCGAGCGCGGCTTCATTCGCGCCCAGACGATCTCGTACTCCGACTACATCGCCTACAACGGTGAAAAGGGCGCTCAGGAGGCAGGCAAAATGCGTGTTGAAGGCAAGGATTACGTCGTTCAGGACGGCGACCTCATGAACTTCCTGTTCAACGTGTAACGCCTCCCCTGCCGGCTCGGGGAGAGCCTTTCTCTCCCCGGCCTTCGCCCCAGTCATCGCCTTTGATTCGCTACGGAATCTCTTGACGGATCTTGCTCTCATGCCTCAGACCTCTGCTGCGCAACCCTTGGATCTGACCGCCCAGCTCTCCCATCTGTCCACTCAGGCCCTCAGGGACATGCGCACCTCCTTTTCGACGGAAACCGCCCTCTGGGAGCTGGCCGCCATTGTCGTCGTCATCTTTCTGTCCCTGATCGTCTATCGACTGGTGCGCAAGTGGATCTATCAGCATCTGCCTCCGGCAAAAAGTCCGGAGTTTTCTCAGAAACTCAAGCACTGGGGCCTGCTGTTCGTCAAAAGCACCGTCTTTTCCGTGACCGGCTCCCTGCTGCTCTGGCTGGCGACGCAGTTCCTGTGGATCACGTCTCTCGTTGACACGCAGTCAAGCGGCCTGCTGCTCGTGAGAACCGCCAACCGGATCTTCTTTGCCTGGGCGATCCTGCAGATCATGCTGAACCTGCTCACCGGAGCCTTCGGCCCGAAACTGTTTGCCCCAACCCTGAAAAAAATCGTTTCCATCATCTTCTGGATCTGCGCCGTTTTCCAGATCGTGGGAATCCTGCCCGGGATCGTTGACTGGATGGGCGGCACATCACTGCCGATCGGCTCGACGCAGCTTTCGCTCTGGTCAGTGCTCACCGGCAGCTGCACCGTGCTCGTCACGCTGGGCGCAGCCAACATGCTCGCGCAGTTTTGCGAGTCGGCGATCAAGTCCTCGAGCCTCGACAACAATTTCCAGGTCGTATCGGTGCGCCTGCTGAGAATCTTCCTCTTTTCTGTCGCCGTCCTCCTGGCACTCTCGTGGTCGGGCATTGATCTCACGGTTCTTTCGGTCTTCTCCGGCGCGATCGGCGTGGGCATCGGCTTTGGCATGCAGAAGATCGCGGCCAACTACATCTCCGGGTTCATCATCCTGTTTGACCGCTCCGTGAAACTCGGCGACTACATTCAGATGTCTGGCTTTAGCGGCATCATCACTCAGATCAACACCCGCTATTCAGTGATCCGGAACCTTACAGGCGAGGAGATGATCATCCCCAACGAGATGTTCATCACGAGCTCTGTGAAGAACCTCACCCTTACGGACAAGGCAAGCGCACAGTCCATCGTGGTCTCCGTCGCCTACGATGCTGACATCACCAAAGCGCTTGACATCGCCCTTGCGGCAGTCAAGGGCCAGCCCCGCGTGCTTGCCACGCCAGCCCCCTGGACCATCGTCTCCGATCTTGGCGACTCGGGAATTGAAATCAAGGCGGGCTTCTTCATCGAAGACCCTGAAAAAGGCACTGGTTCCTTGAAGAGCAACATCATTCGGGAAATCCTGCGCAAGTACTCCGAAGCCGGCATCGAAATTCCGTACAACAAGCTTGACGTCTCAATTGTCTCAGCACCCAAGTGATGCAATGCGCCGGGGCATGAGATTTTCCCGATGCCGGGCGAAATCGCCATGTGGCGGGCTGATAGAATTTTGCCTTTGGGAATGCCCCAGATCTTTGGTTGCTGCGTTCAATGAAACTCAATTTTGACAAGGACAAGGCCGTTGAACTCGGCCGAGAGGTGCTCATCCTGGAAGCTGAAGCAATCCGCTCGCTCGTGGATGAGCTTGACAGCGGTCATTTTGCCAAGGCCGTTGAGATGCTCCTGTCCTGCAAGGGACGTGTCGTCGTCTCCGGCATCGGCAAAACCGGGCACATCGGGCGCAAGCTTGCCGCAACGCTCGCATCGACCGGCACGCCGGCCTTCTTCGTGCACGCGGCCGAGGCCGCACACGGGGACCTGGGCATGATCACGAGCGATGACGTTGTGATCGGGATCAGCTATTCGGGCTCCTCCAAGGAGCTGCTCACCATCGTTCCTGTCATCAAGCGCGAAGGTGCCAGGCTCATTTCCATCTGCGGCAACGACACGAGTCCTCTTGCCGCCAATGCGGACGTCAACCTCAATGTTCACGTCGCGTTTGAAGCCTGTCCGCTCAACCTCGCGCCAACCTCCTCAACAACGGCCGCGCTTGCCATGGGTGACGCCCTTGCCGTTGCCTGCATGTCCGCCAAGGGCTTTACGAAGGAGGACTTCGCTCGATCCCATCCCGGCGGGGCGCTCGGCAGGCAACTCCTCACGCATGTCTCAGACGTCATGCGGACGGGCGATGACATCCCCTGCGTTACCGAAGGCGTGAGCGTGCTTGACGCCGTGCGGGAAATCACGAAAAAACACATCGGCATGACCGCCATCGTGAATGCCAGGGGGCTTGTGACAGGAATCTTCACCGAAGGTGATCTGCGGCGGCTCATTGAAAAGCGCGGAGACATCCGGGACATCCGCATCGAGGAAGTGATGACCCGCAACCCCACCACGATCGGCCCTGAGGAGATGGCGGCCACTGCTGCCAAGATTCTCGACAAGACGCTGCGCAACCAGCTGCTTGTCGTCAACACCCGGGGAGAGCTCCTTGGGGCGCTTCACATGCACGATCTCATGACGTCACGGGTGATCTGATGGACATTGTGCAAAGAGCCAGAAACATCAAGCTCGTCGTCCTGGATGTCGATGGCGTCCTCACGGACGGCTCGATCTGGACTGGCGAGAACGGCGAGCTGGTCAAGCGGTTCCAGACTCGCGACGGCCTCGGAATCCGAATGCTTCAGTCGGCGGGGATTCCCGTCGCCATTCTGACCGGCAGGCTCTCCAAGCAAACGGCCGCGCGCTGCTCCGAGCTTGGAATCACCTCAGTGAGCCAGGGCAAGCAATTCAAGACCCTGGCCTGGCGTGACATCCTCTCAAGTCACGGGGTTGCTCCCGACGAGTGCGCCTACATGGGAGATGACGTGCCAGACATCCCCGTGCTCTGCCATGCCGGCCTTGCTGCAGTTCCCGCCGATGCGAATCCCGAGGTCGCAAGGCTTGCGCACTGGGTATCTCCTGCAAGGGGCGGCAACGGCGCCGTCCGTTCGCTTGCCGAGCTGATCCTGCGCGCCCAGGGACTCTGGGAGGATCTGATGGCAAAGCACTATGTCCGAGAAGACGGCCTTGACCTCGAAAAAATCGCCGCAGACAGACTTTCCGAACGGGGGCTTTCATGATCAAGGCCTCAGTTCAGGAGCGTTTCCTGTCGATTCTTGGCGTTACCCTTCTGAGCGTGCTTGCCGGCGCCTCCTACTACTCCGCGCTCAAGGCGGAAGCCGATTTTCTGCATACGGACACCAATTCGGAATCGCCCAACTTTGTCGCTACGAATCTCGTCGTGACAAGCTTTGAGACGGACGGCACTGCAAAGACAAGAACGTTTGCCGAGCAGGCCATTTCGTACGAGGACGGCCGCATGTTCGGCACCATGCCACGCTATGTCACCATCAATCCCGCGGCGCCCCAAACCCGGGCGCGAGCGGATAAGGGGACGAGTAAAGACGGCGGCGAGAGCGTGTTTTTCGAGGGCAATGTTGTCGTGACGCGCGAAGCGGATGCAGAGCGAGCCGCCATGCGCATGACAACGCCAAACGCATGGGTCTACCCGGATGAGGACAGGATGCGCACGGAGGCGCCGGTGCGCATGACCCAGGGCAATGATCTCACAACTGGCATCGGCATGAAACTTGACATTGTCGAGCGTACGGTTCAGATTCTCAAGGATGTACACACCGTCTCCCAGTCGGTCGTGAAGAATAAGGAAGTGCAAGAGTGAACAAGTGGACTTTGACTGCCGCAGTCATGGCGGCCCTGACAGTTCTGTCGGTACCGGCCTATGCAGAGGATGCTGACCGCAGCAAACCCGTGAACATCACCGCAAACAATTTTGACGGGGATGAGATCAAGCAGGTTGCCGTGTACACCGGCGCCGTCGAGGTGCACCAGGGTACGCTTGAAATGCTGGGGGACAAGCTCACCATGACCGTCAACGCCCAGGGATTCCGCACCTTCACGATGACAGGAGATCCTGTGCGCATGAAGGAACGGCGCAACCCCAATCCCAATACGCCCGGTGTCGAGGAATGGATGCATGCGGTCGGCAAGAAGGCTATCTATGACGAGTACGCTGACAAGCTCACGCTCATCGGCAACGCCAAGATCTCCCGCAGCGAAAACGGCCTGGTGAAGGATACGACCGCAGGCGACACGATCATCTATGACATGCGGCTTGCCAGGTCCTATGTCAAGGGCGATGTCGTTAACGGCCACAAGACGCGCGTGAACACCGTTCTCGCGCCGCGCCAGGACTCCGGCAAGGGCACGAATGCATCAACCAACGTTCGCCCCTCTCCGGCTCCCATGCAGGGCGTCTCCCGCATCAACAGCGGCAACAGCAAGAAAAAGAAGAAATAGCACCATGGCACAGAACACCATCCACACGCTCCAGGCCAAGAGCCTGATGAAACGCTACGGGCTTCGCACCGTTGTGAAGGATGTTTCTCTGAAGGTGCAAAGCGGCCAGGTTGTCGGTCTTCTCGGCCCCAATGGCGCGGGCAAGACCACATCCTTCTACATGGTTGTCGGCCTGATCGCCCCCAACGGAGGCGAGATTGAGCTGGATGGACAGAGCCTGACGCACCTGCCGATCTTCAAGCGCTCGCGGCTTGGCGTGAGCTATCTGCCCCAAGAAGCAAGCGTGTTCCGCCGCCTGTCCGTGGAGGACAACGTCAAGGCCATTCTCGAACTGCAGATTGACGAGCGGGGTGAGCCGCTTTCCAAGGCGGAGATCGACAAGCGTCTCGAGCAGCTTCTCAATGAGCTGCAGATCGCGCATCTTCGCTCCAACATGGCTCTTTCGCTTTCGGGCGGTGAGCGCCGCCGCACGGAGATCGCCAGAGCCCTTGCCTCGAACCCTCGATTCATTCTGCTTGACGAACCCTTCGCCGGCGTTGACCCCCTTGCCGTCAAGGAAATTCAGAAGATCGTGCATTTCCTGAAGGCCCGTGGCATCGGTGTGCTGATCACGGACCACAACGTGCGCGAAACGCTGGGTATCTGCGATCACGCCTACATCATTAAAGAAGGCACTGTCTTTGCCGAGGGATCAGCCGACGAACTGGTTGCCAATCCTGAAGTGCGCAAGGCCTATCTGGGCGAAGACTTCCGGATGTAGGCCGGCATGAGTTCTCAGGGCAGCTCGCTTCGAATCACCCAGAATCAGCGCCTCGCGCTGACCGAGGCCCTTCTGAGGTCGCTTGAACTGCTGCAGCTGCCAGCCGCCGAACTCGAAGAGACGATCCAGGCCGAACTGCAGGCCAATCCGCTGCTCGAACGCGAGGACGAGGGGCCTGAGGCATCTGCAGCATCCGCTGAAAAGGAATCCGCCCCCGCACTGGAGGCAGCTCCTTTTGACGAGCCCGTGGGTGTGACGCCCATCGAGCGGGAACCAAGCGCCCTCAACTGGACAAGCACCTCGCATTCAATCGATGACGACGCACCGGAGGCCTATGAAACCGTCGCCGCCGCCGAATCACTGCGAGAATTCCTTGAAAAGGAGCTTTCGCTGCAGACCGGGGTGAGCGAGCGGCAAAGGCTCCTCATCATCTGGCTGATCGGCAATCTCAGCGACAACGGCCTTTTTGACGAGTCTCTGGAGGCAGTTGCCGAGTCCTGCCCTGTTCTGGCCGATCAAGCCGAGTGGAACGAGGCGCTCAAACGCCTGCAGCTTCTTGCCCCCGCCGGCATCGGCGCTCGGAACAAAACCGAGATGCTGATGCTCCAGCTCGACCGTATGCAGCCACAGGACGAAACCGCCGCAATTGCAAGACGCATGCTCAGCGAGTGTCCGGATCTGCTCATGAAGCGGGATTTCCGAACGATCGCCCGGTCGATCGGCTCCGATCACGCCCTTTGCGAGCGGGCGTTTGCGCTGATCGGCACACTTGACCCTCATCCGGCGGCTCGATTTGCCTCTCCGGAAACGGAAGGCTTTGTCATCCCCGAAGTGATCGTCAGCAAAACCACTTCCGGCGCCCTGCTAGTGACACTCAATCCGGCGTGTACGCCCAGGCTGCGCTTCAATCAGGAGTATTTCGAGCTGCTGAATGCAAGCCGCCTGTCCGCCGAAAGCCTCGCCCAGTGGCGAGAGAAGGCACAAAGCGCCCGCAGCTTTGCCCACGCCGTGGAGCAGCGTGCGGCCACGCTGCTCACCGTGGCCCGTACAATCGCCCAAGAGCAAAAGGAGTTCTTTCGATTGGGCGACGGAGCACTGCGTCCCATGACGCTCAAGGACATTGCCGAAATCCTGAAGATTTCCGTCTCCACCGTAAGCCGCATCACGTCTGGGAAATACATGCAAACCCCCCGCGGCACTTTCGAGCTCAAGCACTTCTTCAGCAGTTCGCTGCCGGCTGCCGCCGACGGACAGGCGGTGAGCTCGCTTGTGGCCAGGGAGCGCATCCGCTCACTCGTGCATGCAGAGGATCCTGCTCATCCGCTCTCGGATGCAGCGATCGCCGAGGCGCTCAGCGCCGAGGGCATTGCTCTAGCCCGGCGAACCGTCGCCAAATACCGCGAGCTTGAAGGCATCGCCCCAAGGTCCGAACGAAAACGCCCCGTCTGATCGGCTAAGATTTCCTCCAAGTCGTTTCCTCAGGCAAACACAATGGCAAACACTCTGAGTTCATTTCTGACACTCGACAACGTCGCGCTTGACCTGAATCTGTCCAGCATGAAGCGGGTCATCGAGGCTGCGAGCCTCCTGCTCGAAAAAGACGTCGGCATTGATCATCAGACCATCTTCAACGCCATCAATGCACGTGAGAAGCTCGGCAACACATGTCTGGGCGGCGGCGTTTCGCTGCCACACGCCCGGCTCGGCTCGGCGCCCACCCTTCGAACTGCCGTTTTGCGCACAACAAAGTCGCTGCATACCGGCGCAATTGACAATCGCCGGGCCAAGCTCTTCTTTGTCGTCGTCATCCCTCAGGAGGGCAGCGATCAGTTCCCCGAAATCGTCCGCGAAGTGCGTGCGATTGTGGAAGACGCCGATTTCAAGCTCGCACTGATGAAGGCGCAGACTCCCATTGAGCTCTGCCGGATGATCGGGGATTGGTCTGCTCCTGAGACAACTGCCTAGGCAGAAATCCGATTGTCCCTGAGGTGCATCCATGGCATCATGGCACCTCACGACACTCCTCCCCCCTCGCATTCGAGTTGTTCACCATGTCTGATGCATCCAATTTCCGTCTCATCGTGGTTACGGGACTTTCTGGTTCCGGCAAATCCATCGCGATCCGCCAGCTTGAGGACAGCGGTTTTTACTGCATCGACAATCTGCCGGTTTCGTTTCTGACTCGTGTAGCCTGCGACCTGAAGGATCACGGGCACGCCCGCGTCGCCGTCTCCGTTGACGCGAGAAGCACGAGCAGCATCCCGCTCGTCAAGGAGCAGATGGCGAGTCTTGCTGAGTCCGGCTGGGATGTCCGCACATTGTTTTTGACCGCATCGACTCCGTGTCTGGTGCGCCGGTACTCCGAAACCCGGCGCCGCCATCCGCTCTCGCTGCCTGACGCTGAAGGCCATCAGGAAAAGACGCTTTCCGAAGCCATCAGCCTTGAGAGGGAGCTGCTCAGCTCCCTCGCTGATGGCGCCTGCCTCATCGACACATCGGATCTGCCTGCCAACACGCTTCGCGAGTGGGTGTGCCGCTTTGCCGAAGCGGCAGAGAGCATGATGACGATCGCCTTTGAAAGCTTTGCCTTCAAGCACGGCATTCCCGTTGCGGCGGATCTGGTGTTTGACGTGCGGAATCTGCCAAATCCCTATTACGATCCTGAGCTGCGCCCCTTCACGGGCCGGGACACCCCGATCATCGAGTACCTCGACAAGCGCGAAGAGGTGCAGGACATGATCAACGACATTGCGAACTTCATCCGCAAGTGGCTTCCCTCGTTTGAAGCGCAGCACCGGCACTACTTCACCGTCGCCATCGGCTGCACGGGCGGACAGCACCGCAGCGTCTACGTTGCCGAGTCGCTCAAGAAACGCTTTTCCGACATTTCAGGAACCGTCGTGCGCCATCGGCAGCTAAGCCGCAAGGCCGAGCGGGAAAAATCTGACTCTGCCCAGACGCTGTAGCCTCAACCCCGAGCCTCTGTGCTTCGGACGATTGAGCGGCCGTCACGGGCATGCGGGCAGTTTGCCTGTGGGTTCCGGAACAATCGCCTGACTAACGCTGCGTCTGAAGAAAGCGCCTGATCGGCGTCGGAATCGCTTCCTCTTCAAAGCTCCTCAGGCTGATCCATTTTCCTGCCGGAATGTCTGAAGCATTCCGGTTCCGGACGTCGATGCGATAGACCCTTGCGTGCAGTGCGTAGTGCGTGAACCGATGCGAGAAGTCCCCTGCCGCAACCGCCTCTGCGGGCATCGCCTCGGCTTCTGGAAGGCTCCAGAGCCCCTGCCAGACACCCTTCTGCGCCCGATGCACGAGAAGAACCTCTTCGCCCGATCTGTAGAGCAGCATCACTCGCTCAACAAGCGGCATCTTTCTTTTTTCCTTTGGCAGGGGATATCTGTCAACGAGCCCCTTGTCAAACGCCTTGCAGAAGGCTCGAACGGGACAGCGTTCGCATTGCGGAGCGCTCTTGGTGCAGATCATCGCACCAAGATCCATCAGCGCCTGGTTGTAAACGCCAGGCTGCTCTCGGGGCATCAGCTTTTGCGCATGCGCCCACAGGATCTTCTGGGCAGCTGTACTGTCAATCGGCTGCTCCAGGCAAAGCATGCGCGCAAAAACGCGCTTCACATTGCCGTCAAGGATCGGGGAAGGTTCCCCGAAGCAAAAGCTTGCGATGGCTCCTGCCGTGCTCCGGCCGATGCCCGGCAGCTTCATCAGATCCTCGGCGCGACGAGGAAATTGTCCGCCCTGCTCCTGCACGACCATCCTTGCGCATGCATGAAGGTTCCTTGCCCGCGAGTAGTAGCCAAGCCCGGCCCAGAGCCGCATCACGGAGTCTTCGTCCGCAGCCGAGAGATCCTCAAGCGTCGGAAAAGCCTTCAGGAAACGCTCGAAATACTCGACAACCACCGAGACCTGCGTCTGCTGCAGCATGACTTCCGAGAGCCACCTGCGGTAGGGATCTGCCGTCATCCAGGGCAGTCCCCGGCGCCCGAATTCAAGCTGCCAGGCAACGAGCCGAGAGGCAATGTCAGTCTCCCGCTTCGTCATCTCTGGCACCTGGGGCAGTAGAACGTGCTGCGTGCACCCTGCAGGATTCTTCTGATGTCGGTGCCGCAGTTCGTGCAGGGCTTGCCCTCGCGGGCGTACACGGAGGTTTGAAGCGCGAAATACCCATCTTCCCCGTTTGCCCCATGAAAATCCCTGAGGGTGGAGCCACCTGCCGCAATCGCCTCCGAGAGCACCGCACGGATGCACGCAAGAAGCCTCTGCGCCCGAGGCTTGGAAATTCGATCAGCCGGTCGGCCTGGATGGATGCCCGCCCGAAAAAGGGCCTCGCAGGCGTAGATGTTGCCGCAGCCGACAACGCACCGCCCGGAAAGCAGCTCCTGCTTGATCGCTCGCCGGCCTTTCTTGAGCGCTTCAAAAAAACGCTCATCGGTAAGTTCGACGTCAAACGGCTCGGGGCCGAGCTCCGAAAGCGGAGGCTGACCATAGGGATCGCTCTCGAACCACATCATTGAGCCGAACCGCCTCGGATCGGTATAGCGCACGAGAACCCTGCCAAAGACGATGTCGACGTGCTCGTGCCTTGCAGGGGGCGGCGCCGGAACTTCCCAGATCCGCCAGGAACCCGTCATGCCAAGGTGCAGCACAAGCCATCCGGCGGACTTTCCTGCGTCATCGACAAACCGCCAGATGAGATACTTGGCGCGGCGCTCGATCGCTTGCAGCGTAAGGCCCGGAAGGATGCGGCCGAGGGGCGGCATCCTCTGCCGCAGCTTCACGCAGCGAACGGCGGCCGCATCAACCCTCTTGCCGACGATGGCCGTACTCAGCCCCAATCGGGTCACTTCAACTTCGGGTAGCTCAGGCATTGGAGAAACGGGAAATGGCAGAAATGCCCGATCATACCCCGCGCTTCAGTCCGATTTCATTTTTTCGGCGTATCATGCCGCTCACATTCGCCGAGTTAAGAAGACAACTTGCGGGGCGAACTTTAAGAAATACCGCTAAAGCGTCGCACTCATGATGTCGCTGGATCCATGGTCCATCGCTCCCGGTATGGCGCTTTGAGCGCACTTTGTAAGGAGCATGGCAGATGGCCAGCGATTTTCTTTTTACTTCCGAATCCGTGAGCGAAGGCCACCCCGACAAGGTCGCCGACCAGATTTCGGATGCCGTTCTCGACGCCTGCCTTGAGCAGGATCCCTTCAGCCGCGTTGCGGCCGAAACGCTCTGCAACACAGGCCTGGTCGTTCTCGCTGGCGAAATCACCACGAACGCCAACGTCGACTACATCGGCATTACGCGCGATGTCTTGAAGCGCATCGGCTACGACAACTCCGAGTACGGCATTGATCACCGCGGCTGCTCTGTGCACGTCTGCTACGACAAGCAGTCGGGCGACATCGCCCAGGGCGTTGACGAGAAGGACAACGATCCGCTCACGCAGGGCGCTGGCGACCAGGGTCTGATGTTCGGCTATGCCTGCGACGAAACGCCAACCCTCATGCCCGCCGCAATCTACTACGCTCACCGCCTCGTTGAGCAGCAGTCCATTGTGCGCCGCAACGGCGTGATGCCGTACCTGCGCCCTGATGCCAAGAGCCAGGTGACGCTGCGCTACGTGGACGGCCGCCCCGTGGCCGCCGACACGATCGTTCTGTCCTCCCAGCACTCTCCCGAGTGGTCCGACGGCAAGAACATGAAGCCCGAGTTCATCGACGCCGTCATTGAGAACATCATCCGTCCGGTCATGCCGGCCGAGTGGCTTGAAAACACCAAATTCCTCGTCAACCCCACAGGACGCTTCGTCGTGGGCGGCCCGCAGGGCGACTGCGGCCTCACCGGCCGCAAGATCATCGTCGACACCTACGGCGGCGCTTGCCCGCACGGCGGCGGCGCCTTCTCCGGCAAGGATCCCACCAAGGTCGACCGCTCCGCTGCCTATGCCTGCCGCTACGTCGCCAAGAACGTTGTGGCTGCCGGCCTTGCCCGCGAGTGCCAGGTGCAGGTCGCCTACGCCATCGGCGTTGCCGAACCGACCAACATCACCGTGCGCACCAACGGCACAGGCGTCATTGCCGATGAAAAAATCGCCGAGCTCGTGCGCGCCCACTTCGATCTGCGTCCGGGCGGCATCATCAGGATGCTCGATCTGCGCCGTCCGATCTACTCGAAGACCGCAGCCTACGGACACTTCGGCCGCGAGGAGCCGGAATTCACATGGGAGAGAACCGACAAGGCACGCCTGCTCCGCGCGGATGCCGGGCTCTAGCCTCTGAATCCCTCCATCGCCAAAAAACCGATCCGGCTCACGCCATGGATCGGTTTTTTGTTTTCCCTGCGCGAGTACTGAATGGCACTGGTTCGACGCAAATGTAAGGAACGTTAAAGTTCCGTTACTTTCCCAAACCCCGTCTCCCCGATTCTCAAAATGAGGCTATAGTGGCCACATCCGGACAATGATTTTCAAATTGTCTCCAGACTCAAGAGGAAAGGCCATGAGAAAATTTCTTGCTCCCTTGCTCGCACTTTTCGCCACTCTTGCGATGGGCGTTTCCACCGCGGTCCAGGCTCAGCCCGGCAACTATTACAGATCTCCGCCGCCTCCGCCCCCGCGGTACCACCGTCCGTCTCCGCCGCCTCCGGGATATCGTCGGCCCCCGCCTCCGCCGCATGCATATCATCGGCCGCCACCTCCGCCTCCCCCCAGGTACAGGAGCTGGTGCGACTACCCGAGAGGCTACTATCCAAATG
>Ga0310786_10006396_pt1 | contig 15676 bp, 5 predicted proteins | sample AusTroGonzalo_MG_FD_203881 | JGI IMG/M metagenome (GOLD analysis project Ga0310786, IMG submission 203881) | Bovine rumen microbial communities from tropical cattle in Woodstock, Queensland, Australia - Gonzalo_03 (v2) (version 2) | ecosystem: Host-associated > Mammals > Digestive system >... | reverse complement strand
GTCCTGCGTTCGTCCAATAGCTGTTTCTGCATCTGCCACCGGCATTAGTCTGCAAGCCGCCCATGAGGAAGATGCAGGTATAACCGGCTGCACAGTGGTCATAGGCGCGATTGAAATACGCGGATGCCATCTGGCCGTTAATGTATCCAGGTGTAAGCATCTCACCGTCAACGCCGAAATGCTTCAGCGTGATAGCAACGCCCTCATGCGTGGTGCCTTGGCTCGGATAAATGAATCCCTGGTCTTCCATGTACCGGCCCACTTCCAGCGGCGTTTTACGGACAATATCGGCTATGGAACAGATACCGCAGCCGCCCTGGGCCATTGTCATCGTTCCGCGGCCTATCATCATCTGCCAGCGCGGATCGTCCTGTTTAAAATTCATTAGCACAATCTGTGACATTATTTATCACCGCCGATTTCTTTCTGCGCCTTGTTCGGAAAGAACGTATTCCACAGCGCTGACAGGCCTGCGGCGATTGCCGGAAACAGAATCACCTGCGGCGTAAACTCGGTAATCGTACCGTTAAAATAGGCAATAAGCGTTGGGATAAGCACCGCCAGCGCCGCCTGCACGAACGTCTTTACTGCACGTTCAATAATGTCCTTGACTCTTGCCGTCATGTTATCCCTCCTTCGCTTTTTCAATGATGGTTATTCTCGTTTCGTGATCATTGATTCGTGCGTCCTGCTCCTCGTTGTGCTGCCATATACGCCGGTGCGCTTCTGTGTTGTTGCTCTCAAGGTTGGTCAGCTTCTCCGCCAGGTTCCGCATGGTGACATTTAATTCTGTCATCGATTTGACGGATTCCTTTGTGGCCTTGATGAGCGGTACGCATATGGCGGTAAACAATCCGACAAGGACCACAATCACGCCCACGACTCCCCATTCTGTCATTTTGTCATTCCCCCTGGGATAGGTTTTATTTAGTCAATAAGCATCGTCCTCCTCTTTTTTCATTCTCTTTTTCCTTTTTCATAATATTTCGATTATTAAATAATAAGGGCATTGGTTGTGGTGCTGAAGTCCGAACCAACGGACAGGCTAAATGCCCTACAATCAGCACCACGCCCATGTATACAATGCCTTTCCTGTTTCACCCTTCGGGTGCGGAAAGTCCTGTTCAGAATGTGTTGTCAAGGACATAAATGTCCTCGTCAAAATATGCTTTGTATCAGCACGATGACCACCGCCACCCCGATGCATTGTTGCGATTATTAAATATAATCGTAATGTTTCACCCCAAAATCACCCCAACATAACCAAAACAATAGGTTGTAGCAAGTGATTTTTGTCATGTTTAAATAAAACAATAACATTTATCATACATCATTGTCTGATTCGTGTTTCCAATCTCTCAAACCGTCAATCAATGATTTTTTTGGTTTGATGCAGTATTCGACAACAATGTAAACATCACCTATTACCAACCATGCCGATACAAGGCAAAAAACAATTAATGTTATGCCGTGGTTGCCAAGACAGATAGAAATCGCAAGCAGTATAATCGCAATGATGCCCATTTTTAACCTCGTTTTTAAATAGTTACAGGCAAGTTACTCTCCAATTATTTTAGCGAGTTATTCTTTGCCGCATTTTTTCTGCACTTCACGCAACCACGTTTCGGATTCACATTTTTGCTCGGTGCCCATACTGGATGGTCGCATCCATTACAGTAGCCTTTCGGCAGCTTCCTATAGCTTCCACGATTCATATGAGTCGCACCTCAAAAATTAAATATAATCGTTACACTTTTTCTGTTACTAATGTGATTTCCTTGCTATATGTGGTTGCGGTTGTGGTATAGGTTGCTTCCCATTCGGAAAGGTCGTTTTCTTGCCGAAAAGTTTGCTCTTCCTCATATTCATTTGGCAGTAAAAATGTAATCGTAACAGATTCCTTATAAACCATTCCACGCCTCGCAACTTTTTAAATAAAATAGCAACGTCAGTCTTCATTCTTCTTGTTCTTCTTCGTCCATAATCGAAACACACTAATTAAATGCAACTTTTGTCCATATAGCTTTTGCAAGCAACTGATGACAACGGTCTGACGGATGTGATCCATCAATTAAAACATCTTTGATGTTGACAAAATTGATAACAGGATTGTTCATCGTCACATCAATGTATTCTAATCCGTAATAATCGCACCAGTATATTATATCGTCATGGATATCCTTGAGTGTGTCAGAATATGTAAGTGAATAATTTACGCTCCATTTGGTGCTGAAATCACCGCCATATCTCCATCCATTCATTGGTGTCTGAACAAGAATCCTTGCTTTCGGTGCTTTCTGTATCAAAACGCCAAGACAATACCATATAGCATGGTTAACCGTTGTAATGGATGTAATGTCGGTATCTGTAGTTGCAATCGGTTCGGACGCGTCAATAAGAGTATGATCGCCTCGTGGCATATCATAATGCCAATCGTTAAAGCCATAAGCAACGGTAATTATATCTGCATCACTAAATGTACCACCCTGTATGATATCGCAACCGTTTTCATTATCTGCCGACGTTTTATGAAGATATCCCTGGCCTGGATGAGCCATATTGATTATTTGAGCATGGTTGTACCACTTTCTGATATACCCCCAATAATTATGCCCTAATGACTTATCCCATACGGCACAAGTTCCATCCTCATAAGTTATCGCAGGTGTAACACCGCTTGGAACTTCTGCCGTAAGCATTGAGTAATAACCCGCGCTGATCGAATCTCCAAGAACATACCACTTGCTCTGTGGACTTTGCCCAACTCTGTTTTTTAGCAGAATATTGCCTTTAACCACTAAACCGTTTGTATACTGGTATCTATTATTAGATACAAAATAGGCACTATTCACAGGAGCAACAAGTTCCAAATCTGTAACGGTTACATTAGCGTCTGATACGGAAAGCACAGTACCGTTTGAAGCAACAAAGCCCCATGCCCTTGTAGCATTTTGTCCTTGTGCGGTAACACTAAAAATATCACCTGCAACGCATGGAATAACACAGCAATCGTAAGAGTTATTACTAACAACATTGGTTACATTTGCTGTTGCTCCATTAAGTGCAACATACCCATTATGATACTGATAAGGAATTATCTCGTTGCCAGTAATTTCTCTTATGCTTTCAATAGCGTTTTTTAGCTGACTAACTCTTGAAATTGTAATATTACTTCCTTCGGACGCTGACATATCCGCGGAATCAGTTCGTTGTGCAACCATGCGGATATAAGCAATACCGCCTGCGGATAACTTCTGATTACCACTTAAATACCCTGAATGTCGCAACAGTGTTTTGCTTGCGTTATATACGTAATAATCAACGGTATACCCACTTGCAACCGTTGTTGTAATTGTAACACTGTCAGAAACCGTGATAAACGGTGTTCGTATCTTTTTTGTATTGTCTGTTTCTGTACCGCCCGAAGTCAACGATCCAACAACCCAAGATGTATCAATAATATCTTGCAGCGCTTCGATTCTGTCGAATCTTTTAATAGATACAGTTGAATCAACAGAATTGTGATTAGTATCAAAAATCGCAACATTTCCATCGGTTGCAGAGAGTGCCTTCGGCATCAGGCTGGAGAATGCCGTGCCGCTGTCTTGAATATCACCGCCGCTGGAAAATGTAGGCACATTGCCAGCCGTTGCCGTGGTCTTCTTTTGTATGCTGTTGGCGGTAAGCGCTACATCGTCTATGTCCACGGTGCTGTGTACCACCTGTCCGCTGCCGTTGAACACAGCTATCTGCTGATTGGTATCACCGGTATCCATTTCCATCTTGCCGTTTATGGTGGCTTCCACATCCAGCCACGCGTCACCGCTGTCGACCGGATTGCCTGCGGCGTCAAAAATGGCGATGTTGCCAGCCACGGCATCGGTGTCGGCGTCTGCTTTGGCAGCGAGTGCTTCGGCAAGGTCTTCCTGGTCGGAGAGTGTTCCTATCAGATCACCCCAATAACCAGGGCCGGTCGCGCCTGTGTCACCCTTATCGCCTTTGTCACCTTTATCGCCTTTGTCACCCTTCGGCCCACGGACGCCCTGAATACCCTGTGGCCCCTGCGGCCCTGTTGCACCGGTGTCACCTTTCGGCCCAGCAGGCCCTTGCGGCCCTGTTGCTCCTGTCGCACCTGTCGCACCTGTCGCGCCTGTCGCACCCTGGATGCCCTGAATACCTTGCGGCCCCTGTGGGCCTGTCGGCCCAGTACTGCCGTCCTGCCCAGCTTGCCCATCTACGCCGTCATCTATCTCCACTTCGGTCTGTGTGCCGTCCGCGTGGGTGATGGTGATGGTGGTGGTGCTGCCGCTCTTGCTGGCGGTGATGTCCAGGTTGCCCACGGCAGTGATGGCCTCGGTCAGCGCGGTAAATTCATCCGTGCTTTCCACCTCGTCATCATCATAAATGGTGTTTGCCACCTGCAGCGCAAACTTCGGCGATGTGATCTGCAATCCGTTAATGCCGATTAACTGCATTTCGCACGTCACAATGCCGGTAACCGCCACCGTCTGCCCAGTTATCTGATATTTAATCAGATTGTCTTCGATGGTGCAGTCATTGTACAGTATCGTGCCGTCAGGCTTTACGGCGCGTAGGATTGCAGTACTGCCGGACGCAATGACATACACCGCACCCGACTCGGTCAGTGTAATGTGGATCTCGCGGCCGGTGTCATTCCGCTTGACAGGCAAGAGCGCCTGCGTCGCGGAATCCTGCACATCTAATGAGATGCTATATATAGAATCGTTCATAGATTGTTCTCCTTTCGCAGGAAAGATAATGGCAAGGGGCGGCTGTGTCAACCACCCCTATGCCATACCTGGTTAATCTTCAAGCCACTTGTCAATGTCCTTGCTCTTTTTGTCGCGATCGTAACCTAACTGTTCGTAAGCGTTCAGCAGGTATCCTTTCATCCGCGCACGTTCGGACTTGCTTGCGGCAACGTACTGCGGCTTGTATGTGGACGTGATATGTGACGCCAGTGTAGACTTTTCAACGCCGTTATCCGTTAAATCTTTGATAACTGCTTTCAGATTCTTGCCAGTTTCTACGGCAGTATCGAACTCGTTATACTTGCCGTATCCTTCGGTCGTACCGTTCTCCATCTGATAACGCCACTTCCGTAAAGCGAACTCGTCCTGGTCAAGGTACTCAACCAACCGCTTTTCCGCTTCTTCCTGCGTCAGCTTACCGGCCTTGTACAAATCTGAAATAATCGTCTTAACCTGCGTACTCCACTTGCTGTCGGGATGCTCGTCCTGGAACCGCGCTATATTAAGTTGTGCTGTGGCTTCGTCACCGGCCTCCAGCGCGTTGTAAATGCGATAACCAAGCTGTTTAGCCTTTACTTCATAGCCTGCTTCAAAACTGCCCAGTTCGCCTTTTACGGCGTCCATGATGTGATACCTCGCGCCCTGGACGATGTTGTACGCGTTCTTTGCAGGTATGCCGAAATATCCGGCCACGTCTGCAAACGCATTGATAGCTGTATCCAGGCTCGGTTTCGACTTGAACGTATTCAGCGCGTCCAGCGTATCATTCAACTTATCCACAACTGCATCGCTGAATACGTCGTATTTACTTGCACCGCTGATTTTCTCCGCTGCGCTGACGGCGTAGTTTCCGATAACCGGCACCACTGCGTTCAGATAGTTTTCACCGAACATGATAGCAAACTGCTTCAGTACGGATTCTGCCGTTACTTCGCCGGTATCTTTCCGTCTGTACGGATTCATCTTGTGCATGAGTGCGTTTGCCAGTACGGTCATGGCAGTAAACGTCAAGTGTGATGCCATCTGAGACAGCACTGCCTTACGGAAATTCTTTGCGGCGTTCTTCGCCTGCACTGACTGTGCGCCGTACTGCTTCTTCGCGTACTTGTACTCCATTGTTGCTTCACGCAGGATACCGCTGTTCTGAATCGGCTGGGTTTGGAACATGATTATAGTACCAAGCGCAGGATTCTTCGTTACCTCTGCTCTATGCAAAGGATCGTACATCGGCTGTGTTTTCTCGATGACTTCATCGTACAGCTTCGTTACTTCCTGCCAGTATTTGTCTGTTCCTTTCTTAATGCCACGCTGTTCGACTTCGGCCTTTGAAGCTTCCCACAAGGCGCCGGTCGTTGCGACGTCCATAGCTTGTATCCAGTTCATCGGTGACAGCTTGCCAAGCTTGTCAGACAGTTTACGCGTCCATCCGTGTGACTGGTTGAAATCGCCTAACTCCTGCGATGACAGGCCCTGTCTGCGCTTGTAGTGTTGTGCGGTGTATTTGTCAATCTCATCCCACACCTCTGCCGATTTACGCGCCGCATACCGGCCCAGGCCTTTCATCAGCGCACTGCCGGAAAGTATACTGCCTGCCGTCGGGTAGGACGCTGCCTGCTTCATCCATACACTGATATTGCTTGCCAGTGTGGACGTTACGAAACCGGATTTAATCTTCTGAACAATTTTGCTGGTCTGCGTTCTGCGCGGACTCTGCACGTCTGCTACGGCCTTGTCAATTAAATCCATACCTGCCTGCCCCCAGGTCTTACGGACTGAATCTTTTACGGAACGTCCGCCGTCTTCCTGGGTCTGAATGACATTCCACACCTTATTAAAGTTCCTCACCGGCACCATAAGGCCATACACCTTTGCGACGTCGTCAATGTGCTTGTCCACAATGGCATTTAAGCCACGGATGAGAAGCGGCTGCGGAGCATAAGCTTTCACCGCTTTCAGCATACCCTGTCCTTCGATTGTCGCGTCGTACTTGACATTCTCGGACTCGGTACGGACAAAGTCTTTATTCACTTCGTAAGGAATGTAATTCTTCTCTGACGCCAGTATTCTGCCTTTTGTCTGCAACGTGGTTTCGTTTATAGCCTGTGTGGATTTGTCGAACGCTTCACGCGCCGCCGCCATGAACCGCTTATCCCAGTCGGAAAGCTTGCTTGTGATTTGGTCAATCATCTGCTGGTCAACAGGGCCTATCTTCTGTCCGTTATCCCTTGCTTCTGTTGTCTTGCCCTTGCGGAGCAGGTCAACGTCTGCTATGACTGTGCCGTTCGCCTGCAAGTGCTGTCTTGCCGGATTGGACTGTTCACGCTGCCAGGTCATAACCAACTGCATCGCCTGCATTTTGCTTATCTTCAGCTTCTTGCCTTCAATGTCGGTCAGTCCAAAGTCATATGCCTTTTCTGTGGCGTCGTTAAATGCTTTGACGTTTTCTTTCCTTAACTGTTCAAGGCTCTTCCTGGTATTCATGGCCCAAAAGTCACCCTTGCGGATTCCCTCGTTTATACCATTGATAAGCTTGCCCAGTCTGCTGTTCGGATTATAGCCTGTCATTTCATTGACGGCTCTTAACGGATTGGTGAGATAGTTCCGGAAGAACGCCGAAATCTGATTCTTGTTCAAGCCAAGCTTGCCGACGTCGTCCATCTCCTGCAATACTTCCATGCCTGCATGGTAGTTCGTGATATTTTCCGTGTCGCTGATCTGCTTCGTCGCGTACTGTACCATTGACTGTAAATCACGCAGGATATCGTACACGTCTGAAAGCTGGTCGTGCGTCATGTTACGGACAGGCGTATCACCGACTGCCTTTGCAAGCCATCCAATCTTTTCGGAGAATTCATCGGAATACTCACTGCTCCAGTCATAATTATTGCTGTGGCGCAGTTCGTCATACGCATCCCTTAACCGTGATAACGCGTCAAGGCCGCTTCTGAATTTACGCGCCGCTGCCGTATTTTGGTCGTACCAGGTCGTATCAATCTCGTTTGCGATGTCGATAACGCCATTAACCAAACCTGCCGGTACATACCGTCTTTCTGTCGGATTGAGCAGTCTGCCTTTCAGTTCGTCCGCAATCCGTCTGATCTTCCTGCGGAAATCTGTACTTTCGCGGCCCTGCCGCTGCGCCTGCTGCCGGTCACGGAAATCCTGGCGCAGTTTCTGTTCTCTTTCGGATACGCGCTGGCGGTATGCGGTCATGCTTTCCTGCATTTCCTTTTTCAGTTTGCCGCGCAGGTCCGCAATCTTTTCATTATAGTACTGTTTCAGCTTCGCAATCTGCTGCTGATGCTTGTACTTCAGTTCGTTAATTTCCTTTTTGTACTTCGCGTCATCGTTATACAGAGTGCTTACATCCCAGTAACCGTTATAAATCTGTGACAGGATATCGTTCGCCATCAAGCTGCCGAAATACGCCTGCTCTTCTTCAGCGCCGGAATTCTTCATCTGCTGGATGGTATCGTACAATGTCTGCCACTGGTCAACGTCCGGTGTATCCGCATTGAACAGCCACGGAAACTGACTGCTTAACTCACCCCACACACTGTCAAGGCTTGTTGCATTCGTGTCTGTGGTGGTCAAGGTCACTCGGCCCATGAGTGATTTGCGGAATGTGTTATAGTCACCGTATGCGCTTGCCAGTTCTGCTTTGACGGCAGGCGATACATAGAATCTCTTGCCCTTGAGATAGCTGAACAACTGCTGTGCTTCTTCACTCAACTGTCCGCTGCCAGGCAGATGCTTCATAATCCAGTCAACCGCAGGCTGTGCTACTTCACGGATGTCTTCATAAGAGATGTTCTTCGCAGTACGCATGGTGTCGTACACGTTCTCCAGTGCTCTTAAAAAGTCAGTCTGATTCCTTGCAGTGACGCCATTGTCTGAAAGGATTTTCTTTGCGACAGCCTTGAGTGAGGAATCGCTGATAACGCCTCTGTTCTTCGTTTTGGCCTGCACACCCAACAGTTCAATCAGATTATGGATATCGCCCTTCAGCGTTTCCACCTGCCGCTGCAGTGCGCGGTTTGCTTCACGCAGCGTTTCCACTGCTTCAGGATTACGCTCGGAGAAGCGGATGTCCTCGTTCTCTGTGGGATTAAGATTATCCACACTTTTTATCTGTGCAGGATTAAACGCCACTACTTCTTTGTCGGCAATAATTCCGTCATAGCCAAGTGATGTAAGCAGTTCGCGTATTCCGTCTGTCATGTTGCCTTGTTCGTCATATTTAAAATCGCTGATGAACATAGCTGGCCCATTCATGTACATTTCACGAATACGCTCCAGGTTGCTTGTATATTGCTCTTTGGTCAGCGGAATATCTCGGCTATCGTATGCATCAAGCTTCCGTTTTATAGCCTTGTCTATTTCATTGGCTATTTTTTCATCTGCTGTGCGGTCTGCATAGAACGGATTGGTAATATTCAGATATGCTTCTATAACGCGTGTTCCTTCTGTCCACTTTAATGCTGTGTTCCTGTCATTTGCAAAGTACGCACCGTATCCATATCTGCTGTCACCTCGCCAGTTCTGCCCTGAACGCGACATATCAAAAGCATAAAAATCGTTGTTCGTTGTACCGTGATACATCACCTTCAGATTTCCATTCTCGTCACGCACTTTGGAATCTTTAAAGTACTCCTGTTGCGCTGCGGAAAGCTGGCGCCCAGTGCTGTCGCGTTCGGATTTCTTGACGCCTGTGCTTGCAGGTTCTTCCACTTGCATGGTTTCCGCATTGAACATCCTGCCGCCAGTGCGTCTATAATCCAGCGGAATATTGGAGCCTGTTTCTGCATTATAGCGATTCACCACCTCATCCGCTTCGGAATCAGACATGATCCGAACAGGCCTAAAAGCACCAGCCACATACCAGTCAGCTTTTGTTCTGTCTTCTGCGGTATTTCCGCTTTTGCTCTTTTTTTGTGTTGGATTAGTAGCGTAAGTATAATAACCATTTATGGGGATGTGTGTCGGAATATCTCCGGTAGCATTTGAATTAGCTTCGTCTTGATAGTCAACATCCGCAGCCATTTCAACTTCTACCCACACTTGATTATCCAGCCTGAACTCGTCACCTTTTGCGCCATATCCAATTTGCCGCATTGACGGCACGGCACCAAAATGCCAACCAGGTCTTAACGCATAAATTGATGCAGAACCCTCTCCGCTTTCTGTTTTAGCACTCCCATTAACGCCCCAGTTATAATAGGCCCTTGTATCGCCGTATTTCTTCTGCATGGTAGTCGCAGAGGATGTGCCAGCTTTGTCCTCGATATACATAAAGCGATATCCGTTTTCGTTGGCCCAATGTATATCGGATACGTTTGGTTTGCTCCTCACAGGCTTCCCATTTTTCTTCGGAAGATGTTCTTCTGCATATTGTTCAAATGTTATGGCTTCGCCTGTGTCCATATCTACCAAATGCGTACCAGGCGCAAGCCCTTGCAGCATTGACAGGTTTGGTGAATCAGCGTCATACCATGTGCCGATATCGATTCTTTCATTATTGCCTATAAAGAGTGGATATAAATGTCCATCAACCAGCCGCATTAACTTGTATGCCGTCTTTGTGTTGGTAGGTGCCGGTTCAGTTCTTAAAGAGAATTTTGTATCTTCTCCATCACTGGTAACAGTATCAACCACATCACCATTTTCGGAAGCCAAAATGCTTACCTTTGTAACATCGTCTATTGCAGTCTGTGCAACGCCGGTCACTTTCTGAATGGCATTAATCTCGTCATTCATGTTACCGGAAAGGAATTTTTCCACTACGGTCCGTGTTGCATATTCCTGATCCGCCTTGACTCCTGCATACCGTGCAATCTCATCGTCAAGGATTTCCATGATATCGCTTTCATTGAAAATCGGTTTAACCGCCTGCTGTTCAATGAATTCGCCGGTCACGTTGTCAATCATTTTGCGGTCGATAAGCAGTTTCCAATAACCGTCTTCGTTGGAAAAATCGCCTTTGCCGTATGAGAACTGCGGCGCAAGGCCACGCCGCGCACACATCTTCTTGTAGTTATCCGCAGCCTGCTGCATGGCAATGAATGTACCGAACATCTTGCCATACTTCTTCTTTAACGCCTTTTCCGACTCGGACAGTTCGCTGTCAGCAAGGCTGTTATACATATTGGCAATGCGTTTGATGTCTGCTGGTATAATCCACTGTGAAAATGTCGGTTCTTTATGCCATGACGGATTGTTCTCTGACATAAGCGATACGCCAAACCGTTTCGCATTTTCACGCGCCTTTGCACCATCTAGCTTCTTCGGTTCCTGTACGTCCTGGAACGATTCCCATGTCGGAATGTTCATAGCATGACGCACCAACTTGCTCATTCCGCTGTGATGGTAAGGAATGACATAGTCAATGTCAGCGGAATCAAGGAGCATCCTGATATGATCATAAGAGATACCGATACAGATTGTTCCTGCTGTCGCATGATATTTGTTACGCAGTTCCAGCGCTCTCTTGAACGGCATTCCTTCAACGCCGTCATACTCTAATTTGCCATTGAATGCTACCGCAGGAATCAACGACATATTTATCATCTGTCCGGTAAGGCCCATAAGCTTGATGTAGTCAGGCACTTTGGAATATACCTGCATCTTCGCTTTTCTTGCGGACAATTCGATAATAGCCGCGATATAGTCCAGTGTATGAATTACCTGGAAATCACTCCATGACTGTGAGCGAAGGCCATTCTCGGTATTCATGGCTGTGATTAAGTCATCTGAAATAGAGAATGAATCACCGAATCTCCACCATACGTCACCCTCGATGCCTTTGGAATGCGTTGCATTACGAACATAAGAAATGTATGCGTCATACAGCCTCGGATAGTTCTTTACCAATGCGGCTAATCCATCGGGCGTGGTAAAGTCCGTAACAGTCATATTCATTGCCGCATCAACGATTTCCTGTTCTTCCGCAGTGTACTGATATGTCTGTGCTACATCCTTTTTCGCCTGCTGGATAGCTTTCTTTACCGCACCAGGCAACTGGTTCAGCGGAGTATATACCACTTTGCCGGTCTTGGTCGTGGTATACGCCATCGGGTCTTTCATCTTTTCGGCAGCGATATCATCTGCATACTGATCATGCAGGTCCTGACGCGCTTTCATTTCCGCGTCATATCTCTTCTGCTTTGAGTTTGCTTTGTCCTTTGCGGTAAAGTACTCTTTCAGAATAGATTCACGATCATCCAGGAATTTCTGAATCTGTGCCGGTGATTTCATCCGTGCTGATTCTACATAGCACAGCGCACAGGCCACTTCAATTTCGCGGCCTTCCTGCTGAATCTTCATCAGTTCGTCACGAATCGCTATGGATTCTTCACGCGTCAATGCTCTGTCCAGTGCAGTCTGTAACTGGAACTGTACTAACTGCTGCAGGATTCTCTTCCGGCAAAGCGTAGAGAAGTCAACCGACTTTTTATACAACGGATCAGAATTCGGTTTAACAGGATTAAAAGACCGGTCATCGATATCCGTATCCCACGCATAGTCAAGTGCATCAAGGTTACTTTTAATTCTGTCCATGACGCGTTCAACCATGCTGAACAGCTTGTCGCATTCTTCCGCACTGGTGCCATGTTTCATGAGCAGTTCGCGGTACTGCGGCATATCATGCTCCATAGCACGATACTGGAACAGTTTCTGTCCGCCAGGCGAAACCGCGCCGTCCGTCATCATCTCAACGCGCATACCTTCCGTGGAAGTATTCGCATCCAGCGTGACTTCCTGTCCGTTAATTATCTCGGTACGCTCTGCTACATAACCGCCGTCTTCGATGGCATTGCCGTTATACATATCAAACGCGGTATTGACTTCGCCAGCACCGGCAAGCAGTGATGCAAACAGGTCACTCATCTTTTCAAGCTTATCGCCCATCTGATGAACTAATTCACCCTCTTTTGTCTGCGGATCAACTTTGCTATACAGTGACTGAATCCGCTTGAACAGACGCAGGATAGCGTCACGCATCTTTTCAAAGAGCGTACGGTTCTTGTTCATAAACTGATACAGTTTCTCTTCAAGATTGGTATCAGTAAACATACGCTCCATAGAATCTGCGATTACTTCATCCATAGCCGCATCGAACGACAGACCCAGTTTGGCCTGCTTTGCTCTTGCCAGCGTATTGATGTCCACGCCCTTTTCCATATAACTGGTTGACAGGAATGAAACCAGGTCATTATAGGCTTTGCGGTTGAGATCCTTTGCCCAGTGGGTCATTTCATGTGAGAATGTCCACAGGATTGTACCTTCACCATTATTACCGGCATTGATGTCCAAGTATATATTTCCGGTTTCGCCATCATAGAATCCGTTAGCGGTAACCACGTCACCTTTACGCATACCTTTTACACCAGGCTTGATGTCTTCTGCGAGATGCCGCTGGCCGTCTTTGCCTACAACAGTTTCATACAGATACACCTCGTTATGGGTAATGTTCTGAACGGTACGCGCAACAGCACCGATAGACTCTTTCTGAATCTCGGTCATGTTCTTGAATTCAGTGCCGGTCATGAAGTGAATGTGCCCATTTTCTTTTGCGATGGTGCGCATGGTAGCTTTCAGCATCCTTTCGCTTTCCGCTTTCACGTCAGCTTCTGCTATTGACTGTCCAAGATTCCAGCCGTACTTCTGCTGTGCAGGCGTCAGGTCCGCATAAAAGCTTCGCGATTTAATGGTATCCTGCTTGACGCCCAGCTTGCCGTAGGTGATTGCTTCGTTCATTCCGTACATATACTGGATGGGCGTGGTCAGTGTGGCATTGTAACCGTGAATCACGCTGTTTGCCGTCTTCGCATCCATGCCAAGATTACGCGCTGATTCATACAGTATCGCTTCCTGCTCCGTACCGTAGGCAATGTCATTGCTGTTTACGGTCCTGCCGTCTTTCAACTTGAGCATCATGCCGTCTTTGCCGATGCTTTCCACGCTGGCTATATCGACATCTTCCACTTCGCCTGCTTCATTCTTCAATGTAGTATGCTCGGTATCGGAAACGCTCTTTAATGCCTCGTCTACTGCGGTCTGTGCGCTGTTCTTACGGACGTTGCTGTCAAACTGTGCGACAGCCTTACTGCGTTCCTGCTGCGCTTTCTCTTTCGCAGCCTGTTCGACTCCTTCAAGATACACATCAGAAACATTTTCCGCGCCCCTGCCGGTCACGATATCCGCATTATTATTGCTCTGACTGTATACGGCATCCACTACCGCGTCTGTTGCTTCTACGCCTCTTGCTTCCAGTGCTTCTTTGATAGCTTCTTTCTTTGATGCTTCATCGATATCTTCATTCACAGATTCAACGAATTTACCGATATCCTTTGCACTGGTGAACGCGTCCTGGGTATACCCCATAAGCTGGCGTGTTTTATCGCTGACGTTGTTATCCTGATTCTGTGCATAATCCAGCGCAACATCATAAGCACCGTTTGTGTAAGACTGTGCGCCAAGGTCGGTCATGTCCGCATTGTATGCGGCATAATCTCCAAACGATCCTGCACCGCCCATAGCACCGCCGGAAATGAATCCGCCAGCACCGGCATCAATGACTTCGGACAGCGTTTCAAGGAATGCAGATTTTAAACCGCCGGTCTGTACGCGCTGTTCCCATTCGGACTGGGTCCTGCGGTTGAAAACATCTATAAATACGTTAGCCACCTCGGTAGCCATTTCTTCGGATGCTTCAATGCCTGCCTGTTTGAGCGTATTCTTGATAACCTGGCCCATGCTCTTTGAAGCAGTTCTGCTGACAAAGTTTTCAATGGACAGTTTTTCAAACGCCGCCTCTGCGATGCCGGAAAGGATAGAGCCTGCGACTATCTGCTCATTGCTTGCACCTTTGTTATAAAGGTCTTGTGCTTTGCTCTGCGCAGCGCCAAGGCCCATGATGGTCGTATAGCCTCTGCCCATGCCGGACGCACCCATGTAAGAATCTACGGAAGACATAAGCGCCTGATACAAATCGCCGAAAGTAAAATTTCCGATACGCCAATTAGGATGCGCTTCGTCAAGATTCTGTGCGGTCTGTGAACGGATGGCCTGCGTAAAGTTAAGATTTCGCCTGCCGTAGGAATACGGATTCATCTCCTGTCCGGTAGCCGCTTCTTTGATTGTATCCATTGTGGCGGCAAGGCCTGCGGTAAAGTTTGTTCCGAATGTCGCGGTATTGTAAAGCACCTTGCCCAGTGTGGACTGGTTTTCATAGTCTTCCTGCTGCTGTTCAACCCAGCGCTGTCCAAGGATGGCAGACATATCATTTAAATATTTGTCCGCTGCCTGTTGGCCCTGTGTGTTTGCCAAATAATAATAGGTCTGAATCTCGCCGTCTTCCAGGAACCGCCAGTTATTCATTTCACCTTCGCGCAGTATATTGTCATAGGCATTTATCCTATTGCCTGTGCCTACGGTTCCAGGAGCGTCAACCTGCGTCATGGCAATGCCAATCTGCTCACCGTTATTGGTCTTCATGGCTTGCAGATATGCTCCCAGCTTGTCAACACCTTGCATGGTCGGGCCTGTCCTGCTGACAGACTTCTCCGCGAAATCGCTTGCAGACTGATACGGCGCATACTTGTCAATCACTCCCTGTGTACGGTCATAGATACGGTTTTCCGCCTGCAATCCTTCCAGTTCAGACTGAAGCCGTTTGAATTCAACAGGAGATACCTGCCTGCCGGTACTGCGCTGCACATACATTCCTGTGTTTTGGCCCTGCACATCATAGAAAGGATGGTAGTCGTTCAGTTCATCGGTAAGCTGATCTATTCTCTGTTTGTTCTGTTCGTATATTTCCTTGTTTGACTGGCTGGCATTGCTCTTGCTCTGCCCCTGCAATCTGCGGAATGAATCGCTGCTTGCCACTTCATTTGACAATG
>Ga0310786_10006395_pt1 | contig 15677 bp, 9 predicted proteins | sample AusTroGonzalo_MG_FD_203881 | JGI IMG/M metagenome (GOLD analysis project Ga0310786, IMG submission 203881) | Bovine rumen microbial communities from tropical cattle in Woodstock, Queensland, Australia - Gonzalo_03 (v2) (version 2) | ecosystem: Host-associated > Mammals > Digestive system >... | reverse complement strand
AAGGTGACCTTCGCCGTGAAGCCACCTGTTGGGACGTGCGTGGCTATACTTATACCGAGCGTTATCAGGACACCCACATCTGGCACGGCAAGTATCGTCCGCAGTCGGAGAACAACAAGGACTGCCCCACCTCGAAGAACCTGAACTACAACAACAACAAACGTATCTACCGCTATGCCGAGACCCTGCTCAACGCCGCCGAGCTGCTGTTGCAGACGGGAGGCAGTAACGCTGAGGCTGCCGGTTATGTAAATGAGGTTCGTGCCCGTGCCGGACTCGCCTCACTTCCCAGCGTCACCATCGACGACATCTTCACCGAGCGTCACCTGGAGTTCTGCGGCGAGGGCAAGCGTTACTTCGACCTGGTGCGTGCTGAGGGCATCAGCGGTGCCACACAGAAGGCATCCACGGTTCTCGTACCCGACAGCTACGGCTACCGCACCAACACGTGGTCAGCCAGCAAGAAGCACATTCCTCTGGCACAAAGCGAGCTTGACGCAGACCCCACTTTGAAGCAGAACAACTATTAAAAAAGCCTCCCCCCTGCCCCCTCCAAAGGGAGGGGGAGAAGTAATCAAACATAAGGAAAACAAATTATTGCATATATGAATAAGAAGATATATAAGAGACGACTGATAGGTTTATCATTTATCATTTGTCATTTAGCATATAGCGTAGCGCTAACCTCCTGCTCGCCCGACGAGTTTGAGGGTGCCAATGCCAACGGACTTCCCACAATGGAGGGTGTAGACTTCCAGATGACCGTTGACCAGGAGACCAACCAGATGGTGGCCACCTACACACCACAGGCCGGTACCTATCCCGTATGGATTCTCGACGGTACTTCATACTCCACCCTCTCCGAGGTGGGCTACAAGAACGACGAGGCCGGTACTCACACCATCGAACTGCGCCTCGGCAACCGCAACGGTTTCAGCCAGGCTGGCGTGAAGAAGGAGTACACCTTCAATGAGACAAAGGTAGACTATAGTGCCGACTTCCGCCGCATCACCGGCAAGGAATGGCGCATCGACAACAAGGAGGCTGGCCACATGGGGTGTGGCGAGGCTGGTACCGACGGTTCCGGCTGGTGGTCTGCCGCTGCCGACGACAAGAAGGACTTCGGTGTCTACGATGACCGCATCACCTTCACGGCCGACACCCGCAAGGGTGGCAGCTACACCTACAATGCCGGTGCCGACGGCATGACCTACGTGAACAAGGAGACTACATGGGCCAACGGTGCGGCAGAGGATGCCGATGTGGCTTTTGGCAACCAGACCGCCACTTGGAGTTTCGAGGAACTGGACTGGACAGACAAGGAAGGCAAGGTCAGCAAGCAGCGTTACATCCGGCTGTCCGCCAATACACTCTTCCCTTATCTCAGCTCCAATGCCCAATATGAGGATCCCCTGTTCCGTGTGGAACAGCTGACAGCTAACAAGATGGTGCTCGTCTACGACAAGCCCGACCGCTCGATTGCCTGGCGCTTCATCCTTACCAGCAAGGAAGGCGAGAAGGAATGGGAGGGCTTCGACCCGAACAGCCAGTTCAATATGTGGAAGGGCATTACGCCGACCATGTCGTTCTACTACAATCCCGATCCAGGTTGGGGCAACGACCAGACCGAGGCTTTTGGAGCACTCTTCAAGATGGGCGACAACGACTACAGCATCAACATTCCGCAGGCATGTTATGCCGAGTGGCAGGCCCAGGTACACTTCCACACCAACCTCGTCACCTCAGCTGCCAACAACTACGACTTCTCATGTATTCTCAGCACCGACCGCGACATCGAGGGTGTGGTCATTAAACTTACCAATGAGACCGATGCCGATGCCATCATCGACGAGCACACTGTGAACCTGAAGGCTGGCGAGGACTTTATCTTCTGGATGAGCGACGTGCCTGGCAAGGATCTCGACCCCGTGAAGCTCGTGTTCGACTTCGGTCATGCTACTGGCGAGACCCACATCAACATCTCGAACATCGTGCTGAAGAACCACGCCGACAACGACGGCACCGTGCCTCCCAACAACAATGGTGACAATCCTGACAACCCCGACCAGCCCACGATGGACTGGGACTACGAGAGCAGCGCCAACCTGTGGAAGGCTGTCGACGACGGCACCCTCTTCGATGCCTTCGGCTATTGGTTTGCCGACAATAACTGGTCACAGATTCCCAACGAAGAGGCTACTCACAGCGGTGACACCTACGAGATTACCCTTCCCGAAGGCATGGGCGGCTCACAGTGGCAGGGACAGTTCCACATCGACACCAAGCTCACGGCTTCAGCTTCGAAGGCATACAACTTCTATATGGTGATGGAGGCTGATGCCGACTGCCCACAGGTGACCATCAAACTCACTGATGCCGGCGACACCAACTTCTTATGCGAGGGACGCCACGACATCAAGGCCGATGAGCCATTCATCTACAAACTGACGGGAGGAACCCTGAGGGAAGGTGCTGATGCTACGGCCATCCGTCTGTTCTTCGACTTCGGCGGTTCGCCTGCCGGCACCCACGTTAAGATCAGTAAGATCTACTTCGAGGAGGCTGTCGTCCTGAACTACGACGATGCCGCAAACCTCTGGAAGGCTGTTGACGACGGCTCTGTGGCCAGCACCTTCGGCTACTGGTTTGCCGACAACAACTGGTCACAGATTCCCAACGAGGAGGCTACTCGCAGCGGCGACACCTACACGATTACCCTTCCTGAGGGTATGGGCGGCAGCCAGTGGCAGGGCCAGTTCCACATCGACACCGAGCTGAAGGCAAGTGCAAGCAAGGAGTACCACTTCCAGTTGGTGATGGAGGCCGACAACGACTGTCCGCAGGTGACCATCAAGCTCACCGATGCCGGCGACACCAACTTCTTCTGTGAGGGTCGCCACGACATCAAGGCCGACGAGCCATTTGTCTACACCCTGAAGAACGGCAAACTGAAGGAAGGTGCCGATGCCACGGCTATCCGTCTGTTCTTCGACTTCGGCGGATCGCCTGCCGGAACGAAGGTGAAGATCAGCAAGATTGTCTTCAAAGAGGCATAAGGAAGCCTCTCCCTACCCCCTTCCAAAGGGAGGGGGAATAAGAACCGTTACAAATTAGATAATAAGAATGAAAAAACTCATGCTTAATACATTATTGCTCTCTCTCGCCGTAGCCTCAACGGGCTGCGGTGGGAGCGACGACAACGACGATCCTCAGCCTGCTGCTGTGACCATCACTGTATCACAGGAAAGCATCAATGTACCTGCCGACGGCGACACCTATACTATCAATGTCACCACAACGGGCAAAGAATGGGGCGCTTACGCCGACCAGGACTTCATCGCCGTCGATGCAAGGAACACGGTCTCTCAGTCGGGCACGCTGACGCTCACGGTTCCAGCAAATCCGTTGACCAGTAGCCGCACCGCCACCGTCACCATCATGTCCGGGGCAGCGCGGAAGAACATCAGCGTCACACAGGCCGCTGCCGCACAGTCGGCCTACAACGCTCCAGAAGGTTATCATCTCGTCTGGCAGGATGAGTTCGACAAGGGTTCGGAGCTGAACCCTGACGACTGGACGCACGAGGTGAAGAATTCGGGTTGGGTGAACAACGAGCTGCAGAACTACGTGAACCACAAGACCCCGGAGGGCAACCTCGTCACCGAGATTCGCGGCGGCAAGCTCCGCATCACCGCCCTGAAGGAGAACGGCAAGGTCTATTCCGGCCGTGTCTATGCGAAGGTGAAGGAGGGCTGGAAGTACGGCTACATCGAGGCCAGCATCAAGCTGCCGAAAGGCAAGGGCACATGGCCTGCCTTCTGGATGATGCCCGTGAACTTCCGCTCATGGCCTGCCGACGGTGAGATTGACATTATGGAAGAGGTGGGCTACCATCCCGACTATGTGTCGTCAAGCCTCCACGCCACTGCCCATGTCCACTCTAACGGCACGCAAGTGACCCATGAGATGAAGTGCGAGGGTGCCGAGGGCGAGTTCCACACCTATGCCATCCTCTGGACTGAGAAGAACATCACCACCTACGTCGACGGCAAGGTGCAGCTCAGTTACGACAACAAGGGCAAGGGCCGCGACGACTGGCCCTACGAGGACCCCTTCTACGTCATCTTCAACCTCGCCTGGGGCGGTGACTGGGGCGGTGCCCAAGGTGTCGACGAGAGTGCCCTTCCTGTCACGATGGAAGTAGACTACATAAGAGTATTCCAAAAGAAATGAATAACATGAAGACATTGCGAATAGCCTTATCATTCATCATTTATCATTTATCATTTAGCCCCGCAGGGGCGCAGGTCTATCTTGACGAGTCAAAGCCTGTGGAGCAGCGCATCGACGACGCCCTGTCCCGCATGACGCTCGACGAGAAGATAGCGGTGATACATGCCCAGTCGAAGTTCTCCAGTCCCGGTGTGAAGCGCCTCGGTTTCCCCGACCTGTGGACGGACGACGGCCCTCATGGAGTACGTCCTGACGTGCTCTGGGACGAGTGGGTACAGGCCGGACAGAGCAACGACTCATGTGTGGCCTTCCCAGCGCTGACCTGTCTGGCAGCCACGTGGAATCCTGAGATGGCCCGTCTCTATGGCACCTCATTGGGCGAAGAGGCCCTCTACCGCAACAAGAGCGTCATCCTCGGCCCTGGTGTGAACATCAACCGCACACCGTTGGCAGGACGTAACTTCGAGTATATGGGCGAAGACCCCTATCTGGCCTCCTCGATGGTGGTGCCCTACGTTCAGGGGCTACAGTCGAAGGGTGTGGCCAGCTGCGTGAAACACTATGCGCTGAACAACGACGAGGAGTACCGCCATCAGGTGAATGTCAAGGTGAGCGACCGTGCACTCCACGAGATTTACCTGCCCGCCTTCCGTGCCGCCGTACAACAGGGTGGAGCATGGGCCATCATGGGGGCCTACAACCTCTACAACGACCAGCACAACTGTCATAACAGCATCCTGCTGAACAAGATCCTGAAGCATGACTGGGGTTTCGACGGCGTAGTCATCAGCGACTGGGGCGGCTGCCACAACACTGAGGAGGCCATCACTAACGGCCTCGATTTGGAGTTCGGCACATGGACGGACGGCCTGACGATGGGGCGCACCAATGCCTACGACAGCTACTATCTTGCTGAGGCTTACAAGCAGCTCATCAAGGAAGGTAAGTTCACCACGAAGGAGCTGGACGAGAAGGTGCGCCGTGTGCTGCGCCTCTTCTACCGCACCACGATGAACCACCACAAGCCCTACGGCTTCCTCTGCTCCGAGGCCCACTACAACGCTGCCCGGAAGATTGCACAGGAAGGGATTGTGCTGTTGAAAAATAGCCCCACCCCCAGCCCCTCCCGCGGTGGGGAGGGGAGTAGTCAGTCCTTACTTCCACTTGATATTGCCAAATACAAGAGGATATTAGTTGTCGGCGAGAACGCCATCAAGATGATGACTGTCGGCGGCGGCTCCTCTTCCTTGAAGGTACAGCACGAAATCCTCCCCCTTGACGGACTTTCACGTGCTCTCACTGGCCATGACTATCTACTCCCCTCCCCCACGCGGGAGGGGTCGGGGGTGGGGCTTGATTATGCCCGTGGCTACGTCGGCGATACCATCCAGACCTTCGACGGCGTCAGCACCGGCCGCAGTCTCCGCGAAACCCGCTCACAGGCTGAGCTTACCGCCGAGGCAGTGGAGAAAGCCAGACAGGCCGATGTCGTCATCTTCTTCGGAGGTCTGAACAAGAGCGACTATCAGGACTGCGAGGGTCACGACCGCAAGCAGTACGCGCTGCCCTACGGTCAGGACGAACTCATCGAGGCCATTCTTGCCGTGAACCCTCGACTGGTCTATGTCAATATCAGCGGCAACGCCGTCGCCATGCCTTGGGCCAACAGGGTGCCTGCCATCCTGCAGGCATGGTTCCTCGGCTCTGAGGCCGGCAATGCCATCGCCGACGTGCTCTTTGGTGATGTCAACCCCTCGGGTAAGCTGCCCTACACCTGGTTCCAGCGTCTCGAAGACTGCCCGGCCCATGCCCTCAACACCTATCCCGGCACGTGGCGCGCCACTCCCCCCTCTAATGGAGGTGGACAGGGAGAGGCCGTCATCGACGAGGAATACAAGGAAGGCATCTACGTGGGCTACCGTTGGGCCGACCTGCCTGCAAAGGCGAAACAAGCAAAAATCAAACTTCAAACCTCAAACATCAAACATCAAACATCAAAACTCAAACATCAAACATCAAACATCAAACATCAAACATCAAACTTCAAAGTCCAACCTCCCCTCTTCGCCTTCGGCCATGGTCTCAGCTACACCACTTTTAAGTTAGACAAACCCGTGGCCGATAAGAAAGAGTTGACTGCCGACGAGACCATCTCCTTTACGGTCAACGTCACCAATACCGGCAGCCGTGCAGGTGCTGAGACCGTGCAACTCTACATCAGCGACCTGAAAGCCTCTGTAGACCGTCCCGTTAAGGAGCTGAAGGCTTTCCAGAAGGTATTCCTTCAGCCCGGCGAAAGCCGCAACGTGACCCTGACCATCGGTTGCGATGCCCTGAGTTTCTACGACGAAAGGCCACAGGCAGGCGCATCGGCGGGAATGGAGAAAGGCCATTGGACCGCCGAGCCAGGAGAGTTCGAGGCTCTAATCGGCACTGCATCCGACCGCCTTACCGACAAATGCACATTCAAACTGAAGTAGTATATGCCCCGGCTTGCAAGGTTGCAAACCGGGGCTATTATGATTTGAACAAAGTCTCTCATTCCGTGTTCTTGACTCTACAGGGAATTTTTGTTTTTGGCGTTTCATTTGTCATTCCTTTGTAAGATGCTCTGTTACAAGAGAATGTGCTGATGATAAATGCATGATAAATGATAAATGGAAAGGCTTTTCCATGAGTTTCCATGAAATTTCCTCCTTTCTTTTCACTCTGCACAAATTGTGCGGGTGGGGCTGCACAGTTTGTGCGGAGGCGTTGCACAACTTGTGCGGAGGCGTTGCACAAATAGTGCAGACGGACTGCACGATGTTTCAGGCGTCCGTACTGTTTTTAGAAACAAGGTAGAAAGTGGATTGTCGACCCAACGACAATCCGTCACCTTCAGCATATTGTCACGTTAAAAGTGCAAAAAAACAGGCGAAGATGATTGTTTACTTGCAAAAAAACCGTATCTTTGTCCCCTACTTAGAAAATACCAACTGCATCATGGAGAGAAAGAGGTTACGCTCCCTTATGGGAACATTGACAACGATGCTACTGACGACAGCTGTGCTGATGACGGGTTGCATGAAGAAAGAGGCCGTGAAGGCTGGTGGATTCGTGGAGCGGAAAGACGCGGGCTTCGTGCTCAACGGTAAGGAATATCGCTACGTAGGCACCAACTTCTGGTACGGAGCCATCCTCGCCTCGGAAGGACAGGGCGGCGACAGGGCAAGGCTATGCCGCGAACTGGACCGCCTGCACGAGCTGGGGCTTGACAACCTCCGCATCCTCGTGGGGAGCGACGGCCAGCGCGGAGTGACGACGAAGGTGGAGCCAACGCTGCAGGAGGCGCCGGGCGTTTACAACGACACCATCCTGGCCGGTCTGGACTTCCTGCTGAAAGAGATGGGCGAGCGGAACATGAAAGCCGTGCTTTACCTGAACAATGCCTGGGAATGGAGCGGAGGCTACGGCTTCTATCTTGAACAGGCAGGAGCCGGCAAGGCTCCGCGTCCCAACGAGACCAGCTACCCGGAATACATGAGCTTCGTCAGCCAGTTCTCGACCAACGCCAAGGCTCAGGAACTCTTCTTCCAGTATGTGCGCGACATCATCGGCCGCACGAACCGCTACACCAACGTGGCCTACTGTGACGACCCTGCCATCATGTCGTGGCAGATAGGCAACGAGCCCCGGGCCTTCAGCGAGGAGGCCAAGGAGTCATTCGCAAAATGGCTGAGCGAGGCTTCGGCCCTGATTCGCGACCTTGACAAGAACCACCTCATCAGCATCGGCAGCGAGGGCATCTGGGGCTGCGAGATGGACGCCGACCTGTACGAACAGATCTGCGCCGACCCCAATATTGATTATATGAACGCACACGTGTGGCCCTATAACTGGAGCTGGGCTGATAAAGACTCGTTAGCGGAGCATGTGGAGCGTTCCTGTCGGAACACCGCCGACTATATCCACAGACACACGGCCATTGCCGAGCGCCTGCAGAAGCCGTTGGTCATCGAGGAGTTCGGCTACCCGCGTGACGGCTTTGCCTTCGCACCCGGCTCGCCAACCACGGGCCGCGACCGCTACTACGACTTTGTGTTCTCACTCATCAAGAGCGAGCCGATGGTCTACGGCTGCAACTTCTGGGGATGGGGCGGCGAGGCCCGTCCGACCCACGAGCAATGGCAGGTGGGCGACGACTACTGCGGCGACCCTGCACAGGAGCAGCAAGGTCTGAACTCGGTGTTCCTCAGCGACACCACCACGCTGAACGTCATAAAAAGTTATTTTCTTCCAGAGCTCTAAACTAATAACGTAATAACTGTATGAGAAAAAGATTGATGATGATGACGCTCCTGGCAGTCTGGCTGTCGGCAGGAGAGGTGTCGGCAAAGATTGAGCTGCCGGAGATTATCGGCGACAACATGGTGCTGCAACAGCAGACCGAGGCACGGCTTTGGGGAACAGCACAGGCTGGTGCTACCGTCAGCGCAAAGACCGACTGGCTGGCACAGGCCGTGGAGACCAAGGCAGACAAGAACGGCAACTGGCAACTGCTGCTGAAGACTCCGGCCGCCGAGAAAAAGGAGCACCAGATTGAGCTTTCAGAGAACGGGCAAAAGCAGCTGACGCTCAGCCGCGTGCTCATCGGCGAGGTATGGTTCGCCTCAGGACAGTCGAACATGGAGATGCCCTTGGATGGTTTCTGGAACTGTCCTGTGAACAACAGCAACGAGGAGATAGCCACTGCCGCCGAGCACCCCTGGATACGTATGGCTCCCATCCCCCAGAACGGACAGACCAAGCCCGTGGAGACGTGTTCCGGCAAATGGCAGGTGCCCTCGTCCGAGACGGCTCCTCGCTTCAGCGCCACCGCCTGGTTCTTTGCCAAGATGGTGCAGCGCGTGCTCGACATCCCCGTCGGCATCATTGCCTGCGCCTGGGGCGGCTCGAGGGTGGAAGGCTGGACTCCCGGAGAGATCGTGAAGACCTACGACGACGTGGACATCGAGAAAGAGCAGAAGGAAGGATGGAACGGCTCCTGGTGGCACTACAACACACCCGTCATCATGTACAACGGCATGTTGCACCCCCTGCGTCACTACACCGTGAGAGGCTTCATCTGGTATCAGGGCGAGGCGAACGTGGGCAAGGACAAGACCTATCCTGAACGTCTGAAGACGATGGTGGAGGTGTGGCGCAACGAGTTTGGCGGCACCGCCCAGCAGCTGCCGTTCTACATGGTGGAGATAGCCCCCTGGGCTGGCTACGGCAACGAATGGCTCAGCGCACCGCTGTTCCGCGAGTGCCAGCACCGTGCTGCCAGCATCATCGAGAACAGCGGCACTATCTGCATCAACGACCTGGTGGAACCCTACGAGGAAAACCAGATTCACCCTGCCGAGAAGCGCGAAGTGGGCAACCGACTGGCATACATGGCCCTGAACCGCACCTACGGACGGAAGAACATTGCCTGTGATTCGCCCGAATATGACCGCATGGAGGTGCATGGCGACACCATTGAGGTGTTCTTTACCCACGCTGAGCAGGGTCTCTCGCCCTGGCAGGACGTCAGGGGATTTGAGCTGAGCGGCGCCGACGGACAGTTCCATCCGGCCACCGCCGTGCTTAACGAGAGTCACAAGTCCATGCTCGTCACCTCGCCTGAGGTGCCCGCCCCCACTGCCGTGCGCTATTGCTTCAAGGCCTTCCAGCCCGGCAACCTGAAGAGTGCACGTGGACTGCCTGTGGTGCCATTCCGTAGCGATAAGTAATATAAACCATAATTAATAAAGAAAAGACTATGATTAAAACGAATTCTTTCATTTGTGTTTTACTCTTTTTACTGTGTGCCGTCTCATGCAGCTCCAGTGATTCATCGGATAGCAATGAGACGCTGACTGCGCCAAAGGTGGTGAGCACCATCCCCGCGAACGGTGCCACCGGCATAGAAAAGGGTACCGTGGCTGTCAGTATAACCTACGACCAGCCCATCATTCTGGTGAGTTCAAGAGCCAATCAAATCAGCGTCAGCGGTGGTTCCCTCTCTGAACCCACCGTCAGCGACAAGACCCTGAACCTCATCGTCACCTGTCCTTTCTCCAACAAAACAGTGACCATCAAGATACCCGTGGGTGTCATCATCAACGGTAAAGGAACATCTGCCGAGGCACTGGAGCTGACCTTCACCACAAAGGAAGGAGAGACGAACGTGGAAGAAATGGAGACGGCAGCACAGGCCGTGCTCAACATGGCCCCAGGATGGAACTTAGGCAACACGCTTGACAGCTATGGCAACTGGATTGGCAATAACCTGTCGTCAGACAAGTATGAGACAGCATGGGGACAGCCCTTGACTGACGCCCACCTGATGGCTGAATGTAAGAAGAAAGGCTTCAAGGCCATCCGCGTTCCCGTGACCTGGTATCAGCACATGGACCAGAATGGCAAGGTGGACGAGAGCTGGATGAACCGTGTGCAGGAAATTGTGGACTACGTCATCAATGCCGGTATGTATTGCATCGTGAACGTTCACCACGACACGGGTGCCCACGACGACTCATGGATTCGTGCCAACTCCAATGTCTACTCAAAGAATCACGAGCGGTACGAATATTTGTGGCAGCAGATAGCAGAGCGCTTCCAGAGCTATGGCAAACAACTGCTATTCGAGGGCTATAACGAAATGCTCGACAACGACAACACCTGGACCCAGCCGAAGAATGCCGGCGACCTGCAATACACCAATAGCTTTGCGCAGAGCTTCGTGAATGCCGTACGTTCCACCGGCGGCAACAACCTCTATCGCAACTTAGTGGTCAACACCTATTCCGGTGCCCATACAAAGAATGTCCTGTCTGGTTTGGTAATACCCACCGACCCCTGCGGCAACCAGAGACACATAGCCGTAGAGGTGCACAGCTACGACCCCTGGGACTGGGTGAACACCTACAACATGACGTGGACTGCAGCGTGCACGAAAGAGCTGGAGAACATGTTCACCGACCTGGACAATTACCTCATCAAGAAAGGCTATCCCGTCATCGTGGGCGAGTACGGTACTAACGGAAACAATGAGAAAACCATCAACGCTTCGTCGACTGCTGCCCAGAAAGCTGAGGCTGGCCGCCAGGCAGGCGACATGAACCGTCTGTGCAAGAAGTTCAATGCAGCCTCATTCTACTGGATGGGACTCATCGACGGCAAGGACCGCTCAGAAGCCACATTCAAATGGACGATGGAGCAGGTGGCCGACTCGATTGTCAATGTGTACAAATAAATAACAGGATGAAGGAAACACTTATTGGAATGGCCATGACCGCTGTAGTGCTGACGGCATGTGGCGGAGGCAAGGGCGTGCAGACACCCGCCGACAATGAAACGGAGGGCACACCGGCCCAGCAGTTGGCAGAACGGTTGGACAGCCTGAGGCAGAAAGGCTATATGTTCGGACATCAGGACGACCCGATGTACGGGCTGACTTGGGAGTATGACCAGGACAGTAGCGACGTGAGGAACACCTGCGGCGACTATCCCGCCGTGATGGGATTCGAGTTGGGCGGCATAGAGATGGGCGATGCAAAAAGCCTCGACAGCGTGCCCTTCAACCGCATCACACAGGAGGTCGTCAAGCACTATGAACGCGGCGGCATCGTCACGCTCAGCTGGCATCCACGCAACCCTGTGACCGACGTAAGGGGTGGCGGCACGTTTCCAGAAGGGACTGCCTGGGATGTGAGCGACTCTGCCGTCGTGAGAAAAATCCTGCCCGGCGGCGCCCAGCATGAGAAATTCCAACTGTGGATGCAACGCATGAGTGACTTCCTCGCCACACTGAAGACGAAAGACGGCCAGCCCGTTCCCATCATCTTCCGCCCCTGGCACGAGAACACCGGCTCATGGTTCTGGTGGGGAGAGAAGCTCTGCACGGCCGAGGAATACAAGGCACTTTGGAACATGCTGCAGGATAAGCTCACGGCCGACGGCTTCGACAATCTGCTCTGGGCTTACTCGCCCGGCATGGCGGCCGATATGACTGAGCAGAAATACCTGGAACGCTATCCGGGCGACGACCGCGTGCAGCTCGTTGGCCTCGACGGCTATCAATGGGGAGCCAAGGAGGATTTTATGGCGCAGCTTGACCAGAATCTGCAGATGCTCTGCGCCTTCGCCGAGAAGCGCGGCAAGATTGCCGCCCTCACGGAGTGCGGATTGAAGAACCTGACCGATTCCACCTGGTGGGTATCGTCGTTGCAACCCGTGGTTGACAAGTTTCCCATCAGCTACCTCCTCGTGTGGCGCAACTACAGGGAAGAATGGTTCGGTCCGTCGCCGTCACGGCCTGATGCGCCTTATTTCAGGGAATTCTACGATAATCCCAAGACTTTGTTCCTGAAAGATATTCTCGCCCCCTGAGTTAGGGGGCCACAGGGGTCTTAACAAGCGCAGACTTCATAAATATATGTTCTATAACATGAGCGATTTCAAAGAAAGAGTAGCGGCTCTCCGCGCTCACCACGAGGCGCTGCTGAGCCGGAAGAACGAACCCATAGAATGGGGAAACGGTATCTATGACAAGTACAAGTACCCCATCCTCACCGCCGGGCACGTGCCTTTGGAGTGGAAATACGATTTCAACGAGCAGGACAATCCCTACCTGATGCAGCGCATTATGTGCAATGCAACGTTCAACGCAGGAGCCATCAAATGGAACGGCAAGTACGTTCTCGTGGTTCGCGTGGAGGGGGCTGACCGCAAGAGCTTCTTCGCCGTGGCCGAGAGTCCCAACGGCATAGATAATTTCCGCTTCTGGCCGGAACCCATCACCATGCCTGAGGCTCCCGAAATCGCCTCTCCCTCGGGGAGGTCGGGAGGGGTCGCCACGAATATCTACGACATGCGCATCACACAGCATGAGGACGGCTGGATCTACGGCGTGTTCTGCGCCGAGCGTCACGACGATTCCCAACCGGGCAATCTCTCGGCCGCCACGGCCACGGCAGGCATTGCCCGTACCAAGGACCTGGTGAACTGGGAGCGTCTGCCCGACCTGAAGAGCAGAAGCCAGCAGCGCAACGTGGTGCTGCATCCGGAGTTCGTCGATGGAAAGTATGCGTTCTATACCCGTCCGCAGGATGGCTTCATCGAAACGGGCAGCGGTGGCGGCATCGGCTGGGCATTGGCAGACGACATCACCCACGCTGAAATCAAGGAGGAAACCATCATCTATCCCCGGAACTATCACACCATCACCGAGGTGAAGAACGGTGAAGGCCCCCACCCTATCAAAACGCCGAAGGGATGGCTGCACCTCGCTCACGGCGTGCGTGCCACGGCCGACGGGCTGCGCTATATATTATATATGTATATGACTTCACTCGAAGACCCCACGAAGGTTATTGCCAAGCCGGGCGGCTACTTCCTTGTCCCCGAGGGCGACGAATACATGGGCGACGTGATGAACGTGGTGTTTGCAAATGGATGGATTGCCGACCGCGACGGCAGGGTCTTCATCTATTATGCATCGGCAGACACTCGTATGCACGTGGCTACCTCGACCGTCGACAAGCTCATAGACTACTGTATGAACACTCCCGAAGACGGTCTCTGCACGGCTGCCTCCGTGGAGACGATCAAAAGACTGATTGCCAAGAACCGCCTCACCCTTAGCCCCATGAACAATGAAAGAATCTGATATTATAAAAAGCATGAAGACAGAGATGCAGGACGTGTTGGAGAACAACATCCTGCGCTTCTGGCTCGACAAGATGCAGGACAATGAACATGGCGGATTTTACGGACAGATGACCGGACATGGCCAGCTCGTGAAGACCGCTGACAAGGGTGCCATCCTCAACGCCCGCATCCTCTGGGCGTTCTCTGCCGCCTATCGTGTGCTGGGCAAGGAGGAATATCTCGATGCCGCCACACGTGCCAAGGACTATATCCTGGAGCATTACTACGACGCGGAATATGGAGGCACTTACTGGTCAGTTGACTATCTGGGGCAGCCAAAGGACATGAAGAAACAGTTCTATGCCATCGGCTTCATGATTTACGGACTGTCGGAATATGCCCGCGCCACCGGCGACCATGAGGCCCTTGACATCGCCCTTGAGTTCTACGACTGTATCGAGCGACATTCGCTTGACCGTGAGAACAACGGCTATATTGAAGCCTGCACCCGCGAGTGGGGAAAGATAGCCGACATGCGGCTCTCCGAACTTGATGTCAACTACCCGAAGTCGCAGAACACCCATCTGCACATCATCGAGCCTTACACCAATCTTTACCGTTGCCTCAAGGAATTCCAAGAGGCAGAGACGCCAAACTGCAGCTATGTGCCGGCCATCGGCGCGGTGCTCCCCGTCGGCATCACCATCCCGTTGGAAACCATCGCCGCCGTGGAGGTCTCGCTGCGCAACCTCATCAACATCTTCACGGACAAGATTCTCAACCCCGTCACTCATCATCTTGACCTCTTTTTCGAAATGGACTGGACGCGGCAGGCAGGAGCCATGGAAAGCTATGGCCACGACATAGAATGTTCGTGGCTGTTGCACGAGGCCGCGCTGGTATTAGGCGACAAGCAGGTGTTGGAGAAGGTAGAACCAATTGTGCAGATGGTCGCAAGGGCTTCAGCAAAGGGGCTGAAAAGTTCCGCCAGCCCCACCCCCAGCCCCTCCCGCGAGGGGGAGGGGAATATATACCTTGGGGCCGGGGGTGAGGCTGTATGGTGGGTGCAGGCAGAGAACGTTGTGGGGTGGCTGAACATCTATCAGTACTTCGGCGATGAGACGGCTTTGCAGAGAGCCGAGGCCTGCTGGGAATACATCAAGCAGAACCTCATCGACTACGAAAACGGGGAATGGTTCTGGAGCCGCTATAGCGACGGCACGCTGAACCTCGACGACGACCATGCGGGCTTTTGGAAATGTCCCTACCACAACAGCCGATTATGTCTGGAAACCATTGAACGCTTTTCGCACTACAGGTAACATCTTTTTTCATCCGTTTCAGTCTCTGTGGGGAATTAACACTTTTTGTGACGGCGAAGTGCAGGATTCTTTCGCTCTGGCCGTTTGAGAGATAAAACATCAAACCTCATAAAAACGAATAACAATGAAAAAGCATGTAGTGAATTTCGGTCTGGCAGCCATGAGTTTGCTGGCCGTAGGGTGTCAAGTCGCTGGTGATAAGGACAGTGACGTTAATTATGTCTATGAGGCCTACGCCTTAGATGGCGATGGATACGCTGAGCCTGAGCCCAACGCGAGTGGTGACAAGTTTGGTGAGTTTGCCGACAATCCCTTTGTACAGACGGCGTTTCAACCCATATCGACTTTCTCCGTGGATGCCGACGGCGCCTCGTATGCCATCATGCGCCGCTATCTCACCGGTGGTTACAAGGTGAATCCCTCAAGTATACGCATTGAAGAGTTGCTGAACTATTTCACTTT